>Ga0210395_10002695_pt1 | contig 13717 bp, 10 predicted proteins | sample IncBWH4OmetaG_FD_150861 | JGI IMG/M metagenome (GOLD analysis project Ga0210395, IMG submission 150861) | Forest soil microbial communities from Barre Woods Harvard Forest LTER site, Petersham, Massachusetts, United States - Inc-BW-H-4-O ... | reverse complement strand
CATCGTGACGATGATGCAGGCCGCGATCGCGCTTCCCAGCCTGGTCATCATGCTCTGGGAGGCCGGCCGGATCGGCTTCCTGCCCGTACCGGCGCCCGGCCTGTCAACCGCGGGGCACCCGGACGCCTGGCGGCTGCCCGTGGTGCTGCTTGGCTATGCCTGGCTCCCGGCCTTCCTTGAGCTCATTCGCGGGCACCGACGCGCGGCCCAGCTCTGGGCGCTGGCGGCCACCGTGCCGATCGCGGTCACCGCGGTCCGCAGCCTGGGATCGCCGCCGCACCTCGCCCCGACGCTGGCCTGGGCGAACCTGCTGCTGCTCAACGTGCTGCCGATCGCGGCGATGGCCGCCTTCCACCGGGATGCCCCGCCGCTCTCGCGCGCGAACTGGCTGACCGGGCTGCTGGCCAGCGTCGCCTTCATCGCCGTGCCGCTGGAGGTTGTCCAGTACGGGACCCTGACCCGCCAGCTGGCGGACGCTCCCGGCCGGGTCGTCGTCATCGTGGCCGTCCTGGGCGTCCTTCAGCTCGGTCGCGTGCTGGTCAGCCGGGATCCGGCCAGGTCGTCGTGGTCGCTGGCCCTGGCCCTGCTCGCCGCCCACGCCGTGCTGCTGCGGGTGGTTACGCTCGGCGTCTACCCGCGCGATCCCAGCCTGGCAACCGTCGGCGCGCTCGAGGCCCTCGGCCTGGCGCTTCTCGGCGTGGTCCTCGCCGCCGACGGGAGCCGGGCTCTGCGCCGCCCGGAGCCAAGCGGCAGATCGGCCTAGAGAGTTCTCCGGCGCCGCCGATCGCGTGCGTAGATCAGGGGCGGGATGATGACCGGCAGCGCCGCGACACAGCCTGAGCCGAGGACTATCCAGAAATGGAAGCTGGTTGTCGGCGACGTGGTCAGCCCGGTAACAACCCAGCGCACGAGCTGGACACCGGCGGGCACGAAGATCGCGGCGAAGTAGAACCCGGCGAGGGCCAGGCCCGCAGCCTGAACCCAGCCGTACCAGCGGGCAGCGGCTCTGTCCCGCGGGTCAGCGGAGGCCAGCTCGAGTTCCTCGGACTCGTTGAGCCGACGGTAGTGCCTGGCCATCTGCAGCTTGCTCACCCTGGTCAGGTTGAGGTAGCCCAGGCCGGTGATCAGCACGGCGTACAGGTCAGTGCGCAGGAACACCACGAACTGGAAGGAGATGGAGATCACCTGGAGCAGGACCAGAGCGGCGAGAAACCGGGCGAGCGTGGGCTGCGGATGCCACCAGCCCAGGTACTGCGCAGCACGGGCGCCGAGCACGGCGTCGATGACGATGGTGTCGAATGCGATCCCGGCCAGTAGCGCGCCGAGCCGGCGCCGCCGCGGCAGGGACCACAGCGCAGTGAGGTCGGTCTGGAACACGAGCAGGTAGTACCGGCGGCTGATGGTAATCCTGGCCGGCGCGCCTTCAATCCGCGCCCCAAGCCAGTGCGCCAGCTCATGCAGCATCCCGAGCGGGATACCGACGACCGTGAGCAGGGCCAGACTCAGGACCGGGCTGGAGAGGAAGAAGAACTGCCCGTACCGGGGCCGGAACCAGACGACGCTGGTCAGCAGCACGAGGGTGCCAGCGAACAGCAGGGCATAGACCGCCCAGGCGGGTGCTGAGTACAGCGGTCGGGCGAGCCGCGCCGCTACCGCACCAGCCCTGCCCCCGTAGGTGAGCTCGGGGCCGTCCGCGGCCACCGATGCGCCATCGATGCTCGCCACAAAGCCGACGTCGCAGAGCGTCTCGACGAAGTCGACGACATCGACGTCGGCTCCCGCGCTCTCGCGAGCACGTTCGGCGGCCTCGGCCAGGGTCGTGCCGTCGCGCAGGGCGTCGATGACGACGATCGCGATTGCTGGCACCGCGATGAACTCGCCCCGAGCCAGGTCGCCGACCATGAAGCCGTCGCCTTCTGGCCGGACGCTGAGCGGGCGGAGCTCGACTCGGCTGCCCGCCGTCGGCTGCGGCGCAGGGCGAGGCTCGCCAGGCGCCGGCGCGGCGACACCAGGCGCAGCGGCTGGCGCGTCAGCCATCAGACACGGCCGCGGTCGCCAGGACGCCAGCAGCCGGCAGCACGGGCGCGGTCGGGCACACCGGGCAGTCGGCCCAGCGCGTCCAGCGCTGTACCTCCTGTTCGCCGGATGCGAAGTCGACAAACCTCTCGCAGCCTGCGGCGATCGGCGGCGCAAAGCCCGTCAGGTAGCGCAGCGCCTCCATGGCAACCAGGGCGCCGACCAGGCTGGCGACCGGGCCGATACCGCGGTTAACCCGTTCAAGCTCCGCCCGCCGCCGCTCGGCAGCCACGCCATGCTCAGGCGCGGTCGCCGCAAGCTCATGCTGGTGACATGCCATGCAGGGGCTTCGGCCTGGATCCACCGACCAGTACGCCAGCCGCTGGGCGATCATCCCGCCCCGCACATACGGCACGCCGGCTGCCACGCAGGCCTCGTTCACCCAGAGGTCGATGCCTGCAGGCTGGTCGACTCCGGATACCACCAGGTCGGCCTCGGGCAGCAAGTCGGCGACGTCGTCAGGTCCGCCGATCCAGCGGCTGACCACCCGGACGTCGGTTTCGGGGCTGAATGCACGCACCCAGGCGGCGGCCCGTTCCACCTTGGGCATGCCGAGGTCCTGCGTCCGGTAGAGATACTGGCGCGCGAAGTTTCGCAGCTCGACCGCGTCGGCGTCGAGGAGCGTCATCCGGCCGACACCGGCGCCGGTCATCGCCTGGATTGCGGTCGATCCGAGGCCGCCGGTGCCGAGGAACACGACGTGCGAATCGAGCAGCGTCCGCTGAAACGACGCGGGCGATCGGTCCAGCGAGGCGAACGTGGTGAAGAAGGCCAGGTTGCTGAAGTACCGCTCGGCCTGGCTTTCCGAGAGCGGCACCGGCGCGGCGGCATCCACGAGCAGCCTCAGCTCGTCTAGCGCGCCGATCGCCTCACTGATCTCGCTGGGTGTGGTCGGCAGGCGACGGTCGGCTAGAGCGGCGCCGAGCCCGGGGGTGTCGCGGGTGCCCTCGCGCAGCAACTCGAGGAGCTGCTCAACCTGGCCGTCCGGGTCGGACAGCACTATCTGTGTTTCGGGCTCGCTGACCACATAGAGATCGTCGCCAATCCGCTCCCAGACGGCGTTCTTGAGCTTCGGGATCACGCGCCCTCCTGGACTTCCCGTTCCGACGGGCCGCGGGCGCCCGCACTCGGTTGAGGGGATCGGGCGCCCGCGGCTGCGATCTGCCCGCTAGCTCGGCATCGGGCAACGGGCGAGTAACTGTGACGGGCGGGTCGTCAGCTGTCCTTGTACTCGGTCGCCTGGATCTTCTCGACCTTCCTGACCTGGATCTTCACTACCTTCACCTCCTGCCGGCCTCGTGTACTCCGTCAGCAGTCAGCATTCGCCACGCCGCCAACAGACCACCAACGAGCCGCTAAAATTCGGGAATGTCCGAAAGTACGAGCCGATGTCGCCCGGCACGTCCCGGCCAGCCCCACATAGCGTTCGATGTCCTCAGTCGGCTCGCAGTCAGGCACGGTGACGTCTGGCTCCCGTTACCGCCGCCTAAGCCCCGAGCCACACTTGCGACCTTGCTGCTGCGCGCGAACGAGGTGGTCCCGGCAAGGACTCTTGCCGAGATCCTCTGGGGAGACGAGCCGCCGCCCACCGCGGCGACCTCGTTGCAAAATCACGTCATGCGGCTGCGCCGTCAGTTAGGTACCTGTGTCGGTAGCCGGATCAGGACCGTGCGGCCCGGCTATGTCATCGATGTCCGAGACGGCGAACTGGATCTGCAGCGGTTCACGCGACTGCGGGACAGCGGCCTCGCCGCGGCTCTGCACGGCGACTGGTGGCAGGCGGTCACTGATCTGTCGGAGGCCCTGGAACTGTTCGGCACCGGACCGGTGCTGGCCGGCCTCGAAGTTCCCGGGCTGCACCTGCCGGACGTGCCAAGGCTGGCCGAGATGGGGCTGCAGGCCCTTGAGTGGCGGATCGACGCCGACCTGTGCCTCGGTCGGCACCAGGAGACCATCGCGGAGCTGCGCCGGATCACCTTGATGCACCCGTTCCGGGAACGATTCCACGAGCAGCTCATGCTGGCACTGGTACGTTCCGGGCGGCAGGCCGAAGCACTGTCGGCGTACCGGGACGCCCGGCAGGCGATCGTCGACGAGCTCGGGGTCGAGCCCGGCCGGGCGCTGCAGCAGCTGCACCAGCGGATCATTGCTGCCGACCCCGCGCTCCACGACGGCGGCGAACGGCCGCAGTGGGCGGAGGCGCTTCAGCCCGCTGGCCGGCCAGCGTCCGCGCCGGACGCCGTCTCGGCGGTGGCTCAGCTTCCCGCCAGTCTGGCGGACTTCACCGGCCGGGACGCCCAGAGCGCTGAACTCGCGGCGTGGATCACGCTGGCCGGCGCCGGCCAGTCGGGACACATGCCCATCGCCGCCGTGACCGGGCCCGGCGGCGCGGGCAAGACGGCCCTGGCCCTGCACGTGGCCCACCTGGTGAGCGGGCAGTTTCCGAGCGGTCAGCTGTACGCCGACCTGCGCGGCGGCGACGCCAATGCGGCTGACCCCAGCTACGTGCTCAGCCGCTTCATCCGGGAACTAGGCGACAGCCGCCGGGCAGCGCCGCCAGTGTCCGGCGCGGAAGAAGAGCTTCAGGCGGCCTACCGCAGCCTGCTAGCCGGCCGGCGCATGCTCGTCGTGCTCGATGATGCCCGGGACGCCCGGCAGGTCAGGCCGCTGCTACCAGGGACAGGGGACTGCGCGGTACTGATCACCAGCCGCAGCCGGCTCACAGACCTCGACAGCGCGCGAATCCTCGAGCTCGGGATGCTCGACGAGGCTGACGCGCTAGCCCTGCTGCGCCGGATCCTCGGTGACGGCCGGGTGGCCGCGGAACCGCAGGCAGCCAGGGACGTGCTGCACGCCTGCGCCGGGCTGCCGCTGGCCATCCGCATCGCTGCGTCCCGGCTTGCCTCGCGCCCGAGCTGGTCACTCCGGTCGTTCGCGGACCGGCTGGCTGACCAGCGGAGCCGACTGGACGAACTGCGGTCAGGTGACCGCGCGGTTCGGGGAAGCTTCGCAGTGACCTACGAGGCCCTGCCCCGGCTCGCGCACCGGAACACGGTTGACGCCGCGCGCGCATTCAGGGTTCTCGGCACCTGGTCCGGGTCCAGCCTGAGCCTGCATGCCGCCGCTGCGATGCTGGAAACCAATCCCATCGCCGTGACCGCTCCGGTTGAGGAACTCGTCGACGCCCACCTCATCGAGTCCGTGGCGTCTGCCCGTTACCAATTTCACGACCTGCTGCGTGCCTACGCCACGGAGCGCGCTGCCGCGGAGGACAGCCCCGAATCGCTCAGCCGGGCCAGGGACAGGATCGTCACCTGGTACCTGCATACCGCGATCGCCGCGGTACACCTCATCACGCCCCGGCGCACACACCTGCCGACAGTGCCCGTGCAAGGCTCGTCCCGCCCGCTGGCTTTCCGAGGCGCGACGGAGGCGCTGGACTGGCTCGATGCGGAGCATGAGAATCTCGTCGCGGCGACGTCGGCTGCCGCGGACTTCGGCCCCGGCGCCGCAGCCTGGCAGCTGCCGGTGTTCCTGCACGTCTACTTCGATCGCTGCGGCAATTTCACCGACTGGATCACGACGCACGAGGCAGGTCTGGCAGCCGCGCGTCGCAGCGACGACCGCACGGGTGAGGCCTGGCTCAGGAGCTCGCTGGGAGCCGCGCTGGTCCTGCTGGAGCGCCCGGCCGAAGCGATCAGGCACCTGCGGCGAGCCTCCAGGCTGCACCACGAGGCGGGTCAGGACACCGGCCACGCGAACACGCTCAATACCCTGGGCATCGCCCACGCCCAGTTCGGCGATACGAGCCGCAGCCTTCGCTGCCTCGAGCGGGCGCTTGCCATTCGCCGCCAGACCGGTGACCTGCACGGCCAGGTCATGACGCTGGGCAACATGGCAATGGCCTACGGTGAGGCGGCGCAGTTCGCCCCGGCCCTCCGTTACGCCGAGCAGGCGCTGCAGCTGGCCCGGCAGACCGGCGACGAGCAGCTGGAGGGTAACGCCCTCGCCAACATCGGCGACCTGCTGCGGGCCACGGGGAGCCTCGATGAGGCCATCAACGTCCTTGGCCAGGCGGTCAGCATCCAGCTGGAGGCGGCGAGCAGGCTGCATCAGGCGGAAGCATTGAACTACCTCGGCCTGGCATACGCCGAGCGCGGCGAGCCGGATCAGGCGCGGGCCGCATGGGCCAGGGCACTGTCCCTGTACGGCCCGCTCCAGGACGCCAGTGCCGCCAAAATTCGCCATTCCCTCGAGTCGCTCGCGCGCAGCTAGCGGCACGCCGGGGCGGAACCCGCGACGTGAATGGCACATTCGTACCCTTCCGAGTAGTTTGTAGCCAGCGATGGCCCGCTCGCCCATTGAACCTGGGCGCGGCGGGGTACGACGTTTGGAGCCGCTAGCACCGCCGGGCATCTCCTCGCCCGGCCGGACCTGACCGTGGCGGCGCGCTCCCACCAGGCTTCCGGCCTTTCCGGCGGCCACGGAGGTACCAGCCTTGCGAACTGAACGGCTCTGGTCCAGGCTCGGCGGAGCCGCGGCCGTGGCTGCCCTCGCGGTCGCCGCGGGCTGCAGCTCGAGCCCGACCCCGGCTCCGCCCAGCTCGGGTTCGCAGGCGACAACCTCCCCGGCCACGCGGCCGGACGGGAGCACGCCCAGCAGCCCGGACCACAGCTCGCAGGCGCCCGCTCCGAGCGCGGCGCAGCGGGCCGCCCAGGCCGTGCAGGGCGCCGCGGCCGTTCCCACCGCGGCGCAGCTGGCGGCCCTGCGACAGGAGCAGCCCGAGATCGCCAGGCTCTCGCCCGCTCAGCTCGCCGGGCAACGGGTCATCTATAGCTACAACGGCCTGTCCGCGCCTGCCAGCCTGCTGGATGCGATCCGTCACGGCCTCGTCGGCGGCGTGATCTTCTTCAACTTCAACATCTCCAGCCAGGCACAGATCGGCAAGGTCATCGCGCAGATGATCGCGGCGAACGCCAGCCCGGATAACCCGGCGCGCCACTATCCGCTGCTGCTGATGACCGATCAGGAGGGCGGGCTGGTCCGGCGGCTGCCCGGCGGCCCGGATCAGTCGGAGGCGCAGATCGGCGCGTCCGCCGACCCGTCGGCCGCGGCCGCGGCCGCGGGCTCGAGCGCCGCCGCGAACCTGCGCAGCGTCGGCATGAACGTCAATCTCGCACCAGTCCTGGACGTGTACCGGCAGGCCGGTGACTTTGATGACCAGTTCCAGCGGTCCTACAGCATGAACCCGGACGTCGTCGCGGAGGCCGGCGCGGCCTTCGTCAGCGCCCAGCAGGCGGGCGGCGTTGCGGCGACGGTCAAGCACTTCCCCGGACTTGGCGCGGCCGCCACCACTCAGGACACCGACAACGAGACGGTGACCATCGGCCTGTCGGCCGCCACCCTGCGCGCCGTCGACGAGCAGCCCTACGAGGCGGCCAGCAAGGCGGGAGTCAAGCTGGCGATGGTGAGCTGGGCCACCTACCCGGCGCTTGACCCGAGGCTGCCGGCCGGGCTCGCGCCGGCCATCATCCAGGGCGAGCTCCAGCGCCGCGTCGGCTTCCAGGGCGCGACGATCACCGACGCACTCGGCGCCGGGGCGCTGGCTCCCTTCGGCGATCTGCAGAACCGCACGATGCTGGCCGCCAGGGCCGGCATGGACGCCCTGCTATGCACCGCCATCAAGCCGCTGCCCGGCTGGAAGTGCGTCGCCGGCCTGCAGGATGGCTACCAGGATGGCGCGCTGCCGAAAACGGCGTTCGAGGCGCAACTCGCGCAACTACTGCAACTTCGCTCCAACCTCCCTGCCTGACTCTTCGTCTTAAGCAATGCGACGGGCGTTATCAGTTCGTTAGCATGAACGCGCCCGGCCCATTGGAGGTAGCGCAAGTTGCTCTCGTACAGGCTCTCCGGCATCACCGCGGCTGCGGTCGCCACGATGATGGTCGGAGCCGGCACCGCCACGAGCCCGAGCCCGGGCCAGCGCCACGTTCCCGCGGTCCGGGCGCCCGCCCGGGCGAGCGATCCCGCGAAGCCCGCTGCGGACGTGTTCGCGGGCACATCGCTCACCAACGCCGCGAGCATCCAGAGTGTCTTGCCCGTGGTGGCGGCGCTGCCGATCAAGCTGTCCGAGCGGCAGCTGGCCGGGCAGCGGGTGATCTACAGCTACTCCGGCTTCACGCCACCCGCCAGCCTGATCACGCTCATCGAGCATGGCGATGCCGCGGGCGTGATCTTCTTCGGCGGGAATTACGAGAACGCGACGCAGTTCCGCCACGTTGTCGGAAAGCTCACCAGCGCGAACGCCAATAGGGACAATCCCGCCCGCAAGTATCCGCTGCTGCTGATGACCGACCAGGAGGGCGGCGAGGTACGCCGGCTCCCCGGTCAGCCGGCGCTTTCGGAGAAGCAGATCGGCGAGAAGCGGCCAGACGCAGCCGCGGAGGCGGCGGCGACGCAGGCAGGCAAGGGCGCCGCGGCCAATCTGCGCAGCTACGGCCTGAACGTCAACCTGGCGCCGGTGCTCGATGTCTACCGGAAGGCGGGCGACTTCGACGACCAGTACCAGCGGTCTTACAGCATGCGTCCGGGCCTGGTATCGGCGCTCGGGTCGCGGTTCATCGCCGCGCAGCAGGCGGGCGGCGTAGCCGCGACCGCCAAGCACTTCCCCGGGCTCGGGGCAGCGGCCAGAGGCCAGGACACCGACGTGGAGCCGGTCACGATCAGCCTGTCCGCGCGCACGCTCGGGCTTGATGACGAGTACCCCTACAAGGCTGCGATCGCGGCCGGGGTCAAGCTCGTCATGGTGTCCTGGGCGGTGTACCCGCACCTTGGTTCGTCCCGCCCGGCCGGGCTGTCGTCGGCGATCGTGCAGGGTCAGCTCCGCAGTGGGCTGCACTTCAAGGGCGTCACGATTACCGACGCGATCGGCGCCGGGGCGCTGGCGGCGTACGGCTCGACCCAGAACCGGGCACTGCTGGCGGCCGAGGCCGGCATGGAACTGATCCTGGCCGCTGGCGAGACGCCGACCGAGGGCGAGCAGACTCTCGACGGTCTTGAGACTGGCTACGGAGACGGGAAGCTGGCCAAGTCGACGTTCCAGGCGGCCGTCGCCCAGATCCTCGCGCTGCGCCAGAGCCTGCCCGCTTAACTTACAGTGGGCGGGTGCGACGGATCTCGGTGGTGGGTAACTCCGGATCCGGCAAAACCACGCTGGCCAGGGCGCTGAGCGAGGCTCTGGCAGTGCCGCACCTGGAACTCGATGCGGTCTTCCACCAGCCGAACTGGGAGCCGCTGGACAACGATCTGTGCCGGGCGAGGGTGGCCGAGTTCATCGCCGCCGACGGCTGGGTGGTCGACGGGAACTACAGCAAGGTGCTCGACCTCGTCTGGCGGCGCGCGGACACGGTCGTCTGGATCGACCTGCCGCGGCACCGGGTCATGCGCCAGCTGCTGAGCAGGACACTGCGGCGGCTGATAACCCGGGCCGAGCTGTGGAACGGGAACACCGAGCCGTGGCGTGACCTGTTCCGGCCAGACCCGGAGCGATCCATCCTGATGTGGGCGTGGACTCAGCACCGCAAGTACGCCGAGCGCTACGGGGCCGCGCAGCACGACCCGGCCCATCAGCACCTGACGTTCGTCCGGGTGCCTGACCGGGCGGCGGCGGACCGGCTGGTCGCCGGCCTGAGCGTCAGCTAGCAGGCGGCAGCGCGGGCGAATAGGCAGTCATGAAGAACCCGCGGACCGGCCCCGCGATGCTGATGTTGTGGTCGATCGCGGCCCGCCCGGCCGAAGGCGCGGTGTCAAAGGAGAGCGCTACCCGGTCGTCCGGGCCGGCGTTCGGGTCGTAGAGGCGGACGGTCACCGCGCTGCCCTCGGCCTGGTAGGCGTAGGCGAGTACCTGGTGATTGCGGCCGAGCTCGCCCGGCCAGGCGGAAGCCATCGTCACCACGCCGAGCGCGGCGGGCCGCCCGTGATCGAGGCTCGCCCGTACTCGCGGCCACTGCCGTGCGATTGTCCGCTGGGTGAGCCCGCGGACCGTCCCCACCCGCCGGCCGCGCAGCTGAACTCGGGTGTTCGCATCGGGCAGGTTCATCCACTCGTAGTACCTCGCGACCCCGACCGGGAGGTGCCAGGAGTCGATCAGCCGCCGGACGATGAACTGATACAGCGGGCTACCGCCGGCCGGCCTGCTCACCGGCGCCGGGCGTCCCGCGTTCCAGTAATCAAGGGCTGCAAAAATCATGCCCCCGCAAAGTCCGTTGGCGGCGTTGCCGATCCCGATCGTGCCGAACGGTGACGGCAGCGAGAGTGCGGGCTCGGGCGGCCACGTGTTGGTGAAGGCGAGACCGTCGCGTGAGGGCAGGAAATCGGTTGGCATGGCTAGCGCCTCGCAAGTCCGTCTACGGCCGCTGTCTCCGGCGCGGTGAGCCGGAATCCGAGCAGGTCGATGTTTGCCGCGATCCGATCCGGATGCGCGGACTTCGGGATGACCGTGATGTTGTGCTCAAGGTGCCAGCGCAGCACGACCTGCGCCGGCGTCACGCTGTGGGCGGCGGCGATCCGCGTCAGGACGGGATCGTCCAGCCTGGTGTCTTTCAGCGGGCTGTAGCCCTCGACGGCGATGCCGCGCTGGGCATGATCGGCGAGCACTCCCGGCTCGTACCGGCCCGGGTCCCAGGGAATCTGGTTGACCGCCGGGGCGCGGCCGGATGACTTGATCACCTCGTCGAGCTGGACCGTGCTGTAGTTGCTCACCCCGACGTCGCGGACGTGCCCGTCGCCCTGCAGCCGCAGCAGCTCCTGCCACATCTGACGGTTGGTGCCTGACCGCGAGGGCCAGTGCTGCAGCCACAGGTCCAGGTAGTCGGTGCCGAGCATGCGCAGCGACGCGTCCAGGACCCGTGCCTCGCGGCCCGCGTCCGAGGGACGGATCTTGGTGGTGATGAACAGTTCGCCTCGGTCGAGCCCGCTGGCGCGAATTGCCTCGCCGACTTCCTCCTCGTTGCCGTACATCGTGGCGGTGTCGATGTGCCGGTAACCGGCGGCCAGGGCGGCAAGCACCGCATCGCGGGCCCTTCGACCGCGCAGCTGCCAGGTCCCGAAGCCGATCATGGGCATCTCGGCGCCGCTGGCGAGGGTGACGGCGGGCACATCCGCAGGCTTAGTCATGCTGCTCATTATTGCCGCGCCCATGATCACGCTCTTCCCATCGGGAGAGCGGGCTACGCCTGCGCTGCCGGCGTCAGCAGACGGGCGTCCCGGTGGTCGCGGCCAGGTCCGAGAACAGTGCTGCCAGCTTGGTGGTGACCGGACCGGGATGGCCGGTGCCGACCCGGCGTCCGTCCAGCGAGAGGACTGGCGTCAGGCCGCCCATCGTGCCGGTGACGAACAGCTCGTCGGCGGTATAGAGCTGAGTCAGGCTGAAGTCGCCGACAACGGTCTCGATGCCCGCCTGCGCGGCGAGGTCGAGCACCGTCTGCCGGGTGATCCCCTCCGGGCAGGCGGCGGTGGACGGCGTGCCGAGCTGGCCCGCGGCGACCAGGAAGATGTTCGTCGCGTTGGTCTCGGCCACGAAACCGCGGTGGTCGAGCATGACGGCGTCGTCGGCGCCCGCGACGTTCGCCTCGACCTTGGCGAGGATTGAGGGCAGCAGGTTGTTGTGATGGATCTTCGGGTCCAGCGTGTCGGGTGTCGGCCGGCGCACGCTCGACGTGATCAGCGTGATCCCGCTGTCGTCGTAGACGGGCGGCTTGTGCTCGGGGAGCACGATGAGCGTCGGACCGGACTGATTGAGCCGGGGATCCATGCCGCTCGTGACCTTCACGCCGCGGCTGAGGGTCAGCCGGATGTGGACGTTGTCCGTCATCCGGTTGGCGGCCAGGGTGCGGCGGATCTCCGCGATGATCTCCTCGTCGGCGGGGATCTGCGTGAACGCGAGGGCCTGCGCCGAGCGGCGCAGTCTGGCCAGGTGCTCATCGAGCCGGAAGATGCGGCCGTGGTACAGGCGCAGTCCCTCCCAGACGGCGTCTCCGCCCTGGACCACCGAGTCGAACGGGCTGACCGCGGCATCGTTCCGGTGCGTCAGCCGCCCGGCGACGCTGACGATGAGGTCGCGGTTGCGCTCGTCAAAGCCCTGCAGCACGGTCTGCCTCCCTGGGCGACGCTTGGCTGGCCGCGGCGGCCCGCCGGGCGAGGCCGTCGACGAATATGTCGATCAGCAGCTCAAATCTCTCATCCGGGTCGGCGTAAGAGAATTCGTCGGCCAGGGTGACCAGGTTAGGGAATCGCTGCGGCGGCAGTGCGGCCAGGTAGTCGCGCGCCATATCCGCCGCCTGCCGCTGATCGGCCTGCATGCCCGGATCGCCGACCGGGTCCCCGACGCCGGTCTCGTCCAGCGTGAATCCGTTGATCGTCGCGATCAGCAGGTGGCTGGCCTGGACGGCAAGCCGCGGCGGCAGACCGCCGGCCCGCAGGATTCCGAGCGCGCGCTCGGAATAGCGCAGCGCGTTCGGGCCCATCGGGATGCGCCCGATCGAGATCCGGACCACGTAGGGATGGCGCAGGCTGACTGCGCGCTGCGCGCGGGCCAGCTGCTTGAGCTGCTCCTGCCAGTGGTCAGGATCGGGGTCGGGCACCTCGACCTCACCGATGACCTGATCGAAGACCAGGTCGAGCAGGCCGTCTTTGCTCCCGACATGCCAGTACAGCGACGCGGCGCCGGTCCCGAGTTCGTCGGCGATCCGGCGCATGCTCAGCGCGTCGAGCCCTTCGGCGTCCAGCAGCCGGATGGCGGCAGCCACGATCGCCTCCCGGCTGATCGGCTCGCGCCGCCGCTTGGCTGATCGATCCGGCAGCCGCTGCCACGGCGGCGGCGGGATGTCGCCGCTGGCCTCGTCCAAGGGGCTGACTCCTCTCGTCATCGAACAGCGTACTAGTAGCGAACGCGGCTTTGACTGGAACGTACGCCCATGATAGAACGGCGTTCGAGTAGCGAATCTGGTTCGAGGCAGTAGGGGAGAATCCGAGATGGAGAGCACATCGGCCGCCGGGCGCCGGGCCGGGCAGAGTGCCGGTACCGGTCGCTGGCTGGCCGCCACCGTGATGATCGTCGGCGCGCTGATGGACATGATCGACGTGACGATCGTGAACGTGGCGCTGCCCACGATCCGCCGGAGCCTGCACGCCAGCGCAACGCAGCTTGAGTGGGTCGTGTCCGGCTACATGCTGGCGTTCGCCGCGGCGCTGATCGTGGCCGGGAGCCTCGGCGACCGGTTCGGGCGTAAGCGAGTATTCCTGCTGGGCGTCGCGGTCTTCGGCGTGGCCAGCATGGGCGCGGGGGTGTCCGCCACCGGCGCCGAACTGATTGCCGCCCGGGTGGTGCAGGGCACGGCGGCGGCATGCATGGCGCCCCAGGTGCTGGCGACGTTCCGGGTCATCTTCACGACGACCAAGGAGCGGGGGCAGGCGTTCGCCGTCTACGGGGCGATGCTTGGCTTCGCTTCCGCGGTCGGCCTGCTTCTCGGCGGCGCGCTGACCGAGGCCAACCTGTTCGGCTGGAGCTGGCGCGCGGTCTTCTTCGTGAACGTCCCCGTCGCGCTGATCGCGCTGATCGCCGGCCTGCGGCTCGTGCCGGAGA
>Ga0210395_10002694_pt1 | contig 13732 bp, 15 predicted proteins | sample IncBWH4OmetaG_FD_150861 | JGI IMG/M metagenome (GOLD analysis project Ga0210395, IMG submission 150861) | Forest soil microbial communities from Barre Woods Harvard Forest LTER site, Petersham, Massachusetts, United States - Inc-BW-H-4-O ... | reverse complement strand
CCGTCGCCGACCTTCTCGACCCGGCGGATATAGACGGTCTGGACGATGTCGCGGGTTTCCGGATCGATCAGGATCGGGCCGCGCGGGCTTTCCCAGCTCATGCCCTTGGCGGCGGCGATCAGCGCGTCGGGGTCGGTCTTGCCGCCGGTCTTCTCCAGCGCCGCGTAGATCAGGTGCATGCCGTCATAGCCGCCGATGGAGAAGATGTCGGGGTTGCGATGGTACTCGTCGTTATAGGCTTTGACGAAGTCGCGGTTCATCGCCGACTGGTGATTGTAGTCGTAGTTCGACACCGTAATGATGCCGATGCCGGCGTCGCCCATGCCTTGGAGCGCGGTCTCGAAGGCCAGCGCGTCCTGGCCCAGCACTTTGGTCTTGGCGATGTCGACGCCGCGTTCGGCGAGCGCCTTGCCGACGGCGGCCGGCTGCGCGCCGCCGGGGATCCAGATGTAGATGGCGTCCGGGCTCTTGTCTTTGGCGGCCTGGATGAAGGCCGAGAAATCCGGGTTCGCCACCGGGAAACGGACCGAGCCGACGATTTCGCCGCCGGCCTCCTTGAAGCCGGTCTGGAACCAGGTCTCGGCGTCGATGCCGGGACCGTAGTCGGAGACCATGGTGTAGATCTTCTTCAGCCCGCTCTTGGCCGCCCAGGTGCCGAGCGTGTAGTTCAGTTGCGGCGTCGTCGCGGAGGTGCGGGCGATATAGGGCGACTTTGTGGTGATGATCGAGGTGGCGGCGTTCATGACCACCATGAATTTCTTCGCTTCGGCGGAGACGTCGCCGACCGCGAGCGCATTCGGCGTCAGCTCGAAGCCGGCGAGGATGTCGGCGCCGTCGCGAACGATCGCCTCCTGCGCCAGGCGCTTGGCGACGTCCGGCGCGATGCCGCCGTTGTCCTTGCGAATGAGCACGATCTTCTTGCCGGCGACGGTGTCGCCGTGCTGCTTCATATAGAGCTTGATGCCGTTGTCCATCTGCGCGCCGGTGTCGGCGAATTGCCCGGAATACGAGATGATGACGCCGATTTTGACGGTGTCCTCGGCGTGGATCGCTCCGGCGCCGAGCAAGGCCAGCGCCAGGCCGGCCACGCCGATGAAGAACTTTTGCATTGCTCCCTCCCAGTTCCCGTAATGCTTAAACGCGTTTCGGGGCGTATCCTCGTTCAGGTCGCCCGCGAGTGCAATGCGCGTTTATTGTCGCGGCGTGGCGGTGGGCCGTTGCCCGCTGAACGGGGAGGTCGAGCGGGTGAACGTTTCCGAGCCGGCAACGTCGTTGCGGGCCGCGCAAGCCAGGGTCGCGGCGCTGCTCAATCCGCGCAACGTCGTCATCGTCGGCGCCAGCGATACGCCGGGAAGCTGGGCACTGCGCGCGTTCCAGAACCTGCGCCGCTACGAGTTTCCCGGCGCGGTCTATGCGATTAATCCGCGCCGCGACCAGGTCTGGAACATGCGCTGCTATGGCAGCTTCGCCGAACTGCCCGAGCCGCCGGACCATGTGGTGGTGGTGATCCCGGCGCCGCAAGTGCCGGACACGTTGCGCGCCGCCGCTGCGGCCGGAGCGCGCAGCGCCACCATCATGTCGTCTGGCTTTGGCGAAGCCGAAAATCCCGCCGCCAAGGCGCTCGCGGAGACGTTGGACAAAACGATCGCCGAAACCGGGCTTGCGGTGTCCGGGCCGAACTGCATGGGCAACATCCACGCGCCGTCGCGGCTGATGACGCTGACCGACGATCGTCCGCACCGCATCGCCGAAGGCCCGGTGGCGATCGTCGCCCAGTCCGGCGGGCTCGCCATGGCGATCAAGCGCACGCTCGAAGAGCGCGGCGTCGCCACCGCCTCGCTGGTGACATCGGGCAACGAAGTGGGGCTGACGACCGCCGATTACATCGCCTATTACGCGACGCTGCCGTTCGTGCGCGTCATCGTCTGCTATCTCGAAGCGGTGAGGGACGCCGCGCATTTGCGCGTGGCCTGCGCGGTGGCGCGACAGGCAGGCAAACCGGTGATCGCGGTAAAACTCGGCGCGTCGGCGGAAGGCCGCGCCGCGGCGCTGGCGCATACCGGCGCGGTTACCGGCTCGATGGAAGAGTTCGATGCGCTCGCCGCGTCGGCCGGCATCCTGCGCGTGCGCACGCTCGACGACATCGTCGAGGCGGTGGAATATTTTACCCACGTGCCGTTGCCGGCCGGCGCCAATCTCGGCGGCATCACGTTCTCCGGCGCGTTGCGCGGGCTATTGCTCGACGCCGCGGCGGCGAACGGCCTGACCTTTCCCGCGCTCGCACCGGCAACGCTCAAGCGTCTCGAAGCCGTGCTCGGCGTCGGCACGTTCATCGGCAATCCGCTGGATTCCGGCTTTGCCGGGCTCGGCAGCAAGGAGGTCTATATCGAGTGCGTCTCGGCGCTGCTCGACGATCCCGCCATCGATATCCTGCTGCTGCAGGAGGAACTGCCGCGCGGCCCCGGCTCAGAGCGCAAGGAGGCCAACCTCCATGCCGTCAATGCGCTCGCCTCGCACAGCAAAAAACCGATCGTCCACGTCACCATGATCTCGCACGGCCTGAACGACTACAGCCGCGCGTTGCGCGAGCAATTGCCGAGCATCGGCTTCATGCAGGAGGTCGACAAGACGCTGCGCGCCATCCGCGCTATTTCGACCCACGCGGAACACGCAAGGCAGCCGGGGTGACGCCAACCTTGTTTCGTTCGGCCAAGACCTGTTGAATGGGCTACCCACCGCATTTCGGGAGAGAAACATGCCTGCGGCCAAAAAATATGAAGCGATCCACGTCGAGAACGAAGGCGGCATCACCTGGCTGATGATCAACCGCCCGGACAAGCGCAATGCCATGAGCCCACAAGTCCATCTCGAAATGGACGAGACGCTCGACGAGCTCGCCGTCGATCCGGCGACCGAGGTGCTCGTCCTCACCGGCGCCGGCAATGCGTTCAGCGCCGGGCAGGACATAAAGCTTTATTTCCGCGCCAATGCGGGCGACGCCGCGGCGCGCCACAAGCTGCGCCGCGCCTCGAACAATTGGCGCTGGCAAAAACTGTCGACATTCCCGAAGCCGACCATCGCCATGGTCAACGGCTATTGCTTCGGCGGCGCGTTCACGCAAGTCACCGCCTGCGATATCGCGCTCGCCGCCGACGACGCCATGTTCGGCCTGTCGGAAGTCAATTGGGGCATCCTGCCCGGCGGCATCGTGTCGTGGAACGTGGCGCAGACCATGAACTATCGCGACGCGCTCTATTACGCCATGACCGGCGATTCGTTCGACGGCAAGCAGGCCAAGCAGATGGGCTTCGTCAATTTCTCCTACCCCAAAGAAAAGCTGCGCGAAGAGACCATCAAGCTCGCCAAGAAGCTGATGGAGAAAAGCCCGGCGACCTTGCGCTATACCAAGGAAGCGATCCGTGCCGTGCGCTTCATGAACGAGCCGCAAGCGCAGGACTATCTCTCCGCCAAGAGCGACGCACTGCGTTATAACGATAAAGAAAACAGCCGCGAGGAGGGCATGAAGCAGTTCCTCGACGAGAAGAGCTACCGCCCCGGCTACGGCCACTTCAAGCGCAAGCGAGCGAGCGCTTAATTTTCCCTCCCCCCTTGTGGGGGAGGGTAGGGTGAGGGGTCGCGAGGTTACGGAGATCGTCGACGCTCTCACATCGCCTCTCGACCCCCACCCCTACCCCTCCCCACAAGGGGGAGGGGAATAGATAAAGCCACGGCAACGAGAATGGATCGCCAGCAAAGCACCATCGACGAGGCAGAAGTCGCGCGGTTTTCGCGCATGTCCAGCCAATGGTGGGACGCGCGCGGGCCGATGGCGCAGTTGCACAAGTTCAATCCGGTGCGGCTCGCCTATATCCGGGACCGCGCGGCGGAGCATTTCGACCGCGATGCCAAGCGGCTCGATAGTCTCGCCGGCTTGCGCATCCTCGATATCGGCTGCGGCGGCGGCATCCTCTCCGAGCCGTTGGCGCGGCTCGGCGCGTCGGTGGTCGGCGCCGATCCGTCGGCGAGCAACATCGCTGTGGCGCAGCATCACGCGACGCAGGCCGGGCTCGCGATCGATTACCGCAGCACGACGGCGGAGGCGCTGGCGGGGGCGGGCGAGAGCTTCGACGTGGTGCTGGCCATGGAAGTGGTCGAGCACGTCGCCGACGTCGGTCTGTTCGTCGATCTCGCCGGCGCCATGGTGAGACCCGGCGGCTTGCTGTTCATCGCCACGCTCAATCGCACCATGAAAAGCTTTGCGCTCGCCATCGTCGGTGCCGAATACATTCTGCGCTGGCTGCCGCGCGGCACCCATCAATGGGACAAGTTCGTCACGCCCAACGAGCTCGAAATCGCCATCGAGCAAGCCGGGCTGCAGATCACCGACGAGACCGGCGTGATGTACAATCTGCTCGCCGACCGCTGGCAGCTCACCACCGACATGGACGTCAATTACATGGTCGTCGCGGAAAAGGCGGCCTGATGATTGCAGGCTGGCTCTGGATCGTCTTCACCGTCACGGCCGCGTTCTTCCAGACCTTGCGCAACGCCATGCAGCGCGAGCTGACGACGAGTCTGGGCACCGTCGGCGCCACCCATGTGCGCTTCCTGTTCGGCTTTCCGTTCGCGTTGCTGTCATTGATCGGAGTTTTGCTGGTGACCGGCGTGCCGCTGCCGCGGCCGTCCTTGAGCTTCTGGCCCTGGGTGATCGACGGCGCGGGTGCGCAAATTGCCGCGACCGCGCTGATGCTGATGGCCATGGGCCAGCGCTCCTTCGTCGTCACCATCGCCTATATCAAGACCGAGCCGATCCAGGTCGCGATCTTCGGACTGATCTTTCTCGGCGACGCCGTGACGCTGCCGATGATGACGGCAATCCTGGTGGCGACGGCGGGCGTGCTGATCATGTCGTTCCCCCTCCCCCCCCTCCCCCGCTTGCGGGGGAGGGAAGGGTGGGGGGAGGTGGGCGGCGTCAAGCCGACGCTGATCGGGCTCGCGTCCGGCGGCATGTTCGCTTTGTCGGCGATCGGCTATCGCGGCGCGATCTTAAGTCTCGGGCTGCCAAACTTCGTCATGGCCGCGACCTTCACGCTGGTGGTCGGTCTGGTGATGCAGGCGGTCGTACTTTCGCTGTATCTGTGGCTGCGCCAGCCGTCGGTGATGATCGCCATCCTGCGCGCCTGGAAGCCGTCGCTGTTCGCCGGCCTGATGGGCGCGCTCGCCTCGCAATTCTGGTTCCTGGCCTTCGCCATCGCCACCGCCGCCAGCGTGCGGACGCTGGCTTTGATCGAGGTGTTGTTCGCGCAAATCGTCGCGCGCGTCATGTTCGGTCAGCGCACCACCACGCGCGAAGCCATCGGCATGGCGCTTGTCGTCGCCGGCGTGGGACTGCTGATTTTTGCGGAAAAATAGAAGTTAGTTCTGGTCGTCCGGCAGGATCGGCAGGGGGTGAAATTCGATCCCCTCTTCGTGCAGCGCCTTGGCCTCGTCCGCAGAAGCTTCGCCGTAGATCGAGCGGTGCTCGGTCTCGCCGTAATGAATCTTGCGCGCCTCTTCCGGAAATTTTGCGCCGACGTAGTTGGCGTTCTTGGTGACGTGGTCGCGCAGCTCCTTAAGTTTCTGGCGTAGCTCACGTTCCTGCGACGACATGATGGCGACCGGCGTCTTGGCAACCGCCGGCGCAGTCGCAGCCGGCGGCGCCGGAATGGGCGGCGGCGGCTCGGGGACGTCGGCGTGCGCCAGCCGCGGCGCCATGATCGCCTTTTCGACTTTGCTGGAATTGCACACCGGGCACGTCACCAGCCCGCGCTTGGCCTGCTTGTCGTAAGCGGTGGAGTTTTGGAACCAGCTCTCAAAACTGTGCCCGCGCTCGCAGGCGAGCGTGTAACGGATCATAGCGAGCCCCGTACCGCGTGCAGGAAGGTCGGCTCCGCCATCGGCTCGACCAGCTCGAAGCGCCGGCCGTGGCTCAGCGACGGTATGCGGCCGCGTGCCGCCGCGACCTGCGCGGGATCGATGTCGGCGAAGATCACGCCCGGCTCGGTGCCGCCCTCGGCGATGATTTTGCCCCACGGATCGACCACCAGCGAGTGGCCGAACGTGTCGCGGCCGTGCTCGTGCCTGCCGCCCTGGGCCGCGGCGAACACGAAGCAGCCGTTCTCGATGGCGCGTGCGCGCATCAGCACGTGCCAATGGGCCTCGCCGGTTTGTTTGGTGAAGGCGGAAGGAATCGCCAGGAACGAGGCGCCGGCCTCGGCCAGCGCGCGATAGAGCGCCGGGAAGCGCAGATCGTAGCAAACCGTCAGGCCGAGCCTGCCCCACGGCAGGTCGGCGACGACGGCAAGGTCGCCGGGACGGTAGGTGTTGGATTCGCGATAGCTCTCGCCACCGGCGAGATCGACGTCGAACATGTGGATCTTGTCGTAGCGCGCGGCGATGTCGCCGTTGCGGTCGATCAGGAAGCCGCGGTTCGCCGCCTTCTCCGGCGAAGCCTTGACGGCAAGCGAGCCGAGATGGATGTAGATCGACAGCTTGCGCGCGACCTCGCGTAACGTCGCCAAGGTCGGATCCTGTTCCTCGCTGAAAATTTTCGTGAACAGACGCTCGCGCTTGTTCTCGAGCACGTTGGTCATTTCCGGCGTCTGCACGTAATCGGCGCCGCCGCGCTTGGCTTCGTCGACGCCGGCCAGCACGGCGGCGAGATTGGCTTGCGGCTCCAAGCCCGAGCGCATCTGGACCAGAGCGACCTTGAACGTCGACGCGTTTGCCATGCTCATCCAATATTCCTTGCGCTTATTCCTTGGCGGCGGCGAGCAGCGGGTCGAGCTTGCCGGCTTCGTCGAGCGCATAGAGATCGTCGCAGCCGCCGACATGGGTCGCGCCGATGAAAATCTGCGGATAAGTGCTCCGTCCGCCGGCGCGCTCGATCATCTGCTTGCGTAGGTCCCGGTTTCCACTGGCGTCGATCTCGTGGAAGCTTACACCCTTTCGCGACAGCAGGTCCTTCGCATCCTGGCAATACGGGCAGTAGCGAATGGTATAGATGTCGACCGCGGCCATGATGATGCGAAAGTTCTTATTGGTTGGTTATATGGACGTTCGCCCCGGATCGGCAACCCTGGCGAAAATCAGCACATCGACATTGGCGGCGCCAGCACGCAGCAAAGCCCGGGCGCAGCCGTCGACCGTGGCGCCGGAGGTCAACACGTCGTCGACCAGGACCAGCCGGCGCCCGGCGACGGCGGCCTTGCCCTCGTCCGGCACGCGAAACGCGCCCTGGACGTTGGCGGCGCGCTCGGGCCGCGACAGCCCGACCTGCTGTGCCGTCGGCTTGACGCGCTTGAGCGCCGCTGCAGCAACCGGGACGCCGCTGTCCGCCGCAATGGCGGCCGCCAGCACGGCCGATTGGTTGAAGCGCCGCGCCCACAGCCTGCGCCAATGCAGCGGCACCGGCACCAAGGCGTCAGCCTCGGCCAGCAATTCGCGGCCGGCCTGGCTGATCCAGCGCCCCATCATCGGCGCCAGATCGAGCCGGTCGCCATATTTGAGCGCATGGACGAGCGCCCGCGAAATCTCGTCAAATCGCACCGCAGCGCGGGCGCGGTTATAGGCTGGCGGGTCGGCGATGGCTTCCATGGACAGGATGCCCGGACCCGGGTCATAGACGAAGGGAATGCCGAGCCGCTCGCAATAGGGTTTGGTGATGAACGAGAGTTTCGACCAGCACGCCGGACACAGGCCTTTGCCCTCGACCGGCTCGCGGCAGGCGGCGCACAGCGGCGGCAGTGCGAGATCGAGCGCCGTGCGCAGCACCGCGCACACCGCCTCGGCGGCGCGCCTGACCCGTGAGGGAAATGCGATGGTGCCCAAGTCCGACATGCCAAACCCCGACATGCCGCAACGCTACCGCTCCGCGATGCCCTTGTCATCGCCGCAGAGGTGACCACCGGATCATGGCCGAGAGCCCCGCGATTTTCGATCGAGCCCTGTTGCGGCAGCGCCGCCGGCGCGCGGCCGCTTTGGGGCCGGCGACGTTCCTGCTCGACCGGGTGGCCGGCGATCTCGCCGAACGGCTCGCGACGGTGCTGCGCCGCTTCGATCTCGCGGTCGATCTCGGCACGCCGGGGGACGCGGTGCGCACCGCGCTCATGCGCCTGGAATCGGTCGGCAGGATCGTTGCCGCCGATGTCATGCCGGATGCGACGCGCGGCGAAATATTTGTTGCCGCCGACGAGGAAGCGCTGCCGTTCGGCGACACCACCCTCGATCTCGTCGTCTCGGCGCTGGCCTTGCAGTTCGTCAACGACCTGCCGGGTGTGCTCGTGCAAATCCGCCGCGCGTTAAAGCCCGACGGCTTGTTTCTCGCTGCCCTTCTCGGCGGCGAGACGCTGACCGAGTTGCGGCAGAGCTTTGCCGAAGCCGAAAGCGATATCGAAGGCGGCGTCTCGCCGCGGGTCGCGCCGTTCGCCGACCTGCGCGATCTCGGCGCGCTGTTGCAGCGGGCCGGATTTGCGCTGCCGGTCACCGACATCGATCGTGTCACCGTGCGCTACGATTCGGTGTTCGGCCTGATGCACGATTTGCGGCGCATGGGCGCGACCAATGCGCTGTTGGCCCGCCGCCGCACGCCGCTCAAGCGCGCGACGCTGCACCGCATGGCTGAAATCTACGCCCAGCGTTTTGCCGACGACGACGGCCGCCTGCGCGCGACATTCGAGATCGTCTGGCTGTCAGGTTGGGCGCCGCATCCGGATCAGCAGCAGCCGCTCAAGCCCGGCTCGGCGAAAGCGCGGCTCGCCGATGCGCTCGGCACAAGTGAGATTTCAACGGGGGAGAAGGCGGGAAAGTAGCGCTGTGCTGCAAAGGCGCGATTTATTTCAGCGCCGTGGCGACATTACCGTAGAGATTGTTCTTGACCGCCGAACCCAGCGTCACGACCGTGGAAGCGATCGCCACGGCGATGCCCGATGCGACCAACGCATATTCGATTGCGGTAGCGCCGCTCTCGTCGCGCATGAAGCGTGCAACGGACGCCATGATCGGGGAGCTCAGGTTCTGCAGCATTGTCTTGGGGCCTTCTGCCGTTCGGATCATATGAGCGTCGTAAGATGAGAGATCAGCGGTTCGTCGGCGGGCGGCATCGGGTAGTCGCGGAGCTCGGTCGGCCGCACCCATTTGAGCCTCTGTCCCTCCTGCGCCTCCACGAAACCTTCCCAACGCCGGCAGACGTAGAGCGGCATGAGAAGATGGAAGTCGGGATAGAGGTGGCTCGCAAAGGTCAGTGGCGCGAGGCAATCCTCCTTGACGACGATACCCAGTTCCTCCTTCAACTCTCGGATCAAGCTCTGTTCCGGCCGTTCGCCGGTTTCGACCTTGCCGCCGGGAAACTCCCACAGCCCTGCCATCGACTTTCCCTCCGGCCGTTGTGCGATCAGCACGCGGCCATCGGCATCGATGAGGGCGCAGGCGGCAACCAGGACAAGTTTGACGCTCACGGCCCGGCCCCAATCTAAGCGACGTAAGGTAAAGGCACTTTCAATGCGTTCGCGCAGAGTGCAGCAATCGCCGCAACGGTTAAAGCAGGTTTAACGCGCGAATTCCCCGTGTGGTGCGTGTTAATTGGCGCCGGCCAATTCCAAGACCGCGTCGGCCACCACAAGCGGCGCCTCCTGCGGCAGATTGTGCCCGATCTTCGGCAGCACGCGCCGTTGGTACGGTCCGGCGAAAAGCCGCGCATGGGCTTCCGTGCCTGCCGGCGGCTGGATGCCGCTCGACGCGCCGTGCAGCACGACGGTCGGGACCGTGATCGCTGGCTGGGCGGCGAGGCGCTGCTCGATCGGCTCCAACGCCGGGTCGCCGGCCGCATAGCCGAAGCGGTGGCGATAGGACTGGATCGTCACCGCGACGAAATCGGGATTGTCGAACGAGACGGCGCTCTTCCCGTAGGTGGCGTCGTCGAACACCCAGTCCGGCGACCAGATTTGCCAGATATAGCGGCACAGCGCGCGGCGATTCTGCTCGAGCCCGGCGCGGCCGCGCTCGGTGTGGAAATAATACTGGTACCAGAAGCGGTGCTCCTGCTCCGGCGCCACCGGCTTCACGGACGCCGCGATGTTCTGGATGTTGTAGCCGTTGCCGGTGACGAGGCCGCGCACGCGCTCCGGCCAAAGCGCCGCCACGATGCAAGCGGCGCGGCCGCCCCAGTCGTAGCCAGCGAGCGTGGCGCGGTCGATGCCTAGCGCGTCGAGCAACTCGCGCAAATCGTTGCCGAGCGCGGCCTGCTGGCCCGAGCGCAATGTCTCGGCAGAGAGAAAACGCGTCGCGCCAAAGCCGCGCAGATACGGCACGATCACGCGGCAGCCCGCGGCCACGAGCGGCAGCACGACCTCGTCATAGCAGCGCGGATCGTACGGCCAGCCGTGCAGCAGCACGGCGGGCGTTCCGTCCGCGCTGCCGCTCTCTTCATACGCCACGTCGAGCGTGGCGGTACGAATGTGCTTGTGTGCAGCAGTCACGCTTCCAGCAGTGTTCGAAGTCATTCGCGTAACCGGAGCCACAGCATGATCCCGAAAAGTGGATACCGGTTTTCGGACAAGATCATGATCAAGATTCTAGGCTATGATCCAATTCAATTGAATTGGATCATAGCCTAGCGAATGTCGGCGCAGCAGACGACCGGCCTCAATCCGGCTTGATGCTCGCGAACTTGATCACTTTAGCCCATTTCTCGGTTTCGGCGGTGATGAACTTTTGGCATTCGGCCGGCGTCATGGGCATGGGTATGATGCCGAGGTCGGCGAACCGTGCTTTGAGCCTCGGGTCGGCCAGAACGGCATTGACCTCGTTGTTGAGCATCGCGGTGATCTCGGCGGGCGTACCTTTCGGCGCGCCCAGCCCCTGCCAGGTGCGCGCCTCGAACCCCGGTACGAATTCGCCCACCGTCGGCAAATCCGGAAGCGCATCGGTGCGGGACGCCATCGTGACCGCCAAGGGCCGCAGCATGCCGCCCTTGATATATCCGAGCGTGGATTGAATCGGCTCGAACACGACCTGGACCTGGCCGGCGATCAGATCGGTCAATTCCGGGGCCGAGCCATGATAGGGGACGTGCACCATGTCGGTGCCGGTCAACATCTTGAACAGCTCTCCGATGACGTGTTGCGGCGTTCCAATGCCGGCTGACCCCAAATTGATCTTGCCCGGATTGGCCTTCGCATAGGCGATGAATTCGGGAAGCGTGGCGGCCGGTACTTTTGGGTTCACCTCCATGACCGCCGGTCCCTGGCTGATGCCGGCGACCAGCGTAATGTCGCGGACGAAATCATAATTAAGATTCTGGTAGAGCGATGCATTGATCGCGTTGACGGTGGCGAGCTCCATCACCGTGTAGCCGTCGGGCTGGGTCCTCGCGACCTGTTCGGTCGCAACATTGCCCGCCGCTCCGGGCCGGTTCTCGACGGCGAATTGCTGGTGCAACCGCTCCGACAGAAACTCGGCCATGATCCGTGCGGTAATGTCGTTTGGACCTCCGGGCGGGAAGCCGACGATCCAGCGCACCGGCCGCGTCGGATAATCGAGGGCCGATGCAATACGCGATATTGCCGGCAGCGCGACAGCGCCCGCTGCCAGATGCAAAAGTTTGCGGCGCGGAAGTTTCATGGCGCTCCCTCCGATCTAATCGCAGAGCGGTAGCATAGAGGTTGCCGGCACGTCGCGCGACAGCTTTACTCTTTCGCCTGTCGGCTAAGACCTATAGTCCCCGTTGATCGCCACGTATTCCTTGGTGAGGTCGCAGGTCAGCACGCGATCGCGGCCTTTGCCGAGGCCGAGCGCGACTTTCAGCGCGATCTCCGGCTTCTTCATTGCCGCGGAGACGACAGCCTCGTCGTAACCCGGATCGCGCGCGCCCTTGTGCGCGACGCGGATGCCGCCAAACCAGATCGACAGCCGGTCGCGGTCGGCCGGCTCGCCGGCCTTGCCGACCGCCATGACGACGCGGCCCCAATTGGCGTCTTCGCCGGCGATCGCGGTCTTGACCAGCGGCGAATTGGCGATCGACAGCGCGACGCGCCGCGCGGAAAGTTTCGACACCGCGCCCTCGACCACGATCTCGACCAGTTTGCGCGCGCCCTCGCCGTCGCGCGCCACTTGTTCCGCAAGATTAGCGAGCACTGCATTGAAGGCTTTGCGAAACGGCACGAGGCGCGGATCGTTGGCGCGGGCGATGCGCGGTGCGCCGCGCGCCGCGCCGGTGGCGAAGGCCAGTAGCGTATCCGACGTCGAGGTATCGCCGTCGATGGTGACGGCATTGAACGTGTCGACAACGCCCTCGCGCAACAGCGCCTGCAAGGCCGGCGCCGCGATCGGCGCGTCGGTGAACACGAAAGCCAGCATGGTCGCCATGTCGGGCGCGATCATGCCGGCGCCTTTGGCGAAGCCGTTGATGGTCACCGTGGCGCCGCCAAGCCGCGCGCTCGCGGTGGCAAGTTTCGGAAACGTGTCGGTGGTCATGATGGCGCTTGCCGCGTCGACGTAGCCTTCGTCGGTCGCATCTGCGACGAGACGCGCCATGACACCGTCGAACATTCGGGCCGGCAGCGGCTCGCCGATGACGCCGGTCGAAGCGAGAAACACTTCCGTCATCTTGCAGCCGATGGCACTCGCGGCCAGCTTGGCAGTGAAGGCGCACGCCTCGCGGCCGTTCTTGCCGGTGAACGCATTGGCGTTGCCGGAATTGACGACCAGCGCGCGGGCGTGCCCGCCCTTGATCCGGGCGCGGCACCACTCGACCGGCGCCGAAGGACATTTCGAGCGCGTGAACACGCCAGCGACGCTTGCCGCTTCGTCGAACACCGCAAGCATGACGTCGGTGCGGCCCTGATAGCGGATGCCGGCCGCGGCCGTCGCCAGCCGCACGCCGGCGATGGCCGGCATGGCGGGGACCGTTTTCGGGGCGAGGGGGGAAATGGCGGTAGACATAGCTTTTGCGATGTTTCCCGGGCGCAGTGCAGCACGGAGCCTTAAGCGCGGTTACGCGCTAATGGCGCTGCACCGCATCCGGGAAACGTAGCGTCACTTCTTCGCCGGTGCCGCCGGGTTGAGCGCCGAGGGATCCGGCGCAGGCGCCGGCTTGTCGAGGCGCTCGATCTGGGCGGACTTGCGCAGGCTGTCGACCAGCTCGGCTTGGGCGCGGTGCGCGACGTAATTCTCGAGCTGGACTTTGACTTGATCGAAAGTCGGCGTCGGCTTGGTGCGCTTGTCCTCGACCTTGATGATGTGCCAGCCGAACTGGGTGTGAATGGGATCGGAAATCTGGCCCTTGTCGAGCTTGAACGCGGCCTCGGCGAATTCCGGCACCATCTGGTCCTTGGTGAAATAGCCGAGATCGCCGCCGTCGGCGGCGCCGGGGTCTTTCGATTTCTCCTTGGCGAGCGCGGCGAAATCGGCGCCCTTCTTGAGCTCGGCTTCGATCGCCTTGGCTTCGTCTTCGGTCGGCACCAGGATGTGGCGGGCGTGCACCTCCTGCTCGCTCGGCATCTGCTTCACCGCGTCGTCGTAGACCTGGTGCATCGCCGCGTCGGTGACGGCGGCTTTGCCGGCCTGCTGCAGCAGCGCTTCCATCAGCACCCGGTTACGGTCGAAGGAGAGCCGGCGCTGGACGTCGGGATTGTCGCCGACCTTCTTCTGGTCGGCCGCTTGCGACATCACGATGACGTCGGCCAGATAGGTGATC
>Ga0210395_10002692_pt1 | contig 13735 bp, 8 predicted proteins | sample IncBWH4OmetaG_FD_150861 | JGI IMG/M metagenome (GOLD analysis project Ga0210395, IMG submission 150861) | Forest soil microbial communities from Barre Woods Harvard Forest LTER site, Petersham, Massachusetts, United States - Inc-BW-H-4-O ... | reverse complement strand
GCAACCCTTATTTTTCTACCGACACCACCGCCGCCCTCCGCGCCAGCGAGATCCACGCCGACATCATCATCAAAGCCACCAAAGTGGACGGCATTTACGACAAGGATCCCAAGAAGCACGCCGATGCCGTCAAATACGAGGACATCACCTTCCTCGACGCACTCAAACAACGCCTCAACGTCATGGACTCGACTGCATTCTCCCTCTGTCTCGACAACAACGTGCCCATCCTCGTTTTCAACCTCAGCGACAAGCACGCCATCCGCCGCGCCATCTTCGGCGAAAAAGTCGGTACCCTCGTGCACAATTGAATTTAGCCCCAAGTCAAGAGTCGAGAGTCGAGAGCAGCCCAAGCACAAATTCCGGCTTCCGGCCTCTTGACACTCAGCTCTAGACTCTCGACTTAAACCCACCACCACCATGTCCCACCCCATCATCAACGACATGCAGGCCAAGATGAAAAAGGCCTTCGAGCACACGCTGCATGAGTTCAGCACCATCCACACCGGCAAGGCCACTCCCGCCATGGTCGAAAGCGTCACCGTCGAAGCCTACGGCTCGCACATGCGCCTCAAGGAATGCGCCGCCATCTCCACGCCCGACGCGCGCCTCATCCAAATCCAGCCGTGGGACAAATCCCTGCTCAAAGCCATCGAGAAAGCCATCCAGCAGGCCAACCTCGGCTTCAATCCCATCGTGGATGGTGCGATCGTGCGCATTCCCCTCCCCGACATGAGCCGCGAACGCCGCCTGGAATTTGTCAAGACGGCCAACAAACTCGCCGAGGACGGCCGCGTGCATATCCGCAACGTCCGCCGCGAATCGCTCGAAGCCCTCAAAAAAGCCGCCCTGCCCGAGGACGACATGAAACGCAGCGAAAAAGAAGTGCAGACCCTCACCGACAAATTCACCAAGGACATCAACGAGCACCTCGCCCACAAGGAGAAGGAGTTGCTGGCCGTTTGAGCTGCGCTCAACCGGCAGGCCTGAGGCTTCAGGCACCAGGCTAGAGGCCTTTTCCCATGTCTTCGCCTAACGCCTCTCGCCTCTCGTCTCTCGCCACCGCGCGCCCGCGGCGTGTGGTCATAAAACTCGGCACCGGCGTGCTCACCCACGGCGTCGGCCAGCTTGACGAGCCGCGCATCGCGGCGGTTTGCGCGCAAATCGACGCGCTTCGCACCCGCGGCGCCGAAGTGCTCGTCGTTTCCTCCGGCGCCGTCGGCCTCGGCATGGGCGCGCTCGGCCTGGCCAAACGCCCCGGCGAACTCGCCCGCAAGCAAGCCTGCGCCGCCGTCGGCCAGTCGCTACTCATGCAGACCTGGCAGCGCGGCTTCGCCCCGCTCGGCCTCACCGTCGCGCAAGTCCTCCTCACCCACGAAGACCTCCGCTCCCGCGAGCGCCACCTCGGCGTCAAGGCCACCCTCCGCCAGCTGCTCGACTACGGCGTCGTGCCCATCATCAATGAAAACGACACCGTCAGCGCCGCCGAAATAAAGTTTGGCGACAACGACACGCTCTCCGCGCTTGTCGCCGGCCTGATCGAGGCCGACCAACTCGTCATGCTCTCCACCGCGCCCGGCCTCGTCGACCTGCGCGGCACGAAGCAAATCGTGCCCGTCGTCGAAAAAATCACGGCAGAAATCGAGGCCATGGCCGGCGGCACCACGAGCGAAACCGCCACCGGCGGGATGATTTCGAAGATTTCCGCCGCCAAGCTCGCGACCAAATCCGGCTGCGGCGTTTTCATCGCCAGCGGCGCCGAGCCCGATATTTTGGAGAAACTTTTTTCCGGCCGCGGCCCCGGCACGTTCTTCGTGCCCAGCGGGCTGCCGCTCACGGCGAAAAAACGCTGGCTCGCCTGGTACCAACGCCCCGCCGGCACGCTCCACGTCAATGCCGGCGCCGCCGCCGCGTTGCGCGAACGCGGCACGAGCCTGCTCGCCGCCGGCGTCACCGGAGTGAGCGGCGAGTTCGCCGCCGGCGATGTTGTGAACATCGCCGCACCCGACGGTATCGTGATCGCCCGCGGCACGAGTTCGTTTTCCCACAGCGAGGCCGCGCACCTCGCCGGCAAAAAAAGCGACGAGATGCGCGTGCTTTATTCGACCCGCAAGCACCTCGAAGTCGTCCACCGCGACGACCTCGTGCTGCTGTGAAGCCGGGCTTAATGTTCGAGCAGCAACAGGCGCGATGCTTTGTTCTCCAAGGTGGATTCCACCGCGAGGAGCGCGGCATAGTCTCCCGGTGCGACCACGGCCGGCTGGGTTGAGAGTTCCTGCGTCACGGACCATTCCCGTCCCGCGAGCGTCGTCGAGATATGGGCCTGGCCCGCGCCGGATGGCGCCACGAGGTCCTGGTTCGCGGGAGCGATCACCACGCGTTGAAAGCCAGCCGGCAACTCGATCTCCGTGTGAATTGTACTGGAGAATGCGCCCCAGATGAGCAGCGGCAGGGTATGGTGGTCCGTGACCACCGGGAAAAGATGGAGCGTGTAAGGCAGGTCAAAATACATCTGTTTTCCATCGATCACGGCATAATGGTCGATCTCCACGGTGAATTGCTCGATCCCGGGATAGCCGTCGAAATTGGTCGTCAAATCGCCGACCGGGCGGGCCCCTTGGGCCACCTGGCTGACCAGTTCCTGGAAAAAGCGCGTTCTCTCCCCCGGCGGCAGTTCCGCGAAAAGCTTTTTCATTTCTCCGTATTTGGTTCCTGAATACTCATTCCGGATTTCGATCCGGGCCTTGCCGGTGTCGTCCAGCGTTATGCGATAGTTCGTCGCCGACCGGTTCCCGGCCCCGGGCACCGCCTGGATGGTGACCAGGCTTTGCTTGGCCAGGCCGATCCCCAGGTCGCCGTCATGGGAAGTTGTCCCGAGCTCCGCGTACTGGTCGGTGTCGTTGCAATAATAACTTTCGTCTCCCACCGGGACTTTCACCAGCACCGTCTCGAATTCACTCGGAAACGGAAACTTCGCCTCGACCTCGCGCAGCGAGTCGATGGCCGGCACGGTGGAACCAAGCACAAACTCGGGTTCGAAGCCTGCGGCCGACAACATGGCGTAGAGGAGAATCGCGTGGTCGGCCACATGCCCGTAGCCATCCGCCAACGTGGTGTCGGCATTCGACAATTCGCTCAGCGGAAGGTGCGTGAACGACGGCCCGGCCAGGCGAATGGAGCTGCTCACATAGTCGCGAATGGCTTTCACCGCATCGAGCTTCGTTTTCGCGGTTGCCGTCAGGTGCCGGGCGAGTTCCTGCGCTTTGGCCGAATGTTGCGCGCGGTCGAGCAATGTTTTTTGGAGCGCAGCCAGGTAGTCTGCCGGATCCCCGACAAAATCTGCCACCCCAGACCGGTAGAACCAGGCCGGCGGGAGCGATGGCTCCTCCGGCCTGGCTTTCACATTGGCTGCGGTCCAGGTCAGCACCTGCCCATCGTTATCGGTCTTGCGATCAACCGCCACGATGCCGGCCGGCCCGCAATCGAGCGTATGCACCGTCAGCCCGGCCGGCGCCGTGATCTGGCGGACTTTTTTCACGACCTCGTCGCCCTCTTGAAAAGAAGTAAATCCGGCCAGAAAGGCTCTGTTGTGATAGGCGATTTCGTATTCGACCTCGATCGTCGAACCGATCTCCACGCCCGGCAAGTTGGCCACGAGAATCCGGCCTCCGGTATAGCGCTTGGCATCGGCGTTCCAGTCGGCATCCATCGTATTGATTTCCTCCGGGGAGATTTCCTGGCGCTGACCGTCTTTCGACGTCACCACCGCCCGAACGAGGCGGGCATCGGAGGTCGCCGGGTTATAGGCGATCTTAACTTCCGATGCCTTTTTCTTGCCGCCGTAGTTGAGAATCTCCTTCACGAAGTGCATCTTGAACAGCGCGGTATGCGCGTCCTTTACTTGCAGCTCCTCGCGTTGCTCAATCATCCGCGTATCCGACTCCACCGGCGCCACGGTACTCGTATCGGCCTTCGCGGCCACCTGCGCTCCCGACGGCTTGACCACGGCCAGCACCGGGGACTTGCGATCGTCTTCTTGCAGCTCCTTTAGCGTTTGCTTAAGCTGCAGATATTGGTCGGGTGAAATCTCCACGGTTTTCAATTTCACATCGCGGGAACAGGCGAGAACCCCGTCCTTGAAGGAAAATTCCCGCTGATACGCGATGCAATCGCCGTCCTGCGGAGTGCAGGTCGGCATCGACACCGCCCCGGTAAAATCAGCGGCCAGGCGGAGGGAAATTTCCTCATGCAGTCCGCACGCCACAATCGTCTTCATCGGATAATGACGTTTCTCCAGGCCAGCCCGGCGGAGAATCAAATTCACCACGCCAAGATTCTTGCCGATCCAGGGCACGGTTACGATGGCTTTGCCGTCGCCAAACGCTATCGCGTTTTCCGCGGAGAATTCGATCTCCGCGCGCAAAGGCACCGATTCATCAAGGATGTTGTCGGGAGTGATTTTAAGGCTCTTTAGGGCGGCTCCGGGCAAGACCCGCTTGAGGCCGGTTTCGAATAACTGCTGGCGGATGTCCGGCTTCATCTGCGCGAAGATATGCCGATAGATATTGTCGTTGACGCCATCGAACGACATCTCCGAATGCGCCTCCAAGTTTCCCGCCCCGTCGATGGTTCCTGTCGTGGTAATCCACATCATGCTCTTTTCCGGAGGGTCGATCGGGCTCCGGCGGAGATCGTCTCCCTCCGGACGGCAAACGAGGTAGCTTTGATCGTTTTCGTAGGTGGGCAGCAAGTCCCGCGTGTTTTCGTCCGTCGGATCCAAGAGCAGATATTCGCCCGGGTGCAGCTCCACCCCGACGATGGCATGGTTGAAAAACGGATTGGGCACTTCCTGGTCCTTTTTCAGGCCAAAGCTGGTCAGCACCGGGTAGGCGTTCTGCCCGGCGGCCCGCAACAGCGAAACCAGCAGCGCCGCCTTGTCACGGCAGACTCCGTATTTTTTCTCGTACGTCATCTGGACGTCGTGAGGCTCGAATCCCGGGCGGTCCTTTTCCGGCGTGATGCCCATGTAGCGGATTTCTTTTGAGACGTAATAAAAGACCGCCTTGATCTTTCCCATGTCGGTGGTGGCTCCGGCCGTGAGTTCGGCCACCTGCTTTTTCATGTCTGGCGTGATCGCATCCAGGTGCGGTTTGCTCAAATCCCAATACCAACGCGACACCGTGCTCCAATCAGGAATCGTACTGACCGACAGATGTTGGCAGACCTCCTGGGGCGGCGGCATGCCCGGTTCGTTAAACATCCGCGGCACTCCGTTCACTTCCCAATGGTAGATCAGTTTGTTGCCTTCCGTTTTCGTCGAAGCGGTGACCGTCCCGGGAATTTCGTTTCGCAAGGCGATATGTTTGAGCGGCTTGGTCGCGGGCAGATGGATCTCCAGGGAGTGATGTCGGACATAGCCGCGGCCCTCAAACATGAAGTCCTCCGAAAATTCCCCGGTAATGAATGGCCGGGTGACGGTCGTTCGCACCAACGAATGAACCATGTCGCCGATCTCCAGTTGCGGGATGTTGACCCGCAGCACCTTGATATTCGGGTCGTAGATGTTCATTTTCATCGGGGCGGCCAGGATGCTTTCTTTCTCGTTCGCCGCTACATCGACCGGGACCACCGTACCGTCCGGCTTGATGATTTCGAGCCGGGACACTTCCACGGTGAAGTAGGGATATACAAACACCCGGCTCAGCGTGCTACTGGCCCGTTTGCCCTTTTCGGTCAGCACCTTGGTGAAGTTCTCGTCCTGCATCTCGGCGGTTCCATCCTCATGGACGACGCGCATGGATTTTTGGTCGACAATGGCTTCGTCGCAATCGGGTAGCTGCGCCAGGTCAATCTCCTTGGCGGCGGCCTGCACTTGCTTGGAATCGAGGGTCGCCCAATCGCTCCCGGAGTAACGGCTGGGTTCGTCGGCTCTCCCGAGCGAAGCAAAAGCCAACGCGGCCGCGGCCAGAAGCATGGGTGACAGGGATAATTTTGGGTGTTTCATAATTTTGGTGAATGCGGAGTTACAGTAAGGGACCGTGATGCGTGCAAATAGGTGGCTGATCATATAGCGCTTAGCTGACTCTTAGGTTCGAAAGATAACCGTCTCACGGTTGAACATCCGGACGGCGACCGCCAGGGCCGTGGCGGCATAAGCGATCATGGAAAAGAAAATCAGGCGCAGCTCCGGCCAATGCCACACCCCGCCCAGCATTTCCCGGGAGGCCAGGGAAACATTCAGGATGGGCACGAGAGCCAGCCGGGTATTGAGTTCAATGCCCGGCATCATCCCGATTATGGCCGGGAAGATAATGAGGAACATCATTGGCTGCAGATAGCTCTGCGCCTCGCGAAAGCTGCGCGCCCACAAGCCCAGCGTGAGCATGATGGATGAAAATAGCACAGCGACCGGCAGGATCAGTACGAGCACGCCTGCGGCGCCGAAGGGATCAACATGGTCGAGCCCGAGACTGGCGGCTCTGTTGTCAAAGCCGCCAAAACGAATGCAGACAGCCAGAGAGAGGCAGGCGAGCACCACCGCGGCGAGAGAGCTCGTGAGGATCATGAAGAATTTTCCCAACACGATCTCTGTCCGGGCCAGGGGGCAACAGAGCAAAGGCTCCATCGTGCCGCGCTCCTTCTCGCCGGCGGTCAGGTCGATGGCCGGATACATGGCGCCGGTGAAACAGAGAATGACGATAAAGTATGGCACAAAACCGCCGATCCGATTCCCGGCGACCTTCGCCGGAGGGGCCACGTTTTCGCGCTGGGTCGTGAATGGCTGGAGCATGGCTGGCGTGAGCCCGCGGGCGGCGAGGCGTTGGCGCGCGACTTCGAAACTTAACCGCCGGAAAAACGTTTCCAGTTCGCCGGCCGCAAAGCCCGATCGCAGTTCACCCTCGTACTCGTAGATGGTGATTTTCGCGCCGGTCCCATCCTTGAGACCGGCTTCGAAGTGATCGGGGATTTCCACCGCCGCCCTGATTTTCCGGTCGGCGATGAGCTGGCGCCAGTCGTCCGTCGCCGGCTCAACCCGTACTTTGGGGTCGTTTTGCAGCCGGGCGAGGATTCCCGGCGAATCGGTGCCGCCCACGATTTGGACGAGGGGGATCTCGGCGCGCGCCCGGGCGTCGACCGCCCGCGCCACTTTGCCCAACCCCACCAACATGAGAGGCATCAGCACCACCGGGAGGACGATCATCGAACGCACGGTGCGGCGATCCCGCAGGAGATCGCGCAACTCTTTGCGGTAAACCACGGTCATCGGTTTCAAGTTCACGAGGTTCCTTTTTGGCTGATTGTTTTGACGAACACTTCTTCCACCTCCAGTTCGCCGGTCCGCTGGCGCAGTTCGGCCAAAGTGCCCTCGGCGAGGAGCCGGCCGCCATGGATAATGCCAATCCGGTCGCAAATTTTTTCCGCCTCGTGCATCATGTGGGTGGAGTAAATAACCGTCTTGCCCAGGGCCCGGCAGTTCTGGACGAAGCGAACGATCGCGCGAGCGGAAAGGACATCGAGCCCGAGCGTCGGTTCATCGAAGATCATCACGGCGGGATCGTGAATGAGCGTCCGGGCGATCGAGGTTTTTTGTTTCATGCCGGTGGAAAATCCCTCGCAGCGTCGGTCGAGGAAATCGTGCATTTCCAGCTCGGTGGCGAGACGCTCCAACCGGATTTTCACCTCTGCGCGCTTGAGGCCGTTCAGCTCGCCAAAGTAGGTGATGACTTCGCGCGCGGTGAGGCGGCCGTACAAGGCGGTGCTGGCGGCGAGAAAGCCCACTTGGGCTCGCACGGCGGCGCCTTCGCGCCCGACATCTTTTCCGCCGACGGTCGCGGATCCGCTGGACGGCCGGATCAAGGTGGCGAGGAGTCGCATGACCGTCGTCTTGCCGGCGCCATTGGCGCCGAGGAGGCCATAGATTTGCCCGGGCCGCACCTCGAGCGAGACGCCGTCCACCGCGCGAATGTCCCCGCGCTGCTTGTCATAAAAGGATTTGGTGAGCAGATGGGTGGAGATCATAGGGGGATATTTTATCTTTCGCCGGCATCACGCGGCACTAGGGAGCAGCCGGCTCCGCCTTCTGCCATGCGTGGGTCTTCCCTTTCTCCTGGAGCAGGACGCTTGTCACGTTACCGTTCGCGTCCTTGACGAAGGTCAGCTTCACCCTTCCCTCGTTCATGAACAACTCCGTGTCGGATTTTGCGCTCAGTTCAAATTTAGGCTCATCGGTCTGCTCTGCGTAGAGGCGGCCGTCTTCGCGGCTGATCGTCAATGTCTTGTCCGGGTCACGGGTATATTCGCCAAGAATCGGAGCGGAGTGGGCATCATCCAGTTTAATTTCGACGAAATCCTCGAGTCGCCAGGCCTTGTGCACCTTTCCATTCTGATGATTGGTCATGCTGACCACTTTGCCGCTGGCGTCCTTGGCGAAGGTGAGTTGTACGGGGATCTCCTTAAAAAAGAACTCGGTTTCGGACTTGGGAAAAATCTCGAATCGCGGCTGGGTCCCGACCTGCGCAAAGGCCCGGTCGCCTTCCTGGGTGACGACCGCGATCACCTTGGAAAAGGCAAAGCGTCCCACAATCGCGGCCAAAGCGGCGGGGGACAGTTTGATTTCGACGATATCCTCAAGCCGTGGCGCGTAGATCGTGTGCCCTAATTGGTGGTGAACCGCGCGGACCACCTTGCCGTTGGCGTCCTTGTCGAAGGTGACCTGGGCATCGACGACCTTCCAAAAAAATTCGGTTTCGGATTTTGGGAAGATCTCGAACCGCGGTTGGAGACCCAGCTGCGCAAACACCCGGTCGCCCTCCCGGGTTACGACCAGAACCATCCGGCCATAGTCATAGCGGCCCACGATTGCGGCCAAAGCCGCGACCGGAACTTTCGCCACCGCGGGCTTTGGTGGCACCACCGCAAGGTCGGAACCGAAATAAAGCACGACGACAATGTGGGCAAGCAGCGCAGGATTGACCGCCAGTTTTTGCGGAAACGAGTTGGTCAGCACCACGACGGTAAAATTTTGGTCGGGCAGCCGCAGGAGGTACGTGAAAAAGCCTTCATGTCCTCCGCCATGGGAGATTTCGCGGGCGCCTCTGAGTCGAGAGATCATCCAGCCGAATCCATAACCGTCGTCTTGCTTCTCACCCTTGTTCTCCTCGGTAACGACCGGCGTGAAGGCCGCGGCCAGGCTCTCGTTGCTCAGCACCTTATGGTTGAAGATGCCTTCGTTCCAGCGGTAGAGATCTTCGACCGTCGAATAGAGCGAGCTGGTTCCGCCGACCCAGGACATATCCGTCCAGTCCCAGGTCTTCTTGAAGCGTCCGTTCGTGTATTCATAGCCAGTGGCAACATCGACCGGCGGCGTATCGCGGGAGTTGTCGGTTGCGGACATTCCGAGCACATCGAAAAACATGCCCGCACTGGCATCCGCCGGCGGCGTATCGTGGTAAAGCACGGCTGTCGCGGACATCCCGAGCGGATCGAAAAATGTCCGCTTCAAAAAGTCGCCGTAGTTCTGTCCGGAGACTTTCTCGACGATATCGCCCAGGATGACATAGTTGGAGTTGCTGTAGCGAAACTTCTCGCCGGGTTTGAAGTCGAAAGGAAGTTTTTCGATCGAGGCGATCATCGTCGCGGGGGCCATCGGATTCTTGGGCTGATCGGTATAATTGGGAATGCCTGAAGTGTGCGTCAGAAGTTGCTGGAGCGTGACCTCGCCGCCGCGGGGAAAGTCCGGATAATATTTTGCCAGCGTATCGGTGACATGGAGTTTTCCGGCTTCCTGCAGCCAAAGGATGCTGGCGGCGGTGAACTGGCTGGTGGCAGGGCCGAGGCAAAACTTCGTGGTCGTGGTGAGCGGCACCTTCTGCACGATGTCCGCCAGCCCGTAGCCATTTTCGAAGAGGATCTTGCCGTTTTGGGCCACGAGGACCGCGGCCCCGGCGCCGTCTTTGCTGAAGAGGCGCGCGAAAAGCGAATCAACCATGGCCTCGGGCGTCGGGTGCGGCGCGTGGACGTCCGCCCTTTTCGACAGGAGGAAGTCATACGTCTCCTTTTGGCCCCGGAGGCGGGCCATAAAGAGAGGCGTCATTCCTTCGGGCGTGCGGCTGTTGATATCGGCGCCCTGCTCGAGCATTTTCTTTAGGATCTCGATGTCGCCAACACCCGCGGCTCCCACGAGCATTCTCGCGATGGCTTGGGTATCCTTGGTCACCCCGCGCTCAAGCTTGAAAGGAATCTTCTGTTCCCCTACGGAGAAATCACCGCTGATGGCCGTGGAATCGTCGGTCAGTTTCCCGGCAAATTGCGGGCTTCCCGAGCTGTCAGACATGGCAAAGGTGATGGCCGATCCGTCCACCTTAACCTGGCTCAGCTCGAACTCATTCAGGTTTCCGCTGGGAATCGTAATCGTGCCTCGCCACGAGTGATCCGCCTTGGGCGTGAAATCGACCTCAAAGTCCCCTTTTATCGTTGGGGTGACGACAATGGCGCCTTCCCAATGGCCGGCTGGATTTGGATCAGCCGTGGCTGCATGCAGGTTCAGGCTGCACGCAAGCTGGAGCGTAAGCGAAAGTAGAGCGAGGCGCGGGGTATTTTTCATTTTAGAAATACCGGCAGTTCGGTTTTGCGGCTTGGTGCGCGAGATGGCGTTCGAGTGATGGACGACTTCACAGGCTGGTTTTTTCCCGAAACTCCTGGGCTTGCCGGCGGCTTAGCTCGACTTTGGCCCCGCCTTTGAGATGCACGGCCAGGCCACCGCCGAACCAGGGCTCGATCTTGTCGATCCAGTCGAGATTGATGATCTGGCTGCGATTCGCGCGGAAGAAATATTTCGGATCGAGCCGGTCTTCCATGGCGTTGAGGGAGCGGAAAAGTTGCGGCTGGGCTTTTTCGAAATGCACGCGCGTATAGCTGCCTTCGCTCTCCAGCAGCCGGATCTGTTTTACCTGGACGAACCAGCAGCGCTCGCCCTCGCGCACGAAGACCTTGTCTTCCGGGGCCAGGCGCCCGGAGACCGCCGCCTGGGTGGCGGCCCCGCGGGCCTTTACCTGGAGTCTTTCCACCGCCACGGCGAGCCGCGCAGGATCGACGGGCTTCAGCAAATAATCGAGCGCATTAAGTTCGAACGCCTTGACCGCGAATTCGTCGAAAGCCGTCGTGAAAATGACCATGGGCACGGGCGGTTCGAGCGACTCGAGCAGTTGCAGGCCGGTCTCTTCCGGCATCTGCACATCGAGAAAAAGCAGGTCGGGTTTGAGCGTGACGAGTTGATTGCGCGCTTGCGCGGCGTCCGCGGCTTCGCCCACCACCTCGATGGCGGGAAAAGCCGCGAGCAAGCGCCGTAATTCGGTGCGGGCCAGGCGTTCGTCGTCGATCAGGAGGGCTTTCATGGCAATGGGCTTGGGCTCGGTTTCATGGGAATGAGGACTTCCGCCACGACCAGGTCCGGGCCGTCCAGGCGGAGTTGCAGCGTCGCGCGGTCGCTGAAGAGAAGACGGAGCCGCTCGGCCGCGTTGCGCAAGCCCACGCCGGTCGATTCGGCGTCCATTTTGATTGAGGCATCGGGCGCGCGGGGATTGGTCACCTGCAGGCGCAGCAGATCGCCGTCGCAGCGCGCGACGATCGCGATTTCGCCGCCCTCGCGTCGCTGAGCGATGCCGTATTTGACCGCGTTCTCCACGAGCGTTTGCAAAAGCATGGGCGGGACCGGCAGGGCCAGCGCCTGGGGTGGAACATCAATGCGCAGGCGGAGGCGGTCTTCATAACGCACTTGTTCAAGCGCGAGGTAATCGTTGGCCACGCGGAGTTCTTCCTCCAGGGGGACCGTCTCCCGCTGGCTGCTTTGCAGCGAGTATCGAAGCAGATTGGCGAGCTGGGTGACCGCAAGACGCGCCCGGGCGGGCTCTTCTTCGATGAGCGAACGCAGCGAATTGAGGGAATTGAAAATGAAGTGGGGATTTACCTGTGACTTCAGCGCCCGCAGTTCGGCCTCCTGCTGGCTGGTGGCAAGACGCAGGCGCTCATTCTCCGTTCGATTGAACCGCTCAAATAGGTGATAAAAAAAATAGGCGACAAGCCAACCTAAGAAGAGGAATGCATTGCCAATCCATTGAACCAAAAAAACCGGCACCGGCTTCAAATTCAGATCCGGAGAATGCGGCAGCAAATGGCCAACGACCATGGCGAGTGTGCCGAAAAGGAACGATAGCATCAAGCTGGTGGCCAAAATCCGTGGCATCAGTGAGCGCCAATCGAGACGCTTCCAGCCCCAGTTGGTCAGGAACCTCCGGCTAAAATGGGTGAGAAGAAAAGCAAAGGTTATTGGGAATATAAATTGCCCGACCGCAAATTCGACCGGGTAAATTCTTGGGTAGGCGTCGGGCTTTAGCTTGGGCAACCGCAGCTCCAGGAATGCCGCTAAATCGGCTATGAAAAACAGCCCCCACCCGGCCGTTTGAAAAATGATGTATCGGCGCCTCGTGGCTTTCTTGTGGTTATCGGAGCCGTGGCCCAAATCACCGATGCGCCGGATATTTTCCATTGGGTTAAATCTGGCAGAGCAAGGCTCGGTTGTGAACAACCTTTGGATGAGCGGTCACCGTAGTAGATGAGCGGCTCTCTTGCCCGTTATCGTTTTTTATCGATTCAAGATTTCATGGGTGTCGCGCTTTAACCACGGATGCACACTGATGGTCTCTAACATCCCAAGCAAGGCATCATGGCTCAAATACACGCTCTATCCGTACTTATCCGCGCCATCCGCGGGAAAAAACCGAGCCGTTGGCAATTTAAAATTTCTTTGGAACTTGGAGTTTGGGATTTGGAGTTTATTTGATGTCATATGGAGTTTGTCATCGAAAACCAGCGCGGGCCCGACGGTGTTCCGCCCATCGACTTCCGCGCGCAGCTCAACGACGAGCAGTTCGCCGCCGTCACCGCGCCGCCCGGGCCGTTGCTCGTGCTCGCCGGCGCAGGCTCGGGCAAGACGCGCACTCTCACCTATCGCGTCGCCTGGCTGCTCTCGCAGGGCGTGCGGCCCGGCGAGATTTTGCTGCTCACGTTCACCAACAAGGCCTCCAAGGAAATGCTCCATCGCGTGCAGGATCTCACCGGCCTCGATCCCGGTCGCTTCTGGGGCGGCACCTTCCACTCCATCGGCCACCGCCTGCTGCGCATCCACGGCGAAGCCGTCAACCTGTCGCGCAACTTCACCATCCTCGATGCCGACGAATCCGAGGGCCTGCTGCGCGATGCGGTCGAGGGCATCGACAAGGGATTTTTCAAGGACAAGACCCACCCGCGGCCCGGCCCGCTCCATTCGATCATCTCGCTCGCGCGCAACACCCAGCTGCCGCTGTCCGAAATCATCACGCGTTTTTTCCCGCAGCACGACGGCCTGATCGACCGCATCCCGGATTTTGCCAAAAAATACGCCGCGACCAAGCGCACCCAGAACGTCGTCGATTACGATGACCTGCTCGAGTCGTGGCTCGAGCTCATGCAGCGCGCGCCCGACGTCGCCGCCTACCTGCAGAACCGTTTTCGCCACGTGCTGGTCGATGAATACCAGGACACCAACACGCTGCAGTCACAGCTCGTCGATCTCGTCGGCGCGCACCACCAGGTCATGGCCGTGGGCGACGACGCGCAGTGCATCTACTCGTGGCGCGGCGCGAATTTCGAGAACATCATGACGTTTCCCGACCGGCACGCGGGCACCGTCATCCACCGC
>Ga0210395_10002690_pt1 | contig 13744 bp, 13 predicted proteins | sample IncBWH4OmetaG_FD_150861 | JGI IMG/M metagenome (GOLD analysis project Ga0210395, IMG submission 150861) | Forest soil microbial communities from Barre Woods Harvard Forest LTER site, Petersham, Massachusetts, United States - Inc-BW-H-4-O ... | reverse complement strand
AACCCGATAGGGCTACCTCGGGGTCGGCTCGTCGGTGGCTGCGGCGCGCAGGGCGTCGGCGAGGCGGGCGGCTGGCTCGGTGAGCGGCCGCGGGAGCCGGGCCAAGATGACGCGCCGTTGTTCCTGTGACCCGCCGCGCACGGCCAGGACCCGCACACCCGGCGGCGCGATGGGCGCGAATGAGACGGGCACGGTGGTCAGGCCGCATCCTGCCGCGACCAGGTGCAGCTTGGTCATCCAATCCCGGGCGGTGTGGGTGATCTCGGGTCGCTCGTCCAGCCCGGGCCAGACCCCCATCAGTGTCTCGTCTGCGGCGGAGGGACTGGCGATCCAGCGCTGACCGCGCAGGTCTGCGACGTCGGCCGCGTTCTGGCGGGCGAGCGGGTGGGTGGCGGGTACCGCGACGCACAGGCTGCGTTCGGCGAGCACCTGAAGCTCCAGCGGGGGTGTCTCCGCGTCGGGTGGGCGGAACGGCGGCGCTGAGGCCAGCAGGGCCATGTCCACGCGGCCGGCCCGCAGCGCGCGGACCAGCGCGGGGGTGCTGCCTTCCCGGGTGATGACGGTGATGGCGGGATGGGCGCGGCGCAGGGCCGCGAGGGCGCGGGGCAGCAGGCTGGCGCCCGCGCTGGTGAACCAGCCCAGGCGGATCGTGCCCGCCTGGGCGGGCAGGCCGGCGAGTTCCCGCGCGGCGGTGTCGATCTGATCGAGCACGGTCGCGGCGTGGCGCAGCACGACATGCCCGGCGGTGGTCGGCCGTACCCCGTCGTGGCGCCGTTCCAGCAGCGGTGTCCCGGCCGCCCGTTCCAGCGATGCGACCTGCCGGGAGACCGCGGACTGGGTGTAGCCCAGCGCGGCCGCCGCGGAGGTGAGGGTACCCCGCTCGGCCACCTCGCGGAAGACCCGCAGCGCCACCAGCGACACATCGGCGAAGTCCATGACTGTTACGCATACCAGGCATGCGTAATTTTCGCTATACGCATGACCCGGGCATGCCTAGCGTGGTGGTCATGTCAGACGCGCGTATCGCCCTGGTCACCGGGGCCAGCCAGGGCCTCGGGTTCGCTCTCGCCGCCGGCCTGGCCGCCCGCATGAACCGCGATGACCTGGTCCTGCTCACCGGGCGCCATGCCCGGCGCGTCGCCGACGCCGCCGCCGCGGTCACCACGCGCGCCGGGACGCGGAGCCGGGTGATCGGCCGGGTTCTCGACGTCGCCGGTACCGGCGCCGTGGCCGGGCTGGCCGCCGAACTGGCTGACCGCCACGGCGGGGCGGACATCGTGATTTCCAACGCGATCGCCGCGCTCACCCCGGACCGGCCGCAGTCCGAGCAAGCCGACGAATTCATCGACGTCGCCAACGGGGGCACCCACGCGGTGCTGCGTTCCTTCGGCCCCGTGCTCCGGCCCGGCGGCCGGCTCATCGTCGTGGCCAGCTCGCTGGGCACACTCGGCCACCTGGAGCCTCGCCTGCAGCCGCTGTTCGACGGGGCCACGCTGGAGGAGGTCGAGGCGGCCGTGGAGTCCTGGCGGACCGCCATCCACGACGGCACGGCCGAGGAACAGGGCTGGCCCCGCTGGATCAACGTGCCCTCCAAAGTGGCCCAGGTCGCCGCGGTACGCGCCGTCGCCGCCCAGCGCCGGGCGGCAGATCTGGCCACGGGAACTCTCGTCGCCGCGGTGTGCCCCGGACTGGTGGACACCCGGGCGTCCCGGCCATGGTTCGACGACTTCAGCCGCGCGCAAACCCCCGAACAGGCCGCGCGGGCCGTGCTCGACCTGATCCTGGCCGACCGGCCCGACCCAGCCAGCTACGGCGAACTCGTCCAATTCGGCCAGGTCCTGCCCTGGCCCAGCGGAACGCCGTTCCCCAGCCAGGACCAGATGCTCAGTAGGTAGAACAGGGCGAAGCGCGCCCCGGCCATGGCGGGCGAGCTTCGTGCATCTCCCCGATCGGCAAGCCGGCCGCCGCTGGCCGGCGCGCGGATCTGCCCCGGTATCAGCCCTGCGGCGCGACCAGCGGTGCTGCGCCTGGTCGTGCGGGAAGCGCGGGAGCGAGCTGGTTGCGGGAGCTGATGCCGAGCTTGGTGAAGACCTTGCGCAGGTGGTAGGCGACGGTGGCGGGGCTGAGGAACAGCTGGGCGGCGATCTCGGGGTTGGAGAGGCCGCCGCGGGCCAGGCCGGCGATCTGGGCCTCTTGGGGGGTGAGCGTGTCGCGCGCTTCGACGGTGCGCGTGAGGGCGGTCTCACCCGTGGCCGCCAGCTCGCGGCGGGCACGCTCGGCGAACCCCTCCATGCCGCATCCAGCGAAGATGTCGTGGGCGATGCGGAGCTGCGCGCGCGCGTCGGTCCGGCGGCGCTCGCGGCGCAGCCACTCTCCGTACAGCAGGTGCGCCCGAGCGAGTTCGGGACGAAAGCGCGTGCGGTTCAACCGGTCGATCGCCTCGCGATAGGAGTCCTCCGCGTCCTGGCGGTCGGTGAGCAGCGCCCGGCAGCGCGCGTATATCCCCAGCCCCCAGTCGGTCTGGCCGATGCTCGTCGCCTCGGCCAGCCGCTCGAGCGCGTCGGCGGCCAGCTGATCCTGCCCCGTCCTGCTGGCCGCCTCGATCAGCTCAGGGAGCGCCCACATGGACACAAACAGTTCGGGCGCCTGCTCGCTGGCCTGCTGGGCCTCGGCCAGGGCCTTCTCGTAGCGGCCCAGGCCGTTGTAGAGGATTCCCGACGCCAGTTGGCACCACTGGATCCCCGCGCCCTGCCCGGCAACTCGCGAGTCCTTTCTCACCGCCTCGATAAGCTCCAAGGCCTCGGCTTCTGACCCCCGGAGACCGGCGAGCAATACGGCGGCATACGGGGCGATGCTGGTCCCGGTCGCCTCCGCGATCGCATCAGCCTCCGCGATCAGCGAGGCAGCCGTCGCGACATCGCCGCGCAAGGTCGCAAGGATGCCCAGCGAGTTCAGAGAGATCGGGAGGTAGACGAGCAAGCCCGCGTCGCGGACGGACTGGAGCTGCCGGACCAGAGGCGTATACCAGTACTCCTCGTCCCACATCATGATGGGGGGAATGGTTGCCTGCCAGCCCCATCGCAGTCCTTCCTCGAAGGCGATCTCTTCCTCGGCAAAGACTTGCGCTACCCGCCGCAACATGGGCGCCGCCGCGGCGCGTCCTTCGGTGACCAGGACGGCAAGGCTGTCCAGCAGCAGATCGGACGGACGCGGCGCGGATGTGGGCGGGCGGGCTGACCTGGCGGCCCGTGACACTTCGTGCAGATCACCTGCGCGCGCGAACTCGCCAGCGAACATTGCGGCGGACCACGCGTCCAGATAGGTGTGGCGCGCCAGCGCGACATCCAGCGGCTCGAGCTGCCTGGCCGCCCTCAGAAGCAGCGCCGGGGCTTCGCCGCCCCCGCTCGAGGCGAAGGCGATCTGCCCACGCACCAGGTCAACCTGTGCACGCCTCAGCTCGTCCAGCGGCCCGGACCCTCCAACCTCCGCCGCGGCCAGCAACTCCAGAGCCGCATCGAAGGCGCCGACCTGCAGATTCGCTTGCGCGGCCGCGAGCGCGCGTTCGGCCCGTCGGGTCGGCTCGCGCGTCAGCGCGACCGCGCGCTGCAAGAATGCCGCCGCCGCGGCCACGCCGCCACGGGCCTGCACCCGGCCGGCCGACCGCTCGAGCTCCGCGGCAACCTCCTCATCGGGTCCCGGCGCCGCCGCCGCCAGGTGCCACGCCCGCCGGTCGGGGTCGAGTTCGCGATCGGTCACCTCGGCCAGCGCCAGGTGCGCCGCCCGGCGCTCTGGCGGCGCGGCCGACCGGTACACAGCCGAACGCACCAGGGGATGGCGGAACCGCACCTGCGTTCCGATCTCCAGCAATCCGTCCGCTTCGGCGGCCGCCGCGGCCGAGGTCGGAATCCCGAGCCGCTCGGCGGCGCGCCAGACCAGTACCGGGTCGCCGACCGGTTCGGCCGCGGCGACCAGCAGCAGCAAGCGCGTGTCGGCGGGGAGCGCCTCGAGCTGGCGCCGATAGCTCTCCTCAATCCGCGCTGGCACTTCGATCCGCGCTGGCACTGCCCGCGCCCCCACCAGCCCGAATCCGCCCGCCAGCTGGGAGGGGCTCAGCCCGCGCGGCAGCTCGAGCAGCGCCAGCGGATTGCCCTTGGTCTCGGCCAGGACGCGATCTTGGACCCGCTCATCCAGCCGAACCCGGACGACCGAGCGCAACAGCGCACGCGCGTCCTCGTTCTGCAAACCCTGGACCTCGAGTTCTGGAAGCCCCCGAAGCTGCTCGCCTGGCTCGCGTGCGGCGAACATCAGCCCAACACGCTCGGCCAGAAGCCGCCGGGCCACGAACGCCAGCGCCTGCGCGGACGCCTGATCCAGCCACTGCGCGTCATCGACCACAACCAGAAGCGGCGCTTTCTCCGCTGCTTCCGAGAGCAGGGTCAGCGCCGCCAACCCGACCAAGAACCGATCGGGCGTACCCCCGCCGCGCAGCCCGAACGCGATTCCGAGCGCGTCGCGCTGCGGAGCCGCAAGCCACTCAAGGCGATCGAGCAGCGGCGCGCACAGCTGGTGCAGGCCGGCGAAGGCCAGCTCCATCTCTGATTCCACTCCGACGGCCCGGATCACCCGCATATCTGGCGCTATCTCAACCGCGTACTCCAGCAGCGCCGACTTGCCGACCCCCGCCTCACCGTGCACCAGCAGCGCCCACCCGTGTCCGGATCTCAGATCCTCGACCAGGCCGTCGAGCGCCTCACGCTCCCGCTGGCGTCCCAGCAGCGTAGGCGTCGGCTTGGATCGCGCCTGCATGCCTATCACCGCCCGGACCGGAAACCGCAATACCCAGACAAACTTAGCTAGCACAGCAGGCAGAAGCGATAGCTGCCATGCGGTCGCGAACTTTGACCTGGTGGGCCTATGCGGCCTAACCAGCGCGAAGAGCTCAGCGAGGTTTCCTGATGGTGTCACCCAGCTGAGCGTCGGCGTCCTGGCCGGGGCGGTGGCCGAACAGCGCGGCGTCCAGTGTGGCGGTTACCAGCGCGAGGGCAGCGGGCTGAGTTAGCCCGGACTCCGTAACGAGGGCTTCCCAGGTCTCGTGGCTGGTCAGCACGAAGGCGAGCGCCGCTGCTTGCGGGACGGGCAGCAGCAACTTGGCTTGCGGATCTTGCAGGATGTCTTCGAGGTGCCCGCGGCGTGTTTGCCGCATCATGAGGACCTGGGGCCCGATCTGGGGGTCATCGCGGTGGTCGAGCAAGGTGCTGAGCGAGTCGCCCTGCCGGCCGTATACGTCGTAGACGAGACGCACGAACAGCCGCAGCCGCTCTGCGGGGTCCCCGTCGGCGGGCGGGCTCAGGTACAGCGAATCGCGGGCTTCGGCGAGCAGGAGCTCGAGGGCCGCGGCGATCAATTCGTCCCGCGAGGAGAAGTGGTTGTACAGGGTGCGGGTGGCGGTGTCAGCCTGCTCGGCGACGGCCTCCATGGTGAGCCGGTCGGCGCCCACCTCCTGTAGCACCCGGGTGGCTGCTTCGAGCAGGCGGCGGCGGCGGGCCGCAGTTTCTTCCTGCCGGGAGTCCATCGAGTAGCGGCGTGGCATACGTCACAACATATATGCACACGTGCATGCAATCAATATCTTTATATGCATGAATGCTTGCAATATAATTTCCGCCGAACGGCCCGTGGTGCCAGTGCCCGGCCATGCCAGGGCGCCCCGGTCAGAACATGCCGTTGGGGTTGGCGACGTGGTTCGGCACGTCCTGGATGACATCCCAGTGCTCGACGACTTTGCCGTCCTCCAGCCGGAAGAAGTCAGCGAGCGCGCGGCCGGGGTTGTCGGCGTTGCCAGGCTCCAGGTCCAGGTGGGAGTGGGTAACCACCATGTCGCCTTCGGCGATGACGCGCTTGATATCCAATCGCAGGCTGGGGTACTCGCCGCGCAGCCAGCGTACGAAGCCGATGAAAGCCTCCGGGCCGTCGGCGGCGTCCGGGTTGTGCTGGATGTACCGGGAGCCGAGATGGTCAGCGACGCCTTCTCTGGGTCACCGCTGAAAGCCGTCTGGTAGTAATCGACCACTACCTGCTTGTTGCGCTCCAGGTCAGCCATGCCTCCACCCGGGTGGCTATGCCGCGGACAACTGCGGCCCGCATCTACCCCGACCACGGTAGCAGCGACAGACAATAACGTCCGAGTCCGCGCTAGACGGCGAATCTATAGCGACGATATATAAATATCTTGACTAGCGCTATACAAGTCCGCTAGTCTTGCTCCATGACCGTCAGAACCCGCATCCTCGAGACCACCGCTGGCCTCCTGGCCCAGTCCGCCGACGTGGACGTCTCGACGCGAGCCATCTGCGATGCAGCTGGCGTTACCGCGCCGACCCTGTACCACCACTTCGGCGACAAGGACGGGCTGCTCACCGCCGTGGTCGACTTCGGCTGGGCCGCCTTCCTGGAGACCAAGCTCGCCGTCGCAGCCGTCGTCCACGGCCATGTCGCCGATGACGTCCGGGCGGGCTGGGACAACCACCTGGAGTTCGCCCGCGAGAACCCGAGTTTCTACAAGCTGATGTGGTCGCCGGCGGTCGCCGCTAACAGCCGAGCGGTACGCGAGGCGTACCAGATGCTCTACGACCGGCTGGAGCTGGGCGCCGGCCGCGGCCAGCTGCGCATGTCGGCGGAGACCGCGTCGCGCATTGTCCTGTCCGCGACCACCGGCGCCGCGCTGTCGCTGATCTCACAGCCCGAGCTGTACGGCGACGGCACGTTCGCCACCCAGTTGCGCGAGGCGGTGATCGCCTGGATCACCATCCCGCCAGGCACCCCGTCCTTGACCCACGATCCCGGACGCGAGGCAGAGCCCACGATCGCGAGCGCTGCGGCAACGCTCAGCAGCAGGCTCACCGCCGAGGACACCCCGCTGACCGGGCCTGAGATGGCTTTGATGCGGCAGTGGCTCACCACGCTCGCCGACGCTCCCTCGGCTGCACGGCCCGCGCCGCCGGGGTAGTGCGGCGGCCTCGCTGCGGATGGCCGTCGAGTACTTGCGTGGCATAGAACAACTATTACATACAGACCTGTCGGCAATGAACTCTTAACGTGCAGATCGGCGTGCAAAATAATGCATTCATTCATGCAGGCAATTTGATCAACCTCAGGAGGTTTCCATGATCGTCGTCACCACACCCACCGGGCAGATCGGCAGCCAGGTGCTCAGCAACCTGCTGGATCGCGGTGAAGAGCTCCGGGTTATCGTCCGCGACCCGTCAGACATCCCGGCCGGCGTCCGGACGGGCCTTGACATCATCGAGGGCTCGCACGGTGACGCCGCCGTCGTGGACAAGGCGTTTTCCGGCGCCGATGCCGTCTTCTGGCTAACACCGCCGGATCCGCGAGCCCCTTCGGTCGAAGCCGCCTTCGTCGGCTTCACGCGACCCGCTGCCGAGGCCTTCAGGAAGCACGGCGTAGGGCGCGTCGTCGCAGTATCCGCGCTCGGCCGGAGCACGCCCTGGGCCTCCCGGGCCGGCTACGTCACCGGCTCGCTGGCGATGGACGACCTGATCGCGTCCACCGGAGTCGCCTACCGCGCGCTCACCAACCCCTCGTTCATGGACAACACGATCCGCCAGGTCCCGTCGATCAAGAACCAGGGCATGTTCTTCTCGCCGATCGCGGGCGACCGCAAGCTGCCTACCGTCGCCACCCGCGACATCGCCGCCGCGGCCTCGCGCCTGCTCCTCGACCCAAGCTGGAGCGGCGTCGGCGAGGTCCCGTCGCTCGGACCGCAGGACCTGTCGTTCAACGACATGGCCCAGATCATGTCGGAGGTCCTCGGGATGCAGGTCCGGTTCCAGCAGAACACGTTCGAGGCCTACAAGGAGAGGTTCGTCAGCTTCGGCATGTCCGACGCGATGGCCCAGGGGATGACCGACATGGCCTGGGCCAAGAACGAGGGCCTGGACAACGGCGTCGCGCGCACTTCGGAGAACTCGACTCCGACCAGCTTCCGTCAGTGGACCGAAGAGGTCCTGAAGCCATCGGTCGCCTCGTAGCGGCCAGTTCGCTCGCAAGCACAGAAAGGCCAGTCACATGCCGACAAACAACACCTCTGAACCCCACGCCGGACGGGTAGCGCTGGTGACCGGAACCTCCCGGGGCATCGGCCAAGCGATAGCCGTGGGTCTCGCCGAGCGCGGAGCACGCGTCGTTCTCGGGGACCGCGGCGACGCCAGTGAGACGATCGCCCTCATCGCCGACACGGGTCACAAGGCGGTTCCGGTGACGCTCGACATCAGCGATCGGTCGTCGATCGAAGCCGCCCGCGACCGGGTCGCCGAAGAGCTGGGACACGTCGACATCCTGGTCAACAACGCCGGCACCTTCGAGGGTGCGACCTGGGACGAACTTGACTTCGACCTGTGGCAGCACGTCATGACCACCGATCTGAACGGGCCGATGCTCATGTGCAAGGCGTTCCTGCCGCTCATGCGCGGACGTGGCTGGGGCCGGGTCATCAATATCGCTTCGGCAACGGTCGCGATCGCCAGCCCGGTCTCGATCGCCTACCGGACCAGCAAGATGGGCGTGATCGGCTTCACCCGCGCACTGTCAGCGACGCTGGGCGACGAGGGGATCACCATCAACGCCGTGCTCCCGTCACTGACCCGGACCGCGATGACCGAAGGGATCCCCCAGGCCATCGTGGATGCCAGTCTGGGCCGCCAGGTGATCCACCGCGAGGCCGAGCCCGCCGACATTGCCGGGAGCGTCTTCCTGCTCGCCGCGGACGAGGCCGCCTGGATCACCGGTCAGACGATCATGGCCAACGGCGGAAACGCGTTCGGGCTCTGAGCCCACACCAGCATCGGATTCGCGCGCCGCGCCCCTCAGGACTGGGCCCGCAACGTCCGCGTCCCTACCCTCCTCTACCAGGTGCACGACGACCTGCTCACCGAGCCCGGCGACGTGCAGGCAATCTTCGACAACATCCCCGTCGCCGACAAGAAACTCCAGTGGATCCACGGCACCACCCGCCGATGGGACGGCTATCTGGAGTTCCAGCGCCACCCCGAGCCCATGCTCGGCTGGTACGCCACCCACATGCAATAGATGGAAACGAAAGGACAGCCCGGCCGCCACCGGGGGCGAACGGGCGGCATCGCGGCCCGCGCCCTGGCCGAGGTCAGGCGCCGCCGGAGGCCGCCGATGCGGTCCGCGCCCGGCGCGGCAGGACGAAGGCCAGTGAATATCACCGGTTCGACGGGCCTGCCGGGTGCGCAACCGTGGAGGGGTCTGCACAGAACATCCGGCCCGCGGCTGGATTCCGAGGGAGGCACGGCATGACGCATTCGGGAAGCGGCGACGCCGCCCGCAGCCTCGCTGATTACTACCCGGTGTGGTTGGACAACCTGGCCGATGACGTCACCCTGGAGGGCTCGGCGATGGATGGCTTGGTGCAGGGCGCCGAGGCTGTGCGGACCGTGCTGGTGTCGATCCGCGCGCTGTATGACTACCAGGAGTTCAATTCCGTCGGCCCTTACGGCGCGAACGGCTGGATCGAGGATTACACCGCCGGGATCCGGGGCAAGCCGATCGGCAACATCACCCTGATCACCCACAACGCCGCCGGGCAGGCGCAGCGCATCGTGGGCAACTACCGGCCTCGCAGCACGCTGCTGCTCTTGTCCCGGCTGATCGGCGAGAAGTTCGCCGGCACCCCCATCGGGGCGCATTTCGCTACCGGCGACTCCTGAAGCGGACGCACCCGCGACCGCCGGTACCCGGCTGCGGTACGCCGTCCAGGTTCCGAGGCAGTACCCGCTTGCGTAAGGAGACGCTCATGAACTCAGCTCCCACCCCGGAGGGCCCCGGCTCGGTCGCGGGGGCGCCCTACCTCCCCGAAGGCTTTACTGACACGTTCACCAGCCGGTACATCGACACCGGCGGGCTGCGCCAGCACGTGGTCACCGGAGGCGACGGGCCGCCGCTGCTGCTGGTGCACGGCTGGCCCCAGACCTGGTACGCCTGGCGGCTGGTGATGCCGGCGCTAGCCCGCAGCTTCCACGTGGTGGTGCCCGACCAGCGCGGCACCGGGCTGTCCGGCAAACCCGAGGACGGATACGACACCGGCACCCTGGCCGGCGACCTGGCCGCGCTGATGGACGCGCTCGGGCACGAACGGTTCGCCGTGGCCGGCCACGACACCGGCATGTGGATCGGCTACGCCCTGGCCGCCGACCACCCGGACCGGGTCGCCCGCCTGGCAGTCGCCGAGACCCCCCTCCCCGGCGTGTCCCCGTCCCCGCCCTTGTTCGCTAGCGCGCACCTGAACAACGCGCTATGGCACTTCGCGTTCAACCGGCTCGCCGCGGTGAACGACCAGCTCGTCACCGGCCGGGAAGAGGTCTACTTCGGCTGGCAGTTCGCCACCAAGGCCGCCCGGCCACTGCCTGAATATGCCGTCCGCCACTACGTCGGCACTCTGGCCGCCGATCCCGCCGCCCTGCACGCCAGCTTCGCGATCTACCGCGCGCTGGATGCCACCATCGCGCAAAACCAGCAGCGTATGACCCGGCGGCTGAAGATGTCCGTGCTGGGCATCGGCGGCGCGAAAAGCCTGGGGGAACAGGTCGCGGACACGATGAAGCTCGCCGCCTACGACGTGCAGACCCTGGTTATCCCCGGCTGCGGCCACCATCCCCCTGAGGAGGCTCCCGAGGAGCTTGTGACCGCACTGACCGCGTTCCTGGCTAGCAGCAGGACGAGCGGCTGAGCCTACGACCGTAAGGCCGCCGTTCCCGTCCAGATCGAACTGAGGAGATCCGCATGTCTGTCACGACCGGAAACCCGGTGGACGCGACAGCGATCAGGCCGTTCATGATCCCCAGGGTCCCCGATGGGGAACTCGAAGCGCTGCGCGCGCGCATCGCGGCTACCCGCTGGCCCGACCAGGAGACCGTCACCGATGATTCGCAAGGCGTGCCCCTCGCGATGGTTCAGGAACTCGCGGGCTACTGGGCGGCAGATTACGACTGGCGCAGGTGCGAGGCGAAGCTGAACGCCCTGCCGCACTTCGTGACCGAGATCGACGGGCTGGACATTCACTTCATCCACGTCCGTTCCCGGCACGAGGAGGCGTTGCCGTTGATCGTCACGCACGGGTGGCCCGGCTCGATCATCGAGCAGCTCAAGATCATCGGCCCGCTCACCGATCCGACCGCCCACGGCGCGCCCGCCTCGGACGCGTTCCACCTGGTGATCCCGTCGCTGCCGGGCTACGGGTATTCCGGCAAGCCGCGGGCTACCGGCTGGGATGTCCCCCGCATCGCGCGCGCCTGGGTCGTGCTCATGAAGCGCCTCGGCTACCTGCAATTCGCGGCGCAGGGCGGGGACTGGGGCGGGGCGGTCTCGAACGTGATGGGGCAGCAGGCACCTTCGGGGTTGCTTGGCATTCACGTCAACTTCCCCGGCACGATCCCGCCCGACGTGGCCACGGCGCTGCAGGCCGGCGCCCCGCCGCCCGCTAGCCTGTCGGCCGACGAAAGACGCGCCTATGAGCAGCTGGCCATCTTGTATGCGAAGCGGCGCGCCTACTCGAGCATGATGGGGACGCGCCCGCAGACGCTGACCGGGATAGCGGATTCACCCGTCGGCCTGGCTGCCTGGCTTCTGGACCACGGTGACAGTTATGGCCAGCCCGCGGCGCCGGTCACCTCGGCCGTGCTCGGGCACACCGTCAATGGACATCTCGCAGGCGCCCTGACCCGGGACGATGTCCTGGACAACATCACGCTGTACTGGCTGACGAACACGGCGATCTCTGCGGCCCGCCTGTACTGGGAAAACAAGCTGGCCCTCTACAACGCGGTCAGTGTTTCCGTTCCGGCGGCCGTGAGCGCCTTTCCCGGCGAGGGCTATCAGGCCCCGCGGAGCTGGACCGAGCGGGCCTATCACCACCTCATTTATTACAACCAGCCCGACCAGGGCGGCCACTTCGCGGCCTGGGAACAACCGCAGATCTTCTCCGAAGAGGTCCGCGCGGGCCTGCGGCCGCTGCGCAAGTAGCAGCAAGGGCCGGTCGCCAGCCAGTCCAGGAAGGTAAAGACTCATGTCCGGCGAAACTGAAATCCGTCCCTTCCGGGTCGACATGCCCGACGAAGCGATCGCCGATCTGCGGCGGCGCATCGCCACGGCGCGCTGGCCCAGCAGGGAGCTCGTCGCCGACCGGTCGCAGGGCGTCCAGCTGGCGACGGTCCGAGAGCTCGCCCGATACTGGACCACCGAGTACGACTGGCGCCGGTGCGAGGCGAAACTGAACGCGCTGCCGCAGTTCACGACCCAGATCCACGGGGTGGACATCCACTTCATCCACGTGAGGTCAAAAGCCGCGGACGCGTTGCCGCTGATCATGACGCACGGCTGGCCCGGCTCGGTGATCGAGCTGCTTGAGGTCGTCGGTCCGCTCGCCGATCCGACGGCACACGGCGGACGCGCCGAGGATGCGTTCGACCTGGTGCTGCCGTCCCTGCCCGGGTACGGCTTCTCCGGCGAGCCGGCTGACGTCGGCTGGGACCCCGGCCGCATCGCGAGTGCCTGGGCGGTGCTGATGGACCGGCTCGGCTACACCCGTTACGTCGCCCAGGGCGGCGACCAGGGAGCCGGCGTCACCGACGCGATGGGCCGCCAGGCGCCCGAGGGGCTGGCCGGCATCCACCTGAACTTTCTCCGGGACGCGCTGGCTGGCGGCAACCCGCCGGCTGGGTCCTCCGCGGAAGAACGCGCTGCCCTCGCGGCGATCACCGCCTTCAAGACGGGCGGCTTCGGCTACTTCCTGGAGCAGGCCACGCGACCGCAGACGATCGGCTACGCCCTGCTGGATTCACCCGTCGCCCTGGCGGCCTGGATGCTCGACCACGACACCGACAGCTACGAGAAGATCTCCCGCGCCTTCATCGACGGGCAGCCGTCCGGAGGGCTCACCCGGGACCACGTACTCGACAACATCTCTGTGTACTGGCTGACCGGCACCGGGGCCTCGGCGGCCAGGTCGTACTGGGAAGGCGGCCGAGCCGCGGCTCTGTCGGCCGGCCAGGCTCGCCCGGAGGTCAAGCTCCCGGTCGGCTTCACCACCTTCCCCGACGAGATCTTTCGGGCCCCGCGCAGCTGGGTCGAGAAGGCCTACCCCAACCTGATCTACTTCCACGAGGCCGCCAGAGGCGGCCACTTCGCCGCCTGGGAAGAGCCCGAGCTGTTCGCGACCGAGATCCGGGCCGCGTTCGCGCCGCTGCGCTAACGCCCGCCCGCACGGGCTCCAGGCCACTCGGTAATCGTGCGCACAACAGCGCCGTGCGCAGGACACGGCCGTGATTCACGAAAGGAACCGTCATGTCCATCAAGAGCAAGGTGCTCGCCGCCGCAGGGGTTCTGACCCTGGCCGGCGGGCTGAGCGGAGTGGGGACGCTGTCGGCCAGCGCGGCTACCCCGCAGTGCGGCAGCGGCTGCGTGGAGGTGTACAGCGCAAAGTACGCCACCGCGACGAGCCTGGGCTGGGTGGAGACCGTGTTCCTGGGGATCCCGGTGCAGGGGGTGCCGACGGAGGTGCGCCCGGCCAGCGGTTCGAACCCGGCCGAGGACCTGATCATCCCGACCGGGGCGCCGGTGCTGGTGTCGCAGTTCTACGCCGAGGGCATGGTCTCAGCCGCGGTGGACGCCCACTACGGCAGCGAGCCCGCGGTGCAGATCGAGTACG
>Ga0210395_10002689_pt1 | contig 13751 bp, 10 predicted proteins | sample IncBWH4OmetaG_FD_150861 | JGI IMG/M metagenome (GOLD analysis project Ga0210395, IMG submission 150861) | Forest soil microbial communities from Barre Woods Harvard Forest LTER site, Petersham, Massachusetts, United States - Inc-BW-H-4-O ... | reverse complement strand
ATTCTCCGTAACGAGCGCTACAGAGGGAAAATCGTTTGGTCCCGCAAACACAAGGTTCGCGATCCCAAAACCGGCCGACGCGTCTTCCGTGTCAAAGAAGGAGAAACGCCAATACGCGGCGCGGACCAGCCCGAACTGCGAATCGTCCCGGAGAAACTTTGGAGCGCGGTAGAAGAGCGGAGAGAGTTGGTAAAAAGGGTTTACGAGAACGCCGGCAATCGGCCAGGCCTGCTCAGGGCGACTGCGATAAATGCCCCCTACCTGTTGTCAGGACTCTTGAAGTGTGTGAAGTGTGGCGCCAACCTTCAAATCGTAGCCGGTCGCGGCCGAAACCATCCGAATCAGACCTATGGTTGCCCGATTAATTTCCACCGCGGCGACTCGGTTTGCTCGAATCGCGTTCGTGTCCGACGAGATATTCTCGAAGTGAGGCTGCTTGCCGGCCTTCAGGATAAGGTTTTGCGCGATGACGTGGTGAACTACGCGCTCGACCGCTTTGAAGAGCAGCTTGAGAAGGAGCTCGGAAACATCGGCGGAGAAATGGAGCAGATGCGCAAGCGGAAAGCGGATCTAGAGTCTGAAGCCGCCCGTCTCACCGCCGGCCTCGCCAGCGGGCTATATTCCGTTACAGTCATGGCTGAGATCGCGCGGCGGGAACGGGAACTTGAGGAGATCAGCGACCGGCTACTGTCTTCGCGACCGGATTCGGTGCGGTCACGAATCAAGAAACTGCGCGAAAACGCCCTCGCCCGGATGCATGACATTCGCGAGGTCCTGAACGGTGACACGGTAACGGCGCGCGCCTGGATCATCAAGCATGTGGAGCGAATCCTGATGGATCCAACCGGAGGTGTCTATGTCGCCTCAGGGAATTGGAACATGCTCGGTGAGGGACAGATGGAGTGTGCCGAGGGGCAGAGTTGAACTGCCTACGCCGGCCTTTTCAGGGCCGCGCTCTACCGGTGAGCTACCTCGGCACCGACACAACAAAAGATTCTACGGAAAAGCGGCCGCAACGGAAAGGGAAAAGCGCCGAAGTGCAATCTGCTCCCGAGGCACGGCGACACACAGAAGAAGAAAATGGAAACCGGAAAATAGAAAATGGTAAACCCGACCCGGTTGGCGCCGGTCGCCGCATGTTGCACCGGTGAGGCAGGATCCCCCCGCGCCTCGCCCCTCACGCTTCGCCTCTAGCGCATCGAGTCGTCGAGTTCCTTCATCCAGTCTTTGGTTTTGAGGACTTCGCGAGGCTTGGCGCCGTCAGCGGGACCGACGATGCCGTCCTTTTCCATGATGTCAATCAGGCGCGCGGCGCGGCCGTAGCCGATGCGCAAGCGGCGCTGCAGGGTGGACGTGGAAGCGCGGCCCATTTCGCAGCAGACGCGCACGGCATCCTGATAGAGATCGTCATCAACACCTTCGCCGCCTTCTCCGTCGTCGCCCGGACCAACGCCCATTGCATTCTCATCCTTGGGCGGCCTGAGAAGCTCCTCGTTATAGATGGCCTTGGCCTGATCGCGCCAGAATTGGCAGACGGCCGCGACTTCATTCTCATGCACATAGGGGCCATGGATGCGGTGCAGCCGGGAGGATCCGGCCGGCAAGTACAGCATGTCGCCCTTGCCGAGCAGAGATTCCGAGCCGTTCGTATCGAGAATGGTTCGCGAGTCAACTTTGCTGGCCACGCGGAACGATATGCGTGCGGGGAAGTTCGCCTTGATCAACCCGGTGATCACGTCAACCGAGGGCCGTTGCGTCGCAAGGATTAGGTGAATGCCGACCGCGCGGGCCATCTGTGCGAGTCGCGTGATGGATTCTTCCACACCATTGGTATCCACCATCATCAGGTCGGCCAGCTCGTCAATCACAATCACGAGGTAGGGTAGCGGGCGATGTTCCTCTTCCCCGGAGCTCTCAAAGAGCGAAAGCGATTGCCCCTTCTCGAATGTCCGGTTGTACTGCTCGATATTTCGCACACTCCGCTGCGCCAGAAGCTTCAGTCTCCGCTCCATTTCGCGCGTAGCGTTTCGCAGGACGTTTGCCGCCACTTTCGCGTCGGTCACAACCGGCGTGTAGAGGTGCGGAATCTCGGCGTAAAGCCCTAGTTCAAGACGCTTCGGATCCACGAGCACGAGCTTTAATTCGTCCGGCGTGGATTTGTAGAGCATGCCCATGAGCAGCGAATTGATAAAGACGCTCTTTCCGGTCCCGGTCGAGCCGGCGATCAGCAGGTGAGGCATCTGCGTCAGGTCGGCCGCGCGAATGCGCCCGATCAAGTCTTTCCCGAGCGGCAGCGAGAGCTTGGATGAGGAATGCGAAAACTCCGGCGACTCGATCACGTCGCGCAGGGCGATGGTTTCCCGCCGCGCGTTGGGCACTTCAATCCCGACGGTCGATTTTCCGGGGATGCGCTCGATCAAAAGCGATTCGGCGCGCAACGCAAGGCAGAGATCTTCGCCCAGGCTGGTGACACGGCTGTATTTGATTCCCGCCTCGGGCTTGAATTCGAATGTGGTGACGACTGGCCCAGGATTAATCTGAGTGATATGTCCGCCGACTTCGAATTCGGCGCACTTCTGTTCGATGGCGCGCGCGCACTCCTTGAGCTCGGCCTCGTCCATCTTTTCACCGTGCTGGGCGGTGTGCAGCAGGCTGAGCGGCGGCAATTTGAAGTTTGTCTTTCCGTGCGAGATTTTCGGTTCGGGAGCACTCTTTCTCGGCGCGGGCGGCGGCGCCGGATCATGGAACTGGATCACGTGCGGCTCGCGTTCGCTTTGCCCGGGTTTTTGATCGATGGCGTCCTCTTCTCCTTCATCCTCCTCGAGTTCCTTTGTCGAAACGCGCTGCTGCGCGACGGGACGGCGTCCCGCGATCTTGATGTCCTCAACTTGCTTGCGCAGCCGGACCGATTCGCGTTCTTCGCGCCAGGCTTTCACGCGCGCCATCCACTGTCCGATCATGCCTTCGCTGGCCATCGGCTTCTTCATCCACGCGCCAGCGGCGCTGAACGAGAAGCTGGTGGTCAGGAATAGAGCCGTCAGCAGAGTCGCCATGGAGACGAGGTTCGCTCCAATCGGATTCAGTGCGGCGCGCAATCCCTGTGCGAGCAGTTTGCCCAGAAGGCCCCCGGCCGGCAATGCGCCCCGAACGTCCGGCATGTGAATTAAAGTCATTTCAGCCGAAAGCGAGAGGAGCATCAAACCCCAGCCGATCAGTTTGGCAGTCGGTGCTTCCATCATCTGGCTGCGGAACCATCGCATCGCCACAAGGAACATTCCTATCGGAAACAGGAACGCGCCGTATCCGGCGAGCTGGAAGAACAGATCGGCGGTATGAGCCCCGACGGGCCCAATCCAGTTCCGTGCCGGACCGGAGCCCGGAGGCGCCGCCGAGACATTGAACGACGCGTCCAGCGGCGAATACGAGAGCAGGCTCAGAGCCAGCAGGATTGCCAGGCTTAAGCCTACGAAGCCGATCATTTCGTTGAAGCGTTTGTTCTCAGTTGGTGTTAGAACGCGCACAAAACTCTCCTGGGCTATCGGGGGAAGGCCGCGTCACGAGCGATGTCGGGGGCCCGCGGCGCAAAGTACACCGCAGCAACCACGACGCCTCAAGGCTGGGTCGCGCGGGCGCTGTCGCGCGGGACCCATTCGGAGGAACGCGAGTACGCCGATGACTATAGCAAACGGAATTCGGCCGTGAACAGCGATATCCGAGGCGGCGTGTTCCAGCAGAGCACCTCGCTGCCGAATCGAGACACCTGCGACAAGGCCGAAAAACCGAAAGTCATGACTAACCATGCGAGATCAACTCCAGTGCCAGGCCGCGCGTCCGCGGGCCGAAAACGCCAATCGCCAGAACGACCACTGCCATCGAAGCGGCGATAAACGCGAAAACGCCGCCGACCCCAAAGTGTTGTAGGAAAAAGCCAATCATCAGGCTGGTGAAGATCGCGCTGAACCGGCTCCAGGAATAGACAAAGCCGACCGCTTGCGCCCGCACTCGGGTTGGAAACAACTCCGCCTGGTAAGCATGAAATGCCACCGACATCCAGTTGTTCGAGCAGGTCAGCATCACGCCCAGCAGGATCAGCCAGCCAGGATCTTTCTGCCGCGCGAATAGCAGACCAAAGCCTCCGATGCAGGCTGCACTCCATACGATTTGCCACTTTCGCTCGAATCTGTCGGCGATGCCCTGAATCAGCAAGGGGCCGATGGGAGCGAAGATGGCGATGATGAATGAGTATTGCAGGCTGGCGGTGGTTCGTATGCCCGCGGCAATCAGCAAGGTCGGCACCCAGGAAGCGAAGCCGTAGTAGCCGATTGTCTGAGCCAACTGAAACACCATGAGCATCAGCGTCCGCGATCGATATGGCGGCTGAAGGATTTGAACGAATCTCACCCGAGCGCTTGGAGATTCCTCCGCGGGAATTTCCAGGCCGACCGATGAGAGTTCGGCGCCCCAATCCGCCGCCACTCGCTCTTCCATGTCGGCGACTGCGCGCTCAGCTTCGGATATGTGGCCCCGAGCGATCAGCCAGCGAGGGCTCTCCGGAATGCTTCGCCGGATAAACCAGACAAAAATTGCGCCAACCGAGCCGAGCAGCACGACCCACCGCCAGCCATCAAGTCCGAAATAGCTGCGCGGCACAAACAGCCACGAGACCACCGCGACCAGTGGTATGGCCGTGAATTGCACAACTTGATTGATCGCGAAGGCGCGGCCGCGAACCTCCTTGGGCATAAGTTCGGCGATGTAGGTATCAATCGTCACCAACTCGACACCGATGCCGATCCCGGTGATCAATCGCCAGATCAGAATTCCGGATGTGGTGGTCTGGAAGGCCATCACGATCGAGCCGACGGTGTACCAGAGCAACGAATACGTGAAAATCGTCCGGCGGCCGAACGTATCGGCGGCAAATCCGAATACAAGAGTCCCGATGAAAAGCCCGGCGAATGTTGCGGACACAAAGCTGGCCAGTCCCGTCAGACCGAAGAATGAGACGGAGACGCCGGAGAACAGCCCGCTGCGGACCAAGCCCGGACCGATATAGGTCATCAGGAAAAGGTCGTAGAATTCGAAGCATCCGCCCAGCGAAAGTAGCAGCAGAATTTTCCAGATGTATCGCGTCGTTGGGAGGCGATCGAGCCGCGCGCTAATCAGAGCGGCCTTTCGGCGAATCGCTGTCTGCCCAGATGGATTCATCAAGGTTCCGCGAATTCTAGCAATCGCCGATCACAGGCGATAGTGCATTCAAGTCGGCGAGAAGGAGCGGGCGGTCGTGTCGCAGGAAACTGCAATCGGGCGAACGCTGTAGGGCGCGAGATCGGAACATGCTGTATTCGAGGCGAGGGTAAATGGAATTACCATCGCCTGAGGGGCTCTAGTCTGTGTTTGTGATCGAACTGGGGCAAGCCGGAAGAGAATAGGAACGAGAGGATGCCTACGACGACTAGGAATATCTTCATCACCGGCGCTTCCAGCGGCATCGGCCGCGCGACGGCGCTTCGGCTGGCCCGGAACGGATGGCGCGTGTTCGCTACCGTGCGCAGAGAAACGGATGCCAGGGCAATCCAAGAGGAGGCCAATGGCACGCTCGAGAGTGTGCGAATGGACCTGGGCGACAGAGATTCGATCGCTGCGGCCGCGCGCGATGTGAAGGTGCGGCTCAATGGCGGCGGTCTCGACGGCCTGTTCAACAACGCCGGTATAGGCGGAATATCGCCTGTGGAGTGCACGCCGCTCGATGCGCTGCGCGAGATCTACGAAATCAACCTGTTCGGCCAAATCGCTGTAATCCAGGCGTTCCTTCCGCTGGTGCGTCTTGCGAAAGGCCGAATTGTCAATACAGGTTCGGTGGGCGACCACATCAGTCCGCCGTTCATCGGTGTGTTGTGCAGCTCCAAGGCGGACTTCGCTTCCATGAGCGCTGCACTCAGGCTGGAGATGCGTCCGCAAGGAATCCACGTCTGCGTGATCGAGCCTGGCTCAATCAACACTCCCGCAGTGGAAAAAACCCTAGGCGGAGTGGAGAAGACGATCGCCGGGCTGCCGCCTGAGGGCGCGGGGCTCTACGGCGAAGCGCTGCGACGGATGGGGCGCACTTTTCTAAACAACGAGCGCGCCGGCAGCTCGCCCGAGGTTGTCGCCGAAGTGGTGGAGCGCGCTCTGACCGACCGCCGCCCGCGAACCCGCTACGCAGCGGGCAAGGACTCCGTGAAATTGGCCACCCTGGCACGCTGCCTGCCCGAAAAACTTCTTGATCTCGCGATCCTGAAAAAATTTGGCTTGCCGGTCGCATTCGGCGAACCCGTGAGGTAGCTCAGAACAAAGACCGCAGTAAGAATATCTGCCCGGACTTCGGTCTGCCGCGCATGGCCGCAGCAAACCGAACTCCAGCGAGGTTTTGCTATGAAAATGTCAGGCAACACGATTTTAATCACCGGCGGTGCGAGCGGAATTGGATTCGAGTTTGCGGCTCAGCTTCTGAAGCTCGGTAACACCTTAATCATTACGGGACGAGATCAGCGCAGGCTGGAAGACGCGCAGAGAAAACTTCCGGGTATTCACACATTTCAAAGCGATGTCAGCGATCCGAAGGCGACTTCTCTTCTGTTCGATGCGGTCGTTCGGAAGTTCCCTGGGTTGAACGTGCTGATCAACAATGCCGGAATCATGCGCAAGATCAACCTTCAGGACACAGGGAACGACTTGGGCGATATCGGTCGCGAGATCGAGACGAATCTTCTTGGGCCGGAGCGTAAGGTGAAGCAATTTCTGCCACATCTAAAGACCCAGGAGGAGGCTGCCATCGTGAACGTCTCATCCGGACTTGCGTTTGTCCCGCTGCCGATCGCACCGATCGATTGCGCGGCGAAAGCAGGTCTGCATTCGTTCACGCAGTCGCTGCGCGTCCAGCGGAGAAACACCAAAATTAAAGTATTTGAATTGGCTCCGCCTGCGACTCAGACACCATTGTTGACGGGAGATTTCCAAGCTGGCGGTACGAAGGGAGTTCACGTGATGGATGTCACTAAGATGGTCGTCCAGGCGATCGTGGGGCTAAAGAGCGATCGGTGGGAGATTCGCCGCGGACAGAGCAATGTCCTGAACCTGATGAGCCGTGTCGCGCCACATTTTATTTTGAATCAACTCAGCAAGCCTCAAGCGGCCACGCCGGCGGACACTACGCCGCGGTAGAGCTTGCCATCTCGGTCCCAAATCGCGAGCTTTGCTGGCCAGATAAGAACGGCGCCGCGGACGATGGTGCGGTAAACGGCGAAGAGTATCCGTGGCGCGGCCCCTGCTCAGTAACCGGAGTGATAGAGGAAGCTGACCGCGGCAGCGGCGAGCAGGCAATAGACGCCGAACCAATACCAGCGGCCTTTCTCGAGCCAGCGGCTCAACCACTTGAGCGCAACCAAACCCGCGAGGAACGCGAAGACGGCGCCGAAAAGGCTGAATGTCAGGCTGGACGCCGCTTCCGCGCCAAGTCGGCCGTGTTGCGCTTCGACCAGTCTCCACGTCTCGCGCGCAATTGCGACCGGCGTTAGGATCACCGCCAAAGCGAAACTGAAATCTTCCGAGCGCGCCTTTGAGACCCCCGAAAGCATGCCGGTCGAAATAGTCGCGCCGGAGCGAGAGAATCCGCGAAAGGGGAGACACAACCCCTGCACAGCGCCAATCCAGGAAGCCTGCACGGATGTGATCCCCGAACTGACGGATTCTTGGCTGCCGGTACGCTTTTCCAGAAGGCCTGAGGCCAGAATAAGAATGCCGACCGCGGCCAGCGCCACGGCGATAAGGTCGAGTCGGTCGAACAACTGCTCGACCCAGGCACGCGGCACATGACGGAGAACAATTTTTTCGATGCCTTCGGTGATGACGCCGCCGACGATGCCGGTGAGAACCACGGCGAAAACGAACGCGACGGCAAATTTTTTGAAGTCGGCCATGTTCTGGAAGAACGCGCGGCGCCATCGCCGCCAGAAATAGACAATCACGCTAAACATCGTTCCCGTATGTAGCATGACCAACAGCAGGGTTGTTTCAGGCGCCGCCGGATTCATGCCCATCAGCTTTTCAGCCACGATTACGTGAGCCGAGCTCGAAACGGGGAGCAATTCAGCCAGACCCTGCACGATGGCAAGTATGATTACGTGCAACAAAGACATCGATGCGACTCCATCCTTCGCAATGGTGAACGATTCACCCGAGCGCGGGCTCGCAACACGGCGTATGAACGCATGCCAAGTTCAGAAAGCCGAACGGGCGTTTCACTCGACGAGCTTGGTCATCCTAAACGCGTCGCGGCCGTCCGGGTAATATTCCTTCTGTACGTCGCGTTTACGATAGTCGTGCTTTTGCCAGAAGGCAATCGCGGATGTGTTGTCAGTTGCTGTTTCAAGCTCGATCGTGTGGACGCCTGCGGCTGCGAGGCGGTGCTCGCATTCCTTAAGCAGGAGCGTGGCTACGCCCTGCCGGCGATGGGCCGCCAGCACATCAAGTGTGACGATGGAACCGACGCCGTTCTCGTGGGCGCTGACGAGAAATCCAGCGATTTTGTCTTCCGCTTCCGCGATCACGCAATCGCTTCCCGGCAGGCGCAGATAATTTCGCAGGTCGGGCCGCGAGTAGGCGAGCGCGGGATCAAAGCACTGTTGGTCAACTTGGTAGAGATTCTCGAAGTCCCTTGGGGAATAGTCGCGCAGTTTGAATATCACGGCAGGAACCCAAGAAAAATATCGGATCGTTAAACTTCCAGAATTACCGGAAGAATCAACGGGCGCTTCGACGTCTGTTTATTCAAGTAGCGCTTCAGATCCACGCGGATCTTTTCCTTGATGACGCTCCAGTCCATTTTTTCCTCGGGGCTCGATTCCTCGATCGTTTTGAGGATCACTTCGCGGGCCTTGACCAGAATTTCCTGTCCGTCGTCGCTGGGCAGGAATCCGCGCGTTACGATTTCCGGGGGGATCTCGACCTTGCCCGTGTGCTTATCAATGGCGATGATGGGCACGACCACGCCATCTTCGGACAAGTGCTTTCGGTCGCGCACCACGACGTCCGCGATTTCCTCGAGCGAGCCGGAATCCACCATTACGCGGCCGGCCGGCACCGGTTCGCGCTGGAAGGCGCGGCCGTCCGTGGTGAATTCGATGGGGTGTCCGCTCTCGAGCAGGAAAATCTGCCCCGAAACGGCGCCCACCTGTTCCGCGAGCGCCGCGTGCTGGAACAGTTGGCGGTACTCGCCGTGCATCGGTATGAAATATTTCGGCCGCACGAGTTGCAGGAGAATTTTCATTTCTTCCTGGCTGGCGTGGCCCGAAACGTGAATCGGAGCGTTGCGCCCGCCTTCGTAATAGACGAGCACGCGGCGGCGGAAGAGGTGGTCAATCATCCGAAAAATGGCTTTTTCGTTGCCAGGAATGATGCGCGCCGAAAGAATGACAGTGTCGTTCTGGGCGATGCTCATCAACCGGTGATTGTCCACCGAAATCCGCGAGAGCGCCGACATCGGTTCGGCCTGGGTGCCGCTCGCAAGCACGACGAGCTTTTTCGGGTCGAAGCCGCGGAGATCCTGCGGCCGCACGATACTGCCGTCCGGAATTTTCAACTTGCCGAGGCCATGCGCGATCTCAACGTTGTCCACCATGCTGCGGCCGACGAAACCGACTTTGCGTCCAACGCCGCGCGCGACTTCGATTACCTGCTGGATGCGGTGAATGGAGCTGGAAAAACACGAAACGACAACTTTTTCGGGGGCGGCACGGAAAAGCTCTTCCATGCGCACCACTACGGCGCGCTCCGAGGGCGTGAACCCCGCGCGCTCGACGTTGGTGCTGTCACTGAAGAGCGCGAGCACGCCTTCCTGGCCGTAGCGCGCAAAGGCGTGCAGGTCGAACGGTTTGCCGTCCACCGGCGTCGGATCCATTTTGTAGTCGCCGGTGTGGATGATGATTCCAACGGGCGTGCGGACCGCGAGCGCGACACAGTCAATCGTACTGTGTGTCACATGCAGGTATTCGATTTGAAACGGGCCAATGGTGCTGATTTCGCCAGGAGCGACTTCGTTGAGTTTCGCGGAATCGAGCAGCGCGTGTTCCTCGAGTTTCTTTCGCACCAGTGCCAGAGTGAATTGCGTGCCGTACACGGGCACGTTCAGGTCGCCGAGGATGTAAGGAATCGCGCCGATGTGATCCTCGTGCGCGTGGGTGAGGATGATGGCGCGCACCATGCGCTTGTTTTGCTTTAGGTATGTGATGTCCGGGATGACGATGTCCACGCCGAGAAGTTCCTGCTCGGGGAACATCAGGCCGGCGTCAACAACGATGATGTCGTCGCCGCATCGGAGCGCCATCATGTTCATGCCAAATTCGCCCAACCCGCCCAGCGGAATGGCCCACAGCGAAGATGTAGCTGAAGATGCGCTCAATTGAGGTGTTTTCCTTGGAACTTCAACTGTCATCGTATCACAGCGGCAGCAGGAGAGGCCGAAGTCGCAAGGTCACGACAAACCAGCCGCCGCAATGGAGGAAGGGAAGGGTGCAGCGGAGGACACTGCGGCTGCGCGTGGCGAGAGTCCCGCGGAATTGGACTTCAGAGCTTGCGAGACTTTACTGTTCGAGTGCGATTGCCTGGGTGATAAATTTACGCGCCTGGCCGATGTGCTGGACGGCGCGCTCACGTGCGCCCGACGTGTCATCTTCCTTCGAGACGTTATCGTGGGCCTTGTTGAGTTGCTCGACCGCTTTGTTCAAGCGGGGAATCCAGCGCGCGTGTGTGTCAACTTGCGGATGATCCTCGAGACTTTTTCCGTCGTCCGCGACCGACTTCAGTTCCGCAATGGCCGCGTCAATTTCAACGATGGCGTTCTTTTCCTGATCGTGGAGCTCGCCGCTATCGGGATGCTCGATCAAGGCTCGGGCAGAACGCAATTGGCCGAGCGCACTGTGATAGGAATCCCACTTCGCGGAAGCGGTCGGAGCGCCGAAGCTCAGCGCCAGAAACAGCGCAATCACGGATGCAGCTAGCGGAAACCTGTACGTGGATTTCATCTTCGGGATCTCTCCTTCATGGCCGGAACTTCGGCGCGGGGCTCGCGCTGCGGGCAACAATCTACCATTTCCGCGCACCGGGAAGATAGCGGGCATCAGTCGCAGGCGGTCCTTCACATCGCGGCATGTTGACCGATCAAAACCTCCGGGCGGATTTCGTCCAGCCCGCGTTCGCAAATTCCTCGAAAGCCTGTAAGATTGGCTGCGCTCCTCGTACCCATTCGGAGCATAAAAGCCTCCATGAACCGAATTGCCATCCTCGGCTCGACCGGCTCGATTGGCCGGCAATGCCTCAGCGTAGTTGATTCACTGCCCGGAGCGTTCGAGGTGGTGGCGCTGGCGGCGGGCTCGAACGTCGCAGTGATCGCGGAGCAGATCGCGCGGCACCGGCCGAAGCTTGTTTCGGTGGCGACTGAAGATGCCGCGATCCGGCTGCGGGCTTCGCTGAAGGCGCGCGGCGGCAAGGCAGCGCCACCGCTGGAAATTTTGTCGGGCGCGGAGGGCATCGAGCGCGTTGCCACTTACCCGGACGCGCAAACACTCGTATCGGCTGCGGTCGGCGTGGTTGGCTTGCGCGCCACCTACCAGGCCATCGAGCTGGGCAAGGACATTGCGCTAGCGAACAAGGAAGTCTTGGTGGCCGCAGGGGAAATGGTGATGGCGGCAGTCGCGCGGCGTGGCGTTAGGCTCCTGCCCGTGGATAGCGAACACAACGCGATCCATCAGTGTCTGCGCGCGGGTAGCCACAGTGAAGTAAGGCGACTGATCCTCACCGCGTCGGGCGGACCCTTTCGCAAGACGCCCGTCTCGCGCATGGCTAAGGTGACGCCCAAGCAGGCCCTGGCGCACCCGAATTGGAAGATGGGTCATCGGATCACCATTGATTCCGCGACGCTTATGAACAAAGGCTTCGAGGTGATCGAGGCGAAGTGGCTGTTCGGCGTGGGCCTGGACAGAATTAAGGTCGTGATCCATCCCCAGTCTACAATTCACTCGATGGTTGAGTTCGTGGACGGCTCGATTCTGGCGCAGCTGGGTCCGACCGATATGCGCATGCCCATCCAATACGCGCTAACTTATCCGGAGCGAGTCGCATCTAATGGGTGCGAGCTCGATTGGTCGGCGCTGAAACGGTTGAATTTCGAGGATGTGCCGCCGCGAAAGTTTCCGTGCTTCGAACTGGCCAAGGAAGCGGCGCGCCAGGGCGGGCCTTCGCCGTGCGCCTTGAACGCGGCGGACGAAATCGCCGTCGCGGCGTTTCTGGAGCGCCGGCTGTCATTCCCCGGAATCGCGGCGGTTATCGAGCGCGTGCTGGAGCAGATGCCGCGCGGCGCGATGCGCAGCGTGGATGATGTCCTCGCCGCGGACGCCGAGGCGCGCCGGCTGGCGCGGCTGGCCGTGGATCGCAAGCGCTGACGCTACGTTAGGGTCGCGGCCGGCAAATTCGCGTTGTTTGGCTTTACGCGCGGTGCCCTCAAAGGGTGCATATCGGAACGCGCCGCGTTTCCTGTAAAATCTACTGAGGATCTATGACCGACACACTTAGAATGCTCGTCGCCGGCGGGGTCGTTCTTGGCATCCTGGTACTCCTCCACGAATGGGGACACTTCATCGTCGCGAAATGGTGCGGCGTTCGTGTGGACGTGTTCTCCATTGGATTCGGCCCCCGGCTGTGGGGAATGAAACGCGGCGATACGGACTATCGGATTAGCGCGCTGCCGCTGGGCGGCTATGTGCGCATGGCCGGCGATAATCCCATCGAGGAACGGACTGGCGCAGCTTATGAATTTCTCTCGCGGCCGCGATGGCAACGCTGCCTGATCGCCATTGCCGGGCCGATCATGAACATCCTGCTGACGTTCGTGGTTTTCATGGGGGTTTTTTGGCTTGTCGGGATTCCGACGCCCGACTACTTCCGCCAACCGCCGGTCGTCATCGCCGTTCCGCACGACGCTTCGCCGACGGGCGTCGAGACAGGCGATCGAATCCTCCGTGTGAACGGTGCGAACACGTCGACGTGGAAAGCCGTTTTCGCGCAGGCAGAAGATGCGAAGCCAGGCGAGTCTCTTTCAGTGGTCGTGGATCGCAAGGGCGTCGAACAGTCTCTCACCATTGCCATCGCGCCGCAGGCATCCTCCGACGATCTGTTTGGCTATCCCGCCATGCGGGCCGTCCTTGACGAAGTTCTCCCGGGCACGCCCGCGGACAAAGCCGGATTGCGGCCGGGCGACGTCGTAGCCTCTATTGACGGGCAGCCCGTGATCACGTGGCCGCAGTTTGTGGATGCAGTGCATAATTCCGATGGCCGCGAGATTCACTTTGATGTGCTACGCAACGGCGTAGAAATGCCGCTCGCAGTCACGCCGGCCCGCACGATGGATCCCGACGGAAAAATGGTGTGGCAGGTTGGCGTCCTGCCCGGCACGCAGGACTATTACGAGCGCGAGAACTTTATTTTGTCAGCGAAGAATGGCGCGACGTCTACGGTAAACGGCGTTCGGCAAATTGGAAACGTTCTCGGCGGCTTGGCCAGCGGGAAAGTTTCCGTTCGCGATCTGCAAGGCGTGATTGGAATCGCGCGTGAATCGGGCAGGGCCGCGAAGCGCGGCCCGGTGGACCTGCTGTTCCTGGCGGCTGTGATCAGTCTGAATCTTGGCTTGCTTAATCTCCTGCCCATACCGATCCTCGATG
>Ga0210395_10002688_pt1 | contig 13752 bp, 13 predicted proteins | sample IncBWH4OmetaG_FD_150861 | JGI IMG/M metagenome (GOLD analysis project Ga0210395, IMG submission 150861) | Forest soil microbial communities from Barre Woods Harvard Forest LTER site, Petersham, Massachusetts, United States - Inc-BW-H-4-O ... | reverse complement strand
CCGTTCGTACAACTACGACCTCGGCGTGGACGAGAACGGCAACCTGCAGGCCGGGCACATCTTCATCGCCTACCAGCAGGACATCAAGCGGCAGTTCGAGACCATCCAGGAACGGCTGATCAACGAGCCGCTCGTGGACTACGTGCAGCCGTTCGGCGGCGGCTACTTCTTCACCCTCCCCGGCGTCCGCGACGCCGCCGACTGGTACGGCCGCGCCCTGCTCGCCTGACCGGGCGTCGCCGCCTCGCGGCAAAGGTTTAGCAAGCTTTCAGGCTGACGATATAGCCGGCGTGAGGTGCCTCGTCCTGGCCATGCCCAGCGGGATATCGCTGTGACCGGGCCTACGCATGAGCCCGCCGACATGCTCGGCCGTCTGGGCCGGCACTGGGGCTGGCTGCTGGCGTACGGCATCCTTACGCTGCTGGCCGGCATCGCGGTGCTGGCCTGGCCACGCGAGACGCTGCTCGTTCTGGCGGTGCTGTTCGGGGTCCAGCTGATCATTTCCGGCATTTTCCGGTTCGTCGCCGCGCTGGCGGCGTCCGATGACCTGACCGGCGGGACGCGCGTCCTGCTGGCGCTCTTGGGCGTGCTCTCGATCATCGTCGGCTTGTGGGCGGTCCGCCACGTTCTGCTGACCCTGCTGGCCTTGACGGTGTTCCTCGGCATCTACTGGGTTATCAGCGGCGTGATCGACATCTTCACCGCCATCGCGCACCGCGGTATGCCTTCACGGGGCTGGACCGCCGCCTCCGGGGTGCTCAGCGTGTGCGCCGGCCTCATCGTGCTGGCCTTCCCTGGTCTCACGCTGCTGGGCCTGGCCATAGTCCTCGGCGTCTGGCTGCTCATCTTCGGAGTCATGGAGATCACAAACGCGTTCCGCCTGCGCTCGGCCGCCCACGTGCACTAATCGAATCAGCGACGGCGAGAACGCCGCCTAGTCCCCGGACACGAAAACATCCCCTGCTCGCGTGAGCCGGAGGTGTTCTCTTTGTGGGCCGTACTGGACTTGAACCAGTGACCTCTGCCTTGTCGAGGCAGCGCTCTCCCAACTGAGCTAACGGCCCGTTTCCGTTCACTGGCTAAGGGTGCCTGGCGACTGAACCAGTACCTTAACCAGTGATCCGGTATTCAGTTGTTCGGAAAACCCCGCTTACGCGGGACTTTCCGCCCGGCCGTCGCTTCCGTGTCAGGCGTGCGCTCTCCCAGGCTGAGCTAACGGCCCCGGTGGGGGATCGGTGGAGAGCCTACCAGAGCCGGCGGCCTGTCCAGGTATGAGCGGGCCAGCTCGCCCATCCGCTCGATGTAGCCGAGGGCGACGTTGCACCGCAGGCACAACAGGCCCCGAACGCACCTGCCACACGACTTCTTCTCGTCAGGGCAGCACGCGTGGTCATGGTCCACGAAGACCGGCTGGCCATCCTGGAACGGCTCGAAACACATCGCGCAGGCGTTCTGCTGGATCTCCAGCAGTCGGCTGAACGTCTCGTCGGTCAGCCCGTAACGTGATAGCCGGAACTTCGCTCTCCACCGCTTCACGGCTTCAGGGGGGCGAATGCGCTCGCGCCCAGCGTTCCGCGTGCGCTGGCGCTCCATCGCCTCGGGGGTCGCGCAGGGCGGCGGGTGGTCGGGACCACGGGCACAGTAGGTCTGCTTGCGAGGCATCCACTTGCCGCATCTAGGCTGGTCGCTACCTGGCACGGTGCCTATACCCACCTGTCAGTCAGAGCCCGTGGGGTGCTCCACCACTCTGCGGGCTCGCCGCTTCCGTCCACTGGTTGACGCGCGTACCTGGCGGCGGAACCAGCGCCTCAACGAGTGGGGTTTCATTCAGTCGTTCGAAAATCCCCTGTGCCGTTGGGCTTCGCGGTCTCAGGGAGGCGCGCTCCCGCTGCGCCAACGGCCCGGGATGTGCGACGAGGACCGACACCGACGGTCAGCTCATCGCCTCGCGGAGAGACTACCAGAACTCGCCACCCCACGCCGATTCAGAATGCGCCGGGAGCACCCCGTATGCGCCTTGGGCGGGGGCCGGCGCCGCGCCAATGCCCCCGTCCGGGCCGGCGTTGGCAGCCACCGGCCGGTCGTTGGCGCGGCTTCCGCCGGTCCCCGCCCCGTCCCCGTCGCCCGGGTCCGCATCGGTGCCTATGATTTTTAACCATAAGTCGAAAATACCTAGTTTTCTACCCTTGATCGAAAACTAGCTGACGTCGCTACGATGGGCGTGTGGCAGCTGACTGCTTCCCCCACGAGGCGCTCGGCGTTGTGTTCCAGGTTCGCGACAAGCAGCTAACCGTGCTGCTCTGGCGGAGGGCCGAGCCGCCGTTCGAGGGGGCGTGGGCGCTCCCCGGGGGAGAACTGCGGGCCGACGAACGGCTGGGGGCCTCGGCCAGCCGGAACCTGGCGGACAAGGTCGACATCCCGGAAATCTCGCACCTGGAACAGCTGGAAACTCGCAGCGACCCGGCCCGCGATCCGCGCGAGCGCGTCCTCGCGACCGCCTACCTCGCCCTCGTCGCGCCCGAGGCCCGGCCGCGGCTGCCCGCCGATACGGCCTGGCACCCGGTGGACCGGCTGCCGGAGTGCGCGTTCGACCACGGCTCGATCGTCGAGTCCGCCCGGGAGCGGCTGCGCGCGAAGCTGTCCTACACCAACATTGGCTTCGCGCTCGCGCCGGAGACGTTCACGATCTCGCAGCTGCGCGACACCTACGCCGCCACCCTCGGCCATCCGGTATCGGCCACCAACCTGCAGCGCATCCTGACCCGCAGGGGAGTGATCGAGCCGACGTCCCACGTCGTCCGGCCGGCCGCGAACGGCGGACGACCGGCCACCGTCTACCGGTTCGCCTCCCGCGAGCTCGTGGTGACCAACCCGTTCGCCGCCTTCCGCCCCCGCGCCGTCAGCTAGGCCGGGGCTGCTGCCGGAGGCCGGCCATACGCTGCATGTCCGAATAAGCTTCGGAATGTCCTCTAAATGCATTCGCGCCGTATATGTCACAATTTCGTGACGATGCCGACCCGGTCAGCCCCGCGCCAGCTATGACAGTGCAGGACGACGGGGCGGACGCGCGGTTACCGGATCGAAGATGGGGATGATGAAGGCCAGAAACGGCTCTTCTGCAGAGCGCTGGGCCGCTTCCTGCAGGCTGCCGTGCTGACATTTGGCTCTGGCCGTGGTGGCCGGGCCCGCAGGGGTCGTGGCGGCAGGCACCGGACGGGCGTCACGACCCGCTCCATGCCGCCAGGGAGGCCCGCGCAGGCAAGCGTCCGAGTGACCAGCGGGGATCCCTGGGTCGACTGGCCCGGTGCGTACACCCTCGACCCCAGCCGTGCCAGTGGGCCCGGGCCCCAAGAGCCACGCTCGGCCCCCGCCAAAGCGGCCTCGCGGGCGGACAATCATCCCGGCTGGCGCGGACCCCAGTCCCCGCCGTGGCGCGCCGCGGAACCGCCGCTGATCCAGGACGACCCTGGCTGGCCGGTGCCGCAACGGGAGACCGCGATCCGGGTCCGGCCCAACCTCGACCGGGTCGTGCCCGGCGTCGGCCCGATCTTGGACACGAACGCGACGCAGGTGGCCCGCAGGATTCTCGCCGAGGCCAACCAGCGGGCGGCAAAGATCCGGGACGAGGCCTTCGACCACGTGGCCACCTCTCTGGCCGACGCGGAACAGCAGGCCGCTGAGCTGATACGGCGGGCCTTCGATCAGGCCGCGGCCACACTTGCGGAGGCCGAGTCCCAGGCCGCTGAGATACGGGCGACGCTGATGACGCTGTCGGCCGAACTAGGCGGAATGGCTGCGTACGTCACGGAAAACCTCGCCGGATCGCCAGCGACAGAGCCGACCATCAAGCCGGCCGCCCTGCCGGTCGCCCGGCCAGTTTCCGAATCCGGGGTCAGGCCGGGCGACTGGCAGGAGAGGCCAGCCGTCAGGCGGCAAGGCGGGCCCGCCGCCCCGCCAGCCGCCCGGCCGGCTGGCAAGCCGAAAGGCCGGCCCCGGCAGTACGCCGCTATGCGCGTGACCGTCATCGGCACCGCGTGCCTCTTGCTCGTCGCCTTGGCCGCCGGGACCACGGAGGTCGGCCTGCACGGATGGCGCTTCTTCATCTTCCGCTCTGTAGGCACCGGCGAGACGGGGCCTAACGGCCTGCAGGAGGATCAGGGTCCCGGCCAGCCCGGCGCGCCCGGAGCGCATCAGCTGCCCTGACGACCTCACGGTAGTCCGGCGGCCGGGCGCCAGCCAAAGTCAGCATCGGCATCGGAGACGGTCCAGTCGGTCGGCGGACCCGCGCCGGCCAGCACGTCGGTGAGCCACCACGTGGCGTCGGGATCCCAGCCGGCCAGCATCGTCCGCGCCTCGCCGCCGCCGTCGCCCACCGGCAGCGCGCGCCCAGCCGTCGCTAGGTACCCGGCCACGCTCACGTGCACGGCGTCGTAGTCCGCGGCCACCGCGGCGTAGTCCGGGATCAGCCACCGCCCGGCCCAGCCGGTGACCCGCCACCAGTCATGACGGCGGGACCGCGTGACCTCCAGGGGATACCGGCCGGCGAGCTCGGCCCACTGGTCCGCCGCGTGGATCTCGTAGATCCGGGCGCCGCCCCGCGGCGCCAGCGGCCAGCAGCGCGCTGCGCGCCAGCCAAGGCTGTCCTCGACCAGCGCCAGGCGCGCCGCGCCGAGCCCCGGCAGGGCCCGGGTCGTGACGGGGAGCCCGGACAGCGTCGGGGTTGACCACCACCGGCCGCTCATCGCGGCAGCCGGATCGTCAGGGCGCTCTCGCGCCGCCCGCTCCTCGTCCGCCACCGTGCCGGAACGCCACGCGCCCAGCAGCTCGGCGGCCCCGGTCAGCCGCGGCTCGGGCAGCGCGTGGTCGTCCAGGAACTGCGCGTAGAGCTGACCGTCCCTGTCGGCCGGGGATGCCCACCAGCGCGTGCCCCGCGCCGCCGTGATCGCCTCCGCGACCGGCAGCAGAGCCGCCCGGACGGCCTCGTCCGCGAGCACCCGGTCGGCCGCCGCGTCGAACGGCCGCTGCCAGTACACGGCCCGGCCGACGACGTCGGCGAGGCCGGCGAAGAACGCGAGCTCCCCGGCCGTGGCGGCGATCGCCGCCAGGTCCAGCGCCCCGGCGCGGCCCAGCAGCCACGAAGTCATCCCGCTGACATCGTCGGCCTGGGCGAGCTCATGCAGCCAGGCAACGCCGCCGTCGGGGCCAAGCGCCACCGCCCAGCACAGCGCGCGGCCGCGCGGACCGGACAGCAGCGACTCGGCGAGGTACACCGCCCCACGGTACGGCCATCGGCGCGCGACGTTGGAGTTAGTTTCCTGTCACCCCGGCGACCGAACAGCGGCCCCTTCACTGCCATGTGATGCAGGTCACATATAATCATCCAAGCCATATTCGCGTCCGCCCCCGTACTTAGTTCGCACAAGGCAACCAAACGAGCGGCGATGGCAGACGGCCTCGCCGCGAGAGGGGACGATGACAATGTCCAGCTCGTTGCTGACCCGGGTTCCACTCCCGGTGAAGTTCGGTGCCGCGGCAGCCGTGGCGCTGCTTGCGGCGGCGTGCGGCAGCAGCGCGAGTAGCAGCAGTGGCAGCGCCTCGCGATACGGCGCGCCAGCCAGTTCGGCGGCTGCGGCCGGGAACTCTGCCAGCTCGTCGGCCGGGACCGTGATCACGACGGGGACCAGTTCGGCCGGGGCGTTCCTGACCAACTCGTCGGGACGCGCGATTTACCTGTTCCTGGCGGACAGCAAGGACAAGTCCGCCTGCTCGGGCGCCTGCGCCGCGGCGTGGCCGCCGGTGACGGCGACCGGCCAGCCGACCGCGTCCGGCAGCGTGAACGCCGGCGACCTCGGCACGATCACCAGGTCCGACGGCACCAAGCAGGTGACCTACGATGGCCACCCGCTGTACTACTTCGCCGGTGACACCGGGCCAGGCATGGACCATGGCCAGGGTGTCGACGGCTTCGGCGCCAAGTGGTGGCTGGTCGCCCCGTCCGGTTCGAGCATCACCTCCGCGGTGACGGTCTCCGGATCCGGCGGCAGTTCGCCGTCCGCGTCGTCGAACGGCGGCGGCGGCTACTGAGCGGCTACCGAGTATGAACAGGGGAAGCAATCCTTATGCGCCGCGCCGCCGTAGGTAAGAGTGTGCAGACGATGGGCAACGCGGCGGAGGGGGTGCCCGACGAGACACTGCTCGCTGGCCTCGGCGCGGGCGACGCCGACCTGGCGGTCGCGTTCGTGCGCCGTTTTCAGCGGGTGGTGTTCGGCGTCGCGCTGAGCGTCACGCGGGATGCGGTGACCGCGGAGGACGTCGCCCAGCAGGCCTTCGAACAGGCCTGGCGGCACGCGCAGGTATACGACTCCCGGCGGGGGACCGTGCGGGCCTGGCTGACGACGATCACCCATAACCTGGCGATCGACGTCCTCCGGGCCCGCACGTCGGCACCGGTCGACCCGGCCGAACTCCCCGCCCTGCTCACCGCGGTCACCGACACTCCGGAGCGGGTCGCGGTCGCCCGCGACAGCGCCGCCGGGGTGCGCCGGGCGCTGGCCGAGCTGCCCTCGACCCAGGCCCGCGCGGTGGCAATGGCGGGGATCTACGGCATGACGGCACGGCAGATCGCGGCCACGGAGGAGATCCCTTTGGGTACCGCGAAGACGAGGATCAGGGACGGGATGCTGAAATTGCGGGCGGCCTTCCTCCCGGAAGATGTGGGCGATGAGTGAGATGAACGCCATGAACTGCGCGGAGTTCGGTGACGTGGCCGCGGAACTCGCGCTCGGCGTGCTGACCGGGCGCGAGCGCGCCGACGCCCTCGCGCACCTGGAGCACTGCGACGCGTGCCGCGAGCGCGTCCGCCAGCTGACGGCGACCGGCGAGCAGCTGCTCGCCCTGCTGCCGGCGGCTGAGCCGCCGGCCGGCTTCGAGACCCGGGTGATGGAGCGGCTCGGCCTCGCGGAGCCTTCCCGGCGGCCGGTCCGCCCCCCGCGTGAACGAGCGCGGGGTCGTGCGGGAACCAAGCGTACGTTCGGGAAAATTAACAGCGGAACCCGCCGGATGCTGGCAGCCGCGGCTGTTGCTGTCGTCGTGGCTGGCTCCGTGCTGGGCGGCTGGGGCCTGCACGCCGCGGCCTCCGCGCCGGCGAAGCCGGCGTTGACCACGGCCGCGCTGCTGTCCGCCGACCACCAGAACGCGGGCGAGGTCTTCCTGTACAACGGCGACCCGCGATGGATGTACATGTCCGTCGACCTGGATGATTCCGGCAACGGCACGGTGACCTGCCAGCTGATAGGCGCGGACGGGCGGGTCACGAACGTCGGGTCGTTCCGGCTGTCCGACGGCTACGGCTCGTGGGGGAGTCCCTCCTGGGTCGGCGGCAGCGCTCTGGTCGGGGCGCGGCTGCTCGCGGCGAACGGTACCGTCCTCGCCACCGCGAGTTTTCCAAAATTATCCCGAACGTACCCGGCTGACTCCGCTTAGCCATTCCAGCCAGGTCTTGCCGGCCGCGACCCGGCGTGTCCGGGCAAGGTGGTCCTTGTCCAGTTGGTAGCAGGTCCGATGGCTATTCCTTACGGTTAACGGCCGGCCGTAGGGTACGGTCGCATGAGTGAGCGACGTTCCGCCCCGGCACGGGTCTTCAGATCCCTGGCCTCCCCCTGACGAGACAGCTCCGCAGCCGTCCGCGTTCGGTCAGCGCGGCGGCGACCGGCCCGGCGAGGACCAGTCGGGGGTCGGCCAGCCGCCGTGGCACGGGCAGGACCTTGAGTTCGGCAAGCCTGGTGACGGGCAGGGACAGCCCGGCCAGGGCCAGCAGCCCGGGTACGGGCAGCAGCCTGGATCCGAGGCTCGCCACGGTCGGCAGGGCGGCTACAGTCAGCGGCCCCCGTGGGAGCAGCCGCCCGGGTACGAACCTGGCCACGGTCAGCAGCCTGGCTACGGGCAGGAACCCGGCTACGGGCAGGAACCTCGGTACGGTCAGGCCGGGTACGGGGCGGCCGATTCCGGCCAGGAGCCTGGCTACGGCCAGCAGCCTGGCCAGCAGCCCGGGCGCGGGCAGGAACCCGGCTTCGGGCAGCGGCCTGGGTACGGGCAGCAGGGCCCGGCCGACTACGGTCAGCAGCCTGGCTACGGTCAGCAGCCCGGCTTCGGGCAGCAGCCTGGGTACGGGCAGCAGCCCGGGTACGGCCAGCAGCCCGGGTACGGCCAGCAGCCCGGGTACGGGCAGCAGCCTGGCTACGGCCAGCAGGGCTTCGGACAGCAGCCGGGGTCTGGGCCCCGGCCCGAGGGCTACGGGCCCCGGCCGGAAGGGTACGGGCCGCGGCCGGAGGGCTACGGGCCCCGGCCGGAAGGCTACGGGCCGAGGCCGGAGGGGTACGGGCCGGGGCAGCCCGGGGAGCCCGGCGGGTACGGGCCGCCCTTCGGGACCGGCGGCCCGGGCAAGCGCGGCGGACGCGGCAAGCGGCGCAAGCGCACCCTGATCGCGCTGATCGCCGGGGCGGTCGCGGTCGTAGTGGTCGCCGCGGTTGTCGCGGTCAAACTGATCGGCGGCGGGAGCGGCAACACGACCGGCTTCGTCCCGTCCGGAAGCACGCCCGCGCAGGACGCGGCGCAGATCACCACCGCTTTCCTGCAGGCCTGGCAGAGCGGCGACCTCAGGGAGGCCGCCAACTACACCGATCACCCGGCCGCCGCGCGGGCGGCGCTCACCACGTACCAGAGTGACCTGCACCTCAAGAAGCTGACCGGGTCGACCGGCAACGTCACGGCCGCGTCGACGACATCCACCACGGCGGCGTCGCCGCGCGAGTCGGTCACGTTCGGGCTCAACGCCACGGTGGCGACGGCCGCCACGCCCGGGTCGATGCAGGGCATCTGGAGCTACCACTCGACTCTCGTCGCCTACCAGCAGGCGAACTCGAACGTCTGGTACGTCGCCTGGAACCCCAGCGTGATGGCGCCGAACCTCACGGCGACCACCCACCTGGCGGCCGTGGTGGCGCTACCGCAGGTCGTCTCGGTCACCGACGCGGGCGGGAACGCGCTGACCACCTACAACGACCCGGGCCTGACCAACATCGCGAACCTGCTGGGCAAGGGGGCGCCGCCCGGACAGGGCAAGGACGGCCTTTACGTCGAGATCCAGACCGCCGCGGGCAAGCCGGTCGCGGACAGCCAGGCGGTCGTCGTGGCGCCGACCAACATCCCGAGCCTGGCCACCACGATCACGCAGCAGGCGGAGAACGACGCGCGTAACGCGGTCGGGATGCACAAGAACAGCGCCATGATCGTCATCCAGCCGTCCACCGGCGAGATCCTCGCCATCGCCAACAACGCCGGCTTCAACGACTTCGCGCTCACCGCGCAGGTAGCGCCGGGCTCGACGATGAAGGTGATCACCTCGACGGCGCTGCTCAACGCCGGGGTCGTCACCGCCGACAGCGGGGTCGCCTGCCCGGCCGCCTACACCGTCCAGGGCATCACCTACCACAACGACCAGGGCGAGTCGGAACCGCCGGGCACACCGTTCAGCACCGACTTCGCGCAGTCCTGTAATAACGCGTTCAGCACGCAGTGGCCGCACCTGTCCGGCGCCCTGGCCGGCACGGCGCAGAAGTACTACGGCCTCAACCAGAAGTGGGACATCGGCATCGGCGACCTGTCGGCCAGCTACTTCAACGCCCCGGCGAGCGCCAGCGGCTCAGAACTCGCCCAGGAGGCGTTCGGCGAAGGGCAGCTGATCGCCTCCCCGATCGCGATGGCCTCGGTGGCCGCGACCGTGGACACCGGGTCGTTCAAGCAGCCCATCCTGATCGCCGGCACCAAGCAGATCACCGCCACCCCGCTGCCCTCCAGCACCGACTCCCAGCTCAAGGAGATGATGCGGGACGTCGTCACCAGCGGGACGGCCGCGGGGATCGGCTTCGGGCCGACCGTGTACGCCAAGACCGGAACCGCCGACATCCAGGGTCAGGATCAGCCCAACAGTTGGCTGATCGCCTTCGACCCGACCAAGGACATCGCGGTCGGATGCCTCGTCGTCAACGCCGGGTACGGCGCCCAGTTCGCCGGCCCGGAGGTGGCCCAGTTCCTGAACAGCTACTGACGGGGCGCTAGTCCGGTCCGTACCTGGCGAGGTCGAGGACGATGGTCATCATCACGGTCAGGACGCGGGTCGGCGATGAGACCGGGCCGGTGAACTTCACCGTGTAGTGGTCGGCGGACGTCAGCAGTTCCTTCCGCAAACCCGCCCAGGTCTTGCGAACCTGGGCGATCCGCTCGCCCCCGGGTCCGGTGACGGAGAAGTTCTTGACCGCCAGGTCCCCGGTCGCCTCGCCCACGACCTGGTCAGCGTGGTCGAGGAGGGTGTAAGTACGCCTGGTGTCGCCGATGCGGATCCTCCCGAGGCGTTCCCCGGCCGGGCCGGTGAGGTCCGCGGCCCAGTCGGTGTCCCGCTTGACGAGCGTCAGCATCGGATCGCCTGCCGCAGTGTTCACCGCGAGCACTCGCGTACCAGGAATGAGCCGGGTAAGGGTCTCAAACCGCGTGCGGCCTGCGCCCTCGGACGCAACGGCCAGCAGGTGCCGCTCGGTGTCGTAGATCTCGTAGCTCGCGTGCCCGGGAATCAGCCTGGCCGGCTGCCGGATCTTAAGTTCACGGAAGTCGAAATGGTCTTCCACACCGACTGACTGTACCGGGAAGCCCTACTCTGTGGGGGTTTCGTCGAGGACGATGAGCGGCAGCGGGCCGGCCAGCTGGTCCGGCCCGGCCGGAACGTAGGCGAAGTTCTTCGCCCGGGCGCCGCCGTCCACGACCAGGTCGATGCCGGTGATCAGCCGAGCGTAGTCCGAGCACAGCCACGCGACCGCGTGCCCGATGTCGGTCGGGGTGCCGGTCGTGCCCATCGGGACCATCGGGCTGCGCGGGCCCTCGAACCGGGTCGGCCGCCGCCATTCCTCGTCGCCCACGGGGCCGCCGAGTCCGCCGGTTCCGCCCGGGCGCAGACCGAACGGGGTCCGGCCCTCCCGCTTCCACTGGGCGAGCAGCTCGGGGTTGTCCGGGTTCGGGGCGGTCGGGGTGAAGCTGTTGACCCGGATGCCGTACGGGGCGAGGTCCATGGCCGCGGCGCGGACGAAGTTGTTCACGCCGCCCTTGTGGAACGCGTACGCGATGACGCCCGCGCTGCCGTTCCACGCGTTGGAGGAGGAGATGCAGACGATGGAGCCCTTGACGCCGCGCTCGGCCATCGCCCGCCCGACGTACTTGGTGTTCAGGAAGTTGCCCATCGCCGCGACGAGCACCGCCTGCCGGAAGTATTCGGTGCTCTCGTCGAGCACCCCGCGGCCGCCGAGCATCGCGGCGTTGTTCACCAGGATGTCGATCCGGCCCCACTTCTCCAGCACGCTGTTGACGTAGCCCTGGACCGCGTCCTCGTCGGTCACGTCACCCGGCGCGGCCATCGCCTGGCCGCCGTTGCGCTCGATCCGGGCGATGCACGCGTCGATCGACTCCTTCGACACGTCGTTGACGGCCACCTTCGCGCCGTACCGAGCGAGCGCCAGCGCGATGCCGCTGCCGATGTTCGGACCGCATCCGGTGACGAGCGCGACCTTGCCTTCGAGTGAGATCTCCACCGACGATGCTCCGTTTCTCGCTTCTCGCTTGGCTCGGGCCATGCCGATTATGTTGCGCTCTGTGCGGAGTGACAATCGGGCGCGGGCACAGATTCTCCGCCGCGAACCCTGAGCCCTCACCCGAAGAAGGCTAAGAACCTCGGCTCAGTCCCCATCCGGCACGTCACGGCTGCCCAGAAGGCGGCGCAGCCAGCCCGCCCGCGCCGCGACGGCCGCCCTGGACAGGGTCGCCGTCGGCACGATCGTCGCGAAACCGTGGAAGCCGCCCGGCCACACGTGGAGTTCGGCCTCCCCGCCGGCCTGCCAGATCCGGGTCGCGTACGCCACGTCCTCGTCCCTGAAGGTCTCCGCCGAGCCGACATCGATGAACGCGGGCGCCAGCCCAGACAGGTCGGCCGCGCGGGCCGGCGCCGCGTAGGGGGACACGCCAGGGCCGCCGCGTGCCGAGCCGAGCAGCGCCGTCCAGCCCACCTCGTTCGTCGCGTGGTCCCAGATCCCGAGGCCCGCCATCTGCCACGAGGACGGCGTGTCGTTGCGGTCGTCGAGCATCGGGCAGATCAGCAGCTGCCCGGCCAGCGCCGGGCCACCGCGGTCTCTGGCCATCAGCGCCACCGCCGCCGCCAGCCCGCCGCCGGCGCTGGCGCCGGCCACGATGACTCGCCCCGGGTCGATGCCGAGCTCAGCGGCGTGCGATGCGCACCAGGCCAGGCCCGTGTAGCAGTCTTCGACCGGCCCCGGGTGCGGTGTCTCGGGCGCGAGCCGGTACTCCACCGACACGACGGCGAGCCGGAATTGGCCCGCGAGGTCGAGCATCTCTGGCAGTCCCACCCGGTTGTCGCCCAGGACCATGCCGCCACCATGGATGTAATACACGGCGGCGACCGGGGCCGCGGCGTCGGCGGGCCGGCAGATCAGTAGCCGCACCTCAGGCGCGCCAGCCGGACCTGGCACCAGTCGCGAGCTCACCTCGAACGCGCCGCCGCGCCGCAGGTCGTCGTCTGTCGGAGGCGGCAAAGGCCCTCCGGCCTGCCGCAATAGCGGGATCGCCTCGAGCGTGAACTCGAAAGCCGCGGGCTCGGCCATCGACGCGAGCGCGGGCGCCAATTCCGCGTCGAACGGGGGTGGCCGCAATGGGACCGCCCCGGAACCTTCGGCAGCAGAAACCGTCGTCACAACGACGATGACAGCAGCCATAGGGGCACCCGTCAATCGGCCAGCGGCGCGATCCCTGTGTGCAGCAGGCGGCGGGCCGCGTCACGCACCGCGTCGGTGAGCGTGGTCAGCCGCGGCGTGTCAAGCCGCCAGCGCTGCCAGAACAGGGGCATGTCGGTGACGTCGGCTGATAGCACCACGAGCCGGCCGGCGACAAGGTCGTCCCTGGCCTGCGGCTCGGGAAGCATGGCCCAGCCGAGGCCCGCGCGGACGGCTTCGAGGAAGTCGGCTGAGGTGGGAACCTGGTGCACGACCGGCGGCGCCTGTCGGGCATCTCGGCGGCGCAGGATCTCCCACTGGAGGTCGTCCTTGTCGTTGAAGACGACCATCGGCATCGCGGCCCAGTCCGGCTCGCGCTCGCGCCGCCACCGGTCCGCCAGCGCGGGCGTGGCGGCGGGAACGTAACGCAATGAGCCCAGCGGCTCGACCGAACAGCCCTGCACCGCTTCGCGGTCGCTCGTGACCGCGGCGAGCACGTCGCCGCTGCGCAGCAGCTGGTGCGAGTAGGCCTGATCCTCCACGTGCAACCGGATCGCGGTGGCGTCCCACGCCGCCGCCGCGGCGAGGACCTCACGGAACCACGTGGCCAGGGAGTCGGCGTTGACCGCCACCGGCAGCTCGACGGTGGCGGGCGCGGCGAGCGCCGCGCTCGCCTCGTCGTATAGCAGCCGCGTCTGGCGGCCGAGGCGCACGAGCCGCTCGCCGTGCTGGGTCGGCCGGCACGGCGCGCCCCGGCTGACAAGCACCTGGCCCGCCGCCGCCTCCAGGGCGCGGATGCGCTGGCTCACCGCGCTGGGCGTGATGTGCAGCTGCCGGGCCGCCGCCTCGAAGCTCCCGTGCTCGGCGATAGCTACGAGGGCGTCGAGCTGCCCGGGGTTGAGGTCCACGAGCTAAGTGAAGCATAGCT
>Ga0210395_10002685_pt1 | contig 13755 bp, 18 predicted proteins | sample IncBWH4OmetaG_FD_150861 | JGI IMG/M metagenome (GOLD analysis project Ga0210395, IMG submission 150861) | Forest soil microbial communities from Barre Woods Harvard Forest LTER site, Petersham, Massachusetts, United States - Inc-BW-H-4-O ... | reverse complement strand
GAATCTGAAGCGGTTGATCGTCGGCGGAATGGAGCGGGTCTACGAGATCGGCCGCATCTTCCGCAACGAAGGGATCGACACGACGCACAACCCCGAGTTCACGATGCTCGAGCTTTACGCCGCGTATTGGGACGTCTCCGACATGATGGAGTTCAACGAGGCGCTGATCGTGCATCTCGTCGCCACCGTTACCGGCGGCGGGACCGATCTGCCGCATGGCGATGGAACGATCTCGTTTACGCGTCCCTTCGCACGCATCGAGTATCTCGACGCGATGGCGCAGTATAGTGACGGAAAGTACGCGCGCGATGTGCTGCTCGATCCGGCGGGCGCGCAGGCAATCGCGCACGAGCTCGGATTGCCGCGCTCGCCGACGCATGGTCACGCGCTCGACAAAATCTTCGAGCGCGTACTCGAACCCCATCTCGTCGCGCCGACCTTCGTGACCGGATATCCCGTCGCGATCTCTCCGCTGGCCAAGCGCCGTGCCGGCGACCGGGAGATCACCGATCGCTACGAGCTCTTTTGCGCGCGGATGGAGATCTCGAACGCCTTCACCGAGCTCAACGATCCCGACGATCAACGCGCACGTTTCGAGGCGCAAGTGGCCGAGCGCATCTCCGGAGACGAAGAGATCCCCGACCCGGATTGGGATTTCGTGCGGGCCCTCGAATACGGCATGCCGCCGACGGCCGGGATTGGAATCGGCGTCGATCGTCTCGTCATGCTGCTCACCGGCCAGCGCTCGATCCGCGACGTCCTGCTCTTTCCGCTCCAACGCCAGCACGGCTGACGTCGCGCGCACCCATCTTCGGCTGACCATCGAGTACGACGGAAGCGACTTTTGCGGCTTCCAATGGCAACCCGTGGACCGGACGGTCGCGGGTATCTTGGAGAAGGCGCTCTCTTGCCTTTTTGACGAGCCGGTCAAGGTGACGGCCGCGGGAAGGACCGACAGTGGCGTGCATGCCAGCGGTCAGGTCGTCTCGCTCGCAACGGCTGCGGCCTTTCCCTTCGAACGGCTCGCCGTCGCCCTCAACGCGGTGCTTCCGTCCGATTGCTCGGTGCGCGAGGCGGCCGTCGTGGACGCCGGCTTTTCGGCCCGCTTCTCCGCGTCGCAACGGACCTACGTCTATGCAATCGCGTGCCGGCCGCAGCGCGACGCCTTGACGGCTCGCTACGCTTGGCACATGCCTCGCCCGCTGGAACTCGGCCCGATGCGCTCCGCCGCTGCTCAGGTCGTCGGCGAACACGATTTCCGGTCGTTCTGCTCGATCTTGCCCGTGGGGCCATCAAACGAGGCACGCTCGACCGTCCGGAGCATCTACCGTTTCACGATCGAGCCATGTGGCGGGCTCCTCCGGCTCGAGATCGCCGCGAGCGGCTTCCTTTACCGCATGGCACGCTCGCTGGTGGGGACGCTCGTGGAGGTCGGGAGCGGACGTTGCTCCGGCGACCTGGCGGGGGTCTTGGAGGCGGCCGATCACTCGGCGGCGGGGCCCATCGCGCCCGCCCACGGCCTCTATTTGGCTGGGGTCCGCTACGATGACGGCTACGACTCGTTCGCCGAGCCGCCGATCCTATGCCGGTGACGCGGGCCGCGCCTTGACTTGGGGCGGGCTTTCCCGTAGGATACGTTGGTTGTGCGCACCTACCAGCAGAAAACCGCGGAGACCGAGCATCGCTGGTATGTCGTCGACGCCGCCGGACAGCGCCTCGGGACCCTTGCCGTGCGAATTGCACGCGCGCTTTCGGGCAAACACAAGCCGACCTGGACGCCGCACATCGATGACGGTGACCACGTGATCGTGCTCAACGCCGAAAAAATCGAGCTGGGCGGGAAGAAGTGGGATCAGAAGCTTTACTATCGCCACAGTAACTATCCGGGCGGCCTGAGGGTGCAAACGGCGCGGGAAATCGCCGACAAGCATCCGGAACGGCTGGTCGAAAAGGCCGTGCGTGGAATGCTCGCGGGCAATCGCATGCGCGACGTGCAGCTGCGCCGCTTGAGCGTTTATACGGGCGCCGAGCATCCTCACGACGCACAGCAGCCGTCGTCGTTGCCGTAGGAGCATTGTTTGAACGAACCTATCGAAGTAATTCAGTCAACCGGGCGCCGCAAACGCGCCGTCGCCCGCGTCAAGCTGATGCTCGGCCAAGGCATCATTACCGTCAACAACAAGCCGATCGACGAATACTTCTCGCGTCCGCAGCTGCTGCAGATCGTGCGCCAGCCGCTCGAAGCAACGCAGAGCGTCTCGCGCTTCGACGTCCGCGTTAAGGCCGAAGGCGGAGGCGTGACGGGCCAAGCGGGCGCGATTCGTCACGGAATCGCTCGCGCGCTGGTTGAAATGGACGAGTCGCTCAAAGAGACGATGCGAAAGAACGGCTTCCTCACGCGCGATCCGCGCGAAAAGGAATCAAAAAAGTACGGCCGCAAGCGTGCCCGTAAACGTTTCCAATACAGCAAACGCTAAAGCGTAGCCTCAAGCTCGCGGCAATTGCGCTGGGCGCGGTCGCCTTGCTCGTACAGCCACAGGCGGCCTGGATCGAGCGCGTTTACTCCAACGGCGCCTATCCCGTTTGGGAACGCATCGCATTTCCCGTCACCAACGCACTGCCGTGGTCGCTCGGCGACGTGGCCGCGCTGGCCGGCGTCGCTGCGATCGTCTGGCAGATCGTGTTCTTCGCTCGACGGCGCGGGCGCCGTGCGAGGAACGTGGGCGCTCTGCTGTTGAATTGCGCCGCGGTCGTTGGCCTCTACGCCGTGTGGTTCGAGCTGAGCTGGGCGTGGAACTACGCGCGCGCGCCGCTCGAGACTCGGGTGCGGTACGATCCGGCCCGAGTGACGCCGCAGGCCGCAGACGCTTTGCAAAGGCGCGCGATGTCGCAGATGAACGCGTTGGCAAAACCCGCACACGCGCGCGCGAAAGTGCCGCTCGATCTTGCGGCGCTGCGGGCCGCATGGCTGCCGGCGGTGCAACGCGTGGGCGACTCGTGGGCTCCGCTCGTCGGCGCAGCCAAGCCTACCGTGGCCGATCCCTTCATGCTTGCCACCGGAACGGAAGGCTTCATCAACCCGTTTACCCTCAACGTGGCGACCGCTTCGGATCTGTTCTGGTTCGAGCGCCCCTTCGATTACGCGCACGAGTGGAGTCACGTCGCGGCCTATGCTCGCGAAGACGAGGCGAACTATCTCGCAATCGTGACCTGTCTGCGCTCCGAGGATCCGGCCGTGAGATACGCGGGATGGTTTGCGCTCTTTCTCTATTTGCCGCAGAAACGCCACTATGCGCGTCGCGAGTTCGTTCCGCTCGTCTGGCAAGATTTTACGGCGATTCGACGGCGCAACGCGCGCCATATCAATGTAGTGCTCGCGCATTGGTCGTGGCGCACGTATAACGCTTATCTGAAAAGCAACCGCATCGCAGCGGGCATCGCAAACTACGACGAAGTGACTCGTTTGATGCTCGGCGTCCCGCTGGATTCGCAAGGCTTGCCGATCGCACGATAGGAAAACGGGGCCCCGAGCGGGGCCCCGTTGACTTTTGCGATTCCGGGCCTAGTGTTTCGGGGGCTTGTGGCCTTCGTTGCCCTGACTCGGATGACTGGCCGACGCAGGCTGCGCGTGCGCCGTCCCGGTGGAATGCGTGGTCGTATGCGTGGTTCCGTTGTAATGTGTCGCGGTGTGCGTGGTTCCGTTGTAATGCGTGGTCGAGTGAGTTGTCCCGTTATAATGCGTCGCGGTGTGCGTGGTCGCGTTGTAATGGGTGACGGACGTTCCGTGGGAGACCGTACCATAGTGCGCCGGACGATTGTTCGCGTTGTAGGCGTGGGTCGTCGAGGTCACCGGTGGGTGGCCGCCGTTGGTCTTCGCGTAAAGCGTGCGATCTTGTGCGGCATAGCGCGCATGAGTCACCTGCTCGGGCGTTGCGCCGTAGCGCCGGCTCGCCCATGCGGAACGTTCGGCCGGAGTCGGGCGCGCCGTGATCCCGCCGTGCCCGCCGTTGTAACTGACGCGAGAGTGGTTGTAGTAGTTGTTGATGATCGTCTTATTGTAATACGTGTTGTGGATGTAGGTCCGGTTGACCGGCCACACCGCGGTGTTGTAGCGGAAGCCGCCGCCGGCCCAAATTCCGCCTACGAAACCGGCGCCGTAGTAGCCAAATCCGTAGTTAATGCCGCCGTAGAAACCGACCCGAGGACCCCAGTAGCCGGCGTTCCAGCGGTAGGCGCCTCCATAGGAGCCCCAGTAGCCAGGCGTCCAGTAGACGCCGACGGCGGGCGCGGCCACCCAAACGCCGGGGACCCAATAGTAACCGCCCGGTGCCCAGGCCCAGTAACCGGGCGTGTACATGTAGTTAGGGTCCGGAGCGACCGGGATCGTGTAGACGGGTATAGGCGGCGGGGCCACGCCGATGTTGACGCCGACGCCGATCGCGAACTGTGCCGGTGCCGGCACGGGAAGAGCGATAATAAAAACGGCCGCAAGAAGCGCGGGAAGTAATCTTGAGATTCGCATAAATTCTCCTTTCCGGAGTGGATGCTCGAATTATAGCCCGGAACGACCGCTCTTACGCGCCTAATTCCGGCATCCTGGAGCGCTTTCACAAGACTCTTACCCGTTCGCCAGGCTATTCCAACGCGCTCTTCATCCCGCTCTCACCCTCAGCGGCTCTCCCTTAAGATTCTCTATTGCTCGAGTTCTTGGAGCGTGTTCGTTTTGGTGTCGGTATAAAACAGCGCCGTATTGCTGTCGTTCGTGCCGGTCGCAAGGAGTCCGAAGACGTGAGCAACCTTGCTCTTATCGATGCTCTTGGTGTCGAGTATCTTTCCCGTCGGCGTCAGCTCCACAAGCTTGTTTCCACCTTGGGTATTCGCAACGATGAGGTTTCCGTTCGGTAGAAGGGCAGAAGCTACGGGCGCGTTGAGCGGAGAGCCGCTATAGACGAGCGTGGCGCACGTGCTTTTTGCGTGAGCGCATTTGAACGTCTTTCCGCCGGGTTGCACGACGATCTCGTTCTTCTCGAGTAGGTTGCTGGCGTTCGAAACGGCGATGACCGTATTATCGACCCCATCGACGATATAAAGGGTGTCGTTGCAACGGCTACCGTGTTTTGTGCTATCGTATTGCATCCCGGATGGGCCTAAGACGCTCCAACCGGAGCCACTGTTGATCCCGAAGCCGCTCATCACTTGAATCACTTGCGCGTGGCCGGAGCTACTAACGGGGAACGCCAACTTGATGATTGAGCCGGTCTTGGAATCCCCAATGTAGACGTCCTCAGGTGCGTACGCTTCACCGCAGTATGCATCGGCGTCGGCGAACGGAACCTCGATGGGAGAACCGTAACTCTTCTTGAATTTTCCGGCTTGAGTGAACTCCGAAACTACACCGCTGGCCTGCCCCGCGCCGTAGACGTCATCTCCCGCAGTGATCGCATCGCCGTCGCAACCCTGGATCTTGGTGCTTTGTGCAAAGGTCACGGGCTTGGAGCTCGCGACTGGATCGAGTACTTCGATCGTGGTCCCATTCCCAGCCGTGCCCGCAGAGTCGTCGAAGTTGCAAACGAGCAGCTGCCCTTTCTTGAGCCCGAAGTTCGCGGGGACCAAAGAAATCGCGCGCGGGCCCATGTCGCCATTTGTCGGATCGACGGTCGAGCCGATTTCGACATCCTTCGTAAGTTTTTTCAGTATCGAGGTCGTGTCGGTTGGAACGACGGAACTCGCGGCCGGCGCCGAGACTACGCCGGATGGAACGGTGGCATTCCCTCCACACGCCGAAGTTGCAAGCAGCGCTCCCGCGGTCAGCATAAGCACGCGATTGTTGAAAGTTGGCATCCTAAACCTCAGCTCCTAACGCAGTGATGACAACTCGAGCTTCGAAGTGCCGCTTTCGTCGCCTGCAAGAGCGAGCGACCGCCGTTCAACTTTCGTGGGAGGGTGGTGCAGCGAAAACAACTAAAGTCATTATTTGCGGCTCGTCACATTTCATCAATCTCACGTAATCTCCGTGGTCAACCGGCACTGTTAAGATCGTGCCCATGTTCGACGTTGGAGATAGCTTAAGAAATGCGCTCGCCGATGCGCGCACTCGGCTTGGGGAGGCGCAGGCCGCAGTTGCGCGCGCCAACTCCGGCAAAGCGGCAGGGCGAAGCGCCGACGCCGCAATGGCGCAGACTGCCGCGGCCGCGATCTTTTCCGAAGCGCTGTTGAGCACCGAACACGCGCGCCTCGAGGAAATCAAGGCGGTGACGAAATGAGCATCGATCTGCTCGACGCCGCGGCCAGCGGCATGGACGCGCAGCGCGCGGCGCTCGACGTAGCGGCTCGCAACGTTGCCGCCGCCGAAGCGGCCGGTCCCAACGGCGCGTATCCAAGAATGATTCCGCAGTTTCGTCTCCTGGAGTCCGACGACGGCGACGCGCGAGTAGAGTTCGCCGGAACCAGCACGCAGATGGGCACAAACGTCGATATTTTGACCGAAATGATTGCAGTGATGAACGCGTCGCGCGCCTACGAATCCGACGCTTCGATGTTCGACGTAGGCAAAACGCTGGCCGAAAAGACCATCGAACTGGAGCGGTTGTGAGAGTCGAGCCGCTACTTCCCGACGCGCCGCCGTTGGGAACCCCCGGCGGCGGCGCCGCCGCCGGGTTCGCGAAAGCGCTCGATGCCGTCGGTGAGATGCTGGATAGTGCGGAGAGCGGCGAAGACTCCTTTGCTTATGGCGGCGCAACGCTGCAAGAGGCCGTGTACGAGCGCGCTCGCGCCGACGTCGCGCTCTCCGTCGCGACTGCCACCGCGCAACGCATCACGCAATCCGTGCAATCCGTCCTCAACATGCAAGTGTAAGGAGCCGGGATGCCCGCGCTGGCGCTGCTCCTGTCTCGGTGGAACTCGTTGCCCCGAGCGGTACGCGTCGTTGCAGGTGCCGCTGCGTCCGTCGCCATGCTCTTATCGATCGCGGCGGGGATCCTCGCCCACCCGCCTCGCGTCGCGCTTTTTGCCGCGCCGCTCCATCCAGAGCAGTTGAGCGAGGTCGAAGAGAGGCTGGCGAGCTGGAGCGTTACGTTCACGCCGACCGCCGATAACGTTGTCGTCGATGCAGCGCGACGAAACGACTTGCTACTGCGTCTCTCGCTCGCCGGCGTTCCGCATCCTCACCTCTCGAGCACGGGCGAAGCATTGGCCGCGATCGGCGTGTTGACCCCGCAAGCGGTAGTCGAAGCGCAAGCGAGGGCCGGCCTGGCCGGTGACATCGAAGGCGGGCTGCGTGGAATCGACGGCGTCGACGACGCGCGCGTCATCGTTGCACCGGCCAAAGCGCCGGAGTTTGCGGACGAGTCCGCACGCGATGCAAGCGCGAGCGTGCGCCTTCGTCTGCGTGCCGGCGCGCGTCTTTCGCGAGAAGCGATCGACGGCATTCGAGCATTTGTAGCAGCGAGCGTTCCGGAGCTGCAGCCGGCGCGCGTCACGATCTTGGACGATCGCGGAGTCGCCCTTGGCGACGCCGGCACGCCCGGCGACGATGCCCAGGAGCTCCAAGCGGCGCTACAGTCGGCGCTCGATGCCGCTCTCGGCGAAGGTGCGACGATCGTTCGGGTATGGGCTGAATACGCTGGCGAGCGAACCTCGGAGCGGGATGTGCGCCGAATGCCGGCCGGCGCACAAGAAATTGCAGGAGCGAGACGCAGCGAGAGCTACGACGGCGGCGGTAAGCGATATCGCCGGCTCGAAGAGGGCGAAGACCGAGGGAGTGAAACGCACGAGCTCGTTTCCGAAGCTCGCGCCGGAGGCTTGAAGCGCCTTTCGACCGCGGTCTTCGTGGATCAGAGCCGCGGCGTCGACGTGGCGAAGGTTCGCGAGCTTGCCGCCGCCACCGTCGGCTACGACGCGCGCCGCGGAGATCTACTCGCCGTCGACGCGGTGGATTTTCGCCGCGCTCCGACCCTGCGTCGCGACGCCTGGTGGCTGCTCTACGGTGCGATCGTACCGCTCGCGCCCGCGTTGATCGTTACGCTGGGTCTCGTGATCTGCGTGCGTCTCGCAATGCCGCAGCTTGGCTCGTTCTTACAGTCCTTGATCGAGCGAGCGGCTGTCGAGCGCGCCTCCAAGGCCGCGGCCGGCTTCGCACCGGCACGCGTGCACAGTATGCTGGAGCAAGAACCGCCGCATGCCGCGGCCGCAATCATCAGCGCCCTTCCGGCGGCAACCGCTACCGCCGTACTCGAACTCTATCCGCCGCACGAACGAGAAGCAATCGTGCGGCGGATGCAGCGCCGGCACTCACCGCTTCTCGACGACGCTCAAGAGCTGCTGCGCCGTCATGTCTGAAGAATTTATTCCGCTCGCGCGCTTCTTGAGTCCGCCACCCGCGGAGCCGCTTGCGCTTCCGCTTGCTCAAAGGCCGGCAGCCGGCGAACCGCTCGCATCGTTCGCGCAGCCTGCGGAGACCGTTACCGAGTATGCCGCCACGTTCGGCGCGGTGCGCCGTTTCCGCGCCGCCCTCGCGGACGCGTTGGACGTCGCGGTGCAGCAGCTTCTTGCAGAGATTGCCGAAAACGTGTTGGCACGCGAGCTGAGACTCGCAGGCCCCGACGTCGCTGCCATCGTTGCCAAGACCCGCGAGCGCTTTTCAAACGAAAGGGTTCTTACGGTGCGCGTTCATCCGCGAGATCGTAACGCGCTGGGCGCGCTCGAGATCGATGCGGTTCTCGACGAGAGCCTTTCGCCCGGCGACGTCATTGCCGAACTGCGTAGCGGTACGATCGATTTGCGCTTCCGCGCACGCCTCGAAAGCGCGCTGGACGGATGCGCGCCCTGACGCCGCAGCGCCTCTGTCTCGGCGCCTGCGCGTTCGGTCGTGCGCTCGACGCGCTAGGAGTACCACTCGACGGCGGACCGCCGCTGCGCGGCCGTCGCGTCTCTTTGGAACTTCGTTCGCCGCGGCCCAACGAACGCGCCGCGATCGGCGAGCCGTTATGGACGGGGATTCGCGTGATCGACGGTTTGCTGACGATTGGCCGCGGTGCCAGGGTGGGGATTTTCGGTGCGCCAGGCGCCGGAAAGACGACGCTTCTAGAGTCGCTCATTGACGGCTGCGCGGCAGACGCGGTCGTCGTGGCGCTGACTGGAGAACGCGGGCGAGAGGCGCAACATTGGATCGCGCAGTGCAACGAGCGTACGACCGTCGTTTGCGCGACCGGCGATCGTCCCGCTTCCGAGCGGGTCCTGGCCGCGCACGTGGCGGTCGCGCACGCTCAGGCGCTTCGCGAGCGCGATCTCGACGTGCTGCTCGTCCTCGATAGTCTAGCTCGCTTTGCGGCGGCATCGCGCGAGATTGCCGTCGCGTCCGGCGAAAGTGCCGGCCGGGGAGGCTATCCGCCCAGTGTTTTTGCCGAGCTGGCCCGACTCGTGGAGGTTGCCGGAGCGGTTCGCGGCGGGTCGATCACGTTGATCGCCACGGTCCTCAACGACGGCGACGATCGCGATCCGGTCAGCGAGGCGGCGCGGTCGGTCTTAGATGGACACGTCGCGCTTTCGGTCGCGCTCGCGCAATCCGGATGGTTTCCGGCCGTCGACGTGTTGGGCAGCACCAGTCGCACGATGGACATGGTCGCGAGCGAACCACACCTTCGCGACGCCCGCGCGTTGCGGCACATCCTTTCGCTGTTGGATCGCATCAAAGACACGCGCAGCTTAGGTATCGAGCCCGCGGGTGACGAGGCGCGAGCGGCGATTGCAATCGAAACTCAGGTCGGGAATTTTCTGCGGCAGGGCCGGCGAAGGTGCGATCGCGTTGCGACGTTGTCGCAGCTCGCGCGGCTTGTCGAACTCGTGGAGTGCGAGAATGGAGATCGCTAACGAGTTGGCGGCCATCGCGCGCCGGATGGTCGAGATTTCATCGGGGCCGGCACTAAACGCCGCGGCCTTTAATCGACTGATCGCCTCAACCAATGCGCGATCGATCGATCGAGGCTCGGCGGTGGCGGCGCGAGCGCCGCGCGCGGAGATCGAACGCGTCATCAAAGTCAGCGCCGCCGATTACGACGTCGATCCCGCGTTGATCGAAGCGATTATCGCAAACGAATCGGCCTTCGATTCAAATGCGACCTCCAGCGCCGGCGCTCGCGGACTCATGCAGTTGATGCCCCAGACGGCCGAGGCTCTCGGCGTCACCGATTCATATGATGTAACGCAGAACATTCGCGGCGGAACACGTTACCTTCGGAGTTTGCTGGACCGTTTCGGCAAACTCGACCTGGCGGTCGCGGCATATAATGCCGGGCCGGAAGCCGTGCAGAAATACGGTGGCGTCCCGCCGTACGAACAGACCAGAAGCTATGTACGCAATGTCTTGGCGAGTTACGCGCGGCGTTCTCAAATCGGCAACGTTGCGACCAATGCAGGATCACAGGGCGGTGGCATCATCGTGCCATGATGACGCAGCGGCTCGAGGTGAGCATTCTCGCAGCGCCGTTGGCGGCGATCGACCGTCGCGCGCTCTCGCAGGCATGGTATTCAGCACTTCATCTGGCTCGTCGAGATCGATGCCTCGTTCCGGCACGCGAATGCACTCCCTGCATCGTCGCGGCACCGAACGAGCCGGAGTCGCAAGACGAGACGGATATCTGCAGGCCACGGGCCGCCGAGCGGCGCGTGCAGCGCTTCGCGCAAACCAAGCCGTTGCAAGTAACGATGCTATCCAGCGCGGATCGAACGTCGGTAAATCGTGGGACCGTGCCACTGAGCCAACGGATCGAACGCCGATTCGCGCATTCGGCGTCGCACGTCCGGCGTGCGACGTTTTCGATGGGCCGCGGCGCGGCCCGAGTCCATGTAGTCCTCCAAACGAACGGAAACGTCGCCACCCTGGTCGCGCTCTGCAGGCCGCAAATGCGTGGCCTCGTCGCGCGGGCCTTAGCGCAAGCCCGCTTTGCGCTGGCGACGCGCGGGGTCCTCCTCGATTACGAAACGCGAGGAAAACGATGTTCTTGAATCCAGCGCTCAGCGCGGCGCTCGATCGCATTAGCGAGCGCGCCGAGGATGTTCGGCGTGCCTTTACGCCGGGCGCGGTCGCGCGCTACGACGACGTCGCCACCGCACGACCCTCCTCCGACTTCACTCTCGATCCGCTCGCGGTCAGTGCGGCCGACGGCTTCTATTTCGTGACACGTGACGAACGCGGAGAGGTCTCGTACACGCGTGACGGATCGCTTACGCTTCGCAACGGCCGCCTCGTCAACAGCGAGGGAGAGCCGATCCGCGGCTTCGCCGCCGCGAGTGACGAACTTTCAGATTTGAGAATCGATGCGGTTGACGAGGCGCTCGGACGCGCGAGCGATCCGCAAATCGAGCGCGACGGAGGCTTCGTTTATGCGCGCGTCACCGTCGACCCACGCAGCGGATTGCGCAAAACGCAGCGCGTTGTCGCGGGACGCATCGCACTGGCGCGTTTTCCGGCCGGCACGCGTCTCGAAACGATGGACGGCAGTCGTTGCATCCCTCCCCCGGGTGTGCAGCCTCAACTTGCCGCCGCTGGGGACGCAAATGTTCCGCCGCTACGCCCGATGCATCGCGAGCGAAGTCGCATTAACCTCGACGAAAGTCTGGTCAAGCTCAACGACGCCTATATTGCATTTGATGCGCTTCGGGCGGCCGAGCAGGCCAAGGCAAATGTTGGCAAAACTGCGATGGATCTCGTGAAATGAACAAACGCATCCGTAAGCCGGTGTTCCGCCAGCGTTCGATGCTGCCGTCGAGCGCCGCGTGCATCGTGGCCAACGGCGTTCGCGAGACGCTAACGTCAATCTTTGGCTCGCCCGTCGAGATGCGGGTCTTCGAACCGTCCATTCCGGCGCCGCCCGCTTGGCCCGCAATCGTCAAGGATGCGGTTCTCTACCGAGTGCGCGGAAGTATCGCCGACGCGGCCATCGTTCTTCGGTCGGCCGACGCGCTCTCGCTGGTTACGGCACTCTTCGGCGAAGGATTATCCATCCATTGTGAACGCGAGCTCTCCCCGATTGAACGTGATGTTTTAGGCCGCACCGTCAACGCGATTGCCGCGCACCTCGTTTCGGTTTGTGGAACCCGAGAGAGTCGTTGCGTCGAGCGCGTCGGAGCGATCGAAGGTTACTCAACCTATTTCGAGCTCTTGGTAGAGGAGCCCGTGACGGCCCGGATCGGCGTCGCTCTTTCTCGTGATCCGTCGCCCGAACCCCGGGGATGCGTCGAAATCGGCCATCTGGCGGCCGTTCCGATCGCCACTCGGGTAACGCTCGACCTCGGACGGGTTCCAAGCGGCGCGGTAGCCGAGCTGCGCCCCGGTTCGATTCTGACGCTTCGCCCATACGACTTGCGGCGTTGTTCGCTGCACGCACACGGCCGAAGCGTGGCACTCGGAGCATGCGGCGTGAGAAACGGCCACTACGCATTGCATGTCGAAGCCGTCGGCGCGGCAACGTGAATCCGATCTCGACGGATCCGGTAAAAACGGCCGAAGCGGAAAATCTCGGTTTATTGATGCACGTGCCGTTGCACTTGACGGTCGAACTTGGCGGCTGCAAAATGTCGGTTGCCGAAATCCTTAAGCTCGGGACCGGCTCGATCGTCGAACTCGACCGGGCGGCGAACGCTCCCGTCGAGTTGCTCGTCAATAACAGGCCGATCGCACGCGGCGAGATCGTCGCCGTCGACGAGAGCTTTGGTTTGCGAATAACCGAGCTCTTTACGTTTGCGCCGTGAGCCTGGAGGCGCTCTTGGGCTCCGCGAGCCGGCACGGAACGCAGCCGCTGGACTTGCTCGTCAGCCTGACGATCCTTTCCCTCGTTCCGCTTGCGTTGGTGACCTGCACGTCCTTCATTCGCATCGTCGTCGTTCTATCGCTCGTGCGCTCGGCCATCGGCGCCTCGGCACTCCCGCCCAATGCAGTTCTCACCGGCTTGGCACTCGTCCTGACATTGGTCGTCATGGCGCCCACCGCGCAGCAAATCGGCCGCGACGCGCTCGATCCGTATTCCCATGGAAGGCTCTCGCCCTCACAAGCGGTGACGCGCGCAATTGGTCCGCTGCGCTCGTTTATGTTACGACAGACACGCGCCGCGGACGTCGCGCTCTTTGACCGCGTTGCCCGCCGCGGGCTCGAGCCCGAACGGGAGGCACCGATGACGGTGCTCGTTCCGGCGTTTGTCGTCGGCGAACTTCGCAGCGCGTTTGCAATCGGCTTTGCGCTCTACCTTCCCTTCGTCGCAATCGATTTGGCGGTGGCAGCGATGTTGATGGGTTTGGGAATGATGATGCTCAGCCCGCCCGTCGTATCGCTGCCCGTCAAGCTGCTACTCTTTGTTATGGTCGACGGGTGGGCGCTGCTTTGCGGAGGCGTCGCGGGCAGCTTTCGATAAAGCAAGTGCCTAGATGCGCATCAGTGACGCGCTCGCGAGTCAGCGCCCCTTTTTCTCGTTCGAATTCTTCCCTCCGAGAGACGACGCCGGTTCGCGACAGCTCGTGGCGGCGATCGGGGCGCTCGCGCCGTTGCGACCGGCGTTCGTATCGATAACCTATGGGGCCGGCGGCTCGACGCGAGCGAGAACGGTAGCGCTTGCAAAGGAGGTCCAGCAGGAGATCGGGCTGACGGTAGTCGCGCATGTGACCTGCATCGGCGCCGGCCGCGCCGAGCTGCGGGCGCTGCTCGACGAGCTGGCGCGAGCCGGCATCGAGAACGTCTTGGCTTTGCGCGGCGATCCACCAGCGGGC
>Ga0210395_10002682_pt1 | contig 13761 bp, 14 predicted proteins | sample IncBWH4OmetaG_FD_150861 | JGI IMG/M metagenome (GOLD analysis project Ga0210395, IMG submission 150861) | Forest soil microbial communities from Barre Woods Harvard Forest LTER site, Petersham, Massachusetts, United States - Inc-BW-H-4-O ... | reverse complement strand
GTGTGCTAGTGTCATATGCATATATCACACGAGAAGTATGGTTGTTCCTCACAGGAGGACGCTTTACATTCTTGTTTAATTTTCTCTATTGTGCAGTGGCGTTTATTGCGGCACTTACCGATGCGCAAACGGTTTGGGATACCGGTGATATTATTATAGCTATAATGTTGTTTATAAATTTATATGGTCTCGTTTATTTGATACCAGTTATAAGGAGAGCACTTGCAACATTCGAGGATACGCGTGAACGCACGAACTATTGACGATTACAGCAGTGAAGCGCAAACATTTCCAAAAAAATATTTAGTGACCTGCCATACCGACCATGTCGAAGCTGGTTCCACGTTTGTCGCTATTAAAGGATTCCAACAAGATGGCATTGCCTATATTCCACGAGCGCTGGAAAATGGCGCTTCTACCATTGTCGTAGAAGAAGATGCGGTCATTGATGCGAACATTATGTCGCATATAGAACGCGCCGGAGTATGCTTGGTGCGCGTGCCAAATACGCGCAAAGCACTTGCGCAGATGAGTGCTCGAGCCAATGGATATCCCGCAAAAAAATTACGCATTCTTGCCGTAACCGGTACTAAAGGCAAAACAACCTGCGCCTATCTGCTCGCGCATAGTTTACGCAGATTAGGGCACTCAGTAGCATTATTGAGTACCGTAACTAATCAAATTGATGGTGAAATATTGCCGACAACGTTAACGACGCAGCAGCCAGACTATCTCCATACCTTCTTTAAGGTGTGCGTGAATCGTAACATTCAATATGTGGTAATGGAAGTTGCCGCGCAAGCGCAGACGCTTTATCGAACCCATGACCTGGAATTCGATGGCGTTCTATTCACCAATTTCTCTCAAGAACATGCAGAATTCTACGAATCGCAAGAAGATTATTTCAAGGCAAAGCTTTCAATCTTTGTTCAAGCAAAACCGAATGCTCCATGCATCGTAAATGCTGATGACCCTCGGTTTGAAGCAATAAAAAATGCCTATTCATTTGTGCAATCATATAGTTGCCTTGATCCCGAAAATACCTATCATGCATCACTCTCTGATGCGGCGATTTGCGAAGTAGCAACGATGCTTACAATCGCAGATCAGCAAGTTCCCGTATCGTGCGGAGCATTGATTGGCCAGTTTAACGTTTATAACATCTTAGGCGTTATGGGCCTTTTAATATCTCTTGGATTTCCTGCATCTGCCGTTGCGCATGCAATTAGCAGCTTTACTGGTGTCCCAGGAAGATTAGAGCGATATCACTTACCTAATGGCGCGCAATGTTTCATCGATTATGCTCATACACCATCCTCATTTGAAGCCGTACTTTCAACGCTTGGGCGTTTAACGGATGATTTGATTGTGGTATTTGGTGCTGGCGGTGATCGAGATCGCGTAAAACGTCCGATGATGGGCGCGATTGCATCTCAGCATGCACAACGTGTTATTTTGACGAGCGATAATCCTCGTTCAGAAGATCCGCATACTATCATTGCTGATATTATGTGTGGCATGGAATTCATCCAAGGAAAAGTCATACAAGAACTTGATCGTGCGCAAGCCATCAAGCGTGCGTATGAAATTTCAGGCCCGAGCAGCATCATTGCGGTGCTTGGCAAAGGACCAGATGAATACCAGTTGGTCAAGGGTGTTAAGACATTTTTCAGCGACACAAAAACAGTATTATCACTTACCTCATAATTAGTTCTTTTTTCTTAAGATTCCGGCTACACTTACAAAAATCAATGACATTTTTGATAAGGAGTGGCCATGGCAACGAAAGAAATTCAAGGAAAAAAGGTTGTATTGGTTATTGCGAGTGAAGCATTTCAACCAATCGAATATGGCGTTACGAAAGACGTGCTTGAAGAAGCAGGCGTCACCGTTATCACGGCAAGTGATAGATCTGGTGGTGCTGTAGGCACCGATAATTCGGTAACGCCCGTCGATATCTCAATCGATGAACTGAATATGGCCGATTATGATGGATTCTTCCTCATCGGCGGCAATGGTGCCATGGAGAAATTGGATAATGGCACCGTCTATAAACTTATCAATCAAGCAATCAAGCGCCACATTCCGTATGGCGCAATCTGTATAGCTACCCGTATTCTTGCAAAAGCAAATGCAATCCCTGGTAAACAAGCAACTGGTTGGAATGGCGATAATGCATTGCTCGCAATTTATAATGCGCATGATGTGAAATTCATCGATAAAGATGTCGTTATTTATGGATTGCTTGTCACTGCAGTAGGGCCAAGCGCGGCTGAATTATTTGGTAAAGCAATTATTCGCACACTGGAAAAAGTGGCTCTGGGCAATCCTGATGATTCGGATGGTAACGTATATTTGCAAGTCGAATGAGGTATTACTATGAAAAGATGGTTGCTGCTTCTGAGCATTGCACTGCTGAGTAATGGATTGAACGCGATGGAAAAGGCCCAAGAGCAAGATGAGGATTGGGTAAACGTAGACGATGATGCTGATGATGATACTGATGTAGTAAATGATGATCTTGGTCAATTAGTAGAAGATTTGATCGCCATCAAAGAGCGTGCAGAGTGGCCAGAAGAAGAATTGGATCTGGGGATTCAAATACACGGTATCTTCACCTATGACGCCGATTATCCAAATCCCCATACGTTTCCAACGATAATTACTGCTTTGAATCGAATGCCTAGCACTGCAGATCCGGCAACATTGCCAGTACCAAGCGCATTAGTTGCAGCAGTGAGTAACAATTCGGCGCCATCAACTGGAGTTTCAACAGTGATTACTGAAAAGCCAAGTGCAGCCGCTCGGGCATCATTACCAACATCAAACTCGACCGGTGTACCGGCCACTCTATATGCCAGAAAAAAGCAGAAGAAACCCAGACGAGCCATCATAAAATCACCTCCTGCATCAGATCAAAGTTCTCCCATTGTGGCACCTTTTGGGTTCGGTGCATCCATATCCGCGTATATGACTTCTTCAATATCCTCAAGTTCATCAATTGTAACATCAATAGATGAGGATCAGGGAATAAGTTATTGCCGCGATGGGGTGGTAGAAAGTGATGATGAGCCAGATAACAAGAAGAATGGAAAGCAAAAGCAAAAAAAACAAGTTCAAAAAAATGAACCGCCGGTAGAAGGATTGGATCCCGCAGACTTTGCTCTTGGGATCTTTGGATACATGTTAGGGATTGAGACTTCAGGCAAGTAGCATTTTAAAGAATGAATAATTATTATAGATAGCTTGAATCATTAGGGGAGCATGGCTATGAAGCAGCGATATTGGATAATGTTGATCGTTTTGATCCAGACACACAGTTTTTATGGCATGATGCGAACCGCAGAACAGGCTGCGGTGCCGCATCAGCTTACAGCAAAGAGAATGAAATTAGATTTAACTCCATGGATGAGAGCTGAACGAACAAACTTCATTGTTCCGCTCTCTGGGCGATCCTCGGCAATGGACATAAGTGAAGAACAGCAGAAAAAGAATTCTCCCAAGCTTGCCATAGAATTTAGCAGTGAAAAACAACAGAAAAAGAGTTCTCCCAAGCTTGCCATAGAATTTAGCGAAATGGATATGCATGATATAGTTGCCGCGATTGATGCAATAAGCGCAGATCAAAAAAAGGCCGAGCAGGCAATGACTCCCCAAGAAAGGGATAAGTTCTACAAGCTTGCTTTAATACGGGCAATTGGAGATGATAGCGGAGCTTTGACGGAAGATGACGATCTTCTGCTCTCGATAAAGACGATGTATGGTAATTCAAATCATAAGGAAAGAAAGAAAGTATGAAATATACGTTAATAATGGCGTGTACATTGAGCGCCGTATACATGACTGTGCAATGTATGGATAAGAACAATAAAACTCAGTTGCAACCTTTGTTGCTCGGGGAATCATCAACATCAGCTGCAATGAATAACGGCTCCATTAATGCCGATCCAGATGAACAACTCCATGCAAGCACTTGCGCAGGAACGTCATCGAGTTCAGGAGCTTCAGGGAATTTTTACATTGATTTGCTCGATGCTATGGAGAAAGGGGCAGATCAAAAGGAGGCGTTTGCTAAGACGATGCGATCTATCGCACCGGGATTACCGCAACCAAATGATGTCTATACTGGAGCGCTATATCCTGCAAATACCGTGACGAATTTTCAATTTTGGAACGCATATAATATACCTCCGGATGAAATATATCGTAGTGGTGTGCAGCTGGATGAGTATGTGGCGAATCGTCAGGCGCAAGCAAATGCAAGAGCATGTAACCGGTGCTGTGGGCAAACTTGTGGTTGGGTGTCCGCTGCAGCGGTAGCAGCAGGGTGCATAACTGGGATAGTGTATCTTCATCGATGGCTGAAATCATGCGATAACGAAAATGTATACAACCCTGATTGTAACTACAACCTTCCTACGCCACCGTTACCACCATATAGCCAAAGTTATAGCCAAAACTATACGAGCCAGAGTCAAAGCTACAGCCAAAACTATACGCTTCAAGTGATTACTGCATTGGTTAATGAATCTAAGAAAATGAAATAAATTAGTCGCGTTAAAATAAAGGGCTGAATATGAAATATACTTAATAATTGCCTGCATATTGAGCGCATCGTTTGCGAGCGTGCAGTGCATGGACGAAGAAGAGAGAAAGCCATTGTTATCACAAGATGTTAATCCGCCTGCTTATTATCCACCTACAGCACCTGCGGTCTATAATCAAATGGGTAGTCGGCAACCGCAGGGCAATGACACCTATATGACGTATCAAGAATGGTGGGATAAACATAACGTGCCGGCAGACATTCAGAGCAAGAGTGTACGGGAGCAAGAGACATGGATGGCGGAAAGAAGAGCCGAGTCGCTTCAGCGTCGACAACGAGAACAAGAAAAACTGAAAGAGCAGCAGGAGACTATTCAAGAGCTACAAAAATACGCAACCAAAGCAAAAAGCGAACAACAATCATGCTTTGCATATGGGGCATGCGCAGCGTGTGTAGTGTTCAAGATACTGTCAGGCACTCCATAAAGGAATAAGCTTATAAAGGCCTGTCGTATTCATAAAAAACCTGTTATTCTTACATAAGATTTAAGTTAATTATCAATATATAAGCAGCATTTATGTAAGGAAAACGATATGAAATATAATGCATTAATTCTTGGCTATCTATTGAGCGCATCATGCGCAAGTATAGAGTGCATGGAGAAGCTCTTGCTTCAGAATGATGATCAGCCGCCTGCATATACAGCAGGTGCGCCATTCGTGGATGTAGAGATAGGCACCGGATCGATTAATAAATCGCCGGGTGTGGTTGGAGAGCCTAGACCAGCTGACATTTATGAGGTAAAGGATGGTCATAAGACGACGTATCAGCAAGTGTGGGAATTCTATGGAATTAAGCCAGCGCAAAGGTATATGAGCAAATCTCTGCTAAGCCGTTATATAGGGCACTATAATGGATGCTGCTGTAATGAACCACGTGAGGCTAACCAAATCGACGATCCTTCATCGGTAGCGGGAGCGCCAAAAGAGAATGATATATATGAAACAGATGCAGAAGGTAACGCTACAACGTTTGGGCAAGTGTGGAAGGCGTACAACATCCAGCAAGGATTGCGATGGATGAGCAAAGCGCAAATAAAGCAAGCCATGCGAGAGAAGCAACGGGACACGCAATGCTGTGTGGCAACTTCGTGCTTGGGCGTGGCGGGCATGATAGGCGGTACTATTGCAGCGGTTATCCTATTGCCCGATGCCTTAGGTAATGATGATTCTAGCTCTAATTCCTATGATGCAGTAGCGGCAAATATGACTCAATTGCTTAAATTAAAAATGGAATGAATTTAAAATAAAGGGCTGAATATGAAGCAAGTATTAATCATTAGTTTAATGAGCATGTCGTTTGCAAGCGTACAGTGCATGGAAAAGAGTCCATTGCTTGAAAATAGTAATACACCGCCGCCTCCTTATGCAGCTGCGTCGACAGCACCAAATCTTGATGCAATATCCAACCCAGGGGTAACAGTCCCTCAACCCGCTGAGACTTATATGACCTATCAGCAATGGTGGGTTAGGAATCGGGTGCCAACCGATATTCAATGCAAGAGCATGCGTGAGCAAGAAGAATGGGCAGCGCAAAGAAATGTCGAAAGAAATGCCGAGCGAACCAAAGAACAACAGAATATGGTAGAGGAAGCGGAGACTAACGGCTGTTTCAAGGGATCGCTCTTAGCAGCCGTCATTTGTGTTCTACTGCATCCTTAGAACTCAAAAGTGAAAGAAGATAACAATATGAAATATACCTTAATATTTGCATGCATATTGAGCGCGTCATGCGGTACCGTGCATTGCATGAATGATCAGCAGAAACTTATAAATCAAAATGCCTATTTCACACCAATACCATCGGAGCCAAGCACAGCCGTTATTGATGTAGAGCGGCAGGGAGGATTGCAAGCCGAGCAAGTGAGGAATGTTCGTCAACAAATCACTGTGAAAAAATGGTGTTGTGAAGCTACGACTTGGTGTTTGGTCATGGGAACGGTAATTACCGGTGTAGTTTATTCATTTTCAAAGTAAGGAATTATTATGAAAAAAATATTTTTATTTGCCTGCTTATTGAGCGCATCATGCGGTACCGTGCAGTGCATGGATAAGGAACCGTTAATCACCAAAGATGAAAAAGATATTGAGCGCAATCAAAGCAATGTGCAGCTGGCGGACGAGCCAGAGCAACCGAATTGCTTTGCCAGTCGCCCAGTTTCCTACTGTTGCTACGTATATCCTGCGTGTCTTTTTGTGGCAACAGCGTGTGGAGTCATAATAGGCGGAATAGAAATTTCAAAGTAATAGGATGGGCTAGGGCGCCTGGTTTGCTATAATGGCAAGCCGGGCTTTTCATTTAGGGGGGGGTAAAAAGCCTTTTTTTGCCTATGTATCTTTACAAAAAGTCACTCTGCCGGTACAATAAATATCTCGTTAATTAGTATAAATACACGTTTTTTTTTAGATGGAGTTGACCTCTATGACTGACATGATTGCCATATTTGGAGCATCATTATTTGGATTCGGTGTCGTTGGATACATGCTGCGAAGCATATCAAGTATCCCCGTAAAGCATGAAAAAGCAGCTCAGATTGCGGCCGCTATCCGCACTGGCGCAATGACCTTCCTCAAGGAAGAGTATCAAATCATCAGCTTGGTCGTCCTTGTTATTATGGGCATTATCTGGAAAGTAGTAGGTATCCTTCCTGCAGCTTGTTTCCTTCTTGGCTCAGTCTCTTCGATGTTGACCGGTTTTATTGGTATGTGGGCAGCAACGGGCGCTAACGTCCGCACCGCATTGGCAGCTAAGGATGAAGGCGAACACGCCGCATTCCAGATGGCTTTCTTCGGCGGTGGCGTTATGGGCTTTGCAGTAGCAAGCTTTGGCCTCTTTTGCCTTGGCGCTCTTTTCCATCTTTATTCAGATCATGAAAGCTTCGTACTGATCATCACCTGCTTTGGCCTCGGCGCAAGCTTGGTGGCATTCTTTGCTCGTATCGGTGGCGGTATCTTTACTAAGGCTGCTGACGTAGGCGCTGACCTTGTCGGTAAGCTTGAAGCGGGCATTCCTGAAGATGATCCTCGCAACCCGGCTGTTATCGCGGATAACGTGGGTGACTGCGTGGGCGATACTGCAGGTATGGGTGCAGATATTTATGAATCATATGTTGGCGCAATGGTGGGGGCTATTATCTTGGCAGTAGGTAGCGCTGCGTACTCCAATCCTATCTATGTTAAATTGCCGTTAATGTTGGCAGTGTTTGGCCTTGTCGGTTCAATTGCGGGCTTGCTTGCAAACTTTGTGCTCCGCTTAGAGCCAGCAGCTATGCTTCGTAATGCAAGTTACATTGCGATTGCGGTCTTCTTGGCCCTTTCATACTACTATCTGACTACCAATGGCATGGATATGGTATTATTCACTTCCATTTTCCTTGGTTGCTTTTCAGGTATCGTTATTGGCCTCATTACTGAATATTACACTGGCAATGGCCCAGTAGAACGCCTTGCAGATATTTCTCGTTCAGGAGCAGCCACCAATATCATCTATGGTCTTTCAATCGGTATGGAATCAACGGCATTGCCTGTCATTATTTTGTCGGGCGTGGTACTTGCATCATTTACGTTCGGTGGCGGTACTTTCGGAGTATCAATCGCCGCGGTAGCGATGCTTGCAACCGTCGGTATTTCTATGACCGTTGACGCATATGGTCCGATTGCGGATAATGCGGGCGGTATCGCAGAAATGGCCGGACTTGATCCATCAGTGAGAAAAATTACTGATAAACTTGATGCGCTTGGTAACACTACTGCAGCAATTGGTAAAGGATTTGCAATTGGTTCAGCATTACTTGCTTCCCTTGCGCTCTTTACTGCATATGCAGAAGCAGCTCATATTGAAGTGCTCAACATTTTAGATCCTGTGGTGATCGTGGGCGTGTTCCTTGGTGGCGTTATGCCGTTCTTGATTTCAGCACTTACTATGCGTTCAGTTGGTACTGCTGCATTGCAAATGGTTATGGAAGTACGGCGCCAATTTAAGGAAATCCCTGGCATTATGGAGGGCACAACGCTTCCTGATTATAAACAATGCGTTGCGATCAGCACGAAGGCTTCACTGCGCGAAATGATGTTGCCTGGTTTGTTGACGGTATTAGTTCCGGTTGCAGTCAAGTTCTCATTTGCATACTTCTTTACTAAAGCAGCTGGTGCCTTGGCACTTGGCGGATTGCTTGTTGGTGCAACCGTTACTGGTGTGTTGCTTGCGCTTATGATGGCAAATGGTGGCGGTGCATGGGATAACGCGAAGAAATATATCGAAGCAGGTCACTGCGGCGGTAGAGGTTCTGATGCGCATCGTGCAGCAATCACGGGCGATACAGTCGGCGATCCATTCAAAGATACATCTGGACCATCTCTTAATATTTTAATTAAGTTGATGTCAGTCGTTGCACTCTTGCTCGCACTTATTTAAATAGATAATCAAAAGACGTAAAAAAAAAGCCGGGATTTTTTCCCGGCTTTTTTTGTTGAATCTATCTTATTGGCCAATGTTGAGTAAGCGTAATACAACAATTTTTATTCACTCATTGTTTCTTCATCATCAGCGTGGTCATCGCTTTCAGCAGGTTGCGGGAAAAGTGCCCAAGCGAGATCGTTCTGATGTTCTTCTTGCGTAGGGCAATCGCATTGATCAGGTTGCCTATTGGAGAGGGGGGGCGTATTGAGGAAATAGCGCACGTCAGATTCTTGATCTCCTAATGGAATCCATTCATCAGAGCCATACTTTGCAATTACTGCTCCCTGATAGGCAGGTTTATCTTTGGCGAGCTTGAGAGAGAATAGCACCGTGAGCTGTTGTGTTGTGTCATTGGGTATAATTTCTGTGAGCGTTAATTGAGTGTCATTATAGCTGTAGCTGTTGGATTGCGTCTCGAACTGACCCTCGGAGTTGCCATTGTAAGTAGTCATTATACTGTGGATAGTTTTCTGGTTCTTATCCGCCCTTACATGAGCAACAAATGGCTGAACTTTTATTTCTACCGGTTTAGGTTTTGGAGCGCTCGGCGCTTTATCCATTGCATTCAGTGCAGAGGGAATGAGTAAGAGAAGAGTTATGAGATATTTCATGCTATGCTCGTGCGCGTTTGAGCGTTGCTGCGTGCGTAGTGAGAAGTGCGATAATTTCTTTATACCGTTTTTTCTGTGTTTCAGTCAGCGCTGAATTATAACCATCATGAGCTTTTGATATCGGCGATTCGCCGCGATCATTTAAGAATCCCGCTTGCGCATGGTTATTCAGTAAGAGCTTAACCGCTTGATCATGGCCATAATAGGATGCATACATAAGCGCTGTGTGCAGATTGGTATCCAATTCATCGACGCTCGCTCTCATCTTGAGCATGGTGGTCAACATAGTAAACCATTGCGCCTCATCAGCAGTTTTTTTACGAACTAGTTTCATCGTTACGTAAATAATGAGTGGGCATCCATTGATGGTCATATTTGGATTCAAACCGCTCGCCAGCATGCGCATCATAAGATCATGGCGCGGTGCTTTTTCTTGGATTTCTTGTACAAAATCGGCGGTTGCCGGTTGTGCAGCTGCAGACGCGTTAGCAATAGCCAACATTGCCAGAGCAAGTAGTACGATTAAGGTATAGGTACGTTTCATGGATAGTTCCCCCATTTTGGGTAAATTATTGTTACTAACAGTATCGCAAACCAGGCAAAAAAGGCAACCGCCCCCATCCCGTCCCTGTAATAGGATAGGCCCTTTCGGGGCCATAGGGTTGCCTACTCCTGAATGGCCAGGGAAAGCCCTTACCCCAATTTTTAATAGAAATTATTGATATAGCGTCACCGATCTTGATAGGCTCACAGCAGGGGTTTGATAAAAGAGTGGGGGCTCTATGGGACGAAAAATCAATTGCGTAGTGAGTTACGCAGCAGCGGTATTAAAAATTATGTGCATTGTGATCATTGCCTTGGGTGTGCCATGGCTCTTTAAAGATAAGCGTTCTCAGGGCGCTCGGCCTCATTTGGGTATTGAAGAGTTTACCGATACGATGCTGACATCAATTGTTGCTGACCATGAAGTCTATACGCGGCGCGCTGCGCTTGTAGTAGACGCGCATACGTTTAATACGGTTATCAATCAGCACATAGAACTGCTCCATAAAAAAGACGTTTGTATTGCAACAGTGTTCGTAATGGATGATGGTTCTATAAATATGGCACGAACTGTTTTACCCGGCATTACGGTAATGCCGATAAAAAAAGATGAGTATGATTTGCTCGCGCAATATGATGGTAGTGCGCTTGATTGCATTATGATTGATATGCAGGAAACCGGCTTCGTGCGATATGATGGCGAGCCATTACTAGCCAGTTTGAAAATGGCGAGTGCCGCAAAAAAACCGGTCATTGTTTTTGATCGTCCTAATTTATTAGGACCTTCTATTGAAGGATTTAGTGTGTGGCTCGGTGGACGTGCGCTTATTCCATCGCGTCATGGCATGACCATTGGGGAATTGGCGCAATTTTGCAATCGCCATGTGGTAGATAAGCCAGTTGCGTTGCATGTTGTGCACATGAAGCATTATCAACGATTAGCGCAAGATCCTGACCGCTTGCATTTGAGTTCACACTTTTGCATGCGGGGGCTCATTGATATTATGCAGGAAATTCAGCCGTTTGAAGTGCGTATTTCACCCGATAATAAATATCATTGCATTATGTTGCCAGTCTCGATGAACCATTCAAAGCGGATGTGGCGGGAATTGAGTTTGCAATTAAAGCGGGTTGGTATTGAAGGGAACATGTTCACCTATTGCAATGATGAAACGGGGGAATCATATGCAGGATTGAATCTCTCGATCATGAATATGAATAAATTTTCATTCAATAGTGCGGTGCTGACCGTTTTGCGATTCTTTAATGATAATGGATTGAAATTTACTTATTCAGAGCGCTTGCGCGATATGATTGGCATGCATGCGGTACAATCTTATCTTGCGGGGCACGTTAGTGAAAAAGAAGCGCATCATGCATTAGAACATGAGGCGCAACTATTTTTCAGTAAAGCGTGCGGTTCTTTTTTATATCAACCATTACCGAGAGTGATGGCGATTTAGAAAATATTTTTCAAGAATGATACGATCGAGTTGAAGAGATTCACGATCAGATCTTTGATATAGATAAAGGGGCTGGCAATAATATTCCATACCATTTGAAATGGTCCTGCTGATTCTACCGGTACCGTCGTGGTAGCCTCTTTGTGCGTTTCGGCAATAGCATCTTCTACTTTATGCGCAGTTTCTTTAATATCTTGCGATGTTTCTTTCAGTGCTTGTTTTGCATCGAGCGCAGCATCATGAAGAGCCTCACGAAGTTCCTCTTTCTTTCCATCCTGTGCATTAAAGACTTTCTGAATAGTATCGCGGAGTTCTTTTTCGGATTTGGCTCCAATTATTTCATGTTTTGTCTGGCCATTTTTCATGAAATATATCGTTGGTAAATAGCGAACATGATATTTTTTTGATAATGCATCAAATTTATCAACATCTACTTTCAGAAAAGTGATATGCACGAATTCTGAATTGTCGGCTATTTTTTGTAATGGTTCTTTGAGTGATTTACAACCGCCGCACCATTCTGCGGAGAAGATCACCATGCTTGGCGTATCGGCGTTTATTATTTTATTAAATTGTTCTTCATTTTCTAACATGGTGAGCGATGCGTGGATTGACTGAATAGATGCGGCAATCAACGTAATAGTGCAGAAAAAGACCGTTTTTTTCATACATTCTCCTCTTTTCATTAGTATAAAAAAGTGTACACTTCTTAAACAATTTCTATGCATAGACGTAGCATAGTAATTACCGTGATAAAATCACAACAAAATTTTCGGCACCGATAAAAAATTTACTGATTGGTGTTTCGCGCAAAATAGGCAAATGATATATTTACTCATTCCTATTATTTTGCGATGGCAGATGAACGTGGAAGCACGACCTATGCCGACGATCCGCATGATGGATCAAATATCTTTAATTGTTTCAATATGAAAAAATACCTGCTCCAAATTAACGAAAAATTTTAGAATACTTTTTCACAAAATTTTTTGATGAAAACACTTGATTATGGGGTACTAAACCTTTACTTTATTTAGACAACTGGCCAAAGGTGTGTTTTACACATAGTCAATGTTTATAATATAAAATTTATGCTGTGCGTACGCATGTTCAGCGTAGAGCGTGATGGGATTTATAGACTCTTAAAAAAGGGAGGAGTAGTGGATCAAGTAACGCTGCAAGATGAGAAAAGGATCGTGTATGAATGATGTACTAAAAAATAAAAATATTCAAACTCTAGGGGGAGATACGATGGAAATGAGATCATCATTAGACGTGACGTCATCTGCCAGCACAGGGCAAAAGCTGTACGATGGCTATACCGTGGTAAAACGTAACGGTGATGTGTCCCAACTGGACATCTCATTGATACGTCAGGCGATTGTATGGGCATCTAAAGGCCACAAAGATGTAGTTGATGTGAATGCTGTTTTAGAAGAGACGTTAAAAAATAGTTTTAACGGTATCGGTGCGCGCGAATTGGAAGATGCGCAAGTGCTTGCAACTATTGCATTCATGGAGCGTGATCCTGCTTATGGATACGTTGCCGCACAATTACTCTTTAAGAAATTATTTAAGGATGTGACTGGCGTCTCAGTCATGAGTGCTGATGCACCTGCTGCATATCGCAAGGCTTTTATAGAAAGCATTGTGAAAGGTGTTCAGGGAGAGATTCTTGATAAACGCATGCTGTCTTTTGATCTTGAAATGCTTGCACAAGAGCTCTGCTTGGAATCAGATCATCTGCTTGATTTCATGGGTGTGAAAACATTGTATGAGCGTTATTTTACGCGCTTGAATAACAAGCATCTTGAATTGCCACAAATTTTCTGGATGCGTATTGCAATGGGCTTAGCAATTGAAGAGTCTCACAATAATCAACACGCAGTAGAATTCTACCATTTAATGTCATCATTACGTTACGTGCCAAGCACGCCAACGTTATTGCATGCAGGTATGGTGCGCGCGCAGCTCAGCTCATGTTTCTTGACCACGGTCGAGGACGATTTGCGCCACATTTTCAAATGCATTGGTGATAATGCACAACTTGCAAAATGGTCTGGCGGCGTAGCAAACGATT
>Ga0210395_10002681_pt1 | contig 13766 bp, 14 predicted proteins | sample IncBWH4OmetaG_FD_150861 | JGI IMG/M metagenome (GOLD analysis project Ga0210395, IMG submission 150861) | Forest soil microbial communities from Barre Woods Harvard Forest LTER site, Petersham, Massachusetts, United States - Inc-BW-H-4-O ... | reverse complement strand
AACGATGACCGATTCCTACTACGAGGTGATCGATCACGCCGACCCGTCCGGCGAAAAGTTCCGTGCCACAGACCTGGTGAGAAGCACGTGGTCGGCGGCGCTACAACATGCCGCGCCGGTGTCGGCACTGTTGGTCCGGGCGCTCGAGCGCTGCGCTGCACGCGACGACACCCGGCTGAGCCGGGTCGTGATCGACTTGCTGGGTCCGGTTCCGGCCGAAGGTGATTTGTGGGTTCGCTCGCAAGTCGAGCGGCCCGGCAAGCAGATCGAGCTGATCAGCGCCGAGATGCTGGCGCTGGGTCCCGACGGTCGGCCCCGGCCGACAGCCCGGGCCAGCGGATGGCGGCTGCAGCAGCTCGATACCGCCGAGTTGATCCATGCGGCCGAACCGCTGCCGCGTCCGGTTAGCGAGGGCCGCAGCCGCAATCTCGAAAAGGATTGGGACCGTAACTATGTGCACAGCCTGGACTGGCGCTGGCTGACCGAACCCCTGAACGATGGTCCGGGAGAATCCTGGATCAAGCCGACGGTAAACCTGGTCAACGGCGAGGTGATGACGCCGTTGGAGCGGCTGTTCGCGGTGGCCGACTGCGCCAATGGCATCGGTTCCAAACTCGACATCCGCAAGTGGACGTTCCTGAACAACGACCTCGTCGTCCACGTGCACCGCATTCCCGACGGCGACTGGATCGGCATCCGTGCGGAAACCAATTACGGGCCAGACGGTATCGGTACGACGGTGGGCACCCTGTTCGACGAGACCGGAGCTGTGGGCAGCATCCAGCAGTCGGTGTTGGTGCGCCGACGGCCGCGGTCTTAGACCAGCGCCGAGATCGACACTAGCGCAGTTTTTTTCGTGGTTTTTCACGCTAACGTCGATCTCGACGCTAGTTGGGTCTAGGCTCCTTCGCCGATGTCGATGCGGGAATCGGCGGGATGACGTCGACGACGCGCAGATGCGTCCGGGGCGAGGCGAGCACCGTCGCGATCAGACATCCAATGTCGCCGGGTTTTATCCCGCTGCCGGTCGATCGGATGATCGAGGCTCGCACGCCGGTTCCGACGAATTCGGCGTCCAGGCCGGCCACCCAGGCTTCGAGCATCCGATCCGCCGTCGCCGGCGACGGCCCGACCAGACTGGGACTGATCAGCACGACGTCACCGCATTGGTTGTCGATCATCTGCGGGACGACTCGTGCCGCAAGGTGCTGCGCGCCAACCCAGGAACCGTTGGTGAGGCCCGCGGCGCTGACCAACACGTCGACCGACCCGATCAAGTAGTCGGCGGACTCGACGAACCGATCGATGGAGGGCGGATCGGCCAGGTCCAGGTAGGCGGCGAAGGCCGCCACGCCGTCGGCGCGGAGACGGGCCGCGAATCGCTCACAGATGGCGGTCCGACGGGTTCCCATCAACACCAGATCCCCGCCGGCCGCCAACCGCGCCGCGGTCGCAAGCGCGACGGACGACGAGGCTTCGGTGATGACAATTGCTCTGGAGGCCCTGCATTGACTCACGATGGACGCCGATCGGCGGCGATGCGACGGGCCCCGGCTAAGATTCGATGGTCAGCTACCTGGCGTGGGGGCGATGAGGCCCTGGCGAGGGACCTAGACAGTGACACCAAAACAGCGTGACACTTAGGCCAAATTTTGTAAAGTTTGGGGTATGGAGCAGACGCCGACCATCGAAGGCGACACCTCGACGCAGCAGCGGATCCTTGCCGCCACCGCTGAGGTCCTCGGCCGCAACGGCAAACGCAAACTCAGCCTGTCCGACGTTGCTATCCAGGCGGGGGTGTCGAGGCCGACGCTCTACAGGTGGTTCGCCTCGAAAGAGGAACTGCTCTCGGCGTTCTCCCGCTACGAGCGACAGAGCTTCGAAAGCGGCATGAGCCGGGCGACAGCCGGCCTCAGAGGTCCCGACAAGCTCGACGCGGCGCTGCGGTTCATCGTCGAGTACCAGCATTCCTACACGGGCGTGCGGATGGTCGATATCGAACCCGAGCACGTCATCACCCAGTTCTCAAACGTCATCCCGCAGATGCGGGACGGTCTGCAGCGGCTGATACCCGGTCCCAACGCCGCGGTGAAGGCGGCAACCGCGATCCGGGTGGCGTTTTCGCACTACATGATCCGCAGTGACGACGCCGATCAGTTCTTGGCCCAACTGCGCCACGCGGTGGGCATCAAGGCCCCCGATTGATCAGTCGAACAGCACCGCGGCATTGAGGTAGCCGGTCGGGTCGAAGGCCGCCTTGAGCGTTCGCATCGCCGCGATATCGGCGGCCTCGCGGGACATGCCGACGTACCTGCGTTTGCGGCTGCCGATCCCGTGTTCGGAGCTGACGTTGCCCCCGCATGCTGCGATCAGGTCCATCATCGCCGCGTACAGATCGCGTTCCTGCTTCTCGCCACAACGCAGCACGTTGAGATGCAGGTTGCCCTCCCCGATGTGCCCGAACAGCACGCCGACGGCGTCGGGTGCGTGGCGCCGCAGTAACGCGTCCGCGTCGTGGGCGAACGTCGCGACCGCCGACAGCGGCAGCGAGACGTCGAACTTCAGCGGCGGCCCGTAGACACCAAGGACCTCGGCCAACGATTCCCGCACCCGCCAAAGCCGTTGTTGCGCGGCCACATCAACGCCGACCGCCGGCTCGCCACAGGTGCCCACCCCCTCCAGAGCGTCGGCGAGCCGCTCAGTCTGGTCGTGATCGGATGCCAGTTCCACCAACAGCAACCAGTCACCGCGCACCGGCGCGGCCAGGCCCAGATGCTCCTCCGTCAGCGCGCTGGCCCGGCCGTCGATCAATTCCAGGGCGGCGATGCCGTCCAGGTCGCGAAACAGGCGGGCCGCCTCGACCAGCGCGTCGAGGTCATCGAAGCCACACACCGCCGTCACTCGATGCGGCGGATCCGGGTGTAGCCGCAGATCGAGCGCGGTGATCACGCCCAGCGTCCCCTCGGCACCGACGAACAGCGCCGGCAGGTCATAGCCGGTGTTGTCCGCCCGCACCCGGGAATGCCGGCGTACCACCGACCCGTCGGGCAAAGCGACGTCCAGACCAATCACCTGCTCGCCCATGTTGCCGTACCGCACGGTGCGCAACCCGCCGGCGTTGGTCGAGGCCATCCCCCCGACGGTGGCGCTGTCGCGCGCTGCCAGGTCAACCCCGAACACCAAGCCGGCCGCGGCCGCCGCGTGCTGCACCGCGGCCAATGTGGCCCCTGCCCCGGCCTCGACGCGGCGTTCGATCGTGTCGACATCACTTATGGCGCAAAGCCGCTCGGTCGACAACAGCAGATCGTCGTGCTCGGGAACGGTGCCGGCCACCAACGAGGTACGACCGCCCTGGACGGTCACGTAGGTCCCAGCGTCTCGGCAGACCCGCAGCACCTCGGCGACTTCGTTCGCCGAGCCCGGACGAACCAGGGCGCTGGCCCGCCCGCGGTAACGGCCGGTGTGGTCGACGCTGCGGCCGGCCAGCACATCGGGGTCGGTGCTGACATGCCTCGGTCCCACCACCGATGACACGGTTTGCAGCACACTCGAGGCCATGGCGACGGTGTATCACACGCCCGGCGACGATGCAGATCCCGCCCGGGGGGCGCCGCGAGTGATGCAGGATAAGTAGCCGTGAGCATGCAACGTGAGGATGTCTGGTTCAACTCGGGCAGCGACCGGATCAACGCTTGGCTGTATCGGCCGACGGGCAACGGCGACGCGCCGCTGCTGGTGATGGCGCACGGACTGGGCGCGGTGCGCACGATGCGGCTGGACGCCTACGCCGAGCGCTTCAGCGCCGCCGGCTACGCCTGCCTGGTGTTCGACTATCGCAACTTCGGCGACAGCGAGGGCGAGCCGCGTCAATTACTCGATATCAGCATGCAATTGCAGGACTGGACCGTTGCCGTGGCGTATGCCAAGACGCTGGCGGGAATCGATCACAACCGAATCGGTTTGTGGGGCACGTCCTTTGGCGGCGGACACGTGATTGCTACGGCAGCGCGGCTGCCCGGGATCGCGGCGGTCGTCTCGCAATGCCCGTTCACCGACAGCATCGCCTCGGTGGGCGCGATGAACCCGTTGATCAGCGCGCGCATCACGGCGTTGGCGGTACGCGACCTGATCGGGGCCCGGCTCGGCAGGCCGCCGGTGATGGTCCCAACCGCCGGTAGGCCGGGCGAGGTGGCGCTGATGCACGCCCCCGACTCTTACTCCGGTTATCTGCGGTTGGTGCCTGAGGGCACGACGTTGCGAAACGAGGTCGCCGCGCGGATCGGTGTGAAGTTCCTGCCCTACCGTCCGGGGCGGCTCGCATCGAAGATCACCTGCCCAATCCTGTTCTGCGTCTGCGAAACCGACTCGATCGCACCGTCGGGACCGACCCGTCGCTACGCGGCGACGGCGCCGCGCGGTGAGGTCAAGCTCTACCCGGAAGGCCATTTCGAGATCTATGTCGACGACGCGTTCGAGCGCGTGATCGCCGACCAGATCGAGTTCCTGGACAAGAACTTGAAGCGCTAGCGGCGACGATGCGCGCGGCGTAGCGGCGCGCGGGGAGCCGCGGATTCGAACTCAGCGGATGACGCTGATGCCGCCGTCCACCGGGATCACCGCGCCGGTGATGTAGGTGCTGGCGCGGCTGGCAAGAAAGACGGCGATGCCCGCGATGTCGTCGGGTTGACCGATGCGGCCGAGCGGCAAGTGGGCGCCAACCGCGTCCGGGCCCGCGCGCAGCAGCTCCTTGCTCATCCGCGATTGGAACAGTCCGGGAGCGATCGCGTTGACCAGAATCCGGGGGGCCAGCTCGCCGGCGAGGTGTTGGGTCAGCATGTGTACAGCGGCCTTGCTCGCGCTGTAGGAGAAGTTGTCCCTGCCACGTCCCGGCGGGACGATTCCGTCGACGCTGCCGGTGTTGATCACCCGTGCGGGGTCGTCGTCGGTTGCGGCCGCCGTCAGCATCGGCACCAAGGCGCGGGTCAGCAGGAAGACGCCTTTGACGTTGACGTCGAGAACTTTGTCGAAGCCGGATTCGGGAAACTCGCCGAACGGCGCCCCCCAAGCCACGCCGGCGTTGTTGAACAACGCATGCACGGCGTCCTCCCGGTCGGCGAGGTCGGCGGTCAGTGCCTGAACTCCGTCGATGGTGCCGAGATCGGCGGGGATCGCCTCCACCGGTCCGTGGACTGACAACTCGGCGACGGCGGCGTCGAGCTCGGCTTTTTTGCGACTGGACAGGTACACCGTCGCTCCGGCCTGCAGCAGTCCGCGCGCCATCATCACGCCGATGCCGCGGCCGCCGCCGGTGACCACGGCGACCTTCCCGTCAAGGCGAAACATGTCGGTCATGGCCATCAGTCTGGATGTTGGCCGAGCAACGGCGCTCAGCGGGATCTCAACCGACCGTTCAACGCCATCCCGGTCATCGCGAATTACGACCGGCTGTACCGATTTCGGTTCCGACCCCGAGCGGTGACTCGGTGCGGACCGCCTCGTCGCGGATCAGACCGCGCAGCAGTGCGGTGCTGAACTCGGCGGCGATCTCCTTGGCGCTGCGCCGTCCGCTTGGCCGCAGCCAGCGGTAGGCGCCCAGCGTCATACCGATGTATCCGAGCGCCAGGACATGCGAGTCGCATTCATAGAATTCGTCGCTGGCGATGCCCCGGTCGATCAGTCCGTGCACGTGCTCGTAGACCTGGGTTTCCTTCTCCCGGACCGCGTCGACCTGCTCCTCGGTGAACCACTCGGTGATGTAGGGCTGCTCCTGGAAGTACACCGCCGCGCCTTCCGGGTTGGAGGCGATCCCGTTCAGCAGCCGCACGGTGTACTGATACAGCGCTTCGCGCGCCGACATCGTCGGGTCGTCGTGCACGGCGGCCAGCGTGCGTTCGGCGGCCTGCTGGTAGATGTCGTAGAGAATCAACGACTTGCTGGCGTAGTAGTGGTACACGGTGGCCTTGTTCAGCCCGACCACGTCGGCGACATCGTCCATCCGGGTGCCGTGGTAACCGCGTGCGGCGAACAGCTTGGTGGCAACAGCCAGCAACTCCTCGCGGCGGGAAAGCCCGTTCTCGGACGGCATGTCTACTCGCTATCGGCAGGCCGGGTGATGCCCGGTTGTCAATCAACTAGTTGGATAGTTTAGTCAGGGCGGTCATTCGCTGTTGTGCATCGCCCCGGTCGGACTAGACTTGCTCCGTGAGTCGAGCGCGAGTCGGTCCAATCGAGAAGGTGGTCAGATGAACCCAGATCCGGATCCGAGCTACGACTTTTCCGACGAACTCGAGTTCTACTTCAAGTATTCACTGTGGGGCTTGCGCGGCGTCGTCGACGGTAACGGCTACCCACCACCGTCATATCCGCCCGTCTAAACACTAAACAGCGGTTCTACAGCGCTTTGAGTTCCTCGGTGACTGCGGACACCGATTTCTTGGCATCGCCGAACAGCATCGTGGTGCCCTCGTCGTAGAACAGCGGGTTGTCGATACCCGCAAACCCCGAGTTCATCGACCGCTTGAGCACAATCACCGACCTGGCCTTGTCCACGTTGAGGATCGGCATGCCGTAGATCGGGCTGGAGGCATCGTTGCGCGCCGCCGGGTTGGTGACGTCGTTGGCACCGATGACGATCGCGACATCGGTGCGGCCGAACTCGTCGTTGATGTCGTCCATGTCCTTCATCGCGTCGTAGTCCACTTCGGCCTCGGCCAGCAGCACGTTCATGTGCCCGGGCATCCGGCCGGCGACCGGGTGGATCGCGTACTTCACCGCGACACCCTTGTCCTCCAGCAGCGTCGCCATGTCCTTGACGGCGTGCTGGGCCTGCGCGACCGCCAGCCCGTAGCCCGGCACCACGATCACCTGGTTGGCGTAGGCCATCTGGATCGCGGCATCGGCGGCCGAGGTGGCCCTGACGTGTTTGTCGCCGCCGGCGTCGCCGCTGGGAGCCACGCCGCCGCCGCCGAACCCGCCGGCGACGATCGCGGGAATGGAGCGGTTCATCGCCTTGGCCATCAGGTTGGTCAGGATCGAACCCGAGGCGCCGACGATCATGCCGGCGACGATCATCGCGGTGTTGTTCAACGCCAGCCCCGCGGCCGCGGCCGACACCCCGGTCATGGCGTTCAACAGTGAGATCACCACGGGCATGTCGGCGCCGCCGATGGGCAACACCACCATCAGGCCCAGCGCACCCGCAGCAGCGAGCAGACCGATCATCCACCACAGCGACACCCCACCGGTGCTGGGATGGGCGCCCAGGCCGATGACGACCGCGGCCGCGACGGCCGCGGTCAGCAGCAGCAGGTTGATCGGTTGTTGAGCCTTGCCGAATCCGATCGGTGATCCGGAGATGATCTCCTGCAGCTTGCCGAACGCGATGATCGAGCCCCAGAATGAGATCGATCCGATGATCGCGGCGAACAACGACGCCACCACGATGTGCACGGTCGGCGACTCGTGGTGCTGGAAGGCCGAAAAGCCATCGGTCTCAATGAATTCCGCGAGAGCGATGAGCGCGACCGTGCCACCGCCGACGCCGTTGAAAAATGCCACCAGCTGCGGCATCGCGGTCATCTTGGTGTAGCGGGCCGGCGGGACACCGAGCACCACACCCACCACCAGACCGGCGATGATCCACACCCACTGGTCGGTGTGCCGGATCTTGATCAGCGTGGCCGTCACGGCCAGCGCCATTCCCACCGCGGCGATCAAGTTGCCCCGCACCGCGGTCTTGGGCCCGGTCAGGCCCATCAGGCCGTAGATGAAAAGCGCGAACGAGATGACGTAGAGGCCGATCACCAAGTAGTTCATTTGGCTGCCGACTCCTCGGTCGCGGCGGGCAGCGCCTTTTTCTTGCCTTTGAACATGCCCAGCATCCGGTCGGTGACGATGAAGCCGCCGACGACGTTCAGCGTGCCGAACACGACCGCGACGAACAGGATGATCTGCACGGCGACCGACGGGTGCTCGACTTCACCGAACACCACCAGCGCACCGAGCAGCACAATGCCGTGGATGGCGTTGGTCCCCGACATCAGCGGGGTGTGCAGCGTGTTGGGCACTTTGGAGATCACCGCGAACCCGACGAACCCGGACAACACCAGGATCGCCAGGTTCGATAGAAGTTCGTCATACATCCCGTGCATTTAGGAGTCCTTACCTGTCTCGCGGGTCACACACGATTCCGCGATGACTTCGTCGTCGAAGTCCGGGGCCAGCGCGCCGTCCTTGATCAGCAGGTCCAGCAGCGCGGTGATGTTCTTGCTGTAGAGCTCGCTGGCGTGCTCGGGCATCGTCGCGGGCAGGTTCAACGGCGAGGCGACGGTGACGTCGTGCTTGACGACGGTCCGCCCGGGTTCGGTCAGCTCGCAGTTGCCACCGGTTTCCCCGGCCAGGTCAACCACCACGCTGCCGGGCTTCATCGACTCCACCGCCGCGGCGGTCACCAGACGCGGCGCAGGCCGTCCCGGGACCAATGCGGTGGTGACCACCACGTCGAAGCCGCTGATCGCCTCTTCCAACGCCTTCTGCTGCTGCGCCTTTTCGTCTTCGGTCAGCTCGCGCGCATAGCCGCCCTCACCGGCGGCGTCGATACCCAGATCGAGCCACTGCGCGCCGACCGAGCGCACCTGGTCGGCCACCTCGGGCCGCACGTCGTAACCGGTGGTACGTGCGCCCAGCCGCTTGGCCGTCGCCAGCGCCTGCAGGCCGGCCACGCCGACACCCAACACCAGCACCGTGGCGGGCTTCACCGTGCCCGCCGCCGTCGTCAGCATCGGGAAGAACCGCGTCGACTCCGAGGCCGCCAACAGCACAGCCTTATATCCGGCGACATTGGCCTGCGACGACAACGCATCCATCACCTGCGCCCGCGAAATCCGCGGGATGGCCTCCAGCGCGAACGCCTGCACGCCGGCCTGCTTCAGCGCGCCGATCGAATTGTCGGCGTCGCGGGGCGCGAGGAAGCCGATCAACGTCTGCCCGCTGCGCAGCCGGGAAACCTCCTCGGCGGTCGGCGGCGCGACCTTGACGACGATGTCGGCCGCCCAGGCATCACCGATCGTGGCGCCGGCCTCTGTGTAGAGCTCGTCGGGAAGCAGCGCCCCCTCGCCCGCCCCCGACTCCACCACAACCGCGACACCGCTTTTCACCAGCGGCCCGACCGCCTTGGGCACCAGCGCGACCCGTCGCTCGTCGGTCCCGGACTCGGCGACCACGCCGACCGTCGTCTGCGTATCTGTCATGACTCCCTACCCCGCTAGATCGGCACCAACCCTAGCCGCAGTCACCACAGCGGAAAGTCTTGGCCATACTCCGGCTCCGGACGCGGCCCAAAGTAGCGGCGCTGCGATTCGTCGATCGGCACGTCGTTGATGCTGGCTTCGCGGCGGGCGGTCAGGCCGGCGTCGGAGAACTCCCACAACTCATTGCCGTAGCTGCGCCACCACTGTCCGGCGGCGTCACGGCATTCGTATTGGAACCGGACGGCGATGCGATTGTCGTGGAAACTCCACAGGCCCTTGCGCAGCACATAGTCGTGCTCGCGCTGCCATTTCCGGCTCAGGAAAGCCACGATCGCCTCCCGGCCGACGACGTGCTCGTCGCGGTTACGCCACTCCGAGTCGACGGTGTAGCCCAGGCTGACACGCCCGGGATCGCGGGTGTTCCACAGATCCTCGGCGCCCTGCACTTTCTGGATCGCCGTCTCGAGGGTGAACGGAGGGAGGGGAGGACGTGTCTCGGTCATGGATCTATCGTCCTCCGCTGCCTCCCGCATCGTCGGGCCAGCCGCGGTGTCCTATCGTTTCGATCATGGACTTCGCGATGTCGGCCAAAGCCAGCGACTACCACAAACGACTGTCCGAGTTCATCACCGACTACGTCTTTCCGGCCGAGGCCGAATACGACCGCTATCGGCACGAGGCCGGCCCGAACGATCACACCGTTCCGCCGATCATCGAGGAGCTGAAGACCAAGGCCAAAGCCGCCGGCCTGTGGAACCTGTTTCTGCCGGCCGAGTCGGGCCTGTCCAACCTGGACTACGCCTCGCTGGCCGAACTGACCGGATGGAGTCTGGAGATCGCACCCGAGGCGATCAACTGCGCGGCACCGGACACCGGCAACATGGAAACCCTGCACCTGTTCGCCACCGAGGAGCAGCGTAAGCAGTGGCTACAGCCGTTGCTGAACGGCGAGGTCCGCAGCGGCTTTTCGATGACCGAGCCGGCGGTCGCCAGCAGCGACGCCCGCAACATCGAAACCTCGATCGTGCGCGACGGCGGCGACTACGTGATCAACGGCCGCAAATGGTGGACTTCGGGCGCGGCGGATCCCCGCTGCAAGATCCTGATCGTGATGGGCCGCACCAACCCCGAGGCCGCGAGCCACCAGCAGCAGTCGATGGTCCTGGTGCCGATAGATACTGCGGGTGTGACGGTGGTCCGCTCAACATCGGTCTTCGGTTACCAAGACCAACCCGGGCACTGCGAAATCGTCTACGACAACGTCCGGGTACCGGTCACCAACCTGCTCGGCGAAGAAGGCGCCGGCTTCGCGATCGCCCAGGCCCGGCTCGGGCCGGGCCGTATCCACCACTGCATGCGCGCACTCGGCGGAGCCGAACGTGCGCTGGCCCTGCTGGTACACCGGGCCAATACCCGGGTGGCGTTCGGCCGTCCACTCGCCGATCAAGGTCTTGTACAGCAGGCAATTGCCAAGTCACGCAATGAGATAGATCAAGCCAGGCTCCTTTGCGAGAAGGCGGCCTGGACCATCGACCAATACGGCAACAGGGCCGCGCATCTACTGGTATCGCAGATCAAGGCGGTGGCTCCGCAGGTCGCCTGCGACGTCATCGACCGCGCCATCCAGGTGCACGGGGCCGCCGGCGTCAGCGAGGATACGGCGCTGGCCCGGCTTTACGCCTGGCATCGCGCGATGCGCATCTTCGATGGGCCCGACGAGGTGCATATGCGCTCCATCGCGCGCGCCGAGATCGGCCGGGAGCAAAGCGCGTTCGCTGCGGCGGTCACCTAAGATGGCGAAAGGTGTGCGGGATCTACAGGGGGCCTGGAACTTTCGCGATGTTGCGGATAGCACCGGTGTGCTTCGGCCGGGGCGGCTATTTCGTTCCGGTGAGCTGAGCGATCTCGGCGACGACGGCCGCGACGAGTTGCGCCGATTGCGCATCACCGATGTCGCCGACTTGCGCTCGCGCCGTGAGGTGGAGCGCCACGGGCCGGGCCGGGTGCCGGACGGCGTGCGGATTCATCAACTGCCCATCCCCGATCTCGGCCCGGACGAACTCAACCCGGACGGGGACGCGCCGCACGAGCATGCGTTCAGGCGGCTGCTGGAAGATAAGGCCGACGACGAACCGGTCGGCGAGGCGTCCCGTCGCTTCATGATCGACGAGTACAGCAGGTTTCCCACGTACAACGGAGCCCAGCAGGCACTGCACCGCATGGTCAGCTTGCTGGCCGACGGACGCACGGTGCTCACCCACTGTTTTGCCGGCAAGGACCGCACCGGGTTCACAGTGGCGCTGGTGCTGGAAGCCGCGGGCGTCGGCCGCGACGCGATCGTGGCGGATTTCCTGGGTAGCAACCAGGCCGTTCCTCAGCTGCGGGGCCGGATTCTGGACGCGGTCCGGGAGCGATCCGACGTCGAAGTGACCCCGGAGCTGATGGCGTTCACCGCGGCGCGGCTGTCCGATGAAGTCCTCGGTGTCCGCGAGGAATACCTCGACACCGCACGGCGGACGATAGACGACCAGTTCGGCTCGCTCGACGGTTACCTGCGCAGCGCCGGGGTTTCCGGGACTGACGTCCGCCGGCTGCGCGGAGCCCTGCTCGGCTGAGCCGCGTTCGGGTCGAATCCCGGCGGGAAAATTCTCAGAAAATCCTGAGTGTTTCCTAGACGCACGGTAAGGACAAGGTGCATGATGCACATGTGTCTTATACCGCTGCGCTGCCGTGAGTAGCGCTTCCGCCAAGCCCACAGAGGGATCTGCCCAGCGTCGGGAGGTCACAATGTCAGGACGTAAGCTTCGTTGGCTCGCCGCCGGAATGTTCGCCACTGCCGGCGCCGGAATGCTGTCCATGACCGCGATCATGAACTCCGCGTTCGCCTTCGGCGACACGCCCCTCCCCCCCGATCCGACGGACATTGGCTTGGTCCTGGGGGCCAGCGGCCTTCCGATACCCACCGCGCCTTACGTAGACGCCGCTGACACGCTCTACATCAACGGTGCGGCTCCTATCCAGTTCCCCGCCACCTATCCCGGCGTCTTGGCGAACGGCGTATTCACTCCGGAGGGGTTGTATCCGGTCACCAGCGCCGGCGTCCACCAATTGCTCCTCAACTACCCCTCCGGTTCATTCGACGGCGAGACGGTCAATGGCACGCCAATCACAATCCCCGACCTGCCGGACCAAAGCTCGTCGGTGGGCCAAGGTCTCACCATTCTGAACGACAACATTCTGGCCAACGTCGCCAACGGCGACGTGTCGACCGTCTTCGGCTACTCCCAAAGCGCCGCGATAGACAGCCTGGAGATGGGCATCCTCAAAGCCGAAGACGTACCGACCAACGATGTGAACTTCGTATTGGTCGGTAACGTCAGCGCCCCCAACGGCGGTCTGCTCGAGCGTTTCAACGGTTTCGAAACGACGTCGGGTCAGACCACCGTCGACCCCTTGCAGCTCCCGAGCCTGGGTTTTAATTTCGACGGCGCGACGCCCGACGACGGCTACACAACCGCCGTCTACTCCCTGGAATACGACGGATTCACCGACTTTCCGCGTTATCCGATCGATTTCCTGGCCGACCTGAACGCCTTCCTCGGTATCGGAGAGCTCCACGGCACATATCTGAACAACGCAGCGGGCCTGCCTGGCGGCCCCACGCCCGAAGATATCGCGACCGCGACTCCGTTAGCGACGGATCCGGCTTACGGCACCGACAACAGTTACTTCATGATTGACACGCTTGACGGGACTCCTATCACGGCTCCGCTAGTGTCGGCGCTCGGCGATCTTCCCGTCATCGGCAAACCACTAGAAGACCTGCTGGGGCCCGACTTGACGGTTCTGATTAACCTGGGTTACGGCGGGGACAACCTCGGCTATTCGGACGCGCCGGCGAATGTGCCCACTCCGTTCGGGCTGTTCCCCGACGTCAACCCGACCACCCTCGCCAACGAACTGATCGCAGGCACAGAGTCGGGCTTCCAGGCGTTCGAGTCCGAGCTGTCGAACCCCGCAGCGCTGCTCTCGTCGCTGGCAGGTTCCCCGACGGCATTAACCACGTTCTTCTCCGACCCCTTTACCGGGTTGGAGACCGAACTCAGCTCCCCGGAGACTGTCGGCACTACGCCTACCGACCTCGTTAATGCGATCTCGAGTGCGACTTCGACGGCCTATAGCACGCTGCTACCGACAGCAGACATCGTGAACGCCCTAGTCACCAGCCTTCCGTCATACGACGTCTCGCTCATCACCGACAACTTGGGCACCGGTGACCTCCTCGACGCTTTCGGTTTGCCGGTCGCGGCTGACACAGCGCTGGGCACGCTGGCGGCCGGTTTCGAGGTAGAGGTCATCTCGAATGCCGCGTCACAGATTGCTGCCGACTTCGGGGGTCTGTTCTAGTAACGAGGAGCCATAACGGTGGGCCGGGTGACACGCCGCCTACCGACATCGTCAACGTCCTCACCGACCTGTTTTCCACCGACGCGGCGGCCTTACTCCCGGCGTTCGACA
>Ga0210395_10002680_pt1 | contig 13768 bp, 16 predicted proteins | sample IncBWH4OmetaG_FD_150861 | JGI IMG/M metagenome (GOLD analysis project Ga0210395, IMG submission 150861) | Forest soil microbial communities from Barre Woods Harvard Forest LTER site, Petersham, Massachusetts, United States - Inc-BW-H-4-O ... | reverse complement strand
TCCAGTCCGCATTGGACGAGGTACAGTTCGTAGCCCGCCTGCGCCATGACCGGCTTCGACAGCGCCTTCAGATCCGCTTTGCTAGTGCCCAGCCAAAGAACTCGCTTATTCGGTTTCACTATGCCAGATCTCGCATAATTGAGCAACCTGCCGAAGTCAAATCAGGACTCATGCCCCACGATCCATTCACCTCGTGGGCGCGTCGTCACGTTCTCGCGCGGCCCGGATACGTAGCACAAGATCGACTCCCGCCGTCGCCTCTGACCAGAATTTCAAAAAAATGGAGGCCGGACGTCCCCCTCCGGCGCAACGAGCGAAACCTGCCAACATGCTATTAGGTCGACAGATCCAGCTGCGCCTGCCGATGGGCAGCCACAAGCCGAAGAGTAAGGCCCCGGCGTTACCTGGCGCGAATGCGGAGTCACAGGCTGATCGGCAGCAGATCGATCAGTTGTTGAGCACCCGCGATGTCGTGCGGATCACCGGTAAGGATAAAACCCTAGAAATTACGGCGGTTGCCGTATGTCGCCGCCATCACATCGGAGTGGCAACCGGCCATGACCGCCATCATCCCCATCCCTGGTGCAATCGCCCTGGTCGGTCAGCCGGCTCATCGGCTACACCTGATTGATCAGGACAGCGTGAGGGTGCCCCACGTGGCAGCGGGCAGGGGTAGCTGGAAAACGGACAAGCCTGACCGTGAAGCCCGCAATACGCGGATCAGGGTGCTGCGCCAGCAGAAGGTGAGCGCGGTGGAGATTGGCGCCATCGTTGAAATGCATCCGGCCAGCGTTCGCAGGATCCTTCGATATTGATTGCTCGTTGGCGCGTCCATGCTCAGGCCACTGAGGCAATGGGCGCCCTAAGTGACCGACACCCAACCCACGCGCAGCGCGCAGCCGAAGCGCACTCCCCCCACCGCAATCGCTCGCGAATCTGCGCAAGTGGAAGCCCGGCCAATCCGGCAATCCGCGCGGCCCGGTGAAGCGGCCCTCGCGTGAACGCCTTGCGCGCATTGCCCGCAAGCACACTCAGGAAATGATCGATGTGCTGCGCGGTCTCGCCACGGGTGCGGAAAATGAGGAAACGCGCAGGCGCGCAGCGCTGGCGTTGATACATGAGGGCTGGGGCAGTCCGCCCACCTCGCAGGAACTGGTGCGGCCCGAGCAGCCTAACGTCACGGTCAACGTCGGCGCGCTGGCCGGCATGTCCGCCTACGGCGCCTACACCATCCATGCCCAGAACCCCGGCTTGTCGGAAACGGATCAGCAACAGCTAATCGAATACATCCGGGGCGTTCCTTCCAACGCGGCCCGCCCTGCGCCTGATGTGATCGATGTGCCGCCCACGGTCGTTGCCCCGGCATCCGCCCTGGCGGAGCCCAACCCCGCTGTACCGACACCCACGAAGCCCACAGACGATGCCCGCGTGGCACCAGTTCCGGACCCGACCGGGGAGCTGTGGTCGAGGCTGGGCAAGTGACAGCCCTATACCAAAAGGGTGCCAGAACTCGGACCATTGGCGCTGCGCATTTTCAGCCACTTAGCGCCACGGATGTTGACCATACGCAAAGGACCCCTTCGGCAAGCCTACTCGTGCTGCGCCGCGACGCGATATTCAGCCGTCGCCCAGATCGCGACCTGTACTGCGGCCAATACGGTGCGATGGCCAATCACGACTTGAGCAGCGCTAGTGCCTGATCGCGGGCGACCTCAATCTCCCTCTTTAGAGTTTCAGCGGCTTGGATGATCGCCGCTTCCGTCGTCAGCCGAGTCATCAGGACGTAGGTCGCCCCGTGTTCAGTGTTTGTCGCGGCACCCGAGCCAGCCGCGTATGCCAATTCAATACCGGTGTTCGAGTTGATGCCGAATTGCAGCGCGTTACCACCTTTGGCCTTCTGTGCAAAAAATCGATTCATGCTGCTGTCCCCATGAAAAGGCTGGCCACTCAGGCGGACCGGCCATTGTGATACCGCACCTATTTGTTGTTGGGCTCTGCCAGCTCGCCGAGATGTAAATCACTCGGATATTGGAACATCGGCGAAATCGGGAAATCATTTATGTTGGACATCGATGCTGCAAGCTTAATGAACAAGACAGCGTTGTTGTATGGGCTCATTACTATCCGCACACCGTGGCCTGATTGATCCCACCACTCGCCTTGAATCCGAACCAAGTGTTGAAGAACCTTGAGTTGCAGAACGACGCGTCCAGCCGGATTGATTATTTCGAGCGCATCGTCGCTGTAGTTCCTATCCCATGTTTTTGGAGATGGCGCGACCTTCCATTCATTGCGGACTAATTCTGCTACTAAATCGCCGGTCTGGTCTCGGATTTTGGTCGATACCACTGCCTTTCCGTCAATTGTTTCGATTGTGAGGTCAGAATCCTCGAAAAAACCGATCAGCGGTTTCGTTTCCGCAGTTGGTGGCCCAACAGTGTTGATGTAGAAATTAGAGTCTCCAACTTCGAACAAGGGCCTCGCGCTCGGGTCGCCCGGCGAATATACGAAGTTGTGCGCGACAAGCTTTCCCGAGTAGCTGGGAACAGCGTCCGGAGTGAAGTAGTGGCCCAAGAACCAAATGAAGGCAGCGGCAATCAAAGTCATCGCAATGCGCGCCGCTATTGGGAGCATTCGAAGCTGGTATATGCGGTAGATCACTATGGCCAAGGCCAACCCGAACAACACTCGCGCCGCGTTCACGCCGAGTTTTCCGGTTAGCGCAACGGCCTCGAAGATGAGAGCGAGCACGAGAGCCAATATCGGGCTGCCTAGGAACCTAACAATCGAGCTTTCTCTTGCCTTCATGTAGCGCAGTTTAGCCGTGCTGCGCCGCGCGGCGCGATACGCATCGTGCAAAAAAATCATCCGCCTACCCTGTACACCTCAATCCTCGGTCCCCTGCCGCCACATTTCGAGCACCGCAGGCGCGCGAGGGCCCTCTCCAAGTCCGGGCCGTACCCTGTAGCCAGCTTCACCCACTGGTCGGGCAGCTGCGCGTCGTGACCGCTCGTGCACCGTGCGACCGCCGCAAAGCTATTGCCGTACACGTCCTTCGGGCCTGGGGTCAGCGGGATCTTGGGGGATGTGGTGGGTGACTGGGACCGCATCGGCGAAGGGTACGACGGTGGGGGTGGCGTACAGCAAGTCGATTCATGGACTACTGGATATAATGTGAACCTTAGGCCGAATCCGGGGGGCGAGGAAATGAGCAACGATGGACCGGTGCCACATCGCAGAATGCCAATGCGATACCTCGCAGTTTGGATGCTTATAACGGGGTCACTGGCGGCGTACCAAACTCACGCATTCGACGCGTGGCCGACGCTCGCAGTGGGTGCGGAACTTATCTTCGCCGCAGTCGTCGGCGGTATGTTCTGGGGCTGGGTGTTCTGGCGCTGGTTTGGTCTCCACAAGATGTTTCCGCCGTAGAGTGCGCCCTGGCGCGCATGTCGCCTAAGAGGCGGCGGAAGGTGTTACTTGCCCTGCGACGATTTGCCCGAGCATATCGAGTACTCGCCGGCCCTCAACAAAATTCGCAACGCGCGTTTGAGCAGAGCCGCGAATTATCACGCCAGCGAAAGACGGGACGGCGTACGCGTCGCCGTCCTGCGTGACTTGGAACACTGGACTACCACTAACACCGTCCAGGTTAGCGATAGGCCCAAGGTCATTAAGTTCCAAGGAGCGCACGCATTCTAAATTGGTTCGACCCAGATATTTGGCGCTGCCGCTAATCGATCCCTGGTCATACCTGTGGGTTTCATAGTCTGCTATCCGTAGCTGCCGCGGGTATCCGCGATACAAATATTCCGAGGCGGGACTAAAGACCGTGTTCCCCTCCATGGGCCAAAGGTTGTACGGCGCGTAATCCCCGTACACGGAATCGCTCACTGGTATGACATCCCAAACGGCGATGTCATACTGATCAGTGTCCTCCGTGTCCGAACCGCGAATGCGGTAGCGCTTGCCGAGCAGAAGATTGCCATTGCGATCAGGCCGACGCTGGATGCGGAACTGACTCAATGCGAATTCGTCCTCCCGCAGCACATGCCGGGCAGTAATCACGAAAGTGCGCTGCTGCTGATATCTCACTAGGAACGCGGACCCACCAAACGACACCGGAAAGTCACGCGAGTCGTTTTGAAATAGGACTGGCCTGACACAATCCAGGATGGTTAGTAGCTTCACCTGCATTCGGCAATTCTGCACGATTATGCCAGCAATGGCGCTGGCCGCCCGCACCGCCTGGACGGGACATCACCCATAGATAGAGAGAAGGCCGCCTGGCTGACCACTGAGCGTGCCCTGGCGCGGGTACCGCTGATGAGGCGGCGGAAGGTGGAAGGGATGCTGAGGCGTATAATGGTGTCGCTATGGATACCAAACGCATCAGCGCCACGGTCGCCGCGATCCTGAGCACCAGCATGGCTCTGCGGGTCCCCGTTGAACCGGCGGCGCCAGGTGGCCAGCCGGTCCTGGCCCGGCGCCACGATGGCCAGGACGCTGCTGAGGTTCAGGACGGACCGGAGCGCGAGGTGGCGGATGTGGCGCAGTCCCTCAACGTGGACATTCTCTTAGGCGGCCAGACTGCGCATTTCAGCCTGCCGCAGGGGCCCCAGTTCCAACCGCAGATCGATTACATGGGTATGCCGCCAGTGCTGCGGGCCACTGTCGGTAAATGAAGATCGGGTCAGCCGCGATTATCGAAGGTTCAGATGCCATCGCCGGTCAAGGCCGTCTACAGTCGGCAATCACCGAACTGGTGAATTTCCCGTACCAACCGGATACAGCCGCGTGGGTCACGAAGGTGAGCATTGCCCCTACTGAGGTGATCGCCGGGGCGATTGCAATGTGGGTGCCCGGCGATGGCAGTGCAGGCGTGTACGTGGGAACTGACACTGTTGCACCACGTCGGGAAGCAGCCATAGCGATTCTGCAAGCCCGGTTCGCGGATCAGAGTGCTAGGCAGACGAAGTGGATTCTGCGCTTAACGTGGGCAATCGCGGTGCTGACTTTGGTCATGCTGGGCGCCGTAGTCGTGCAGATCGCACTTCCGGCACCCTTTGTTGCTAACGGGCTGGTAGAGGTACCCGCTGCATCGGTGCCGGGGTCCGGTCCGCAGATACCTAGAAAGCCCTAAAAGCTATGCACCGGGCGACAGGCCCCCCGGATCACGATCAAAACCGCCCTGGCGCGGGCGACGCGGGTGAGGCGGGGAAAGGTGCTCAAGATGCTGAGAGGGCGCGCTCAGCCTCAATCGCCTCAAGCTGCCATGCTGCATGGCATGCGAAATGAAGTGGTCCGTAGCTGGTGTCCCCGAATGCCAGCCCCGGAGCCCTTACCGTGATCTTGATCTGCCCCGCTTCGATGATGTTGTCGCACATATGGCAACGAACGGGTTGCACGGTATTGCTGCCTTCAATCGTGGACGGCTTCGTGGTCGCGGGAAGTTTGCCGGCTTTGATAAGTACCCGAGTACGGTCGCGCAGCGCCGGAATGTCCGGGGGTGGTGCCACTAGCGCTACATCAGATCGATGTGGCAGGCAACCTTCCTGTCAACATCCTCAGCGAACGTGGTTAGCTCAACAGTGACCTTGCCGCCGGTCTTTTCCCAACCTTCGCGCCACTGTCTACCACGGCTTGAATACGTCACCTTGTCATCATCGATGCTGATCACGTACCGAACCTGTCCGGTCGTGGTCGCGTAGCAGTTGCCGGCCTTAATTGCCGTGGTTTTCATGGGCAATTTCCAGAAGTGGACACAAAGGTGGACACAAGCGGTTTATGGGATGTTCAAAAAGATTGGTCGGAACGCCGAGATTTGAACTCGGGACCCCTTGCACCCCATGCAAGTGCGCTACCAGACTGCGCCACGTTCCGATCGGGTAATTATAACGGGTTGCGCCGTTAGCGGCGCAGCAGCTTGAGCACTTCCTCGAGCTCCAGCCGAAGCTGCCGCACGATCTGCTGGCTCTGGCTCACATCGGTGCGCGCCTCTTCACCGGTGAGCTTGTTGCGCGCGCCACCGATGGTGAAGCCCTGCTCATACAGCAGGCTGCGGATCTGGCGGATCACGATCACATCCTGGCGCTGGTAGTAGCGGCGATTGCCACGACGCTTGACCGGCTTGAGCTGCGGAAACTCCTGCTCCCAGTAACGCAATACATGCGGCTTCACTCCGCAAAGGTCGCTGACCTCGCCGATAGTGAAGTAACGCTTGCCGGGAATCGGCGGCAGCGTGTCGTTATTCTTTGGCTCCAACATAAGCTTCGACCCGTGCCTTCAGTTTCTGCCCAGGACGGAAGGTTACGACACGTCGTGCCGTAATCGGAATCTCTTCGCCCGTTTTCGGATTGCGCCCCGGACGCTGGTTCTTGTCCCGGAGGTCAAAGTTTCCGAATCCGGACAACTTTACCTGTTCACCCTTAGAGAGTGCCGCACGCACTTCTTCAAAAAACAGGTCCACCAGCTCGCGCGCTTCGCGCTTGTTGAGGCCCAGCTGATTGAAGAGCGCCTCCGCCATCTCAGCCTTCGTGAGAGCCGTCATAGGCTTATTCTCGTATTCTCGCATCCAGGTTCTCACGCAGATCAGCCACCACGGCCGCCACTGCGCGCTCTACTTCGTCATCGGTTAGGGTGCGAGAAATATCTTGGAAAATCAAGCCCAAAGCAACGCTTTTTCGCCCTTCTTCTATGCCTGCACCGCGGTATACGTCAAATATACGCAGATTTCGCAGGGAGCTTGACCCCGACAAGATTACACGCTCGCGCAAGGCACTGAAAGTGACTTTCTCCGGCAGCACCACGGCCAGGTCCCGACGCACCTGCGGGAAGCGCGAAATCTCGCTTCCGCGCGGCAAAATCACCCGCAATGCAACAACATCGACCTCGAACAGAACCGGCACATGGTTAAATCCCAGCTCGCGCACCAGCCGCGGGTGCAGCTCCCCGATCCAGCCCACGGGACTGCCCGCGCGTAGCACGCGGGCGCTGCGGCCCGGGTGCAGACAGCTCAGGGCCGCCGCCTCGAAACTGAATTCCACCGCCGCGCCCGTGGCCGCCAGCAACGACTGCAGATCGGCCTTGACGTCGTAAAAATCCTCACTCTCACGCGCTTCGCCGCTGCCCCACTGCTCAGGCAGGCGCTTGCCCAGGGCAATGCCCGCCAGCGAATCCACTTCCGTGACCTTGCCGCCCTTGACGGCAAAACGCGCGCCATGCTCGAAGAGGCGGATGCGATCCTGCTGCCGGCGCTGATTTTCAAGCGCCGCGCGCACCAGCCCGGGCCACAGCGACACGCGCATGACCGACAGGTCCGAGGCAATGGCATTGGCCAGCGCCAATGTTTCGGTCTCCGGAAACAACAGTGCCTGCAGTGCCGGATCCACGAAGGCGAAGCTGATGGTCTCGTGATAACCGCGGGCCACCAGGGCCTCGAGCAGGGCGCGCTCCGGGGCACTGGCCTCCGGCAGCGGCAGGAATCTCTGCGGCCGTAGCGCCGGCCGCTCGGGGATGGCCGCAAAGCCCATGATGCGCGCCACCTCCTCGATCAGATCCTCTTCGATGCTGATGTCGAAGCGGTGCGGCGGGGGCACCACACTCCAGCCCTCGGGCCTTGGCGTCGCCTGCATCTGCAGGTTCCTGAAGATGTTCGACACCTGGCCATCCGGCACGGCAATCCCCAGCAGGCGCGTGAGCCGTTCACGACGCAGGGTGACCGCAGGGCGCGTCGGCAGTCTGGCCTTCTCCTCCGTGATCACCAGCGGTCCGGGCCTGCCGCCTGCGATCGCTATCAACAATTCCGTGGCACGCTCCATGGCGCGTGCCTGGCCCGATGGGTCCACGCCGCGCTCAAAACGCTGGCTGGCATCGGTATGAAGCCCAAGACGGCGCGCGCGACCCCGGATACTGTCCGGCGCGAACCAGGCCACTTCCAGGAACACGTCCCGCGTCGCGGTGCTCACCGCGGTGCGCTCGCCGCCCATGATGCCGGCCAGGCCCACCGCACCCGCATCATCCGCAATCACCAGCATGTCCGCATCAAGGGTGGTGTCACGGCCATCCAGCAGCCTCAGCGCCTCGCCCGCCTTGGCCGTGCGCGCGACGATGGAACCAGAAACCTTCGCCAGATCGTAGGCGTGCATGGGCTGGCCCAGTTCCAGCAGCACGTAATTGGTGACGTCCACCGCCGGGCTGATGCAACGCACGCCCGCACGGCGCAGCCGTTCGCGCAGCCACAGTGGTGTCGGCCTGGTGTTGTCGATACCGCGGATGATGCGCCCGACGAACTTAGGGCAGGCCGCGGCATCCTCCAGCCGCACGGATTGCTGGTCAGAGAGCACGTTGCCGACCGAGGCACCCGCGGGCGAGTGCAGCGCCGCCTCGCTCAATGCCGCCACTTCGCGCGCCACGCCAATGATCGACATGGCATCACCGCGGTTCGCGGTCACGTTCAGTTCCAGAACGGTGTCATCCAGCTGCAGGTACTCGCGCAGTGCCGTACCCAGCGGGGCATCCTGCGGCAGCTCGAGAATGCCCGCATTGGAGTCGCCCAGTCCCAGCTCCTTCGAGGAGCAGAGCATGCCGCGTGATTCGACACCGCGCAGCTTGGCGGGGCCGATCTTCAGGCCACCCGGCAGTTCCGCCCCGAGGGTGGCGAGCGCGGTGCGCAGTCCGGCGCGGGCATTGGGGGCGCCGCAAACGATCTGTAGCGGCTCACCTGAGCCGGTGGTCACCCGACAAACGCGCAGCTTGTCGGCCTGCGGATGCGGATCTGCCTGCAGTATCTGCGCCACGACCACGCCACTGAAGGCCGGTGCCGCAGCTTCCACCGCCTCCAGCTCCAGTCCCGCCATGGTCAGGCGCGCGCCCAGCTCGGCCGCCGGCCACGGCACCCGTACCCACTCACTCAGCCAGGAAATCGGGACTTTCATGGGTTGTCAGAACGCCGGGAACTGCTCGAGGAAGCGCAGATCGTTGTCGAAGAACAGCCGCATGTCGTTCACGCCATAGCGCAGCATGGCCAGCCGATCAATGCCCGCACCGAAGGCATAGCCGGTATAGCGCTCAGGATCCACTCCGCTGGCCTTGAGCACCTGCGGATGCACCATGCCGCAGCCGCAGATTTCAAGCCAGCCGGTGTGCTTGCAGATGCGACAGCCGGCGCCATCGCAGAAGACACACGACATGTCCACCTCAGCGGAGGGCTCGGTGAAGGGAAAATAAGAAGGCCGCAGTCGCATCGCCAGGTCGCGCTCGAAGAATGCCTCCACGAAACCGTGCAGGATGGCCTTCAGGTTCGCGAAGCTGATGTTCTCATCCACCACCAGGCCCTCGAGCTGGTGAAACATGGGCGAGTGGGTGACATCCGAGTCGCTGCGATAGACGCGACCGGGGGCGATCACGGCCAGGGGCGCGCCGCGGGCCATCAGGGCCCGTATCTGCACCGGGGAGGTGTGGGTGCGCAGCAGCCGACCGTCGGCGAAGTAGAAGGTGTCGTGCATCGCCCGCGCCGGATGGTTGGCGGGGATGTTCAGCGCCTCGAAATTATGGAAGTCGTCCTCGATCTCCGGACCTTCGGCCACATCAAAACCGGCGCTGCGAAAGAGGGCCTCGATGCGCAGCCTGGCACGCGTGACCGGGTGCAGCGCACCGCGCTGCTCGCCGCGTCCCGGCAGCGTGACATCGATGGCCCCTGATGCCAGGCGCGCCTCATCCTGGGCGCGCTCAAGCTCGACGCGACGCGCCTCGATCGCCTCCTGCACCCGCACCTTGGCTTCATTGATACGCGCGCCGGCCGCCGGGCGCTCACTGGCCGGCAGTGCACCCAGGGCCTTCAACTGTTCGGTGAGGACGCCCTTCTTGCCCAGCCAGCGGACCCGGCATTCCTCCAGGGCCGCGAGCGCACCGCACGCCGCCACTTCGCGCAGCGCCTCGGCCACGACGGAGCCCAGATCGCTCACGTCAGCGAATCAGGCCGCAATACCGAGTGCCGTCTTCGCCTGCTGTGCGATCGCGCCAAAAGCGTCCGTATCGTGCACGGCGAGATCCGCCAGCATCTTGCGGTCGATTTCGACGCCGGCCCGGTTCAGGCCGTCGATCATGCGGCTGTAGCTTAGGCCGTAGATGCGGGCCGCGGCATTGATGCGCGCGATCCACAGGGCGCGGAACTCGCGCTTCTTGGCGCGCCGATCGCGATAGGCGTACTGACCGGCCTTGATGACCGCCTGCTTGGCGGCGCGGTAAATCTTGCGACGGGCGTTGTAGTAGCCCTTCGCCTTACCCAGAACTTTATTGTGGCGGGCTCGCGCCGTCACACCACGCTTGACTCGTGCCATGGAATTTCTCCGAAAGCGATACGACTAGTGATTCGGGAGCAGCGCCGGCAGACGGCCGACATCGCTCTCGTGAACCAGGCTGCTGCCGCCTGAGCGCGCATGACGCTTTCGCTTGCGGGACTTATGACCGAGGTTATGGCGGCGGCCGGTGGCATATGCCTTGTAGCCCTTCGCAGTTTTGCGAATGCGCTTGGCCGCAGCCCGGTTGGTCTTCAACTTGGGCATGTTCTAACTCCTGTTTGTAGCCCCGTTCGCAAGGCGCCTTGCGGCACCCACTGGCGGGCGAACGACACGCGCGTCGGGCCCTTGCGGGTCAGACGCCTGTGGCGTTACTTCTTTTTCGGTGCAAATACCATGATCATCTGCTTTCCCTCCATCATCGGGTTCTGCTCGATCATGCCCAGCTGGCTAAGATCGGCTGAAACCCGGGCCAGGAGCTTGCGCCCGATATCCTGGTGCACCATTTCACGGCCGCGGAACCTCAAGGTCACCTTGGCCTTATCACCTTCTGTCAGGAAGCGGATCAGATTACGCAGCTTGACCTGGTAATCCGCCTCCTCCGTACCAGGCCGGAATTTCACTTCCTTGACCTGAATCTGCTTCTGCTTGCGCTTCGCCGAGTGGGCCTTCTTGTTCGCTTCGAACAGGAATTTCCCGTAGTCCATGATGCGCACGACCGGCGGCTCCGCCGTCGGGGAAACCTCTACCAGATCCAGTTCCGCCTGGGTGGCCATCGCCAGGGCCTCGAATCGGGTCATTACTCCCGCCTGGGAACCGTCCGCTGCGATTACTCGCAAACTGGGCGAAGTGATCTCGTCGTTGCGCCGGACGCGCTTGGATGCAATAGCGATGCGTCAATCCTCCAAAGTTCGGCGACCGTGGCTGCTGAGTTCGACCTGCAGGCGTTCCAGGAACGTCTCCACAGACATCGCACCCAGATCCTTGCCGCCACGTGTGCGCACTGCAAGCTGGTTTGCGGCGACTTCTTTATCGCCGACAACAATCAAGTATGGGACACGCTGAAGCGTGTGCTCGCGGATTTTAAGGCCGATCTTCTCGTTCCGCAAGTCAGAGATGGCCCGAACTCCATGTTTTCTAAGAGTTTCCGCAACCTGCGTGACATAATTGGCCTGGCGCTCGGTGATATTCAGCACCACCACCTGCTCCGGGGCCAGCCAGGTCGGGAGCTTCCCGGCATGGTGTTCGAGCAGGATGCCGATGAAGCGCTCCATGGACCCGACGATGGCCCGGTGCAGCATGCACGGCACATGCCGGCCCGAATCGGTGCCCACATACTCGGCCCCGAGGCGCTCGGGCATCATGAAGTCGGTCTGGATCGTCCCCAGCTGCCAGGTCCGGCCGATCGCGTCCTTGAAGTGGTATTCGATCTTCGGGGCATAAAAGGCGCCCTCCCCGGGCAGCTCCTCCCAGGCGACGCCGGCCGCCCTCAAGGCGTTGCGCATCATGCCTTCGGTCCGGTCCCACTGCTCATCCGTGCCAATACGCTTGTCCGGCCGCAGGGCGATCTTGATCTGCAGGTCCTTGAAGCCGAAATCCTCGTACACCGCCAGGGCCTGACCGTGGAAGGCGGTGATCTCGGATTCGATCTGGTCCTCGGTGCAGAAGATGTGGCCGTCATCCTGGGTGAAGCCGCGCACCCTGAGGATGCCGTGCAGACCGCCCGAGGGCTCATTCCTGTGGCAGGCGCCGAACTCCCCGTAGCGCAGCGGCAGGTCCCGGTAGCTGTGCAGGCCGTGGTTGTAGATCTGCACATGGCCCGGGCAGTTCATCGGCTTCAAGGCGTAGGTGTGCTTCTCGGACTCGGTGAAGAACATGTTGTCCTGGTAGTTGTCCCAGTGTCCGGATTTCTTCCACAGCGACACATCGAGCACCTGCGGCCCACGAACCTCCTGGTAGCCGGAAGATCGGTAGACACCGCGCATGTACTGCTCGACGGCCTGCCAGATGGCCCAGCCCTTGGGATGCCAGAACACCAGCCCCGGACCCTCTTCCTGAATATGAAACAGATCCAGTTCGCGACCCAGGCGGCGGTGGTCGCGCTTCTCGGCCTCCTCGATGCGTTTCAGGTACTCATCCAGCTGCTTGCGATCCGCCCACGCCGTGCCGTAGATCCGCTGCAGCATCTCGTTCTTCGAGTCCCCGCGCCAGTAGGCGCCGGCGACCTTGGTGAGCTTGAACGCCGTGAGCTTGCCGGTGGAGGGCACGTGCGGCCCGCGGCACAGGTCGACCCAATCGCCCTGTCCGTACAGTGAGATCTGCTCACCGGCGGGAATGCTGGCGATGATCTCGGCCTTGTAGTGCTCGCCCAAGCCCTTGAAGTACTCCACCGCCGCGTCACGGTCCAAGACCTTGCGCGTGACCTTTTCATCCGCCTGCGACAGCTGCGTCATACGAGCTTCAATGGCGGTGAGATCCTCGGTGGTGAAGGGTCGCTTGTAGGCAAAGTCGTAGTAGAAGCCATCCTCGATGACCGGTCCGATGGTGACCTGGGCCTCGGGGAACAGCTGCTTGACCGCCTGGGCCAGAAGATGCGCCGTGGAGTGCCGGATCACTTCCAGACCCGCCGCATCCTTGGCGGTGACGATCGACAGCGTGACATCCCGATCGATGGTGAAGGAGGTATCCACGAGTTTGCCATCGACACGGCCCGCCAGGGCTGCCTTGCGCAACCCTGCTCCGATACTCGCCGCCACCTCATCCACCGTCACCGGCGAATCGAACTGGCGCTGACTGCCATCCGGCAATGTCACCACAGGCATGGAAGTTCCAACCGCTCCAAGAAAAAGGGCGCCCGACTGCCGGCGCCCTGCTTCGAATCTGGTAGGCGCGAGTGGGATCGAACCACCGACCACCACCATGTCAAGGTGATGCTCTACCACTGAGCTACGCGCCTGCAACCCCGGCCCAGACCGGGGACGGGCACGATACCGAAGCCGGCTGGGGGAGGCAAGCGAACTGCCGGGCTTCCAAATACTTACGGCATTTCAGGCGCGCGCAGGCGGGTGGCCAGGAGCTCGCCCCGGCGCTCCAGGATAGGATACGCCGCGGCCGCCACCAGGTACCCGTTGATGCTCTTGAGGTCGCGCAGCACCCCCAGGTGCATGCTGCTGGTTTCCACCGATTCGGTCTCGCCCGCCCTGAAGCGGGCGAAATGCGAGTCGGTCGCCGCCTGCTCCAGATTGCGAAACACCTCCTGCTCCCCGGCCAATTCGCGCGCCGCGCGCTCGTCGCCGGTCATGAAAATCGAGGCCGCGGTGCGGGTGTTGGCGATCAGGCGGTCGAGCATGGTCAGAAGCTCGGCCTGCCCGGCCTTTGAAAAGGTCACCCCAAGCTTCACCATGCGATTCGCGATCCCCAGCAGGCTGCGGCCCACCAGGTCACCCGCGTACTGCATATTGGTCGAGAAA
>Ga0210395_10002678_pt1 | contig 13784 bp, 10 predicted proteins | sample IncBWH4OmetaG_FD_150861 | JGI IMG/M metagenome (GOLD analysis project Ga0210395, IMG submission 150861) | Forest soil microbial communities from Barre Woods Harvard Forest LTER site, Petersham, Massachusetts, United States - Inc-BW-H-4-O ... | reverse complement strand
CGATCTCTGTGGATTCGATTGCGCGAACGCTCGAGGCAAATGTGACGGGTGTCCAGCGGCTAAAGATTTTGATTCATGGGCAGGAAGTGGAAACGCTCGCAGGGCATTTGGACCTTACCGGCACCTTCCCGGTGAACACCAAGGGAGCACAGGTGACGCCTGCTTTTGCGGCTCCCGTTTCGGCGCCAGCAACTCCACCAGACACGGACAAGCCTCTACCGGCGGCGGCCCCAACAACGAAACCCCGTTCTTCCGCGGGCGCGGGAACATTGACACCCGACAAGGGGACCGGCAAACTCGAGCAGCCTGAACGGAAACCGTAAAAGATGTTTTTACAGAAATGATGAAAGCAGGAGGAAGAGTGCGAGTTGATGGCCGCGGCCCGGACCAGATGCGTCCGTTGAAGATGACGCCGGATTTTATTTCGACGGCGGAAGGAAGTGTGTTGATCGAGATTGGGGGCACGCGGGTGATTTGCACCGCCACGGTGGACGACGGCGTGCCGGGATTTATGAAAGGCAGCGGCAAGGGTTGGGTGACGAGCGAATACGGGATGTTGCCGAGAGCCACTGAGGAAAGGACGCAACGCGAAGCGACGAGAGGCAAGCAGTCCGGGCGCACGCTGGAGATCCAGCGGTTGATTGGGCGGTCGCTGCGTGCCGTGACGGATCAGGAAGCGCTGGGTGAGCGCACCGTGTGGATCGATTGCGACGTGATTCAGGCGGATGGTGGGACGAGGACGACTTCGATAACAGGAGCTTTCGTGGCTTTGGCACTGGCCTTCGAAAGGCTGGTAGCTGCGGGGATTTTGAAGAGTTCGCCGCTGATCGATACGGTAGCGGCAACGAGCGTGGGCATTGTGGATGACCAGGCGCTGCTGGATTTGGTGTATGAAGAAGACTCGCGGGCGGAAGTGGACATGAACGTGGTGATGACAGGAAGTGGCCATTTCGTCGAGATTCAGGCTACGGCGGAGGGGCGGCCGTTTAGCGGGAACGAAATGCAGGACCTCCTTGCGTTGGCGGCGGCTGGGATTCGCCGGCTGACAGAGGAACAGCGCGCGGTGTTGCCGGTTAAATTCAGTGCGCGCGCCCGTTAATGAGCGCGCGCCTTACGTGGTATCTGGCGTCCTCCAATCCAGGAAAGCTCCGGGAGTTTCGCGCGCTGGCGGCGAGCGATGCACTACCTGCATCCCATGCGTTGAACGCCGGTGTGGAAATCGATCTGTTGCCAGAATTTGACTCCCTGCCTTCGTTTGAAGAGGATTCGCCGACATTTGCGGAAAACGCAGTGGGAAAGGCGCTGCATTATTCCCGGCTTGGAACTGGGAATGTGTTGGCGGACGATTCCGGGTTGGTGGTCCCGGCGCTCGGAGGAGCACCCGGGGTACACTCGGCGCGTTACGCGGGGCCCGAGGCCACGAATGCAGATCGCATCGCGAAATTGCTGGGTGAGCTTCGTGGGAAAAAAGGCCCGGAACGATCCGCGTATTTTGTGTGCGCGATCGCCTTGGCAGAAAGAGGGCGAGCGCTCGCCATCGTGACGGCCCGGGTGGACGGCGAGATTCTGGAATCGCCGACGGGCACCGAAGGGTTTGGGTATGATCCGGTGTTTTACTTTCCTAGACTGAATAAGACGTTTGCGCAGCTTTTGCCGGAAGAAAAGAATCGGTCGAGCCATCGCGGTATGGCGTTTCGGAAGCTGCTGGATGCGTTCAGGAGCCCGTAGGGCACGGCGTGCCGTGCCCCTACTTCTCCCTTTATAGAACTGATCGGCCTCTCGACGCCTTGACGGATTGGACCGGAACGCCTCGCCTGGCCTATGTGGTATCCTTCGCGTTATGCCGACTAAGAAAACGAAACAGAAAAGAAAAGTGCTGCCAAAGAAATCTGGGGCGTGGAAACCCGTGCGGGCGTCGAAGAGCGGGGCGGCCAACAAAAAACCAGCGGCGGGAACCGAGCCGAGACGCGTGGCGGCGATTTTAGCGAAGTTGGATGAGGCGTACCCGGCAGCGACCTGCGAATTGAAGCATGAAAATGCGTTTCAGTTGCTGATCTCTACCATTCTTTCCGCGCAGTGCACGGACGTGCGCGTAAATCAAGTGGCGGAGTTTCTTTATAAGAAATATCCGACGCCTGAAGCGTTCGCGCATGCGAATCCGGCCGAATTGGAGCAGCACATTCGTCCGACGGGATTTTTCCGGAATAAAACGAAATCGATCATGGGAGCCAGCAAGGCGATCCTCGAGAATTTTGGCGGACAAGTACCGCGCACCATGGAAGAGATGCTGACTTTGCCGGGAGCAGCACGGAAAACGGCGAACGTGGTACTGGGGACGGCGTTTGGTATCGCGAGTGGAATCGTTGTGGATACGCACGTGATTCGCATAGCGAACCGGCTGGACTTAACGCGCAATGAAGATCCGAAGAAAATCGAGCAGGACCTGATGCAAGTAATTCCAAAAGAAAAATGGATTGTTTTTTCGCACCAAGTTATCTGGCACGGGCGGCGAGTTTGCCATGCGCGAAAACCGAAGTGCGTGGAATGTAACCTCGAGAAAATCTGCCACTCGAAAGACAAAACGATTTAGAACTGCCGCGGTTAAACTGCGTCTCCACGCGGATCACTGCCAATCAGTTAAAGATACTTTGCCCTTGCGGGCAAGACAGCTAAGACTGCACTCTGGGCTGCGCTTTCGCGTATTATGCAGCCATGCGGATTTTGCTGGTCGAAGATGATCCGGGGGTGCGCCGGTTTGTGGTCAAAGGACTGCGCGAGCAGGCCTACGCGGTCGATACCGCGGTGGCCGGCGAAGAAGCGCTGTATCAGGCGGACATCAATGAGTATGACCTGATCATTCTGGACGTCATGATTCCGGGACCGGACGGGTTCGAAGTATGCCGCAGACTGCGAAAAGCTGGGCGGCGAATGCCTATCCTGATGCTGACGGCGCGGGACGCCGTCGAGGACCGCGTTAGCGGACTCGATCGCGGAGCGGATGATTACCTGACCAAGCCTTTTGAGTTTCGCGAACTGCTGGCGCGGCTGCGGGCTTTGCTTCGGCGTTCGACGGAATTGCATCCGCCGCGGCTCAGCGTCGGAGACCTTGAGCTGGATACCGCGGCGCAAAGCGCCACGAGCAGGGGACACGCAATTTCGCTGACGCATAAGGAATATGCGTTGCTCGAATATTTGGTGCGGAATGCGGGACGAGTGGTGAGCAGGGCGGACATCGCCGAACACGTTTGGGATGAGACTTTCGATCCGTTTTCAAACTTGATCGAGGTTTATGTCAACCGCCTTCGGCGGAAGATTGATCCGGATGGAAGCTCCGGGCTGTTGCAAACGCGGCGAGGCGCTGGCTACATGTTGAAGGTCAGTGAAGATGCGGAGGGCGGAGGCCGCGGGCAATCGGCTGGCGCGCAAAGCAAGACGCATGTCTCAGATCGCAAGAAACATGTTTGATTCTGTACGCGTGCGGCTGACCGTGTGGTACTCCGCGGTCCTCGCCGTGGTGATGGTGCTGGTATCTGCGACTACCTACCTGATCGTTCGAAAGACTTCTATGCAGCGGACGGACGAGGAGTTGGCCGTTTTGGCGGATTCGTTTCTGGTGACATTTCAGGCTGAGCTTGAGGACGCCCCAGGCACGCGGGCTTCCGCTATTTTACCGGCGGCGCAACAGTCCATGGTTGAACATCGTTCAAACAGCGATACTTTCGTGGTGCTGGGACCGGCCGGAGAGACCATCGCTACTTCAAGCCAACCGATTTCCTCCGGCGAGAAATCTGGCGCCTCCGTGACACGCGCAATTGCGTCAGACGAATTTCAGCGTTTCGCAAGACTCGGCGAGAGCAAGCAGGTTAGTTTAGAAACAATTCGGGGAGAGCACTCGCGATTCCGCGCCTACTCGCGTCAGTTCAGAGGTAACGGCCAAAATTATTTGCTCATTATTCTCCATTCCTTACACGCGCAAAACGAAGTACTGGAAACGATTCGGCTGACATTTACGTGGATGATCCTTGTAGGACTGCTGCTCGCGGGGACGGGCGGCTACTTCCTGGCAAGAAAGAGTTTGGCGCCGGTTGTCGCGATGGGAGTGCACGCGCGGCGGATCGGTGCAACCAACTTGCATGAGCGGCTCCCGGTGCTGAATGCCAATGATGAACTCGGACAGCTGGCCACAATTTTCAACGATCTACTGAATCGGCTCGACCAATCGTTTGAGCGTCAGCGGCGTTTCATCGCGGATGCTTCTCACGAGCTTCGGACGCCGCTGGCAATATTGCGCGGAGAAGCCGAGGTGGCCATGTCGCAGCCGGGACGAACGGCAGAGGACTATCTCGAATCGCTGGGAATTCTCCACGAGGAAACATCGCGGTTGATTAAGATCGTCGAAGACCTGTTCACGCTGACGCGAGCCGATTCGGGGCAGTATCCTCTCTCGCGGGAGGATGTGTATCTGGAGGAAGTAGTCGCGGAGTGCGCGCATTCGGCCAGAACCTTGGCGCGCGAAAAAAATATTGAATTGCGTGTCGACGCTTCCTCGGAATGCCTGGTTCACGGGGACCAGGCGCTGCTGCGTCGGATGATCCTGAATCTGCTGGACAATGCCATCAAGTACACGGCCGAAGGCGGGCGCGTGGATATTGCGTGTCGCTCGACCGCCGCGGGCTTCGAGGTAGATGTCACGGACACGGGACCGGGCATACCGCCGGAGCTGCAGTCCCGCATTTTCGAGCGCTTCTTCCGGGCTGATCCCGCGCGATCGCGTTCGGGGCGCGAGGGCGGGGCCGGTCTAGGACTGTCGATAGCCCTGTGGATTGCCGAAGCGCATCACGGCCGGCTGGAACTGGTTCGATCCGACGCGACAGGAAGCCACTTCGCGGTGTACCTGGCTGGACCCGGAATGGCGTACGCCGGGACGGATTAATCGTCTGTTTATCTCAAGGTCGTTAAATTCGATAGCGGAACGTGAAGGTTGCGGCCGCATGAAAGAAATCCCGTGAGCACTCGATATATCTGGTATCGATCGACAGTTCTCGCGCTAGTGACGCTTGGGATCTTCGCTTTTCCAGGCGCGAGCCAGCAGCCGGATACTCCGGCACCCAAAGTAAACCAGTCCGCTCCATCATCGTCCAAAGCGCAGCCCGCGAACGAAACCGGCTCACCGTTGCAATTGACGCTCCAAGACGCTCTAGCCCGCGCACGAAAGAACAGCGTGGAATTTCAATCGGCGGCGACGGATGCCGCCATCGCGGCGGAAGACCGAAAACAGGCGCGCGATGCCCTGCTGCCTACGGCTGCTTACAACAATCAATATCTCTACACGCAAGGCACCGGAGCCGGCGGCGTTCGGTATATTGCCAACAATTCGGTGCACGAATACATCAGCCAGGGAAACCTGCATGAGGCCATCGATCTCGCAGGAGTGGCGAGTTACAGGCGGGCTGCCGCCGCCGCGGCTGTCGCCAGGGCGCGTGCGGAGATTGCCTCGCGGGGTTTGGTGGTAACGGTCGTGCAGGATTATTTCCGTGTTGCAGCGGCACAAAGCAAGCTGGAAATTGCACAAAGGGGCTCATCGCAAGGGGAAGACTTTTTCAAGTTGACGGGGCAACTTGAAAAAGGTGGCGAGGTGGCGCATTCCGATGTCATCCGGGCAGAGTTACAAATGCAGGATCGTCGCAGGCAACTTCAGGAAGCGCAGCTTGACCTTCTCAACGCAAAGCTGGATTTGGCTGTGCTTATTTTTCCCGACTTCAATGAAAGCTACGAAATCAGCGAGGACCTCCATGCCAGCGTTCCGCTGCCAACCATCGAGGAAGTCCAGCAGCAGGGTGCGAAGGACAACCCTGAGTTGCGTGCGGCGTTGGCGGGAGTCGAGGAAGCTGGGCAGGACATCACGAACGCTCGAGCTGGTTACTTGCCTTCGCTGGCGCTCGACTATTTCTACGGGATTGATTCGGCCCGGTTTGCGACAAACAGCGTGATCGACAACCAGAGGATTCACAATCTCGGCTCTTCGGCGTCCGCAACGCTAAACATACCCATTTGGAACTGGGGAGCCACACAGAGTCGCGTGAAACAAGCCGAGCTTCGGCGCACGCAAGCGCAGCGTGAACTTTCGCTGGCGCAGCGCGAGCTGCTCCGAGAGATGAAGTCGCTGTACGGTGAGGCGGAGACGGCCCTGAATGAATTGGCGGGGTTGCAACGATCCGCGGAATTGGCATCCGAGGGATTGCGTCTGGCAACTCTGCGCTACAAGGGAGGAGAGACAACCGTGTTGGAAGTCGTGGACGCACAAAACTCGTTCGCTCAGGCGAACACGAACTATCAGGATGGAGCGGTGCGTTATCGGGTTGCGCTGGCCAATCTGCAAACACTGACGGGAGCTTTGACGACGCCATGAGAACCGGCTCTTTACGCAACAGAGGGCGGAGTTTTCTCCTCTGCATGGCAACCTGGACAATCGCGTACGCAGCACCGGGATGCGGGTCGGAGGAGAAAGCGAAGGACCCGATCGTCTCCGTCGAAACCACTGCGGCGCACAGGACCACAATATCAAAGACACTTTCGGCGGACGCCGTGGTGTTCCCGCTACAACAGGCTGTACTCACGCCCAAGATCACATCCACGATTAGGTCGTTCCTGGTGCAGCGCGGCAGCCGCGTGCACAAGGGACAGTTGCTCGCGATATTGGAGAATGCAGACCTCTCCGCAGCGGCCGAACAGAGTAAGGGCGAATTTCAGCAAGCAGAAGCGAGTTACGCCACGACTACCGGCGCGAGCCTGCCTGAACAAATCCAAAAAGCGGAGTTGGACACCGCGGCGGCGAAAAGCGCTTTGGATGCACAGCAGCAGCTTTACAACAGCCGCAAGGAACTTTTCGAGCAGGGAGGAATACCGCGGCGAGACTTCGATTCTGCGCAGGTATCGCTCGTGCAGGCGCGCAGCCAGTACGAACAAGCGCAGAAACAGCTCGACGACCTTCACCGGATTGGGCAGGCCCAAGCGCTGAAGTCCGCCGGCGGCCAACTCGCCGCAGCCAAAGGTAAATTTCTCGGAGCCGAGGCACAGCTCAGCTATTCGGAGATTAAGAGCCCGATCGATGGAGTGGTGACGGAGCGGCCTCAGTACCCCGGCGAACTCGCCGCGGCGAATCAGCCCTTGCTCACGGTGATGGATCTTTCGAAACTGATCGCGAAGGCGCACATCGCGCAGTCGGAGGCCGTGGCACTGAAGGTGGGGGACCCGGCAGAGATGCAGCTTCCCGGATTGCAGGAGAAGGTGAAAGGCCGAGTGAGCCTGGTGAGTCCGGCAGTCGATCCGGGAAGCACGACCATTGAAGTGTGGGTCGAGACCACCAAGCCCAGCTCTGCGCTTAAGCCCGGAATGACCGTGCAAGTTCAAATCGCGGCCGCAACTGCCCAAGACGCGCTCGCCGTTCCCGCCTCAGCGGTTTACAAGAACGCGGATGGAACGAGCTTTGTGTTGGTTGCGGGCTCCGACCAAAAGGCTCACGCCAAGACGGTGGAGACCGGCATAAAAAGCGCCAGTGAGGTCCAAATTCTCAGCGGAATCAGAGAAGGCGAAGCCATCATCACGTCCGGCGGCTATGCTCTGCCGGACAACACACAAATTAAGGTCGAAGCACCAGCGCAGGTGGAAAAAGACACAGGCTCCGCCGATGAGTCCGACAAGAAGGGCGGCGACAAAACGAAGCCCGCGGAAAAGGCTAAGGACTAAAGGCAATGGCCTCTGAAGCGGATTTCGGTTCGCGTGTGCCCGTCGACGAAACAGCGCCTTGGTTTGAACGGCTTTCGCGCCCGATTTTGTTTCTCGTCATCAGCCTCGCGGTGGCCGGGGCCTATTTGGCACGGAACATTCCCGTCTCGGTGTTTCCCGAGACAAACTTTCCGCGGATCGTCGTCGGCGTTGATAACGGCGTCATGCCGATCGATCAGATGTTGGTAACCATCACCCGCCCCATCGAAGAAGCGGTAAACAGCGTTCCCGGTTTGCAGCGAGTGGTCTCCATAACCAGCCGGGGATCGGCTGAGATCGATCTTTTTTTCGATTGGAACAGCGACATGATCGTCACACTCCAGCGTGTCGACGCTGTCGTAGCCCGGTTGCAAAGCGAGCTGACGCCGACGGCCAAGCTCGAGACGCACCGGCTCACATTTGCCAGCTTTCCGATTCTTGGCTACAGCCTTACCTCCGGCGCGATTTCGCAGGACAAACTGTGGGAGATTGCCACGTACGACATCAAGCCACGCCTCAACCGCTTGGATGGTGTCGCTTCCGTCTTGGTCCAAGGCGGACGGATCCCGGAATTTCAAGTGTCCCCGGATCCGGCGCGACTACTCTCATCGGGCGTTACCATCCCCGATTTGCTTGAAGCCATTCGCCGAACGAACGTAATCGATTCCCCGGGTTTGCTCGAACACGATCATCAACTCGTGCTTGGCCTGGTGAGTGGCCAGGTGCGAACGCCAGAACAGATTGGCAGGATCGTCGTCAAGAACACGGCGGCTGGGGTTCCCATACGCATTGGAGACCTCGCCACGGTGGGGCCATCGGTCGCGCCGGTTTATACGATTGTTACCGCTAACGGAAAGCCGGCGGTGCTACTCAGCGTCAATCGGCAACCAGAAAGCAACACACTTGCAGTTGCCAATGAAGTGCACGCCCAAATTCAGGAGCTCGCGTCTACGTTGCCGCCGGGCGTCGATCTCGAGCCTTTTTACGATCAGTCAACGATTGTGCACGACTCCATCGCCAGTGTCCGTGATGCCGTGCTTCTCGGTTTGATTCTCTCCTCGGCGATTCTCGTTTTGTTTTTGCGGGATTGGGGGACTTCTCTCGTTGCGGGATTGGTGATTCCAGCCACCTTGCTCCTCACATTTATCGTGCTGAAGTTCACCGGCCAAAGTTTCAATCTGATGACCCTGGGAGGGCTCGCGGCCGCAGTCGGCTTGGTGATCGATGACGCTATCGTGGTTCTCGAAAACATCGTATTGCATCGCGACGCGGGCGAGGGACGCGCACGGGCCATCCAGAGCGCGCTTCAGGAAATGACGGTCCCTTTGATAGGCTCCACGATCACGCCAATCGTAGTGTTCCTGCCTTTGGTATCCATCACTGGTGTCACGGGAAGTTTTTTCCGCGCGCTTGCCATCACCATGACTGTTTCGCTGCTCTGCTCGCTGCTGCTTGCTCTCGCCTGGACTCCCATTCTGAGCCAGTATTTTGTTCGCAGGAAGAGTCCTGATCTGCCGCAATCCGCAGAAAGGATGCAGCAACCACTGGACGCCCGGGCCCTCATGGTCGCCGAGGAAGCGCATATCCGTGGCCTGTTTGGCCGGATCGTGAATTTTTACGAGCGTTGCATGAGAAGCGTGATCCGCCGCCCGTTGCTGCTGATTGCCAGCTCGGTGGCCATCGTCATTCTTTCGGTCGTGGGCTACAAGTTGCTGGACACAGCACTTTTGCCTGAAATGGATGAAGGCGGATTCATTCTTGACTATTACACGCCGCCAGGGAGTTCGTTGGCTGAATCGGACCGCATCCTTCAGCGCATTGAAAAAATTCTCCGTGCCACGCCGGAAGTTGAAAATACGTCACGCCGCACTGGGCTCCAGCTGGGATTGGCCGCCGTGACCGAAGCGAATCGCGGAGACTTTACGGTGAGGCTGAAGCGCGACCGCAAGCGCGGCATCGACGAAGTCATCAACGATGTGCGTGGGCAAATCAAGGAGAGCGAACCAGCGGCAGACATCGAATTTGTCCAAGTGCTGCAAGACATGATAGGCGATCTCTCGAATGAGCCCGAGCCTGTTGTCATCAAGCTGTATTCCCAGGATGCACAGCTCCTGCTTAAGACCGCACCGCAAGTCGCGGAGGCCATCGGAAAACTGCACGGCGTTGTCGACGTCCTCGACGGCATCGAGAATACCGTCAGCGGGCCGGCGGTTACGTTTCAGATCGATCCGACGACCGCGGCGCGTTCCGGATTTACCGCTGAGGAAGTCAGCATGGACGCGGCAGCGCTCATCGAGGGCGAACCGGCGGCTACGCCGGTCGTCTTGAACGATCGAGCCTATCCCATCCGCGTGCGCTTCCCCGAGCGCAGCCGCACCTCTCTGGAGCAAATGACCAACACCTTGATTGTTAGTTCGACCAATCGCACTGCAACGCTTGGCTCGCTCGCTACGCTCACAACGGACCCCGGCGAAACGGAAATCCGGAGAGAAAACCTGCAGAGGTTAGTCGAGGTGACAGCCCGTCTTGAAAATGTGGGACTGGGGCAAGGGATCGCGGAGGTACAAAAGGTCGTTGCGGATCTTCACCTTCCAGCGTCCATCCGCATCGAGTATGGCGGGCAATATCAAGAGCAGCAAAAATCTTTTCGTGACCTGCTGATGGTTCTTTTCCTGGCACTCGCGCTGCTGTTTGTCGTGCTGCTTTTCGAATTCCGCACTTTCTCGGCGCCAGTAGCGATTCTTGCATCGGCCCTGCTTTCCACATTCGGAGGTTTTTTGGCTCTGCTCGTGACGCGCACGGATTTTAATGTTGCGTCGTTTATGGGAATGATCATGGTGATCGGCATCGTCGCGAAAAACGGTATTTTACTTCTCGATGCGGAACAGCGTTTTCGCGGACTGGGCTTCTCCTCCGCGGAGGCCATGCTGCAGGCGGGCCGGCGGCGGCTTCGGCCCATTGCCATGACCGCTCTGGCCACCATCGCCGGGATGCTGCCCCTGGCGCTGGCCATCGGCTCCGGTTCTCAAATGTTGCAGCCGCTTGCGATTACCGTGATCGGCGGCCTCTTAAGCTCCATGGTTTTGTCTCTGGTGTTCACGCCGGCGATCAATTACTTCTTGCAACACCGCTCAACGGGCGCGAGCGAACCAGCCAAAGCGATCTAAAAACTCGCGAGCACGAACATGCGCTAGACCGGGACTGCATTTCCCTTTCCTTGTCTGTCCTAGTAAAGTTGATAGCGGAGATTACTTATTATCATGCACGAGACAGCTGTAAAGGACGTCGCACGCACGCCTGGGCGAAATACTGCAGTGCCGCTCAGCAAGAATGCGCACCTGTTGCGCTGGGTGGAAAAAATGGCGGAGCTTGCGAAGCCCGCGGCGATCCATTGGGTGGACGGCTCGCAGGAAGAAATCGACATCTTGCGCCGAGACATGGTGGCATCTGGGACACTCATCAAGCTAAATGAAAAACTGTGGCCCGGGTGCTACTACGCTAGATCGGATGTGAACGATGTTGCGCGCGTGGAGGATCGGACGTTTATTTGCTCGTTGTCAAAGGACACCGCCGGTCCCACAAACAACTGGGAAAACCCCTATGAAATGAGGAAGAAGCTGAAGAGTCTTTTCAACGGCGCCATGCGCGGACGCACGATGTACGTGCTGGGATATAGCATGGGCCCTTTCGGCTCTCCCATGTCGCAGATTGGAGTGCAACTGACCGATTCGCCGTATGTAGTCGTTAATATGCGCATCATGGCGCGCATAGGGCTGCCGGTTTTCCAGCAGATCGACACGGGTATACCTCGCGTCGTTCCATGCATGCATTCCGTTGGCGCACCGCTCGCGGAAGGTCAAAAAGATGTTTCGTGGCCGTGCAACAAAGAAAAATACATCGTCCATTTCCCGGAGACCCGCGAAATTTGGTCTTATGGTTCTGGGTACGGCGGAAACGCCCTGCTCGGTAAAAAGTGTTTCGGATTGCGAATCGCCTCCAACATCGCGCGGGACGAAGGTTGGATGGCGGAGCACATGCTGATCCTCGGCGTGGAAAATCCCGCCGGTGAGAAGACCTATGTGGCCGCCGCTTTTCCGAGCGCTTGCGGAAAAACAAATTTTGCCATGCTCATCCCACCCAAAGGATTTGAGGGATGGAAAGTTTGGACGGTCGGAGATGACATTGCCTGGATTCGACCGGACGAGCGCGGCCTTCTGCGGGCGATAAATCCGGAAGCGGGGTTTTTCGGAGTGGCGCCGGGCACTTCAGTAAAGACGAATCGCAACGCCATGGCTACGCTCGCAAAAAACTCTATCTTCACCAATGTCGCGCTAACTCCGGACGGTGGCGTGTGGTGGGAGGGCATGACGGACACCCCGCCCGCGGAATGCTTCGATTGGAAGGGCCGGAAGTGGACCCCCGAGATTGCCAAAGAAACGGGCGCAAAGGCAGCGCACCCAAACGCGCGGTTCACGGCCCCAGCTTCGCAATGTCCGACGATCGATCCGGCGTGGGAAGATCCCAGCGGCGTTCCCATCAGCGCCATTATCTTTGGCGGCCGCAGAGCAACCACGATGCCGCTCGTTTTCCAGGCTTTCAATTGGAGCTCCGGAGTGTACATCGGAGCGACCATGGGATCGGAAACTACCGCGGCCGCAGCAGGCTCGGTGGGCACAGTTCGCCGCGATCCAATGGCCATGCTTCCCTTCTGCGGCTATCACATGGGCGACTACTTCCGTCATTGGATCAAAATGCAGCGCTCGCTTACGCTAACGCCCAGAATTTTCCACGTGAACTGGTTCCGCAAGGATGCAGAAGGAAAATTCATGTGGCCGGGGTTCGAGGAAAACATGCGCGTTCTGAAATGGATCGTGGACCGCACCAAAGGCCGGGCCCTGGCTCGGGAGACGCCCATCGGTTGGATGCCGCGTTACGAAGACATGGAATGGAAAGGCATGGACCTCTCCAAGGAAAAGTTTGAAGAGCTGCAAAAGTTTGACCGGGAAGCCTGGCGCAAAGAAGTGATTGAACACGAAGAGTTGTTTATCGGACTTCACGACCATTTGCCGAAAGAAATGGTCTACGAACGAGAGCTGCTGATCTGCAGGCTCTAGCTAAAAGTGCAATTCAATGTAGACAAGATACGCCGCAAGGGCCAAGCCGAACAGCGCGGTCAGAATTCCGACGAGGTCAATGATGAAACCGGCGGGCTGAAAGTTTCCAGAGTCAATCTGTACGCGGGTCCGCCGGTACCGAACCAGCCCCGCCATCGAAACAAACACGCCCGCAAGTATCGCCACTGTGCCGAACCACACCGAAAGTCCGGACGTTGGCACAACGTGGCCCTGCCCAGCGATCTGCATCCATTGCCGAATAGCGATAGCAAAACGGCCAATCGCAAAACCAAACACGACGATGGCCACGCCGGTGCGCACCCACGCAAGAAACGTGCGCTCATTGGCGAGATGATCGCGGGCGGCGTTAGAGTTGGTGTTGCTTTGCGGCGGAGGAGCGTTCGCAGGTTTTTCAACCATAAATTCTCAAGAGAAGTCCGCGGGCTGTCCAGACTCGGCTATTTTACTGCCAATTGAAGAAGTGGGCCGGCAGCGCTGATATTTTTTACCAGATCACCGGGAACATTGTGCCGTTGCTGGAGATATTCCGGGCTATTGTGCGACACCCACACTTGGCCCCCGGCGTCCTCCCAAACCAATGCCTTCAACGGAAGATCGATCGCGATCGTGGGAGACGCAACCATAACGGGCGTACCCCCCTTGGGGCTTCCGAAAAGGATGAGCTGAGTAGCGTGCATTTTCAAACCAACCTTCTCGGCTTCGCCGCTGTGATCAATGCGGCAGAATATCGTTAAGCCTTTTTCTCGCAGCAAAGATTCGATTCGCTTGAGAGTTTCTGGAACCGAGTAGGGGCTGCTTAGGTGCTGCATTCCGTTATCTAAATTTGGAGCCACAACCGCCCCCTATGCGTGCGGAAAATATTCGTCGACGCGTTTCTTCGCGAGA
>Ga0210395_10002676_pt1 | contig 13795 bp, 14 predicted proteins | sample IncBWH4OmetaG_FD_150861 | JGI IMG/M metagenome (GOLD analysis project Ga0210395, IMG submission 150861) | Forest soil microbial communities from Barre Woods Harvard Forest LTER site, Petersham, Massachusetts, United States - Inc-BW-H-4-O ... | reverse complement strand
GAGCCGGAGATGTCCTGGGCGCAAAGTCTCGCGATGTCCGTCAGGGTGCGCGTCGTGCGGGCCTTGGCCAGCACCGGACTTGCGGACCTGAGCGGAACACCGCTGGGTGGCCTCACGCAGCTGGCCGAGGCGACACCGTTGGCGCGCGAAGCCCAGCGTCTCAGCCGCTTCAACCAGGCCCGTCGGCTCTACGCCTACTGCTTCTGCAGCGCCCAGTAACCCCCGTTGGCGGTCGTGGCGACTATACTGGCGCAATGCCCAGGCAAGCCGAGGCGCCCGCAGCCGATGAACCCATGCGGATCGACCGCTGGCTGTTCTTCGTACGCCTGTTCAAGTCGCGCAGCCTGGCAAGCGAAGCGGTCAGCGGCGGTCGGGTTCATCTCAATGCCGAGCGGGTGAAACCCGCGCACGTGGTGCGCATCGGCGATCAGATCGCCTTCAGCCGCGGCACGGTGATCTTCGATTGTCAGGTGATCGGCCTGCCGTTGCGACGCGGGCCGGCACCGCAGGCCGCGGCCTGCTACCGTGAGTCCGAGGCCAGCGTCGCGCGCCGGGCGCAGTTCGCGCAGCGCATGCGCACGGCCAGCGCCTTCGCGCCGCGCCCGGACTCCCGACCGGACAAGCACGAGCGCCGCGAGTTGCGGCGCATCCGGGGGCGGGATTGAAGAATTTCAAATATTACGATCTGATCCTGGGCGCCTACGTCTGTGTACTGCTGTGCGCCAACCTGATCGGACCGGGTAAATTCACCACGCTGCATCTGCCGCTCATCGGGTCGGTGACTTTTCTGGCCGGTGTGCTGTTCTTTCCGATTTCGTATTTTTTCGGTGACGTGCTCACCGAAGTCTATGGCTATGCGCGCGACCGGCGGGTGGTGTGGGCAGGCTTTGCCGCGCTGCTGTTCGCCTCCCTGATGTCGGTGGCCATCGTGCACCTGCCGCCCGCGGATTCCTGGCGCGGCAATCAGGCGGCGATCGAGACGATTTTCGGCAGTACGCCGCGCATCATTGCCGCTTCTGTCATTGCCTTCTGGTGCGGATCCTTCGTGAACAGCTTCGTGCTGGCGAAGATGAAAATCCTGACGCAGGGACGCTGGCTGTGGACGCGTACCATCGGTTCGACGCTGTGCGGGGAACTGGTGGATTCTTCGTTGTTCCTGTTCATCGCCTTTGCCGGAACCACGCCGCGCCAGGAGCTGCTCGCGGCGCTGCTGACCCAGTACGTCATGAAGTCCAGCTGGGAGATCATCTCCACGCCCCTCACCTACAAGCTGGTGAACTTCCTGAAGCGCGCCGAACACGAGGATTATTACGACCACAACACGAATTTCACTCCCTTCTCCCTGCGCGTATCCGATGGACGCGGCAGCGCCGCCTGAGCCGCGCTTTGTGGCGGCCGCGCAGGCACTGAACTGCGCGCTGGGCGATGCTGTGAATGCCCAGTTCCTGGCCCCCGAGGAGCAGGCCGTGCGGCAACTGTGCGAGCGCGCCCGCCTGCCGCCGGCGCAGCGCGCGGCGGTGCAGGAACGGGCCTTACAGCTGGTGTTGGGGGTGCGCGGCGCGCGTTCGCGAGGGGGCGGCCTGGATGCCCTGCTGCGGCAGTACCACCTGGCCTCGGCCGAGGGCGTGGTGCTGATGTGTCTGGCCGAAGCGCTGCTGCGCATTCCGGATGCGCTGACCGCGGACCGGCTGATCGCCGACAAGCTGTCCGAAGGCGACTGGGAGCGGCACCTCGGGGACAGCGATTCGCTGCTGGTGAATGCCTCGACCTGGGGCCTGATGCTCACCGGGCGTCTGGTGGAACTGGACCGGGGCGAGGTCGGCTCGCTGCGCGGCTGGTTCGGACGCCTGGCCGCGCGCCTGAGTGAACCGGTGGCCCGGGCGGCATTGCGCCAGGCGATGCGGGTGCTGGGGCACCAGTTCGTCATGGGGCGCGACATCGCCGAGGCTCTGGAGCGCACGCGCGGCAGCAGCGAAAGCCGCTACGCCTACTCTTTTGACATGCTGGGTGAGGCGGCCATCACCGCAGCCGATGCGCAGCGCTACTTCGAGAAGTATCGGGATGCCATCAGTGAGGTCGGAAGCCATGCGAGCGCGCGTGAGCCCGCCGCGGCTCGTCCGGGCATCTCGGTCAAGCTCTCGGCACTGCATCCGCGCTATGAATACCTGCAGCGCGAGCGGGTGGTGCGCGAGCTGGCGCCAAGACTGCTGGAGCTGGTGCGACAGGCACGCGCGGCCGGCATCGCGCTGACGGTGGATGCCGAGGAAGCCGACCGGCTGGAGCTTTCCCTGCAGCTGATCGATATCGTGCTGGCCAGCGAGGTGACCGAGGGCTATGGCGGCTTCGGCCTGGCGGTGCAGGCGTATCAGAAGCGCGCCTACGGGTTGCTGCAATGGCTGATCCGGCAAACTCGCGAGCGGCGCCGGCAGCTCACCGTGCGGCTGGTCAAGGGAGCCTACTGGGACACGGAAATCAAGCGGGCACAGGAACGCGGCCTTGCGGGTTTTCCGGTCTTCACCCGCAAGATGAATACCGATGTCTCATACCTCGCCTGTGCGCGCCTGCTGGCCGAGCACGTGGCCGTGATCTATCCGCAGTTTGCGACCCATAACGCCCATACCGTGGCCTATGTGTCCCAGATCATGGCCGGGGTCGGCCCGGGCCGCTTCGAGTTTCAGCGTCTGCACGGCATGGGTGAGGAACTGTACGAGCAGGTCATCGCCGAGGGGCCCGCCTGCCGGGTGTATGCGCCGGTCGGGCCGCACGAGGACCTGCTGCCCTACCTGGTGCGGCGCTTGCTGGAGAACGGGGCCAATACCTCCTTTGTGAACCGGATTCTGGATGAACGGTTGCCGCCCGAGCAGATCATCATGGATCCGGTGGCGGAGGCGGACCAGACGCATCCGGCCGCCGAGCCGCGCATTGCGCAGCCCGAACAGCTGTTTGGCACGACGCGGCCCAATTCGCGCGGCGTGAATCTGGCCGATGGCGCCGAACTTCGCACCCTGCTCGCCGGTTGCGCCCAGGCCGGCGCGATACAGCCGGTTGAGCCAGCCTCGCCCCCGGACATCGAACGGGCGCTGGTGATTGCCACTGCGGCACAGCCAGCCTGGAGCCAGCGCGGTGTCACGCAGCGGGCCGAGATACTGGAGCGCGCGGCCGACCTTTTTGAGGCGCAGCGTGCCGAGCTCATCGCCCGCTGTGTGCTGGAGGCGGGGCGTACCGTGCCTGACAGCGTCTCCGAAGTGCGGGAGGCCATCGATTTTCTGCGCTACTACGCGCTGCAGGCGCGCTCGCTGGGCGCAGCGGTCCGGCTCGAGGGCCCAACCGGTGAGCGCAATACCCTAAGAGTGCGCGGGCGCGGTGTGTTTGCCTGCATCAGCCCGTGGAATTTTCCGGTGTCGATCTTCACCGGACAGGTGAGCGCGGCGCTGGTGACGGGCAATACCGTGCTCGCCAAGCCCGCCGAACAGACCCCGCTGACCGCCGCACTGGCGGTTGACCTGCTGCATCGCGCGGGAATTCCCAAGGAGGTGCTGCAGCTGCTGCCGGGCGGCCCGCCGGTCGGTGAGGCGCTGACCTCGGATGCGCGGGTCTGCGGGGTGGTCTTCACCGGGTCCACCCAGACCGCCCGCAGCATCGACAGGACCCTTGCGGCACGAACCGGCGCCATCGCGACCCTGATCGCCGAGACCGGCGGCATCAATGCCATGATTGTGGACAGTTCCGCATTGCCCGAACAGGTGGTGCTGGACAGCATCACTTCGGCATTCAACAGCGCCGGTCAGCGCTGCTCGGCGCTGCGTGTGCTGCTGCTGCAGGAGGAGATCGCACCGCGCGTGCTGGAGTTGCTGGCCGGACAGATGGACGAGCTGGTGATAGGGCCGGCGTGGCAGTTGAATACGGATGTCGGACCGGTCATCGATGATGAGGCGCTCGCCAGCCTCGATGAGTATGCGGCACGCATCGTTACCGGCACCCGCTGGCAGCATCGGGCACGCTTGCCGGCAATGATGGCGGGCGGACGCTATTTCGCGCCTCTGGCGGTGGAAGTGGCGAGCCTCGCCGCGGTGGAACGCGAAGTCTTTGGCCCGGTGCTGCACATCGTTCGCTATCGGGCCAGTGACCTCGAGGCGGTGGTCGATGCCATCAATCGCATGGGTTATGGTCTCACGCTGGGTATTCACACGCGCATCGACAGCGCCGCCCAGGCCATCGCCGATCGGGTGCAGGTCGGCAATGTCTATGTGAACCGCAATATGATCGGCGCCGTGGTGGGTGTTCAGCCCTTCGGCGGCTGCGGCCTGTCCGGCACCGGCCCGAAGGCCGGTGGCCCGCATTACCTGATGCGGTTCATGAGCGAACAGACGCTGACGATCAATACCGCCGCTCTGGGCGGCAATGCCAGTCTGCTATCAATGTAATACCATCAAACCATGCCAGCGCACGAGAACCCAGCGCCCACGTCGGTAGAGCGCATCCAGATCGGGCCGATCACAGTCCAGGACTCCGAGCCCTTGTTTCGCTGGTTCAACGATCCGCAGGCAGCGCGCCTGGACTATGCCTGGCGGCCCGTAGATGGCATGAGTCACCAGAAATGGATCAGCAGCGTGGGCACCGACGCCAGCCAGATATGGTTTGCCATCCGCAGGCACGGTCATCCGGCGATAATCGGCTTCGCCATTTTGCGCAATATTTCCGCGGTGCATCGGTCCGCAGAGTTCGGTCTGCGCATCGGCGAGGAGGCCGATCGCGGCCGCGGCTTCGGCAAGCAGGCCGCCTCGCAGGTGCTGCAGTTCGCCTGGGCGGCGCTGAACCTGAATCGTATCCAGGTATCCGTGTTTGCCGGCAATGAACGCGCGCTGCGGCTGTATGCGGCGTTAGGCTTCAAGCGCGAGGGGGTCCTGCGGCGGGCGCAGTTCATCGACGGCGCCTGGACCAACATCATCATCATGGCGGCCCTGCGACCCCGAGCGACGGTACGCGCGCAGTCATGAAGCGGCCCGGGATCGCACTGTTGGCTGTGGCAGCGGCGCTGGGGTCCGCGGGCGCACAGGCCGGCGAGTGTGAGAATCTTGCCGCCCGGACCAGCTCCCAGGTCCAGATCATCCTGGCGCAGACGGTCAAGGCCGGGACCTTCCTGCCGCCCGGTGGCGCAGCAGCCTTGCCGCGGCTGCCGCGGTTCTGCCGCATTGTTCTCAGATTGCGGCCCACGCCGGACTCGGACATCGGCACGGAGATCTGGCTGCCGGCGCAATGGAATACCAAGCTGCTGGCCATCGGCAACGGCGGCTGGGGTGGGCCGGTCGACTTCGAGGCCATGGCCGCGGGCTTGCGACGCGGCTATGCGGTCAGCGCTACTGATGACGGACATGGACAGCGCGACGGCGCCCGTTTCGCCTTGGGCCACCCTGAGAAACTCATCGACTTCGCCTATCGCGCCGAGCATGAATCCACGCTCCAGGCCAAAGCACTGATCAAGGTGCTCTATGGCCGCGAATCCAGTCACTCCTATTGGCAGGGCTGCTCCGGCGGCGGCCGCGAAGGGCTCATCCAGGCGTATCGCTACCCGGATGAATTCGACGGCATCATTGCCGGGGATCCGGCCAACATTCGCCGCAATGCCTGGGCAATGTGGCTGGCGGTGCGCGCGCTGAATGATCCGGCGTCCTATATTCCGCCGGCCAAGTATCCGATGCTGCACGAAGCGGTACTGGCCGCCTGCGATGCCAACGACGGCCTGCAGGATGGGCTCATTTCAGAACCGCAGCGCTGTCAGGTGGATTTTGCGGCCCTGCAATGCAAAGGGGAGGACGGTCCGCAATGCCTGACACCGCCGCAGGTCAAGACCGCACAGTCCATCCTCAGTCCGGCGACCACGCCGGCCGGCGTGGTCCTGTTCCCGCGTTTGGAGCCGGGAACCGAACTGCGCTGGGGGCGCCTGGTGGGCGGCCCCGCACCGGTGGATCTGTTCCTCGACGAATTCCGGTACCTGGTCTACCAGGATCCGAATTGGGACTGGCACAGCTTCGACCTGGAGCGTGATGCCGCGAAGGCCGAGGCCATCGACCGGACTTTGGACGTGATGGACCCGCATCTGGCCGCCTACGCGAACCATGGCGGCAAGCTGCTGCTCTATCACGGCTGGGCCGATCAACAGGTTGCGCCGGGATCCACCGTGGAGTTCTATGAGGATGTGCGCAGCTTGAGTCCGGATCCGCAGCATGCCGATGACTGGGTCCGTCTGTTCATGGCACCCGGGATGGCTCACTGCAGCGGGGGCGAGGGACCGAACAGCTTCGACAGCCTCACGGCCCTCGAGCACTGGGTGGAACAGGGCCAGGCTCCGCGGCGGATCCTCGCCGAGCATCGTACCGCAGGACTCGTGGATCGCACCCGGCCGCTATGCCCCTATCCGCAGGTGGCGCGCTACAGCGGCAAAGGCAGCATCGATGCGGCCGTGAATTTCACTTGCGCGGCGGCGAAGTGAGCGGCATCCCCCACGCCGGTTCCGCGGGTGTGATCTTGGCGCCCAGGTTGCGCACCTCCACCAGCGCCGAATAGACCGTATCGTCGATCTGGAAACTCAGTGCCCGCTTGGGCGGATTGCTGGTCAACCAGGATGCGCTGGTGCAACCCACGAACTGCGCATCGAGCTTCATGCGCATGGGGGCGCCCTGCTGGGCGTCGCAGATCTCATTCGCGGCGGCCAGGATCTTGCGCGCGATCGCATAGTGCCGCGGGTTGGCACTGCGCAGACTGTCGAGCTGGTCCTGGCTGTCGAGTCTTTCGTGCTTGAGCGGTTTGAGCGGCCCCGGATCGGCCCCAGGCAGCAGCGTCGGGGGTTCGGCGGCAGCGGATGCCGCGGCCAAGATACAGGTGGCTATTCCAATCGCAAAAACCAGCGTAAGAATTCGCATGATTCGCAACTCCTGGCCTAGCGGGGCTTGATTGCCCCCTTGCAGATTCGTTCCAGCAGCGTCGGAAAATCTATGCCCGCGGCGCGCGCGGCCTGCGGCAGCAGGCTGGTGGCCGTCATACCCGGGAGCGAGTTTGCCTCAAGGCACCAGAATTGTCCCGCGGCATCGCGGCGAAAGTCGATGCGGCTGTAGGCACCGAGTTTCAGCGCCCGGTGGGCCTGCAGGGCGTGGTCCTGCAGCCGCGCTGATTCCTCCTGCGGCAGCTGCGCCGGAAACAGTTCCCGGGCGCCACCCTGCTGGTACTTGGACTGATAGTCGAAGATCTCCCCGGGCGGGAAAATCTCACCCACCGGCAGCGCCTGGCCATCCAGGATCCCCACCGTGAACTCCCGCCCGGGAATGAACCTCTCCACCATCACCTCATCGTCGAAGGCGTAGGCGCTGTGTAGCGCCGCGGCCAGCTGCTCGGCGCCGCGCACCACGGTGAGCCCAACGGTCGAGCCTTGCTTGCTGGGCTTCACCACCACTGGCCATCCCAGCTGGCGATCGACTTCCCCGGCCACCACCGGTGCCATCAGCCAATCGGCGGTGGGGACCCCGGCGGACCTGAACAGTCGTTTTGCCAGATCCTTGTCCATGGCGACGGCGCTGGCGATGTGGTTGCTGCCGGTATAGGGCATGCCAGCCAGGTCCAGCAGCCCCTGCACGCGGCCGTCTTCTCCGGCACCGCCGTGCAGGGCGAGAAAGACAACATCGGTGTGCCGGATGTCGAAGTGCGCCGGCGACAAAGCCACGGCGCGGGCGCGCACCTGCTCAATCGCAGTGCTGGATGGGGGCAGCGGGGCAACCCGGCTGGCCAGCAGTCGCCGTTCCTCGGCAGGCGGCAGCTGGCCCGTGGCGGTATCGATCGCATGGACCTCGTGGCCCAGAGCGCGCAGCGCCGGAATGATCTGCGCGGCGCTGGCGATGGATACATCACGCTCCTCGCTGGTACCGCCAAACAGTACGGCAATTCTCATGGCGCGATCATAATGGCGGGGTGGATCGGCAGACATGAAGACAGCTCCCACTTTGACGTTCGAATGGCTCGATGAAGCTCACGCTGAAGGCCTGTACGAGGGGTTCAGCGACGAGCAGGTGAGTCGCTGGACCGCTGAAAAGCTGCCCGGGTCCCTCGAGGACCTGCGTCGCGAATTCGCGGCCTTCAATGCCGGGCCGCCGGCGGACCGTCCGGAGATCTGGATGAACTGGGTCATCCGGGACAGCGGTTCTGCGGAACTGCTCGGCACCCTGCAGGCCACCGTCTTCGCCGATGGCAGCCTGTGGATCGGGTACAAGCTGGTGCGCTCGGCCTGGGGACGCGGCATCGCCACGGCGGCCGTGCAGTGGCTGCTGCAGGAACTGGCGGCCCATTACCCGGGGAGGGTGGTGCTGGCCGCGGTGGACACCCGCAATCTCGCCTCGCAACGGGTGCTGCAGAAATGCGGGTTTGGCTATCTGCGCTCCGAACCTGCCGAGATCCGCGGCGAGGCCACCCTGGATTACGTATATCAGTACACGCTCACGCATGCTGCTCGTACCAGTCGAGCCGGCGTGTCAGCACCATGACGGTGGCAAGGAGCGCAAACAAGGCGATGGCGCCGGCGAGCAGGGCGTAGCTCTCGGAGGTCACCAGCAGATACAGGAGGGCGTAGGTGCCACCCAGTACCCCGGCGGCGGCCGCTCCGGCGCGGGCGCTGCGCAAGGCGCCGGCCAGGTACACACCCATCAGTGCGCACAGCGCCGTCGCTGCAAGCACATAGGCCCACAGGAATCCCAGATGCTCGGAGAACGCGAGCAGCAGCAGATAGAAGACGCTCAGGGCCAGTCCCATGAGACCGTACTGGATGGGATGCACCGGCCGCCGCTGCAGGGCTTCCACCAGGAACAGCGTCAGGAAACTCAAGGCAATGAACAGGCCACCATATTTCACCGCACGGGTGGCGCGCTGATAGATGTCGACGGGCTGCACCAGTTCAATCCCGAAGCCGCTGTCCAGCATGGTTGCCGCGGGCGTCGCATCCTGAAACCAGCGATCGCCATAGGAGCGATTGAAGTTCAGCACCTGCCAGCGGGCCGTGAAGCCATTGGCATCGATGCGGCGTTCGATGGGCAGGAATCCGGCGGTGAAGCCCGGATCACGCCAGTTGCCGCGGCTATGTACCTGCATGGTGCGGGCCAGCGGCAGAAATTGCAGTGACTGAGTGCCGGCGAGATTGAACGACAGATCAAAAGGGTGTCGCCCCGCGGTCAGATCAGTTCCGGCGATGAGCGTGGCGGCGAGGGTCGGAAGGGGAAAACCCGTGGCGGGCTCGAAGTTCTGGAAGGCGTCGCTGGTCGGATCGAGGTCGCGCAATCCCCGCAGATCGTTGATGGGCAACAGCAGCCGCGCCTGTTCGAGGTGAACGTGCAGCGCCGGGCTGGCGCGGGTCAGCCGGGCGATCTCCCGCGCGACATCGAATTCACCCTTGGCGCGCACCCGTGCGACATAAACCGGTACGGCATATGATCCCACGCTGCGGGGCGCGTCCTGGACCTGCAGATCCACGTTGAGGTCCAGGGTGTCAGGCAGCACGTACCAATCCCGAGGATGGTCGGCATCCGCATCGGTGGTGACCGGAATGGCGATCAGCGGGCCGGCGAGCCACTGGCGCTCGCCCCAGCCGCGCGCGACCGCCTCTACGGCGGCATCGCGCTCGTGGACCCGATCGCTGACCAGATTCTGCAGCAGCATCAGGGGAATCAGCAGCAGCAGGGCAATGGCGGTGAGTACGGCGGCCTTGGTGGAATTCGAGCGGGTCGTTGCTGGCATGTCTGCCTCCTGTTTGCGCCGTAGCTTTGCGCTGCAGAGTGATTGCCCGGTGACGCAATCATGGCGAAATAAGGCAGGCTGCCGGCAGCTTATACTGGGCAGTGGGGAATAAATCGGTGGGGTCCGGAGTCTTAACCAGATGGTGAGGGACGACAGGCGCGGCCGCTTCGAAGCGCAGGTGTTGCAGCATCTGGACGCCGCGTACCGCTATGCGCGCTGGCTTTGCCGATCCGCCACCGATGCGGATGATGTCTTGCAGGAGGCGACCTTGCGGGCCTACCGCAGCTTCGAGAGTTTGCGCGGGTCGGACGCCAAGGCCTGGCTGCTGACCATCGTCCGCAATTGCCATTTGACGGCCATCGGGCAGCGCCAGCGCCACAAGCTGGTGCCGCTGCCCGAAGAGCATGACGAGTGCGGCAATGAGCTGGTGGCCAGTACGCCAGGTCCCGAAGCCCTCGCCATGGACCGCGATCAGCAGCGCGCGTTGCAGCGGGTGCTGGCGGGGCTGCCCGAAGAACACCGTGAAGTCCTGGTCCTGAGGGAAGTGGAGGACATGGATTACCGCGAAATCGCCACCATCACGAGCCTGCCCATCGGAACCGTGATGTCACGCCTGGCTCGTGCGCGCGCATCACTGCGCACGCGTTGGCTGCAAGAGGCCGCAGGAGACGCCCATGGCATGCCTTGAATCCACACGCCTCCCGGAATACTTCGATGGCGAGGTCGACAGTGCCGCGGCGCTGCTGCTTGAACGGCACCTGCAGACCTGCGCCGAATGTCAGGGGCAGCTGGCCGCACTCCAGGAGGTCCGCGGCCTGCTGCGCGGCCCGGCGAGGCGGCTCATCGTACCGGCCGCGCTTCGGGGTCGGATCACCGACGCCCTGGATCAAGAACCCACCCGGCCTGCGCGTGGCAGGCGGGCGGAGCCGTCGCGACCCTTCTGGTTCGGCGTGCTCAGCGGCATCGGTGGCAGTGCCGTCGCTGCGGCGCTCGGGTTCGTGTTCCTGCTGCCGCTGCTGACCAATCCGCTGCCCGCGGAACTGGTCGCCGATCACACCCATTCGCTGCTGTCCTCGCACCTGATCGATGTGGTGTCCACCGACCAGCACACGGTCAAACCCTGGTTTGCCGGCCGTACCGATGTGTCCCCGGAGGTGGCCGACTTCGCTGCGCAGGGGTATCGCCTGCTGGGCGGGCGCGTCGAGGTCCTGGATCAGCAGCGCGCGGCGGTGCTGGTGTACCAGCATGGCGCGCATTTCATCAATGTGTACACCTGGGCGGCCGGCAGCGGCGGCGTGCCGCAGGACACGACACGCCGCGGCTACCACCTGGCGTTCTGGAAACAGGGCGATCTGCAGTACTGTGCCGTCTCGGACGCCGGCTGGACCGAACTGAAAGTCCTGGCAGGCCTGATTCAGGGCCAAGCCGCACGCGACCAGCCCCATTGAACACCCTTCGCCAGGGCCGGGAATAAATCCGGCGCGCTCGCAGTCTGTACTCCCGAACCCCTTCATAGCGGAGACAGACATGACCGATGATCAAGTCCTGCGCGGGCGGCGCAACGCGCTCAAGTGCATGGCCTATGGCGGCGCCGGCACGCTGTTCGTGCTATCCGCGGGTATCTTCACACCCATCGACCTGGCGGCCGCCGCGGATGCCAAGGTGCCCGTGGCCCGGCTTGGCAAGCCGCTGTTCGTCCAGATCAGTGATACCCACATAGGATTCGCCAAGGATGCCAATCCGGACGTCACTGGCACCTTGAATCACGCCATCGATCTGGTGAACGGGATGGCGGAACAGCCGGCGCTCATCATCCACACCGGCGACATCACCCATCTGTCAAAGCCGGCGGAGTTCGATCTGGCCCAGCAGCTGCTGTCACGCCTGCGAACCACCGAACTGCACACGACTCCGGGCGAACACGACACCGCCGATGCGGCCGTCACGGAGTACTTCGCGCGCTTCGGCAGCGCCTCGCAGAACCGCGGCTATTACAGTTTTGATCACGCCGGAGTGCATTTTGTTTCGCTGATCAATGTCCTGAACTTCAAAGCCGGGGGTCTGGGGTCCCTGGGCGCCGAGCAGCTGGCGTGGGTCACCGAGGATCTCAAGTCGCGCTCGTCGAGTACGCCGATCGTGGTGTTTGCGCACCTGCCGCTGTGGACCATCTATGAGCCCTGGGGCTGGGGAACCGGGGATGCAGCTCAGCTGATGGAGCAGCTGCGCCGGTTCGGCTCGGTCACCGTCCTCAACGGGCATATCCACCAGATCGTGCAGAAGGTCGAAGGCAACATCACCTTCCATACCGCCCGTTCCACCGCCTATCCCCAGCCGGCGCCCGGCACGGCCCCGGGTCCGGGGCCATTGAAGGTTCCCGCCGAGCAGTTGTCCTCCATGCTGGGGGTGACCAGCGTGGCGCAGGTGCGCCATCCGCGGTCGCTGGCACTGAGTGATGCGACGCTATGAGGTCATCAGTGAAGCGCGCAATTGCGGTGGCCCTGATGGCGCTGTGGCTGGCCTCCGACGCCACCGCGGCTGATGCGCCACCGGCTGGCATGCGGATCGAGATCAAGGACTTCATGTTCGCACCCATGGAGTTCAGGACCACTGTCGGGGTGGCTGTGACCTGGGTGAATCAGGATGATGAGCCCCACACCATCGTCAGCGACACGGGACTGTTTCGTTCCGGGGCTCTGGACACCGGCGATGAGTTCACGTTCAGGTTCGACAAGCCCGGAACCTATCATGTGTTCTGTTCCATTCATCCGCAGATGAAGGCCACGATCGTGGTCCAATAGGCGCGTCGGTCAGCCCGAGGCGATGGTCTCCACCACCAGTTGCCCGATCTGCCTGAGAATCCCGGCGCGCTTGCTTTCAGGGCCCCTGCACTGGGTGATGTAGGCCGTGACGATGACGGCAGGCCGGGCGGGAGGCCAGAAAATGGCGATGTCGTTGGTGGTGTGCTGACCGTTGCTGCCGGTCTTGTCCGCAGCACGCCAACCACTGGGCAGGTTGGCACGCAGCCGGTCAAGACCGGTCACGCTGGCTTGCATCCAGGCGGTCAATTGGCTTCGTGACGCCGGCGTGAGTACCGAACCCAGCAGCAGCAACTTCATATCACCGGCCATGGCCGCGGGCGTCGTGGTGTCGCGCGGATCATTCGCCAGGGCCTCATTCAATGCCAGTTCGGTCCGGTCGAGGCGGGTTTCCCCATCGCCGATGGAGCGTGAGAATTCAGTGATGCCAGCGGGGCCGCCGAGGGTGCCCAGCAGCAGGTTGGCGGCGGTATTATCGCTTTGAGTGAGCACCGCGTGACACAACGCCTCGATGCTCATGCTTGCCCCGGCGTGCGCCTGCGTGAGCGGTGAGTGACTCAGCAGCGGCAGTGCGGGGATGGCCAGGGCGCGTTGCAGACTCTCCCGGCCATGATCGACCCGCTGCAGTACCGCCCCGGCGAGCAGGAACTTGAAGGTACTGCACATCGGGAAGCGCTCGTGCTGACGGTGCGATGCAAAGCCGCCCGTGGCCGTATCGAGCATGGTCACGCCGATGCGACCACCGTTGAGCTTCTCAAGCTGCTCGAGCCGGCCGCGCACATCCGCGGCGCCACGGTAGGCGGCGCATCCCAGCCCGGGGATGGCGAGGCCACTGAAGCCCACGAAGGTTCGGCGCGTCAGCACGGTGCCTGACCCGCTATGGTCCGGGGGGCGGTCCCCGGAAGGACCGGGGCGCATCCGCTGGCGGTGCGCCTGCGGGTGCCGAGCGTGGCCCGTAGTGCGGCAATGGCCGCCCCAGCTCGTAGGCGCCGAGGTCAGGGGCCTTGCCGGTGAATCCATCAGTGATGCTGGGCAGCTCAACGCCGGCATCGATTGCGGCCGAACCGGGCTTCAGGCGAAAGTCCAGGTCCTCCGGGTCATACAGATGCTGCGGATCGTCGCGTTCCGGCATGGGAACATGGTTGAAGATGGCGTAGTCGACCGCGACGCTGTGCGCTTCATTGCCCGTGCCGGCGCGAAATTCCTCC
>Ga0210395_10002674_pt1 | contig 13809 bp, 13 predicted proteins | sample IncBWH4OmetaG_FD_150861 | JGI IMG/M metagenome (GOLD analysis project Ga0210395, IMG submission 150861) | Forest soil microbial communities from Barre Woods Harvard Forest LTER site, Petersham, Massachusetts, United States - Inc-BW-H-4-O ... | reverse complement strand
GCGCAGCAGGGTGTGCAACACGATCTGCAACTCCATCCGGGCCAGCTGCTGCCCGACGCATTGGTGCCGGCCGTAGCCGAAGCCGACATGCGGGTTGTCCTCCCGTTGCAGGTCCAGCCGATCCGGGTTGGGGTAGCGACGAGCGTCCCAGTTCGCCGGCGGGACGTCGAGGATGATGCCCTCTCCGGCGCGGATCACCTCGCCCGCCAGCTCGATGTCTTCGACGGCGACCCGGCGTTGACCCGTCTGAATGATGCTCAGGTAGCGCATCAACTCTTCGACAGCGGTGGCGATCACCTTCGGATCGTCGGTGTCGCGCAACAGCGCAAACTGCTCGGGATGCTCCAGCAGCGCCACGATTGCCAGGCTGATCATGTTGGCGGTGGTCTCGTGTCCAGCGATCAGCACGCCGGTGGCCAGCTGGGCTGCTTCGCGGACGCTGAGCTCTTCGGCATTTACCCGCTCGGCAAGGTCGCCTACCAAATCTTCAGTCGGGTCTTCCATTTTGGCGCGAACCAGTTTGGCGATGTATCTCGCCAGCGCTGTGGCGCCTTCGGCCGACTCCTCGGCGGTGGCGAATCGGCCCATCCCTTTGTGGGCCTGCTCTTGAAAGAACTCCGCGTCCGAATACGGCACGCCCAGCAACTGACTGATCACCAACGACGGGACCGGTAGCGACAACGTCTCAACCAGGTCCGCCGGCTGAGGACCGGCCAATATCGCGTCGATGTGGTCGTCGGTGATCTTCTGGACGGCCGGCCGCAGACCTTCGACCCGCTTGAAGGTGAACGGCTTGGACAACATGCGACGAAACCGGGTGTGCTCCTCAGCATCTGAAGTGAACACCGAACGCGGTCGCTTGTCCACCGTCGCCAACATGCCTTCGTTCCAGTGCGGATAGCCGGGCTTGCGATCGTCGACACTGGCGCGGGAATCGGTGAACAGCGCACGTATCGCTTCGTAGCCGGTGATCAACCACGGAGTGCTGCCGTCCCAAATCCGCACGCGGCTAAGCGGTTTGACGGCGTTGAGTTGCAACGCCACAGGCGCGGGAGCCAACGGGCAACCCGCCGCCCGGGCCATCGGATAGTCCGGTACCTCCGCTTCGGCCTCGCTCATCGTTTCGGTCGACATGTCAGCCATAGCACTCCTTCCGGTCAGTGAGATGGCGGGGCCACCATGCGGTGAACGGGCGCCCGCCATAAGCCGACGATCGCGTCGATCAATCCTTCGGCCGCGATCGGCCAGCTGGACCGTGACCGCGGCCCGTGTTCGGCGAGCTCTCCTTCATGTTCGGCGCAGGTGTGCATCAGCAGGTTGCGAGCCATCACCATCCGTTCGAAGCGGACTCGCTTCGGCAGGTCGGGCAGGCAGCGGTTGATGCCGTCGATCGCCCAAACGAGCATGGGTGATCCGAGCGCATCCTTGGTCACCACCTGCCGATAGGTGGGATCGGCCATCGCCTGAGCGGCGAAGCGGGCGTACCAGCTCGGGTTGCCCAGAGCCGCCAGGTGATCCGCGAGCGGGTGTACCAGTGTGCCGACCCAGTCCCGGAGCTCGGTCGAGTTGCCGATGCCGGCCAGCATCTGCGCCCGCAATTCCTCGATTGGCACCCGGTGTTTGCTTTCGATGGCGCGCAGCAAATCGGTCCTGGTGCCGAAGTGGTAACAGGCCGCGGCATTGTTGCCTTGCCCCGCCACTTCACTGATTTGCCGATTGGACACGGCGTACATGCCGCGCTCGGCGAACAACCGCTCAGCTGCTGACAAGATCGCTTCTCGGGTACCCGTCGACCGATCGTTGCGCAGGACTCTGGCTGCGGTCACCGCCTCAGTGAACACCCGCGCCGAGGTTAAATCAAGCAGTTTATTTAACTGCTTGACGCAGGGCGGGCGCTCCGCTGACCGGCCCGGCAACCGTGCCGCCGCGGACCGGAAGGACGATCTCGGTACCGGGCCGACGGTCGCAAACGGGCGTATGCCGAATGCACAAAGGCGCCTCGCATGGTGACAATTTCGGCGCATTCAATTTTTATGACGACACGAAACCACATTTACGCGCACTTATTCTTGGCCAGCGCGATTCACCGATCCGAGGACTGTGCGCCCGCACCGAGGCAACCGAGCCGCCGTCAGGCCGCTCTCCCGGCACGCACTGCGGGACGCAGCCAAAGACCCGAGCACGACTTGGCCGCCCGCTAAATGGACTGACATTCTGCACATTCCCGGCCGCCCACGTCGGGTAGCGTCACCCAATTACCGCCCGACAGGGTGAATTGCCGGTCTAGAGGCCTGTCATATCGTTAACCTCGGCGCAGCGGCTTCGTTGGCGTATATACTTTCGCTTCTCGACTGCTGCGCCCACCATCGATACCGGCTTAGACAAACGCTCAATATTCCAGACCCGAAACCGACGCCGCATCCCGAGCCACGCATGACATCGGAGGAGACCTTGGCGCGCAACTTGGTCACCATCGTCGCCACTCGGTTGATGGACACGACTGCCTCCACCGTCGCCGACGTGAACGAGCAGGTGCTCGCCGAGCTCGTCCAGCATCTCGATATCGACGCTGCGTTTTTGCGCCATAACGACCACAAAATCAGGGTTTCCAGGTTGGTCGCGGCGTGGCCACCGCGACGTGACGAGGCAGGCCCGGACCCACAAACGGTCGCACACTTCAGCAGCGCCGACCCCATCTTGGCGCTGTGCGAGCACGGGAAGAACTTGGTCGTGATCCGGCCGGAGCCGACCGAGCCCGCTTACGCACGCTGGGTTGCCGGCGCCTACGACCGCTGGGGCCTCGATGCCTCCAAGATCACCTCGCCCTCGGCGGCCGCGGCACCACTGATCTCGGGGGGAGTCACGACCGGCCAGCTCACCTGCGTGAAATTTCGTCGCAAAAAGTGGCGGGCCGACGAACTCAACACGATCCAGACCATCGCGTCGCTACTTGCGCAACTTCAGGCACGGATCACAGCCGAAGAGAAGCTTCGCGACCTCGCCGAGCACGACGATCTGACCGGTCTGCACAACCGCCGTGCGCTGATCGCCCATCTTTCCGAGAGGCTCGCAGTGGGGCGGCCCGGTCCGGTCCCGGTGCTGTATCTCGACCTCGACCGGCTGAAGTCGATCAACGACTACCTCGGCCACAGCGCCGGCGACTGGTTCATCCGGACATTCGGTGAACAGCTGCGGATAAAAGCCGGCCCGGGCAGCATGACGGCTCGGCTGGGCGGAGACGAATTCGTCGTCGTTCCCGATCGGCCGATGTCGATCGAAGCCGCGGAGAAGACGGCCGACGAGCTGTGCGTGGCGCTGCGCGACCGAATGGCACTGGGTGGCCACATGATCACCCGCACCGTCAGCGTTGGCGTGGCGGTGGGCATGCCGGGACGCGACAACAGCAGCGACCTGCTCCATCGCGCCGACGAGGCCGTGCTGACAGCCAAGCGCGCCGGCGGCAACCACGTTGCTGTCTCCAGCGATGACATGTCCCTGCAGCGTCTCTTCCGCAACGACATCGAACTCCACCTCAGCGGCGAAATCGACAGCGAAGCCTTGACGCTGCATTATCTGCCGGAGGTCGACCTGTGGACCGGTGCGATCGTGGCGACCGAGGCGCTCGTTCGTTGGCGGCACCCGACTTGGGGCTTGCTACTACCGGAGTCTTTCATCGGCGTGGCCGAATCGGCCAACCTCGGCGGGGAATTGGGCCGATGGGTGATGCGAAGTGCGTGTGCGGATTTCAGCCGCTGGCGTTCACGAGGCGTGGGCCATAACACCACATTGCGCCTCAACGTGTCGCCGGCCCAACTGGTCACTCGAGGTTTCGTCAGCAGCGTGGCCGAAACGATCGATGAGTTCGGCATCGACGGCGGCTCGGTGTGCCTGGAGATCACCGAGCGCGCAGTGGTTCGCGACATCGAAACCACCCGCCGAACGCTCGAGGAACTGAAAGAGGTCGGAGTCCAGATTGCCATCGACGACTTCGGCACGGGCTATGCCGTTCTGTCGCATCTGAAGTCGCTACCGGTCGACACCCTCAAAATCGACACGTCGTTCGTTCGCGACCTGGGCACCAGCAGCCGCGATCTGGCGATAGTCCGGGCGATCATCGGGCTGGCTGAAGCATTCGGCCTGCAGTTGGTGGCCGAAGGCGTAGAAACCCCGGCCGCCGCACTGACTTTGATGCGACATGGATGCCATCGAGCACAGGGCTACTTGTTGTCGCGCCCTCTGCCCGGCAATGCAATGGAGTCGCTGCTGTCCTCGCGCTGGATGCCCATGCCCTTCCTGGCTGACAGCCAGGCCCTGACTCCAAGCACGATATAACACGCAAAGATGGCTCATAGCTGCAGGATTCAACGATGAACGACCTGATCGACAAGCGACCGGACACGACGCGAGATCAGATCTTGCGAGCCGCCGCACACCAGTTCGCTCAACGCCCGTACTACGCCGTCGGCCTCGACGACATTCTCGCTCAAGCCCAATTGACCAAGGGCGCAATGTATTTCCATTTCCGGTCGAAGCACGCACTGGCGTTGGCCATCGTCGACGTGCAGACCGAGACATACGGCGAGGCGATCCAAAACCTGCTCGCCCGAAAGTTATCCGGGCTGGAAACGCTTATCGACTTCTGCTACCTGATCGCTGTTGCGGACATCACCCAAGATGTCACTCGAGCGTCATTCAATCTGCTCGAATCGGTCGGTCGGACCGAGAAGCTGCAAGAGCGGCTGCTGGGGGGCTGGATCGAACTGCTGGGAGAGATCACCGAGCGAGGCATCGTCGAGGGCGACATCGTCGAGCAAGGTGATCCGGAAGACGTCGGACGACTCTTGGTATCGATCTACGTGGGGATGCGGCAGGCCAGCAATCTGGACGAGCCGGTGCAGTTGCTCGGTGACTTCGGGAAGGCACTGTCGACGGTTCTGCGCGGCATCGTGCAACCGGACCGGAGCGACTACTTCACCCAATTCGCCAAGCGGCGTACAGCTCTCGCGATCAAGGCCGTCGACCCACCGGAAAGCTCGAAATCCGGCGGCTAGCGTTCGTCAAGCCACAACTGCTCGGTCAAATCCTGGAATGTGGCGAGCGCAATCTCGTCATCGGCACGTATCAGCGCCGACCTGCTCATCAGTGCGCGCACGCTTGAGCCGTCCTGGTGTGCCAACTCGACGACCATGTTCGCCAATGCCTGGACGACCGAGACGGGCGATTCGGTGCTGGGCGCGAGGTGGAAGATCTCATCGAACTTCAGCGACAAGATTTCCTCGGCAGCCCGGCCGACCATCTCTGAAAAGGCCGTATTTGCGAACAGCACAGTGCCGTCATGAGCGATCGCGAGCACGGGGACCGGGATCCGCTCCAGCACAACCACCGCCGGCAACTGCTTGAGAATCGTCATCGGTGATTGGCCCGGCTGGCGGCCGTTACGTCTGCGCTCCACCGCCTGATTATGGTTCATGCGATGCATCCGTAAGTGCGCTTGTTCTTAATAGCCACAAACTGTGAGATTTCTATGAAGTCAATGCTCAACCCCTGTTAGCCAGAGCTGCTATTCAGACGCCGGCGCGATGATGCGGGCTGCCGCCTTGACGGCAGATGCGCGCCGCGACGCGACGACCCCGGGGTCGTCGGCCTCGGGTTGAGGATCAGGGAATTGCGCCCAAGCCAGGCCGATCCCGAACAGCAATATCAGTAGGTCCAGCGGAGCCCACGACTTGTCGACGTAGCCCGCTGCTTGGGCCGCTTCGATCGTCGCGAGGGCATGTGCCGGTGGCGCCTGGTCGTCGAATTCCGGCGGTTCGATTGTCAGCCCCTCGAGCCGGGCCCAGGTGAGCATCCGAAGGTGTTCAGGGTGGCTGCGGGCCAAGTCGTAGACCTCGCCGACAAACTCAGCGACGGCGTCGTGCCGCATGCGGACCGCGGCGAAGTATCCCCTACCATCGGCGGCGACGACGTCGCGAAACAGCGTCTCCTTGTCGCCGAAATGCGCATACAGTCGCTCCTTGCTTGCCCGCGCGGTGGCGGCGATCCGGTCGATGCGAGACCCCGCCAATCCGTGTTGAGCGAACTCGGCGCGGGCGGCAGCAAAAATCTCGTCGCGCAACTCCGCCTTCGATCTCACAGAAGCAGCATAGCCGAACGAACTAGTTCGTCTGGTACGGTGGTCGGAGTGTCGTCAGCGACCGGGAAGGGAGAGACCGAGTGAGGCTGGGGCCGCCGGAAGGCAAGAAGATTGTTACCGCCGAGGAGTTGGCGGCGATCATGGATCAGCCTCGCCGAGTCCGGGCGTTGAGCCAGGTGCTGGGCAACATCGGCGACGGACTCAATCCCGTGATCGACCTGTATCGACCGTACGTCGACGGGTTGGCGAGATTACCGCGCGACGGACGGTTCCTTTTGGTGGGTAACCACACTCAGTCCGGCGCGGAGGTTTTTCTTGTCTCCTATTACCTGCGGCGCGAATTGGGGGTTCGGGTACGCCCTTTGGCGGAACGGAGTATGGGCCAGGCGCGCGGCTTCGCCAAGGACTTGATAGCCGCTTACGGCGGCGTGGTCGGTCACCCCGACACGGCGCGAGAACTGATGCGCCACAACGAAACCGTGCTGGTATTTCCGGGCGGGGGACGGGAGATCGGCAAGTTCAAAGGTGAGGAGTACCGACTGCGTTGGGATGGCCGCAGCGGCTTCGCTCGGGTGGCCATCGAGAGCAACTATCCGATTGTTCCCGTTGCGCTGGTCGGCGGGGACGATGTGTATCAGAGCCTCTTCGCCCGAGACAGCACCTGGGGTCGGTTGAGCCAATCCATCGGCGAGAGAGTTTCCGGGCGCGGCGATATGACAATGCCGCTCGTACGCGGCATCGGTCCGACGCTGATTCCCCGCCCGCAGCGGATGTACCTGGCCTTCGGGGAACCGATCAGCACCGCTCAGCCTGCCGGCAAGAGCGCCGCAACCTGGTTGGAAACGGTTCGACACGCCACCAGGCAGTCGCTGGAACAGAGTCTCGCCAACCTGCAGGTGGTGCGCGCCAAGGATCCGTTCCGCAGGCTCAATCCATTGGCCTGGCCGCATGCCGTTGAGCCGACGGCGCTGGAACCCGCTGCGCCGGAACATGGTTGACACGCCAAATCCCGTATACCCCCACTGCTCTGGTGTTCGCTGATCTTCGGCGGAGCCCTGCTGATCATGCTCACTAGCTCTTTGCGGCTCCCGAGCAACCGCATTCACATCGTCCTGGTGAGCTCCGTCACCATCCTGCTTGGCTTGCTCTTATACCTCGTCTTCGAACTCGACCACCCCTTCGGCCCGATGGGCGTGACCCCAGAACCATTTGCCCACGCCGTTGCAGTCTTCGACTCGGTCGACCACGGCGCGTAAGCGCCAAAGTCTTACCGGAAATCCCTAGCACGACGGCGTACTCGGCCAGCTGTCATCTCGCGGCAGCCCATCGAGAATGCGCTGACAAATCGCGCCCAGCTGATGAGTCTGGTTTCGCGTCAACCGATCGAAGACGAACTCCCGCACGGTGTCGACGTGGGTGGGAGCGACTTGTTGCAGTCGTCGGCGTCCCGCGGCGGTCAACAGCGCCAGCGTGTAGCGGCCGTCCTCGGGGTCGGGCTGCCGCGACAGCCAGCCGCGCTTTTCCAGCCGGGCAACGGCTTGGGACAGTCGTGGCAGCGAGCTGCCTGAAGTCGTTGCGAGAACGCTCATCCGCAGCTTGGACTCCGACGCCTCGGACAGTCGCGCCATGATCAGGTACTCGAAGTGGCTGATCCCGAACTCGCGTTCCAACTCAGCGCTCAGCAGTGGCTGCAGCCGCAGGATCATCGTCGACAGCTGCGCCCAAGTGCGTTGTTCGTCTGCGTCCAGCCACCGAGTCTCACGCGTTGTGCTCACACTCCCACTGTAACTTAATTGCTGAACCGGAAATATCCGCATGACTTAATTGTTTAACCCCGTATCGGCCAGCCGGCACAACGGGAAGAGGTCGAGCGATGAAGGCAGCGGCGGCGCAACGTCTACGCAGCCAGGTGGCCGCGACCGTATCCGTCGATCAGGTTGGCGATGCGGTTAGTACGCACAACGACGATGCGGGACGAATGGTCGTCGTGCGCTAGGCATCAGCGCAGCGGCTTCAACGCGCCGGCCCAGCTCTCCAGCTGGTCGAACAGCGTCGCGGCGGCGTCGTTGTGCAACGGCGCCGGAGTGAAGGCGGCGAAGTTCTCGAAGTCGGTGAACAAGGAGAACGACAGCTGCTGACGCACCGTCGCGATCTGCAGTTCGCCACACACCGCGCGCAGGTGCTCGATCGCCCGGGCGCCGCCGAGGGAACCGTAGGCGACGAAGCCGGCCGCCTTGTTGTTCCATTCGGCATAGACGTAGTCGATGGCGTTCTTGAGCACCCCGGACGTCGAGTGGTTGTACTCGGGTGTGACAAAAATGAACCCGTCATAACCAGCGATGGTGGCCGCCCACGCCTTGGTGTGGTCGTGCTGGTACTGACCGAATGACGGTGGCATCGGCTCGTCGAGGTGAGGGAGCGGGTGGTCGGCGAGATCGACGATCTCGTAACGTGCGCCAGACCGCCCCGAAGTCTGTCCCAGCACCCAATCCGCGACCGCCCTGGCGTGACGGCCCGGCCGCGTGCTGCCGACGATGATCCCAATTCTCACATCAGTCATAGGTGCCTCGTATTCGTCTTTGATTGCGGCACAGTCGATTCCCGGTGTGCGCACCCGCGTAGGGCGCATGCGAGCCTAGAAGATCATTACATGATATGTCAAGCATTTACCGGGGCGGGCACGCAACGGCCGGTGAACCCGACTGCGGCCTCGGGTCGGGTTTCGCAGCCCCAGTCGCCTAAGCAGACCCGAACGACGTAGCTCTCGGCGCGACGGGGCGTTTTACCTCCTCTGCGATCCCCAGACACGCACGTGGTGTAGATCACTAGGTTTCCCGGAATCGCAGATGCAACCGGCGACTTGTAGGGGGCAGGACCGTTACTTAAACAGTTAAGTGATGGACAAGGGATCAGAAAAGAGGACCAGCTCATGAGCACCGTTACACCCCTGGTAGCCAGGATGGGCACTCTGACCGCCCGAACGGCGCTGTCCACGATTTTCGCCGCGGTGGCCGTCATCGCGATCCTCACCGGCTCGTTCGCAAGCGCACCCTCAGCGAACGCCGCCGCCGACGACTCGTGTGCCGCCGTCGAAGTCGTGTTCGCCCGCGGAACGAATGAAGTACCCGGTGTGGGCGCGACCGGGCAAGCGCTCGTCGACGCGCTGAACGCCCGCCTGCCAGGCAAAACGGTCGACGTGTACGGAGTGAACTACCCGGCCTCGTTGGACTTCGGGCGAGCCGCCGACGGAATCGTCGACGCGAGCAACAGGATTGAGACGATCGCGGCCAGCTGCCCGACCACCAAGATCGTGCTCGGCGGTTACTCCCAGGGGGCCGCGGTAGCCGGTTACACCACCACCGACAGCGTTCCCGCCGGATTCGCCTTGCCGGCCGGTATCACCGGTCCGATGTCTCCCGCGATCGCCTCGCACGTCGCGGCGGTGGTTCTGTTCGGGACACCGGACACCTGGTTTATGAACCTGGTCGACCACAACGCGCCACCCATCGCCATCGGCCAGCTCTACTCGGCCAAAACCCTCCAACTGTGTGCAACCGGCGACCCGGTCTGCTTCCCTGGTGGCCTTGACCGAGCCGCGCACAGCTCATACAAGAACAACGGGATGGCCGACCAAGCAGCCGATTTCGTCGCCCGCCAGTTGGGCGTCCCGGCCCAGGTCGCTCCGGTGCAGCAGACGGCAGGCGAGGTTAGCGCCGACCAGCCGGCTCCAGCACCTGCGCCGGGCAACTAAACGACACCGTCGGCCAACGGCCGGCAGTGAGTCCCCAGGACCACTGCCGGCCGTTGGTCTATGCGCGTGGCGCCCAAAAAACCGAATGCCGGTACACACGACCGATCGCTCCAGGACCTCAATTGGTTGATGTATCATGTAAATCTGCTACCGTGGTGTCCGGTCGGCTGGCGGCGCGGACGTCGCGACCGCGAAGGTGACTCTTTAGCAGACGATGCGGCCAGAGCCATCACCAATCACCGCTGGCCGCCTGCGGAGCACAGTGGTCCGCCAGCGCCATGGCAAAGACCCGAGGAAGACCGTTCTATCAGCGGATCCCGGTCCGCTTGGCGGACCGCGCCCTTGCCCGACCAGACAGAGTCTGCATTAGATCACCAGAAAACCAACTGCTTTGGAGTCCGAGGTGCCAACGTGATCGGGTCGGGCTGCCCCTGCTCGTCCCCTTTTCAAAACCAGCGTCCCGCTCAGGGGACGCGGGGAGGACGCACATGAAACAGATGCTGGCGAAGTCAAGCTCGAAAAGTCTAGGTTTGATTCTTCTGTTGGTGATTTTGCTAGGTTGCGAGCGGGAAGCGCCACGTATCCGTCTTACCGACGGCGATTTCGTTGTCCAGGACCTCGGACACAGATGTCTGGATTTCGGCGCTGAGGCGGCGTGGAAGGTCGGCGGGCCGGTCTACATCTACAGCTGCAACGGCACAGTGGCACAGCAGGTCCGGGTGAAAGAGATCGATAGCGCCACGCACGACGTGCAGCTGATGGTGCAGTCGCAATTTTGCATCGGAGTGCGCGGCGGGCAAGTGCTGCTCGACGAACCGCTCGAATTGCAAGCTTGCGGAACGAACTCGCCAGCGCAGCGATTCGCACTGGATGGCGATGCGATCCTGGTGGGTCGTCAGTCCGCGGGCGAACGGGTTTCGCGCGAATACGTGATCGCGCCGCAGAAAGAATCGACGAACCTGGCAACGCCGCTGGTGGTGAGCACGCGCGTAGTGAACGACGCGGAATATTTCCGGTTCCAGCCGGTAAGCAATCCGGCGCTGAAGCCGACGTCCGGATTTGTGACGGTGAATTCAGAGGGAGAGCTGGAAAACGCGCTGGCGGCCGGCTGGGGAACGGTAATCGAGGTGGATGCAGCGCAACCCCTCGTCGTGAATGGGCCTTTTCCGAAGGTCATCCCCGCGGGACGAACCCTACGAGGTTATCGGAAATATCTTTCGCAAGGCCCGCAAATTATCGCTTGCACGGTAGAAAACACGGCGGCGTTTACAATTTCCGAGGACAATGTGCGTGTCACCGGCTTGCGTATGCACGGCCCACTAAACTCGAAGTGCAAGGACTCGCCACCCAGTGGGGACGCGATCGAGATCTTCCCGCAAGGCGACACGACGGCGACAACGTCCCCAGTGCTGGTGGACCACGTCGATTTCTCCTATTTCACTGATTCGGCGGTGGACACGCGAGGGCAAAACGAACACGACGCCGCGTGCCACACAACCCCGGTTCCGCCGTTTCCTCGAGATACGCCAGTGCGGGTGATCGGGAATTTGATGACTCACAGTGGTGGTTTCGGATCTGTCGTAGGAGGAGGCGCATTCGTTCTTGATCAGGCGAACGTGGCGTACGAATTGCACGCGCAGGCGATTTCGTCCGATCCCTGGGCATTGAGCGGTTATCTGGCTTACGACAATTTCATACTCAGCGACCAGCGGGCGAACGCATCGTTCGATATGCATGGGAGCGAACACCCAGGCCACTGGTATGGCGGCATCGCAGGGGACTACCACGACATCGGTTTCAACACCGCGTTACGCACCAATTATCAACCGGTCAGTCTTCGGGGCACTCCCTGCCGGTTTGTGGCGATCCATGAAAATGTCTTCATGCGAAGCCAATCCGCTGCCATCGAGAATCAGAGCACCGATGGAACCAAGGTCCACGTTTATGGCAACTCGTTCGGAGTTTCGAACCCGCTAGAATATCTTGCCAAAGGCGATTTCGACGGAGACGGAATCGACGATGTTTTCGTGGGAACCGGCGCGGGCTGGTATTACTCGTCGGGCGGGCAGGCGGAGTGGCGCTTTCTGAATCGCAAGACAGAGAAAGCGAACACCCTTCTTTTTGGGGACCTCGATGGCGACGGACGAACCGATGTGATCGCATTACACGGTCCGAACATCGACGTCTCCTGGGCGGGAATTTCGCCGTGGCAAACCATCAATACGACGGCATCGCCAATCTCAAACCTTGCTGTCGGTGACTTTGACGGCGATGGTAATGCAGACCTCTTTCTCGCGACGGGCACGCAATGGTTTTACGGTCCGGGTGGAAGGAACTGGAAGCTGATGGGTGATGACGTCCACCAGACCCCGGAACTTCTCTTTGGCGATTTTCAACACACGGGAAGGACCGAGGCTATTCGGGCGGACAACGGCAGATGGCTTGTGGCCGGACTGAATCAGGAGTGGACGGACATTGGAGCGACGCCGCCGGGCCTAAGCTCCGTCGATGGCTTGCGCGTGGCGGACTTCGCCGGAACGGGCTACGCGGACCTAATGCGGAGCGAACCGAGTACGGGCAACTGGGAGTTCACGGTTCCTGTCGGCGGTCCGAATTGGAAGACGCTGCGCGCATCGACTCAGCCGATTGCCGCGACGGTGATCGGACGATTTAACGGCGATCCCACATCGGACGTTCTGACATGGTCCGGCCGGGATTTTGTCTACTTTCCATCAGGCAAAGATCCGCAAGAGCCGCTGAGCAGGCAAGAGATGCAGTGAGAAGAGTCTGGCGGTCAGCGCGGGAGCGAATGTCAAAGCGGTGCAACGGATGCTCGGGCACGCCAAAGCTTCCATGACGATGGACGTGTACGCCGACCTATTCGACGAAGACCCGGACAGCGTTGCCGTCAAAAACTTGGAGCGTAGCGATCCGATCTGCTGCGTACCCACTGCGCTGCAGTTCCCTCTGTGGAGCTAAGGGGATTCGAACCCCAGACCTACTCGATGCGAACGAGACTATCTGGGCGTTTGTCACGCCAAGGTGTGTTGGCTGCGCAAGAAAACCGCTGGTCAAATCGTTGGGCGTGGCGGTTACCGGAACCCGCAAGAAACTCTGCTGCGTACCCGCTGCGGACCGGCTGCGGACCGCCAACTGACAGGACCCACGAGAATCAGGTGAGCGAGCGTCCACGCGACCACAAAGGTCCGGAGATAGCAGATTAAGGCGAGCCCTTTGGCAAGCCGTGACGGATACGGGGGCGGCCTGACGGTTTCCTGCCAAGACACACCAGCTGCCTAGTCAATTCCGAGATGTAATCACCGCCGACGTCGTGGGGCCTGCTCTTTCGGCACCGGTGTCAGCTTGCGGGCCAGCTCGTCGGCGACGTGATCGCATCAGCGGCCCATTTTGTTGGACTTATCCCAACGCTGGGAAAGTTGCTATCGGCCCTGGCAGGGTCCATTTGCCAGCCCCGTCGACCCAGGTGACTAGGATCTGCTGCCCGGTCTGAATGAACACGTCGGTGCGATTGGGCGGGCCGATTAGGTCGAACTGCGCCGACGCAGCCAGCCCATAACCGCCGCCCGACGTGCTCACGTTACCGATGACGGCGGGCCCCGCCCACTTGCCGGCTCCGTCGACCCAGGCGACCATCAGCTGACCCTCGTTCGACACGGCGAACACGTCAGTCTGATTAGGCACACCGAACTGCGCCGACGCGGCCAGCGCGGCCCGCTGTGGAAAGACCCCCGCGCCACCGATGCCCATCGGCGGGGCCCACTCGCCAGCCTCCTGGACCGCGGCGACCATCAGCTGACCCTCGGTCGACACGGCGAACACGTCAGTCTGATTAGGCACACCGAACTGCGCCGACGCGGCCCCGGGGGCGCCCGCCGGAAAGACCCCCGTGCCACCGATGCCCATC
>Ga0210395_10002673_pt1 | contig 13812 bp, 12 predicted proteins | sample IncBWH4OmetaG_FD_150861 | JGI IMG/M metagenome (GOLD analysis project Ga0210395, IMG submission 150861) | Forest soil microbial communities from Barre Woods Harvard Forest LTER site, Petersham, Massachusetts, United States - Inc-BW-H-4-O ... | reverse complement strand
AACGCCGTGCTCGCGCGGGATGATCGAAACACGCCGGTCGATTGGGTCGCGCGCGCCACGGCGCTGGTGCCGATGATCGAGGCCGCGAGCGACCGCATCGAGGCCGAGCGGCGCATCGTGCCCGAGGTCGTCGCGGCGCTGCATGAGGCCGGCCTGTTCCGCATGCTGCTGCCGGCTTCGTTCGGCGGCGGCGCGGCGGATGTGGTTGCCTTCAACCAGGTGATCGAGACCATCGCCACCGCCGACGCCTCTACTGCGTGGTGCCTGGCACAGCAGGTGGCGAGCACGCAGTCGGCGGCGTATCTCGAGCCAAAAGTCGCGCGCGAGATTTTTGCCGGACCCGACGGTGCCGTCGCCTGGGGTCCGCCATCGGGCGCCAAAGCGATCGTCGTGGACGGCGGTTATATCGTCAACGGCAGGTGGCGCTTTGCCAGCGGCAGCGAGCATTGCCCCTGGATCGGCGGCCACGCGGCGGTGTTCGAGGCGGATGGCAAGCCGCGCTTGGACAAGCAAGGCCGGCCGGTGCTGCGCACCATGCTGTTCCGCAAGGACAAGGCAAAATTCTACGACATCTGGCACGTCATCGGGCTGCGCGGCACCGGCAGCAATGCCTACGAGGTGACGGAACTGTTCGTGCCGGAGGCTTACTCGTATTGGCGCGATCTGCCGGCCGACCGCCGCGGCGACGATCCGATTGGTAACATTCCGCTATTGACGCTTTACGGCATGGGCTTTTCCGGCGTGGCGCTCGGACTGGCGCGCGCCTGCCTCGAAGCCTTCATGAAGCTTGCCGAAAAGAAAAAGCCGGCACCCACCCACGGCGCGCCAATTCTGTTGCGCGACAATGCGGTGATCCAATCGCGAGTCGCCAAGGCAACGGGCCGGCTGCAATCGGGGCGCGCCTATCTGCACCAATGCTTGCGTGAATTCTGGCAAGCCGCGACCGCCAACCGCGCGCAAACCCTCGAACAGCGTGCGCAACTGCGCGTCGCCATTACCGGCTCCATGGACCAGGCGCGCCGCGTCGTCGACTTCGCCTATCATGCGGCCGGCGCCGACGCGATCTTCAACGGCAGCGCGTTCGAGCGGCGCTTCCGCGATATGCATACTGTAACAGCGCAGGGCCAGGCGCATCTGTCCAATTTTGAAGGCGCCGGCCAGGCGCTGTTCGGCATCGAGCCGAGCCAGCGGCTTTAGCAATGGCCGAACGCCCGGCAAAAATGCTCCGCAAGGAAGACCCCGCGCTGCTGTCTGGCCGCGGTCGCTATGCCGACGATCTGCCGGTTGCGGTCGGCACCTTGCACGCCCATGTCGTCCGTTCGCCCCATGCGCATGCCGACATCGTTGCGATCGATGTGAGCGCGGCGCTTACGCACGACGGCGTCTGGGCGGTCATCACCGGCGAAGAAGTGCGCAAACTCTCGGAGCCGTTTCTCGCCGCGGTGAAAACGCCGGTGCAGCAATGGGCGCTGGCCGTGCAGCGGGTGCGCTATGTCGGCGAACCGGTGGCTCTCGTCGTCGCGGAAAGCCGCTATATCGCCGAGGATGCCGCCGAACTGGTGACGATCGATTATGCGCCGCTCGAAGCGATCATCGATCCGCGCGCCGCATGCGAAAAGACCGCGCCGCTCATTCATCCACAGGCCGAGACCAACGAAATCTCGGTGCGTAAATTCTCCTACGGCGACACCGCGGCCGCTTTCGCCAGCGCGGATCGCTGCATCGCCATGACCACGGAATTTCCCCGGCTGTCGTTCACGCCGATCGAATGTTACGTCGTGGTTGCCGAGCACAACCCTGCCAAGGGCAGCTACGATGTGCTGGCGAATTTCCAGGGCCCGTTCAGCATGCATCCGGTGATGGCGCGCGCGCTGCGCGTCGCCGGGCCGAAACTGCGCCTGCGTATCCCGCCGGATTCCGGCGGCAGCTTTGGCATAAAGCTTTCGGTGTTTCCCTATGTGGTGTTGATCGCGCTTGCGGCAAAAATCACCGGCCGGCCGGTGAAGTGGGTCGAGGACCGCATCGAGCATCTGGTCGCCGCAAGCTCGGGGCCGAACCGGGTCACCGAAATCGAGGCGGCGGTCACCAAGGACGGCCGCATCCTTGGGCTGAAACTCGACCAGCTCGAGGATTACGGCGCATTTTTACGGGCGCCGATGCCGGGGCCGCTGTACCGCATGCACGGCGCGGTGACCGGCGCCTACGACATTGCCAATGTCGAAGTGACCAACCGCGTCGTGCTCACCAACAAAATGCCGTCGAGTCTCATCCGCGGCTTTGGCGGGCCGCAGCTCTATCTGGCGCTGGAGCGGCTGATGCAGCGCATCGCGGTGGAGCTCAATCTCGATCCGCTCGACGTCATCCGCCGCAATCTCGTGCCGGCGGAGAAATTTCCCTACCACGCCGCCGCGGGCGCGCTCTACGATTCCGGCGATTATTTACGCGCGGTCGAGAGGGCTCTTGGCGGCGGCCGGCTCGATGCGCTCAAGCGCCGCCGCAACGAGGCCCGCGCCGCGGGCCGCAAATATGGCATCGGCTTTGCCGCCATCGTCGAGCCGGCGATGTCGAATATGGGCTACCTCTCGACCTTGATGACGGCGCAGGCGCGTGAAAAAGCCGGCCCCAAAAACGGCGCCGTGTCGATGGCGCGGGTCAATATCGATCCGCTTGGCGCGGTGTCGGTCACCGCCGACGTCACCGTGCAGGGGCAAAGCCACGAGACCGTGCTGGCGGAGATCGTCGCGCGCGAACTCGGGCTGAAGTCCGACGACATCGAAGTGGTGTTGGAAATCGACACCGCCAAGGATCAATGGTCGATCGCGGCCGGCACCTATTCCAGCCGCTTTGCCTCGGGCACCGCGGTGGCGGCGCATCTCGCCGCGGCGCAGATGCGCGACAAGCTTAAAGCCATCGCCGCCAAGCAGCTCAACGTGCTGGCCGACGACGTCGAGCTTGCCGGCGGTAAAATCCGCAGCCGCAGCAATCCCGACAATGCGCTGCCGTTCGGCCGGGTCGCTGCGACCTCGCACTGGTCGCCGGTGATGCTGCCAGAGAATATGGCGCCGGCGCTGAGCGAGACCGGAGTCTGGTCGCCGCCGGAGCTTGAGCCACCGACCAGCGACGACCGCATCAACACCTCGCTGACCTATGGATTCGTGTTCGACATGTGCGGCGTCGAGATCGATCCAAAAACCTATTCTGTCCGCGTCGACCGCTACGTGACAATGCACGACGCCGGCCGCATCCTCAATCCGACCATCGCGGAAGGCCAGATCCGCGGCGCCTTCGCCCAAGGTATTGCCGCCGCGCTCTACGAGGAGTTCACCTATAACGACGAGGGCGCGTTCTTGAGCGGCACCTTTGCCGATTATCTGGTACCGACCGTGAGCGAAATCCCCGACGTCGAGATTTTGCATTATTCCTCGCCATCGCCGTTCACGCCGCTCGGCGCCAAGGGGTTGGCCGAGGGCAATTGCATGAGCACGCCCGCCTGCATCGCCAACGCCATTGCGGATGCGCTCGGCACCGCGGACGTGACGCTGCCGGCAACGCCGCGGCGCATTCACGCCATATTGGCAGGCGGCAAACAATGAAGCCAAGAAAGTGAAACCCAGACCTTTCGATTACGTGCGGCCCGATACCGTCGAGGAGGCGCTTGAGCTGCTCGCCGAGTATGGCGACGACGCGCGCATTCTCGCCGGCGGCCAGTCGCTCGTGCCGATGCTCAATCTGCGGCTGATCGATACGAGCGTGCTGATCGATATTTCGCGCATCGCCGAGCTCGATGTCATTCGTGATCTCGGCCGGAATGTCGAGATCGGCGCGAGCATTACCCAGAACAAGCTGATGGCGTGGCCGCAGCTTGCAGAAAAACTTCCGCTGCTGGCGGCGGCGCTCCCCTTCGTCGGCCATTTCCAGACCCGCAACAAAGGCACCGTGTGCGGCTCGATCGCGCACGCCGATCCAAGCTCGGAAATTCCTCTGGCGCTCGCCGTGCTCGGCGGCGAGGTGGTGTTGCGCTCGAAGCAACGCGGCGAGCGCGTTCTCGGCGCGAACGAATTTCAGAAAGATATGCTCACGACAGCACGCGACTCCGACGAGCTGATCGTCGCCGCGCGATTTCCGGTCATGGCGGGGCAGGGCACAGCTTTCCGCGAAGTGGCGCGCCGGCACGGCGATTTTGCCATCATCGCGGTCGCGGCCGTGGTCGACAATCGCGGCGCGGTGCGACTGGGCGTCGGCGGCATGGCCGGCCGGCCGCTGGTGCGCCGGATTTTCAGCGATTCTGCCGGTGCGGTCGCGGCGTGGGCGCAGGAGCTTGAGGGCTACGAGGATTTGCACGCGTCGGCGGCGATGCGGCGCGATTTGTTCAAAAATCTCGCTCCCGATGTGATCGCGGAGGCGCAACAATGCGCCGCGTGAACAAGGCCGAAAAGGCGCGCATCGCGCTGACCCTCAACGGCCGCAAGCTCTCGGCCGAAGCCGAGCCGCGCATGCTGCTGAGCGATTTCCTTCGCCAGGGGCTCGGCTTAACCGGCACCCATGTCGGCTGCGAGCACGGCATCTGCGGCGCCTGCACCGTGCTGATCGACGGCGTCGCCACGCGCTCCTGCCTCACGCTTGCGGTGCAGGCCGAAGGCCGCGAGGTGCGCACGGTGGAATCGCTCGCCGCGGCCGACGGCAAGCTCAACGCGCTGCAGCAGGCGTTCCGCAACAATCACGCCTTGCAATGCGGCTTCTGCACGCCGGGCATTCTGATGTCGTTCACCGATTTCCTCGCCCGCAATCCGCACCCCTCGGAAGCCGAAATCCGCGAAGTCTTGAGCGGCCACCTCTGCCGCTGCACCGGCTACGCCGGCATCGTCGCGGCCATAAAAGAAGTCGCAGGCGGCGACGCGAGCTAACACCTAAAACCCTCCCCCTTGTGGGGAGGGTAGGGTGGGGGTCGGGAGGGGATGCGCGGCGAGGACGCCGCGAAAGAGCATCCTCCCCGATCTCGTGCCACCTCCCGACCCCCACCCCAACCCCTCCCCACAAGGGGGAGGGGCTAGAGGGCGCCGCCCGTGACGCTTGGCCTAACCCTTGCTATGAAATCGCCGACAAAGAAATCCGGCCGGCCGGGCGCCGAGCGGAGCGAGACCATGGCAGACATCATCGACAGGCTCGAAGAGCGCCGCGAAAGCGCGCGGGCCGGCGGCGGCGAGAAGCGTATCGAGGCTCAGCATAAGCGCGGCAAGCTGACGGCGCGCGAGCGGGTCGAGCTGCTCATGGACCGCGACTCGTTCCAGGAGCTCGACATGTTCGTCGAGCACCGCTCCAACGATTTCGGCATGGAGAAGTCGCACATCGCGGGCGACGGCGTCGTCACCGGCTGGGGCACGGTGAACGGCCGCACCGTTTTCACCTTCGCCAAGGATTTCACCGTGTTCGGCGGCTCGCTGTCGGAGACGCACGCGCAGAAGATCATAAAAATCCAGGACATGGCGATGCGCGCCCGCGCGCCGATCGTCGGCCTGTTCGATGCCGGCGGCGCCCGCATCCAGGAAGGCGTCGCGGCGCTCGGCGGCTATGGCGAGGTGTTCAAGCGCAACGTCATCGCCTCGGGCGTCATCCCGCAGATTTCCGTAATCATGGGCCCGTGCGCCGGCGGCGACGTCTATTCGCCGGCGATGACCGATTTCATCTTCATGGTACGCGACACCAGCTACATGTTCGTCACCGGGCCCGACGTGGTCAAAACCGTGACCAACGAGATCGTCACCGCCGAAGAGCTCGGCGGCGCTTCCGTGCACGCCACCAAATCCTCGATCGCGGACGGCGCCTACGACAACGACGTGGAATGTTTGCTGCAGATGCGCCGGTTGCTCGATTTCCTGCCGGCGAACTTTTCCGCCGGCGCCCCCGAATGGCCGTCGTTCGACGATGCCGAGCGCACCGACCCGTCGCTGGATACTTTGATACCCGATAACCCAAACAAACCGTATGACATCAAGGAGCTGATCCTCAAAGTTCTGGACGAGGGCGACTTCTTCGAACTCTCTGAAGCCTTCGCCCGCAACATCGTCATCGGGCTCGGCCGCATCGCCGGCCGCACCGTGGGTGTCGTCGCCAACCAGCCGATGGTGCTGGCCGGGGTGCTCGACTCTGACGCCAGCCGCAAGGCGGCGCGCTTCGTGCGTTTTTGCGACGCCTTCAACATCCCGATCGTCACCTTCGTCGACGTGCCCGGCTTTCTGCCCGGCACCGCGCAGGAATACGGCGGCCTGATCAAGCACGGCGCGAAACTTTTGTTTGCCTATTCGCAGGCGAGCGTACCGCTGGTCACCGTGATCACGCGCAAAGCCTTCGGCGGCGCCTATGACGTGATGGCGTCAAAGCACATCGGCGGCGACGTAAACTACGCTTGGCCGACCGCGCAGATCGCGGTGATGGGCGCCAAGGGCGCGGTCGAGATCATCTTCCGCTCCGACATCGGCGACGCCGAAAAGATCGCCGCCCGCACCAAGGAATACGAGGAGCGATTTTTATCGCCCTTCATCGCCGCCGAGCGCGGCTACATCGACGACGTGATCATGCCGCAGGCGACGCGGCCGCGCATTGCACGCGCGCTGGCGATGCTGCGCGGGAAGACGGTGGAGATGCCGGGACGGAAGCACGATAATTTGCCGGTATGAACAAGAAATCAAAATATCCTGTCAGAATTGATATTGGCGCTCGCGCGGAAGCGAAGCTTAGCGTCAAGGCTGTCGTTCCAACGACTTCCGTGGGCCGGTTGGTCGATTCACTTACTGATATTATTCGGCCTTTCACCGAAGCTCGTGGTTTGAAAGCAGATTTGCTGCGAGTGCAGCGAGAGGAAGTGGCTATAGAGATTGCGCGTCGTGCGAGGCAGCGTTTAGAAATAGAAAGGAAACCAGTCCAGGCTGTTCCCACCAAGCTTTTGGTGCCTCTAATTGAGCGAGGATCGTGCGAGGCGATTGACGATGAGGAAATGATCAATAGGTGGGCGAATTTGTTAGCATCAGCGGCCAGCAGCGATCAAGTTCAACCGCGATTTGTTGGCATCCTCGAAGAACTATCTGGGCGACAGGCAGCGTGCTTGGAATCCATAGCTTTTTCCTTCGCCGAAGATATGAAATATCCGGCTCTCGTGTTTGTAGAATCCTCCACAAATTATGGACAGTATTGGGTGACGAATGAAATTTCCGAATTGGTAGAGAAGACATTAACGAACGAGAGCAAAGCGGACATCGCCATCGATAAGCTCACTAGACGATTTACGGCTCCTGGTTGTTACCTTGACACAATCACGATCTCAATCACGCCGAGTAAGAGTTTCTATTCCTCATGTGGGCCTCTGCAACCAAAGCTTAAGACCGCGGATTTGGATATCCTTGTATCCCTCGGTCTGCTTCAGCAGGTAATTCTTGAATCAGTGGCTGAGTTTGATGCCAAAAAGAAAGGTAAGGCCGAGGTGACTATCTTCTACCATCATTTGACAGATTTGGGTGTTGCATTTTGCCAAACGTGCTGCCGAGACAAGGTATCGCAACTCAAAAGCATAGAGAGCGTGCAGCGAGCCGGGGATGATGAGGAAACGACCAACTAATATAAATACGCTCCCTCGTCACTAAGTCACAAGCCATCACCAATCTCTAGGGAGTATTGAAATGGCAGAGCAACCGAATTCGGGCCCGCAAGCGATAGTGCCCGCCACCGACCTCTCGCGCCGGTATCTCGTCAGCGGCGCAGCCGTCGTCGCCGCCCTCGGCACCGCGACCGCCGAGGCGCTGGCGCAAGGGGCGCCGGGCGGAGAGCCGGGAAGCTTGCGCTTTCTCAATCCGCCGACCAGCTTCAAGAATTCGGGCTTCAATCACGCGGTTGAGGCGACCGGGCCGGGTCGCATCGTCTATATCGCCGGCCAGCAGGGCCGCGACATCGACAACAAGATCGTCGGCGCTCCGGGCGATTTCCGGGCGCAAGCGGAGCAGGCCTTTCTCAACATCAAGGGCGCGCTGGGCGCGGCCGGCGGCGGCTTTGAACACGTCGTCAAACTCTGCCATTATTTCATCGACCTGCAGGCGCACTTTCGCACGATGCGCGATATACGGCTCACATATTTCGATCCGGCGCGCATGCCGGCCTCGACCATGATCCAGGTCGGCGCGTTGACCGACGAGAAAGCGATCTACGAGGTCGATGTGGTGGCCGTGCTGCCGCCGGCGTGAGGGCGGCGCTTTTGGGTAGCGGCTGGTGAATGGCGTGTTTGGCCTCAATACATTTGAGACGAGGCACGAGCGGAGTCGTCCTTAAATCGCACGGACGACGGCAAGCGCAGAGAGAATTTGAAGTCAAGGATCGCCTTCGGCGACCGCCGCAGGCGGCGACCCTTACGGGGTCGTCCTTGAGTTCAAATTCTCTCTGCGCTCCAATGTGGCCGTGCGATTTAAGGGAAGATGGCCGCAGAGCAGCAGTTTTGAATCCGCTCGGAGCAGGTCGGCAGGGCGTCAAAAAGCGCCCAACGGGGCTTTGCGAATCTTTTCCCGCAAATCGTCTCCGTGAGCGCGTGCAGGGCGCCGCGGCGCGATCAAAGCTATTGCTCCAACTGATGCGTCGCACCAAAGGGTGAGGCCGGATGCCGTCGAAGTATTTCGCAAGCATGCATAGGTTTGGATTCTGCCAATTGAAAGCGAGCACAGAGCGGCCATGTCGCGGCGAATCGGACAGCAGAAGTCAAATTCAGTCTCAATCAAAAGGTATTATTTCTGCCGCTGCATCGTGCATTGGTCCGCCCCGGTATCAAAAATTATCGTATCGTCCTTTCCTACTTGGGCGACAATTTTCGGTTTTCGCTTGGTATCGAAAATATAGTCGTCGCCATCCTCGATCAGCGTGTACAACCGTATGCCCCCCTCTTTCGAACGAAGCGTTTTTTCCGTTATTTGCAAATTTTCCGCCATTTCCAAAGCTTTCATGCAAGCATCGGACTTGCTGCCATCCGCAAGCACCCACGTGCCGACAAAGGGGTTGCTGTCGCCACACGACGTCAGGCATGCCGACAGCGCCAGGGCGGCTGCGGCGCGATATCGAAACGACATTGTCTAGTCCCCCATCGTGTGAAGCGAATATTACCCTGAAATTTGATACACTTCTAGTTGTATTTAGGAGAGCAAACGGCGCGTCGCTATTACGCGCCGCGAAACTGTCGTATGATTTCCCCATAACAAACGGGAGGAATGTCATGATCAAAAAATCGATCTTAGTCGCCATCGCCGCACTCGCCGTCGGCGGTGTCGCACTCGCGCAGCAGATGGCGCCGCCGGCCGCGACGGCGGGTCTCAAGCGCACCGTGCTGCAGAAATTCGACGTGCCGGCCGGCGACCGTGAAACGGTGACGGCGCTGATCGAGATCCCGCCGAACATGGATGTCGCCCGCCACACTCATCCCGGCCCGGAGGTGGATTACGTCCTCGAAGGCGAGGTGAATTTGGTGGTCGAGGGGCAGCCGCCAAAGACCTATAAGGCCGGCGACAGCTTCGCGATCCCGCAAGGCACGGTCCATGGCGGACGCAGCGGTCCGAATGGGACAAAACTGCTCGGCTCCTATATCGTCGAGAAAGGCAAGCCGCTGGCATCGCCGGCGCCATAACGGCGGAGACCATGCGAACATCAATCGTTGCCATCGCGCTGGCGCCAATCGCGCTGTTCTTGGCCGCCAGCGCACCCGCTCACGCGCAGACATTTCCGACGCGCCCGATCACGCTGATCGTGCCGTTCCCGCCGGGCGGCTCGACCGACGTCGCCGGGCGCATCATCGCCGACAAGATGGGGGCTTTCCTCGGCCAGCCGGTGATCGTCGAGAATGTCGGCGGCGCCGGCGGCTCGATCGGTGTCGGCCGCCTCGCGCGCGCCACGCCCGACGGCTACACCATCGACATCGGCCAGTGGGACACTCACGTCGGCAGCATCATCTACAATCTCGACTACGATCTGCAGACCGACTTTGCGCCGATCGGGCTGATTTCGCTCAATCCGCAGCTTTTGGTCGCCACCAAGGCGCTGCCGGCGGACGACCTGAAAGCGCTGGTCGCCTGGATGAAGGCGCATCCCGGCGACGCCAAATTCGTCAATCAGAACGCGTCGGCGCAGATCAGCGGGCTGTTGCTGCAAAAACTCACCGACACCAAAGTGCTGTTCATTCCCTATCGCGGCGCCGGCCCCGCCATGACCGATCTGATCTCAGGCCAGGTCGACCTTCTGGTCGCGCAAGGCGCCGTCACGCTGCCGCAGGTGCGCGCCGGCGCCATCAAGGCGATCGTGAACATGTCGCCGCAACGCTCCGGCGCGATCCCGGACATCCCGACCTCCGACGAAGCCGGCGTGCCCGGCCTCTACATGTCGGGATGGTTCGGCCTGTTCGCGCCCAAGGGGACGCCGCGGGCCGTCATCGCCAGGCTCAACGACGCCATGGTGGAGGCTCTCACCGATCCGAATGTGCGCACGCGGTTCGCCGAGCTCGGGCTCGATATCGCGCCACGCGATCAGCAGACCCCGGCGGGGCTTGCCGCGTTCCACCAGGCCGAAATCGAGAAGTGGTGGCCGATCATTAAGGCCGCCGGCATCCGCGGCGAGTAGGGGAGCGACGATGCCCAAAGCCTATTTCATGGTGCGCTCAGTGGTCGAGGAACCGCTGCGGCAAAAATTCGATCATTGGTATTCGACCCACCACCTGCCCATGGCGCTTGCCGAATTCAAGGCGGAGAAATGCTGGCGTTTCTGGAGCGCGATGGACGCCGCCGTGCACTACGCGGTCTATCAGTTTCCCGACATGGTGCGGCTCGACGCGGCGATGAAGTCGGAAGGTTTTAGGGGTTTGGTCGCCGATTTCGACCAAGCCTGGCCGAAGGGCGTCACCCGCACGCGCGATCTGTTGAGTCTGGCCGAGGAGCGGACGGCGCCGTAACGCTGTGCAGCACTATTGCGGCTGCAGCCGGAAGATCGGCTGCAGCTGCAGATCGCCGGTGGTCGTCTTGAGCGCCAGGAGTTGCGACAGGATGCTGAACGCCCGCTTGGTGTTGGCCGCGCCCTCGAGGGGCACGCAGTAGACGCCGAGATCGAATCCCACCGAAATGAAGCAGCCGGCAGGTTGCCCCTTGACGACGGTAAGCAGTTGCTGATCATCGCCATCGTCGCTGTCGCTCATCATGTTGAATTCTTTGTCTTGGTTGCTGAGGAGCCGGCCGAGAAAATTGTAGATGGCGAAAGTTGATCGTGTGCCGATCTCCACGACACTGTGTTCTGTCATATGCATGTCCCAGATCAGCTTGCCTGTCGGAATTTTCACGTCGACTTCGAGTTTGTTGGTGCCGGCCGAAGGACTTGAGCTTGGGCCTGATCCCTTGCCGGGCGACGGCGTGCGCGGCCAAATATCGCGAGGCCCCGTTCCGCCGCAGACGGGGTGATAGTCGGCGGCCCTGACGGCCTCCAAAAACCGAACGGCGTCGGGATGATGATGCAAATATTTTGTCCGCTCGTAATTGGCGAGTGCGCCGTCGAAACAGAGACGGCCTTCCGGCGGCGGCTTTTGCGTATTCGAATTCGATGAGGACTTGGGTTGAGTGCTAGTGGTGTTGGGACTGCTTGGGCTGTTATCTTTGTTGTTCGAAGGTTGGGCGGGCTGCGCCGCGGCTCTAATTTCCGAGCTCAGGCCGGAAAGCAGCGCAAATTCCACCAAGTCCTTGAAGCAAACGCTTCCCTGTTGCAGATCGTAGCATTGTCTTTCGTGCAACGGGTCATTGTAGAAGATATATCCTTTGCGGCCCTGCGCATCTTTTTCGGGCGGTGGTTTCAGGCTGACGTAATCGGTGAACAGCCGGAACAGCAATTCGCGCGGATAGCCTTGACGCTCGAACTCGTTGAGGTTCGTGAAATCGACCGGCGAGAGCAGCGCCTCGTAGAAATCCTGGGTGTCCAGATTCTGCACGCTGATCGAGCCGGTGCCCATGGCGCTTGCCGCCAACGTGCCACCGCCGAAGGTGTACTGTTTTTGCGAGGCGACGCGATTGGGGCCAATAATGAAGGACGGCGAACTCGCCGATGCGGCCGCGGTGGCTGTTCCGGTGTAAGCTTGATAAACAAGAAAATTCAGCGGCTGATTTTGGCTTGCCCTGATGATGTTGAGCAGGATCGCTTCGTTCTTGGCCCAGTCCGTGGTGCGGTTGTACTGGGCGTAGCGGCTCTCCGTGGTCAAATCGACGACTTCGGTGCACGCGGCAAGATAACCCGCCGCGAATAACACGAACGATATGCGACCAAACGGACGCACGCCTACACCCCACACCCGCCCTAAAGCTTGGGCGATCCCCAGAGGAAGTCTGCACGACTGGGAATTAGCGTCAAGATTGAATGAACAAGAGCTGCATGAGTCGCGTGTGATTGATGCAAAAATGTCGCAGGCGAGTAACGCTCACCGCCAGCCGCCGCCGCCGTTCACATAGACCGTGTCCGCGGTCATGAACGGGCAGGCGTCCGAGCACATGAACAGCACCAGTTCGCCGATCTCTTCCGGCTCGCCGAAGCGTTTCATCGGCACGTCTTCCAGAAAGCGCTGCACCAGCTCGGGCGACGACTGCGCGGCGTCCTGGAACGGCGTCTTGATCGGTCCGGGCGAGATCGACAGCGCGCGAATGCCTTGGCTGGCGAACTCGCGCGCCACGCCCATGGTCATCGACACCACGGCGCCCTTGGCCGCGGCGTAGTGCACCGAGGAGCCGGGACCGCCGCGGCGGTGCGCCATGCTCGCCATATTGACGATGACGCCTTCCTTGTTCTTGAGCATGTGCGGCAGCACCGCCTGCATGCCGTAGAGCGTGCCGTTGACGTTGAGATCGAAGGTCTTTTGCAACAGCGCGTCGTCGATCTCGAGAAATTTGGCGCGGCGGATCGCGGCGCCCGCCGAGTTGAACAGGAAATGCGCGCGGCCGAAGGCCGTGATCGCGCGGGTCACCATGGCGTCGACCTGGGCCCGCGAGGTGACGTCGACCTTCAGCGCCAGCGCCTGGCTGCCGGTGCCGTTGACCTTTTCGGCGGTGGCGCGCGCACTGTCTTCGTTGATGTCGGCGCACACCACGTTGGCGTGCTCGCGGGCGAAGATTTGCGCCGTAGCGCGGCCGATGCCGCTTCCGGCGCCGGTGATGATGATGGTCTTGCCGGCGAAATAATCCGGAGTCCTCGGCATGGTCGCGCTCGCTCGGTTCGTTTCCGGACCGAGTGTGCCTCGTCGGCGCGCCGACTACAATCAGGGCTTAGGCCGTTAAATGCCGGCGCCGTTGTCGACATTGCCAGCCACATCGCCTATGGCGGGGACAACGTAGCAAAACCAACAAGCAGACAATGCCACGCACGTTTGAAGATTTTGCCCTCTTTTCGGCTCCCGCCGTCTTTGTCGTGTTGTGGGCGTCCGGATTCATCGGCGCTAAATTGGGCCTGGCTTATGCCGAGCCGATGACATTTTTGACGCTGCGCATGATCGCGGTCGTGCTGCTACTCTCAATCGTCATCGTGCTCACCCGGCCGAAATGGCCGGACCGCACCGGCCTGTTCCACAGCGCCGTGACCGGCACCCTGGTGCACGGCTGCTACCTCGGCGGCGTGTTCGCCTCCATCGAGAACGGGCTGTCCGCCGGCCTGATCGCGCTGGTCGTCAGTCTGCAGCCGGTGCTGACCTCGACGCTGGCCAATCGCTGGCTCGGCGAACGGGTGTTGCCGCGGCAATGGCTTGGGCTGTTGCTCGGAGTCGCCGGCGTTTACCTG
>Ga0210395_10002671_pt1 | contig 13825 bp, 8 predicted proteins | sample IncBWH4OmetaG_FD_150861 | JGI IMG/M metagenome (GOLD analysis project Ga0210395, IMG submission 150861) | Forest soil microbial communities from Barre Woods Harvard Forest LTER site, Petersham, Massachusetts, United States - Inc-BW-H-4-O ... | reverse complement strand
AGCGTCGGGTAAAAAGGGCGCTGCATTAGCATACGGCATTACTGAGTATGAATCAGGAAGCAGCGCTGCTGGCAAAGCACACGAGATTCTGATCGAAGGTAAAAAGCCGCAAGAGCTTCCAATAAGCGCGATCACGAATTTTCGTGTTGTGGTGAATCGCGATACGATGAAAGCGCAAAATTTGGATATTGGGCAAGAGCAATTAAAGCAGCTTGAGGAACGTCATGTTTAATATGTTACTGGTGATCATAGAACAAACGATGCTGCATCTGCCGCTGATGTTTGGGGCGTATATCAGCTTTTCATTATTGAAAGTGCCGGATTTGAGTATTGAAACAGCGTATGTGGTGGGTGCGATTTTTAGTTCGTATCCACTGCTTGGCATGCCAACGTTACCGCTTGGTATTATGATAGTTATGGTCGTATGCACAAGCCTTATCGGTGGTGCGCTGGTTGGTATGGTATCCAGCCTGCTCACTCAAAAGGCGCATTTTCCTCATCTGCTCAGCAGTATCGTAACCTTTGGATTATTTCATGGTATTAATCAAGGCATTTCGCCGGTCTATGTTTCGTTAAGTACGGTATCCAATCCACTGACACTGTGTGACGTGATTCCTCAACATCCAGAGCTCATCATGTTGCTGGTGATTGGAACTATTATTGCACTCTTAATGTATGGGTTATTGAGAACGCAAATTGGGTATTCATATGGAGTATACGGCAACAATCCGCAGTTCTTCAGCAACTATGGGATTTCGACATCGTTCGTGTTTATTACGGGCATTATGATTGCCAATGTATTAGCGGGCTTGAGTGGTTATCTGTTTGCGCAATCCAATACTTTCATCGAACTGAATATGGGGCTTGGCAAAGCATTGCTCTGTATCACCGGACTCATTTTGGGTAAGAGTTTGGTGTTGACCAAGAAACCATTTTCCCTCTTCATTCCCTTAGTGGGGACGTTGGCCTATTTTACGTTGCAGCAGCTGCTCCTCAAAGTGGGCTTTAACCTTAAATACTTCACCGCAGTGCAAGCATTTCTAGTGCTCTGCATTTTGGTTTACACCTATCGCAAGCAACCACAACGATTAGTTAATGATAACTTGGGAGTATGACTATGTTCATTAAAGATCTATCATTTAAGTTTAATGATAAAAGCAGCGAATACTTTTTTAGAAATCTCACTGCAGAATTTACTCCCAATACGGTACATTTCATTCAGGGTGATAATGGCGTCGGTAAATCGACGCTGTTCAATATTATTCAGGGGATAGTAGATAAGGATGCGGTGCTTGATGCTTCCATCATATTAGATGGAGTGCCCTATGCTGCTCATAGCAATCAATTACCGCATGCATTTACGCAGCAGGTGCATACCGTGCAGCAGCAATATGACCGTATGATTGCCAATCAGTTTACGTTCATGGAGAATCTGCAATTGGCTAATCTGCCTTTCTATCCAGCATTGCAACGGCTGCCGCAGGCTAAGCTTTTTGATATCATTAAGCCGCTGAGCATTGATATGCGCAAACCTGCGCATCTTCTATCAGGTGGACAGCGGCAGTTACTTGCGATCCTTATGGCCTTACAAAAACCAACGAAACTATTATTGCTCGATGAACCGACGGCGACCTTAGATAGCAAGAATGCGCATTTGGTGATGCAATGTCTGCTTCAGCTCGCCGCGGAACTGAAGGTAACGATGCTGGTGATATGTCATGATAAAGAATTGGTAGAGCAGTATGCGCGAGGAAATAAGAAACAGATGCGGCAGCTTGAAAATGGGGAGCGTGTTGTTCAGGCCGTAATCTGATCAATGCGCTTTTTATATTCGATAAAGAACTGCTTTGCAATACCGGTTGGCACCATTGAGGTACCCACGTTTTCAAGCATAATCACGATGGTCAGTGGTGGATGCTGCTTATATCCGAAATAGCCCACAAACCAACCATGCTCAAGATATTGTTCGCCCAGATCACGTTTTGAGAGATCACTATTCTGCGCCGTACTTGTTTTTGCATAGAGTTGAATATCACGTACGCGGCTGCGTTGGCCCGTACCGACGGTTACTACTTTCTGCATTGAGCTGCGCAGGAATTCAAGAGTATCGAGCCTGATATTGAGAGGCTTTTTTTCAATCGGCTCATCGGCCAGAATGCGCGGTTTAACTAAATAACGAGTGAAGATACTGCTAATCATACGCGCTACTTGAATTGGCGTTACTAATAAGAAGCTTTGCCCAATTGCGGCAGAAAGCGTTTCGCCAGGCCACCATTTTTCTCCTTTTGCATTCCGTTTCCATGCACGTGAAGGCACGAGACCTTCTTTTTCGGGAAATAAGGAATCGGTTTTTTGTCCAAGGCCGAAGCGGTATGCATAATCAGCCAGCAGATCGATATCAATACGTTTTGCGGTTTCATAGAACAAGATATTGCATGATTGTTCAAGCGCTTGGCCGGCGGTTAATCTGCCGTGGCCATGTTTGTTATGACACCAATATTTTCTGCCGGCAAAAGTATAATTGCCGCTACAGAATACGGTTGAATCCTGATGCACTAATCCGGTTTCGAGTGCTGCACTCATTGAAATGAGTTTAAAGATCGAGCCGGGCGGATAATGTGCGCTGAAGGCACGATTAATAAATGGTTGCTTGCTGCCTTGGATGATATTCCATTCATCGGGCAAGATTGGTTTCAAGAACATATTCGGATCAAAACTAGGTTGCGAGCAGAGGGCCAAAATTGCACCATCTGCGGGATCCATGACGATAAAGGCACCAGCATGCATTTTAGGAAATACTTCCTCCACAATCGATTGTAGCGTTGCATCGATGGTTGTTTTAATCTCAGCCCCAACGTTTGGCTGATCAATGGTGGTTTCGCTCAGTGCTTTACCAAACGAATTGATGATTTTAAGTGTTGCGCCATCGTGGCCTTTGAGCAGTTCATCACATACCTTTTCAATACCCATGCGGCCTTCTTGTTCGCTTTGCATGCCGCTTAAATAACCAAGAATATGGCTTGCAAATGAGCGGAAGGGATATAAACGTTCAAAATCGGTATCGAGAATGAGATTGGCGTGTTGCGGAATGCGTTCTTGAATTTTGCCCAATTGTTCGATGGTAAGATCGCGAGAGAGTAAGAATTTTTTATAGTGCCGTTCAGCTCCTTTCAACTCTTGTTGAGAAGCTTCATTCTGCATGATGGAGATGCCTAAAATTTGTTCTAACTCGGTGATAATCGCCTGCTGCTCGGTTGAGAATGTGCGGTTACCCGAACCCTTCCAGTAGAGTGAATTGACCGGGCGATTAGTTACGAGCAATGCGCCATTGCGATCGAGAATGTTACCCCGCGGGGATGCGATTTTTTCGGTACGAATGAAATTGCGCTCACCTTGTTTGGTAAAGCGCTCTGATAAGGTGATTTGCAATACAAAGAGGCGCATTGCAATCATGGAAAATACGGCGCACATCGCCCAGAAAAGATGATTGATTTTATAGGTGGAGTGCGGCGATTGAATCATGCGTTTTCTTTCCTATTTTTCACCATGGTGTGAATCGGATGTTTTGCATCACACATGCGCGAAAGATCTTCGAGTGAAACGTGCGTATACTTCTCAGTGCTGCTTAATGTTTTATGGCCGAGTAATTCTTGCACCACGCGTAGATCGACGCCCTGGTTGAGCATATGGGTGGCAAATGAGTGGCGAATTTTGTGGGGAGTAATCGGGCGATCGATTTTCAGAAATTGGCGAAACATTTCGATGATGCGCTGGATCGAACGGCTTGTCAGCGGAGTACCGCGATTATTGAGGAACAATTTCTCGCTCGAATCATGCACCTGCGGACGTTCTTTAACGAGATACTCATTAAGCTTCTTTTTTGCCTTATCGCCAAAAAGCACGATACGTTCTTTGGAACCTTTACCCGATATGCGAATTGTTTTATTTTCCATATCAATATCGCCGATGCGTATGGAGACAAGTTCTGAACAACGCATGCCGGTGGCATAGAGCAGCTCTAAAATACTTTTATCACGGGTTGGCCGGCGTGTGGGCAGCTCTTCATCCTTGATGTTATCAAGGAGATGGAATATCTCATCGACGCTCAAATAGACGGGTAACTTTTTATCAAGGCGTGGACGCGTGAGTTTGAGTTGTAAATCGATGCCATAGCTTTTAAGAAATTTTTCAAACGATTTAAAGCAGGAGAATTTGCGGGCAATGGAACTTTTATCGATCTTTTTATAAAACAGACTCACTAAATAACGCTCAATTACTTGCCGTAATCCGCTGTTTTCTACCTTGAGGCGTTCTTGATCTTCCCAAAAAAGAATGAACTGTTTTAAATCGCTCTGATATGCGCGGAGCGTATTGCCTGATAGGTTACGCTCCACCTCAAGATGAGTTATAAACTCAGCCACTCTATCATTAAATTCTTTTCGCTTCATACACCACCTAATACTCATTACCCAATTTTTAAAAATCTTCTTTAAATGTAGAGGTGTTCAGTGTAATTGGCAATGGTTTTACGTGCAAGAATAGGGAAACTGGCTTGATTTATACAAGTTCTGCTCTTATGCCGGATGTTGCTGTTTTTTTCCGCGACCTGAGAGTCCAGGTGGCAACGTTTTGCGGTCAGCAGATCGATTTGATGATAGATCACGAACATAATTCAGAAGATCAGCGTACATTTTCTCAGAGTAGGCAATGTTTGGTAACAGTGTTGAATAACTGGTTGCATCCACTTTTTTAATGTTAACCTGTTGGCTATATTTTTGTGGCACGCGCCCATTCTCTGTTAAACATTCTTTGACGAACAGTACTCCGTTATCATCTTTAAAGAACGCGAAGCGTTCATATATGAAAGGTAGGTACTCAAAATTAGGTATGTTACAAATGATGACGTCTTTAATATTGTTAATGGATTTAATATAGAATATTTTTTCGGAATTCAACATTTCTATGGACATAAACCAATCCAATATTGTTGCGGTATCAGATGAAGAGGTGATTTTTGCAATGGTATGCGTAACGTCGCCAGGAATCATAGAAACAATGGATTTCAGGTTGGGGGCATTAATAATCAGTTCGAAGGGAATATCTTGAGCATAGAGCAGCAGGATCCTTGGATCAGTTTTGAAAAATGTGGCGATATCAAGAGGGCGAGTGCCGCGATTCTCGGCTAAAATGGATCCAATTTGCACAACGGTTTTATCAGCATTTATGACGGAGAACCATTCGGTTCCTGGAAATTTAATTTGAGCCGTATTTTCAGCCCTCCTTGCTTCGGGATTGAGATATTGCATTGCTTTCCCATAATCAATGGCATCAGAAACAGGTATTGTTGTGGCTTGAACAAATTTTTCAGGTTTTTCAAGCGCTGCTCGCGAGCTCACTGGCGCATCAGTCAATGCTTGGGTAATAATAGGGAAAGAATATGTTTCTTGTATCGGGGACTTGGCGGCTTTATAGATTGTTTCATTGTTAACGTCCGCTGCGTAACATGATACATAGACGAATAATCGTGTGTTAATTTTATTCTCAAGGAAATCAAGCACTGCTTTGAAATCGGCAATACTAATCCCTACTATTTTCTCAGAATATCGAGCTGACTCTCCATGGCCTCCCATACAGATAGACCACAGCGGTAAGGCGTTTTTATGACCTGTATAGTCAGAACGCAGACAAAAGATACAGCTTGTGTTAGTTTTTGCGGTGTACAGCGCGGCAAGAAAATAATCAGATTGTTTTGCGCCAAGGAAAAAAGGAAAGAATTTTAGCGTATCAAGGGTTTTTTCTTCCATGTGATTTACTTTTAATCCCAAAGCGCGTTCAGTCTCGGTGATGGTTGTAGCACCGGATTTCTTAACGTCCGCTGGATTGAGGCCAATATTTTGTAAGTAATTTAACGGTATAAGAAAAACGAGATCATCGTTAATTTGTTTGATGATCCACGATGCGTTGAGTGTCTCTTTGATATCTCCCGCTGACTGTTCCTTAATCATTTTCATACTGTGCATAGATGCTACGATTGGTCCAGGGTTTTTACCGATGGCGAATAGTAAGCTTAAACCGATAGAATCGAGCTCTTCTTCAGTATCATCAAGGTATATGAGTAATGCGCGTGGGGCATAAGTGTAGGGTTCGCCGATTGATATGTTGTGGCCGAATGACTTATCTTCTATTTGGTGTGACTGTTGCGCAATGTGGCTTTGCTTTTTTTTGAGTGCCTGCATTGCGATAATTGATTGGCTTTGTATGACCAATGCAACGATGATGAGATACTTCATAGAAGATAATCCTTCGATTCAAGAGTTCTTATTCATTGATCAATTTTAATAACTGATCGTAAGGCTCTGTATCTTCATCAAAATCCACGGCAGTTTCTCGTAGATCTTGGATTTTTGCTTTAAGGGTCTTCATCTCAGCCGCGTTATTGGTTTTCTTCGCTTGATTAACTTGGTCTTCTAATTCTTGCAAAGGAGCTTTTGCCTTTTTTACTGGGGTAGGAGAGGACTTATTTTCCATAGCTCTTTTTGTAGCGCCAAGGGGAGAGTCACCTTTTATGGCCTCTTTTCGAGCGGCAGTTTGTTGTTGTACCTGTTCTTCAACGTTTGCATATTTTCCTTGTTGTAGATCTTCGGCACTTTTGCTACGAATTTGTTCAAGAAGGCTTCCTGCCATGGGGCTTTTTGGAGGTCTTTCTGCTTGAATTGCATTCTGCTTTTTGGCAAGCGCATTCATCGCCAATATGGATTGGTTTTGGATGATTAAGACGGCAACCATCAGATACTTTAAGAACTTCATATATGCTCCCAAAAAGGTGATTTATTTTGAAGGGAGCGTAGCAAAGAGGGTAGTGCAATTGCAATGAATGTTGGAAAGAAGATGAACAGCTCTACTGAAAGTTATATTCCTTGCAGCGGCGGTTGGCCGAGGATCAATTGACGCCCGCGAGCGCTTTGTGCGGCTACTGGATGATTAAATGGGGCTCGTTTTAATTGACCACAAACGGCCAGTCTAGAGGAGGAAGGATGATCTTTTCTGATTTATCAGCTATCTATTTTGCTCCACTTATTTTTTTATGGGCAGCAGCATAAAGGTCTTTTTTTATCTTATCGCTATGTATATTGTTGACGCCAAGATTATAGAGATCTAGCCGCTTATTTTTTAGGTCATTTTCTTTCCTTCTTAATCTTGCCAATTCTGCATTGCGTGCTTCTTTGATTAGACTCTTATTATCTTTGACATTCTGCTTATCTAATACAATATCTTCAATCTGTCTGTTGATGTACTTTATCTGCTCAAGGAGATCGAGTGCTTGTTGTGTACTTTGATTCATGGCATCAATTTGTTTCATATAAAGCAGTTTTTGGTACATTGCCTCTGAATAAACTTTATCCTGAAAAACGGTTGATTTACTATTGCTTTCTACCATTCTGATCAATGATTGAGCTTTATATTTATCCGGAATTTGACCGATTTCTATGAAGCATTCTTTAACGTATAATTTCCCATCATCTTTCTTAAACAGCGCGAAACGTGCAGAATAATATTCAGCGTAGTTGTTACAAATAACGACTTCTTTAGCCAGAACGGTACCATCAGGTTTATTGATAGATTTGATATAAAATATTTTCGTAGTGCTGAGCGAGTCTATATACATAAACCAATCAAGTACGCTTCCAAGGTCAGATGAAGATGTGATTTTTTCAATAGTATGAATGATGTTGCCGGGGATCATGGAAACAATAGATTTAAGGTTTTTTGAATTAATGATCAGTTCGAAGGGGATATCTTGAGCATAGAGGAGTAATATTCTTGGATCTCTATGGAAGAATTTGACGATATCAAGAGGCCGATTACTACGGGTCTCAGCGAGGATAGACCCAATTTGAACAACGTCCTTGTGAATATCTATGACAGAAAACCATTCTAACCCTGGGATTTTAATGAGCGCGGTATTTTCGGGATCACGTTGTATGGGTTTGAAATAGCTCACTATCTTCTCATAATTAAGGGGATCGGACACGGGTTTCATCAACTCTTGAACTAACGCTTTGGGTTTCGTATCACTTACCACACTTATTGTTGTTGCATCGGTCAATGCTCCGGTGATGATAGGAAAAGAATATGTTTTTTGTATTGCGGATTCAGAATAATAATAGATTCTTTTGGCATTGATGCCTGCCGCGTAACAAGACGAATAGACCAGTAATCGCGTGTTGATTCGGGTGTCCAGGAAATCGAGTACAAGGGCGAAGGAATCTAGCTTAATTCCTACAATTTGATCAGATCCCCCATGACCTTGCATAAATAAAGACCACATCGGTAGATACGAGGACCATTTCTTTTTATGATTTTCATAGTCAGAGCGTAAGCAAAAGATTGTGTTTCTTCCTGTGAAGAAGGATATAAAATCATAGGTGAGATCTTGGATTTCTGGCTTATCTTTTGTGAGATTATCGAACGTTACTGTTTTCATATGATTTACTTTAATTCCCAACATAAGTTCTGTTTGGGTGATTTCTGTGGTGTCAGATTTCTTAACGTCCGCTGGATCAATATTAATACTTGTTAAGTAGTTTTTGGGTACGAGTAAAACTAAACAATGACTGATTTGTTTGAGTATCCATGATGTGTCGAGTTTTTCTTTTTTACTTAAAATTACACGCTCTTGTTCCTTTCTGAGTAACCATAAAGTATGGGTGGACGCTATGATCGGCCCAGCTTCTTCTCGAATGGCTTTGCTCAGATACAGAGTTGTTACGCCTGTTGCAATGCCATAGTCTGACTTTTGAGATTCGGTTTCACTGTGATCCAGATATATGAGTAATGCGCGTGGGGCATATGCGTAAGATTCTCTCTCGTACAGGGGCTTGTATGATGGATTTTTTTGAGCTTGCTCTAGTTTGATGTGTTCATCTTTGAGAGCTTGCGAGATCTTGTCTTTTAACTCTTTGTATCCGGCTTGTGTGGCATCGGTGCCCTGGGTCTTTTGTGCATGCCTTATTAAGTGGCTTGCTTTTGTTATCATCACTTCTAGTTGCGGTATTTTTTCTACCTCTGGGGACTTGTTTTGTTGAAATGCATTGAACTCTTGCTCTAATGCTTGTCGTTCACGTTCGTTCTCTTTTGATGTTATACCTTCTGGCCCTTTGCGTTCACCTACAGTATGTTTCTCTTCTGTACGGTCGCGTTTCAAATTTTTCAATTGAGCTACCAATGCTTGACGCTGAGCAACCTTGTGTTGCTTTTTTGCGAGCGCCTCCATCGTCAGAGTTGATTGATTTTGTATCACTAATGCAATGAACATTAGATATTTCATAACGTTCATATATGAGTTCTCCCAATTACATACAATTTATTTTGAATGGGATCATAGCAAGGGATGGAGTGCGATCACAATGGATGGAATGCAAATGAGATGAACAGCTCTACTGAAAGTTATATTCCTTGCAGCGGCGGTTGACCGAGGAGCGATTGACGCCTAAGAATGCAGCGATTTGGTTTTGATTTTTGAATTTGTTCCAGAGCATGGTCATAATCTTATGATCGCGCAGTGCATGTTTGCCCAGGCGTGCGGCTTGGATCAGCATCGGATCGCTGATGCTGTATGCGGGATCGAATGAGGTTTCTTCGTAGATATGATTCCTCTTTGATTTATCGATGAGCATTTGATGCACGCGTTTTTTGAATGCATATAAACTCAATGGGCGTTGATGGGAGAGCTTATGTTTTTCGCTCGAGGTTAGCTCAAAAAGGGTTTTGAAATCATGCACTTTGAGTGCTTGTTGCGTAAATCCATCGGCAAGCGAATAGAGTTCTTGTTCGGGCAGCATCATGAGTGATGGCATGCAGAGAGAGGTGCGTTTAAGCTCATGAAAGAGCGCCTTGGAGAATACGCCTTCATGTACGAGGGCTTGTAAATTATGGTTCGTTGAACATATAATACGAACGTTGCTTGGTGTGTGTGTATCACTTTTGAACGTGCGGTAGAAGCCGGTTTTAAGAAACTCAGCCAAATATTCCTGAGTTTCGAGGTTCATATAATGAACGTTCTCAATAAAGAGTGTGCCGGTGTTGCTGAGTTTTTCAAGGAGGGGCGGCGTAGTATTTTCTACGCCAAGCATTGGATTAATACCAAATAATTTAATCGAAAGATCAAAATTGGTGCTTGGATGATGCAATTTAATGACGTGCAGCTGTTCACGCAGATTGATGTGATGAAGTACTTCCACCAATGAAAGCAGATCATCTTCGGTTGCATCAAGCAGAATTGCTTTTTTAGTCAGCGCAATTTGTAGCAATCCTATTTTAAAATTGAGTAATGTTTCCCCTGAACCAGGAATGAGTTGGTTGATGAGTTTGCCTGATTCAGTGGTTTCAAGATAGAGCAAATAATCCCACGTTGTAGGGTCCTTTAAAAGATCGAGTTGTTTGGTAATAACGTCGGAAATGTCGGGGTGGCAAACGGTGATGATGACATTGTTATGCTCTAAATTGGGTACGGCTGAAATCACCAGATTATTTTCGCCATGATCATGCGTGAATGTGGTTTGAGGTGCTTTATACTCCTCGACTTGATGGGCAACATGGCGCAATATTTTCGTCAGCGGATGGCCTTCTTGCTGATTTAAATTAATTTGAATGAGATCCTTGGCGATCTTATTGCCGTAAATGAAACGGCGATTTTTATAGAAGATGACGCCAATCTCTTTTTGCTTAGAGTTGCGCAAGAATGAGCGCATGCTTTCTTTAAATTGGTTAATTTCTTGGTGTTTTGCATAGAGCTCTTCCTTGAGGAGCTTTTCTTGTTGGAAGAGTCCATCAAGGCTTCGATTTTTCAGTAGGTTAATACTTTTACCCAGATAGCTTGCAAAGATGAGCATCTCATCATGTTCTACGTTGCCATAAAATTCTTGCTCACGAGTATGCTCTTCGACCACGATATAGGCAATGATTTTTCCCTGTTCGTAAATGGGAATAAAGATATCGGCGTTAATCGATTTAAGAAAGGTCAATACGATATTGCGCGATTTATCTTCCTCATAAAAATTGCTGAATGCGATCTCATCATGAATAAGGACTTTTATATGGCTGATATAATCGCAAATGATAGCATCGTGCGTGGTCATAAACTGTTCAACGGTGGTTTCAAGCTTGGAAATTTCGGGTGATGAGGAGACTTGATCAATGTGGGTTGTGTTGCGTATATAAAGCGCAGTTCTATTGCGAGGAATGTCGAAGGCATTTTTGAAGAAGTGCTGCGTGATCTGCCCAAGCTCATTGAGCGTCGTGGTATGGCTTAATTGTTCGAGAACCTCTTTGAAATCATCAATAAAATGGAGATGGCGCATTGATTGGACGTGCGTATTAAAATTGAGAAAGCGCAAGCCGATGACGCGCTTGATGCAATAGAAAAGTGCGCAGGTTAATAATATGGTAGATACGCCGATAATGGCATAAATATTTTCCCGAAATATTGCGCGATAATTGAGCTGTAATGCATGCAATGTTTCGGTGGCGGTATAGGGAACGATGAGGTAAATGATAAAGATGCGCAGTTGTTTCTTAAGAATGTTTGGTATGGGAGATTTACGTATGGCATGGAGCGTAAAAAAGAGGCTTGGTAGGGTAATGCAGGCAAGTAGATAAATTGTAGCAATGCGCATGATGAATGCTTCAAGTGGCAACTGAGAATCGAAGAGCGAATGATTGAAGGCTATTTCACGTTCAGCTTTAGAGATTGGATATGCATTAGAAATCGTGAGTAACAAAAAATAGCAGCTCAAAAAGCAGCTGACAGTTGCAAATACAGTGTGGCGCAGATTGAAGGTGAAATTCTTGGTGGCAAGACTTTCAAGAAAGAGGGCAAGTGATTGATATTGGAGTATTAAAAAGGCCCACGAAATGCGTACAAAAGAGATGTAAAGGGTATATGGCATATCATACATGCCCATTTGGCGTGTAAGTTTTAAAATCCAGGTGAAATCTCCAAACATGGAGCCGACGAGTGTGCCGAGTAAAAATAACCATGTTTTATTAATGGATATTGTGCGTATCACGCGCCGCATGAGTAAGTTCAAAAGATAGATCTTCACTGCGAATGAGATCAATATTGCGGTGAGAATAAACTCAGGGGTTCGTAAAATGAGATAGAGCTCGTGAAGGAACATCATTTTTATTGATCTTGTTTTAAGGACCCGTTATACTACTACGCGAATTGTATAGAACTATTTACCATTAAAAACGTAATATGTTAAGCATTATATAATTCTTCTCATTTTCAATCAGTGATTGTAGTCGTAAATTTAAAGTTCAATGTTATAACCTTAGGGATATACAATGAAAAATCTTTTTAGATTGGTTTGTGTAGTAGCGGTAGTAGCAGTTGCCGCAAAATTAATGGCACGTTTCCCACCGGACGATGCTCCACTCAAGGTTATTACTAGAATAAAGTAAACAGACTTGGATAAAAGTAAAAAGCGCATCGCAGTTCTAAAACTGCGATGCGCTTTTTACTAAACTTATAACTAATTATTCTAAATTATATTCTTTGCAGCGGCGGTTGACCGATGAACGGTTCACGCCCAAGAACGTTGCAATCTTGCTTTGATTCTCGAATTTACGCCATAACATCGTAAACACTTTACGATCTTTGAGTGCTTGCTTACCCAGGCGAGATGCTTCAATAAGATCTGGATCGGAAACTTCATATGCCGGATCAAACTCAGTCTCATTATAAATATTATTTTTCTTCGATTTAGCGACGAGCAAGATCTGAACTTTGTTTTTCAGTTCATGCAAACTGCTTGGCCGACTATTAGTAAGCTTTAGTTTTTCTTTATCAGTCAGCTCAAGGAAATTCTTCAAATCATCAGTCTTAATTGCCTGCTCAGTCAGACCATCAGCAAGCTGAACCAATTCATTTTCAGGTAAGGTAATGAGTGAAGGCATGGCGAGTGAGGTACGCGAGAGCTCATTAAAGAGTGCGGCAGAGAACTTTTGTTCACGCACAAGCGTTTGTAAATCTTGGTTGGTTGAACAGATAACGCGCACGGTGCTTGGATTGCGTTGTTCACTCTTGAGGCGACGGTAGAAACCATAGCGAATGAGTTCAGACAAATATTCTTGGCTTTCAGCATCAAGGAAATGGATGTTCTGAATAAAGAGGGTGCCGTTATCGGCAAGGAGTTCCAAGATAGGTTTTTGATCCTGAGTATGGCCAAAGAGGGGATTGATACCAAACAGTTTGATCGCAACATCAGACGCAGTGCATGGACCGCTTAATTTGAGCGTATGGAGTGTATCGCGCAAACTGATATGGTGAATGATCTCAACAGTTGGCACCAAGTCTTCATCATTCATTTCGAGCAATATTGCTTTTTTGCTGAGCGCCGTTTTGAGCAACTCAATCTTGAAGTTCAGAAGTGTTTCACCATTGCCCGGAATGAGCTGACTAATGAGCTGACCCGATTTGGTAGTTTCAAGATAGAGCAAATAATCCCATTGCGTTGGATCTTTTAGATGATCGATCTGTTTTTTCAAGATATCTGAAATTTCAGGATGGTAGACGGTGATGATGATGTTATTTTGTTCAAGGTTCGGTACGCCAGAGAATATGATCTTATTGCCGGCAACATCATACGTCATACAGCTTTGGGGCGATTTATATTCTTCAACCTGACGCGCTATATGGCGTGCAGCTTTGGTAAGCGCATGGCCGTCTTGGGTATTGATGTTGATCTTAATCAAATCTTTGGCTGCTTTATTACCGAATATGAAGCGGCGATTTTTATAGAAGAGAATGCCGATCTCTTTC
>Ga0210395_10002667_pt1 | contig 13836 bp, 12 predicted proteins | sample IncBWH4OmetaG_FD_150861 | JGI IMG/M metagenome (GOLD analysis project Ga0210395, IMG submission 150861) | Forest soil microbial communities from Barre Woods Harvard Forest LTER site, Petersham, Massachusetts, United States - Inc-BW-H-4-O ... | reverse complement strand
GCGCGCCGTTCGCCATGCTGCTCCAGCGCAATGCGGTAGCGGTGCTCGGCAAGGGCGTGTCGGGCTTTAAGGTCGGGCCAATGCCCGACTACACCCACTACTCGAAGATTACCAAGGCGTGAGAGGTCGACTCCAGATGCTGGCGAGCAGTTTCGCCAGCGTCCCTCTCACGTTGTTCGGCCTGACGCTGGTCACGTTCCTGATCGGGCGGGTAATGCCGATCGATCCGATTATCGCGATTGCCGGAGATCACGCCCCGCCCGACGTGATCGCTGCGGTACGCGAGCAGCTTGGACTAGACAAGCCGTTGCTGGTGCAGTTCTGGATCTATCTGGTCAATCTGGCCCACGGCGATCTCGGGCGTTCGGTCATGACCTCGCACCCGGTCACCGAGGATATCGCGCAATACTTTCCTGCCACGCTGGAGCTTGCGACGACGGCGATCACCATCGCCATCATCATCGGCATTCCGCTGGGCGTAATCGCCGCGGCGCGACAAGGCTCACGGTTCGATCATGCAGTGCGGGTGGTGAGTCTGGCCGGACAATCGGTCCCGGTGTTCGTGCTCGCCCTGCTGTGCCTGCTCGTATTTTACGTGAAGCTTGGCATAGCACCTGGTACGGGACAGCTTGACGTGGCGTACGAAGGTCTCGTGCCACGCGTCACCGGCATGCTTGTGATCGATTCGGTCATCGCCGGCGACTGGGATTCGTTCTGGGACGCGCTGGCGCATCTGGCGCAACCAGCTCTGGTGCTGGCGTACTTCTCAATGGCCTACATCACGCGCATGACGCGCGCCTTCATGATTGAAGCGCTGTCCGGCGAGTACATCATCACGGCGCGCGCAAAGGGCCTGTCGGCAACGCGTATCCTGTGGCGGCACGCGTTCGGCAACATCGCGGTACGTCTGGTAACGGTGCTGGCACTGGCCTACGCCGGACTTCTCGAAGGCGCGGTAATTACCGAAACGGTATTTTCCTGGCCTGGTCTGGGGCTTTATCTCACGGTATCGCTTTTGAACGCCGACATGAATGCGGTACTTGGCGCCACGCTGGTGGTCGGGCTTGTCTACCTGGTCCTGAACCTGCTGGCCGACTTGCTGTACCGTCTGCTCGACCCGCGCGTCGCATGAGCGGTGTCCTGTCACGCGAATGGTTGCTGAGCGAGACGCCGGCGTCGCGTGCGCACGCTGCGTGGGTACGGCGATATCGCGGCTGGCTGCAATTCCGTGCCAATGGCCTGGCGATGGTAGGTCTGGTGACGGTCGCAATCATGATTGTCGCCTCACTCGCCGCGCCGTTGCTCGCGTGGCAGAACCCCAGCGCTCAGGATCTCGCGGGGCGTCTGGCGCCGCCATCGTTTGCGCATTGGCTCGGTACGGACGAGCTGGGCCGCGACATCTACGCTCGCATCCTGTACGGCGGACGCGTGACGCTTGGCATGGTGGTGGCGGTCGTTCTGTTGGTGGCACCGATAGGGCTGGCGGTGGGTAGCGTTGCCGGTTACCTCGGTGGATTGGCAGACCGCGTGCTGATGCGCGTAACGGACGTATTTCTGGCATTTCCGCGGCTGGTTCTCGCGCTCGCTTTTGTCGCAGCGTTGAAGCCTGGCATCACCAGTGCGATCATCGCGATCGCGTTGACTGCGTGGCCGCCTTATGCGCGGCTGGCGCGCGCCGATACATTGACCGTGCGAGGCACCGACTTCATCGCCGCCGTGCGACTGACCGGCGCGACGAGCGGTCGCATCATCCTCCGCCACATCATGCCGCTATGCATGTCCAGCGTGATCGTACGTATGACGTTGGATATGAGCGGCATCATTCTGACCGCGGCGGCGCTCGGTTTTCTCGGCATGGGCGCACAGCCGCCGATGCCGGAATGGGGAACGATGATTGCATCGTCGCGGGCATTCATCCTGGATCAGTGGTGGGTACCGACGATCCCGGGCATCGCCATCTTCGTCGCGTCGCTGGCGTTCAATCTATTGGGCGACGGGATGCGCGACGTGCTGGATCCGCGTCAGCGATAGATGCTGGTCGAGATCCGCAACCTTCGGATCCAGTTTCCCACCGCCACCGGTCTGTCCGACGCCGTTCGCAACGTGTCCCTTACTCTCGGCCAGGAGAAACTTGGCATTGTGGGCGAATCCGGTTCAGGCAAGTCCCTGACGGCGCGCTCGATCCTGCGGCTGCTGCCATCCAATGCCGTCGTCACTGCCGAGAAACTGACATTCGACAACATCGACGTGCTGCGTGCCGATGAGACAGCACTCCGACGGATCCGTGGTGCACGCGCCGGGCTTATTCTGCAGGACCCGAAATTTTCGCTCAACCCCGTGATGACCGCTGGCGCCCAGATCGCCGAGGCGTGGCGTGTGCATCGGGGCGGCGGCCGGAGGCTGGCTGGACAGGCGGCGATCGACCTGCTGGCACAAGTGCAGATTCGCGATCCGGAACGCGTGGCGGGCGCCTATCCACACGAACTTTCGGGTGGCATGGGACAACGGGTGATGATCGCGATGATGCTGGCGCCTGATCCGGAATTGCTGATCGCGGACGAACCGACCAGTGCCCTCGATGCCAGCGTGCAGGCGGAGATCCTGCGTCTGATCGAGGACCTGGTGTCGCGTCGTGGCATGGGCCTGATCCTTATAAGCCACGACCTCCCGCTGGTTTCGCATTTCTGCGACCGTGTCGCTGTTATGTACGCCGGCCGCGTGGTCGAGGAACTCGCTGCTTCCGATCTGACGCGCGCACGACATCCGTATACACGTGGTCTGCTGGAGTGCCTGCCGACGCTAAGCCATCGGCAGAAGCGACTCGCAGTGATGCAGCGCGATCCGTCGTGGCTGGAGACATGATAGAGGTCGGTGGTCTCTCGGTTCGCTTCGGCCGCATGGAGGCGGTGAAGTCCGTTTCGTTCAGCGTGGCGCGTGGCGAGAGCTTTGGTCTGGTGGGCGAATCGGGTTCCGGCAAATCGACCGTGTTGCGCGCGATATCGGGGCTCAACCCGCTCTGGACTGGCCGAATGTCGATTGACGGCCAGACACTTGCACCGGGACGCTCGAAGGAATTCTATCGTCACGTGCAGATGGTCTTTCAGGACCCATACGGTTCGTTGCACCCGCGTCAGACGGTGGATCGTCTGTTGTCTGAGCCGCTGTTGGTGCATGGCATGGACAATGTCGAGCGACGTATCCTGCGAGGTCTCAATGAAGTGGCGCTGCCGCCCTTGGTGCGTTTTCGTTATCCGCATCAATTGTCTGGCGGGCAGCGCCAGCGCGTGGCGATCGCGCGCGCCTTGATGGCGGAACCGCAGGTGCTGCTGCTCGACGAGCCGACGAGCGCGCTCGATGTTTCGGTGCAGGCCGAGGTGCTGAACCTGCTGGCGGATCTGCAGCAGGCGCACGGGCTTACCTACATCCTGGTCAGTCACAACCTCGCAGTGGTTGCGCATCTGTGCTTGCGCATCGGTGTCATGGTGGCGGGAGAGCTGGTGGAGCTGCTGTCGGCGGACGACCTGCGCGCGGGCCGCACCCGTCATCCGCACACGGCATCTCTGCGCGAACTGAGCATCGAACTGGAAGAACCGGAGACCAATCCATGATCGAAGATTTGGGCGCGACAGCACGGCGCTCGGGAGCATCGTAATGGAAGCTGTCACCCACATGGTTGCGATGCGTGACGGAATTCGTCTCGCCACCGACGTGCATCTGCCCGATGGCGGTGGCCCCTTCCCGGTCATCATGGAACGCACACCGTACGGCCGCGCGGAAACCAGCCGCAGCGAGATCACCGCCGCGAATGCCACCCCCGCCTCGCGCGGCGACGTCGCTGCGTATTTTACCCAGCATGGCTATGCGGTCGTCTACCAGGACACGCGCGGCCGCTACGGGTCGGAGGGGCGCTTCGTCAAATACCTGTCCGACGGCGAGGACGGATTCGACACCTGTGGCTGGCTGCGCGATCAGCCGTGGTGCGACGGACGCATTTGCACCATGGGACTTTCCTATGCGGCCCACACGCAGGCTGCGCTGGGCTGCCTGGATCCGCCAGGGCTGGTCGCTCAGGTGCTGGACTGCGGCGGCTTCGTAAATTCGTGGCAGTCTGGCATTCGCCAGTCGGGTGCCTTCGAGCTCAAGCAGGCAACCTGGGCGTTCAAGAACGCGCTCGTCTCGCCGGAGGCGCTGGCCAATCCCGTGATGCGGACAGCGCTGGCGGGCGAGGACATTTGCGAGTGGTTCACCCGCATGCCGTGGAAGCCTGGCCATTCGCCTCTGCGGCATCATCCGGACTACGAGGCGTATCTGTTCGACCAGTGGACGCACGGTGCATTTGACGAGTTCTGGCAACAGCTCGGCATCTGCACCGAACGCTGGCATGAACGCTATAGCGGCGCCTCGTGTGTGCACATGTCGTCGTGGTGGGATCCGTACCCGCTGACCGCGACCGGCAACTTTAGCGGCCTGAAGCGCGCCGGACGCGGCCAGCAGCGGCTGATCCTTGGACCCTGGACGCATGGCGATCGCAGCAGTACCTGCTTCGGTGATGTCGAATTCGGTCCCGACGCGGCGCTGGACTCCTGGGCCGGCGACTGGCGCTTCTATCGCCTGCGCTTTTTCGACCATGTTGTGAGGGGCGCGGGCCTCGATGAGCCAGCGGTGCGAATCTTTGTCATGGGTGGCGGCAACGGGCGACGCAACGCGGTTGGACGACTTGAGCATGGTGGACGGTGGATCTCCGCGACCGATTGGCCGCCGCCCGGCGTCGAGTTCGCCGCGTTCCATCTGCACGGGGATGGACGGCTCGACCGCACGCCGCCTGCCCCGGATACAACGCCGCTCTCGTACGATTTCGACCCATCGCATCCCGTGCCGACAATCGGCGGGGCGATGAGCAGCCTCGATCCGGTCGCTTATGCCGGCGCGTGGAACCAGACCGAAGGTCCGGAGTTCTTCGCCTGCACGCCGCCCTATTTACCGCTCGCCTCGCGCCGCGACGTGCTGGTGTTCCAGACGCAGCCGCTCGATGCGCCAATGCAGGTGGTTGGTCCGATCGAGGCTGAACTGTTCGTGGCCACCGATGGTCCAGATACCGACTTCACCGCCAAGCTGATCGACGTGCATCCGCCCTCGGTCGACTATCCCAAGGGGTACGCGATGATCCTCACCGATGGGATTCTGCGGCTGCGCTATGCCGAAGACCCCGCGCATCCGCGCCTTCGGGCGCCGGGCGAGATGGTCAAGGTTCGCATCACGCTGTTCCCGACGGCCAACCTGTTCTTGCCCGGCCATCGCATTCGACTGGACGTTTCATCGAGCAACTTCCCGAAATTCGACGTCAACCCGAATACCGGAGAACCGGAAGGAGTGGCACGACGCAAACGGATTGCCGTAAACACGGTTTTCGTCGATGCAAGGCGGCCGAGCCGAGTGATTTTGCCATTGCTTGCGGCATGATGACGAAGCCCATTCTCGCCGCCTTGGTCGGCGTTACCGGTTGTGAACTTGCGAGGGAAAGATGATGAACGACCTTTATTCGTTCCATGCCCAGCATCGCAACAGCAGAGTGATGCACAAATGGGAGCACTATTTTGAAATCTATGAGCGCTTCCTGTCACCGATCCGGAGCGCCAATCCTATGGTGCTGGAGATCGGCGTACAGTTGGGCGGCTCGGTGGAGATGTGGCGCTACTATTTCGGTCCTGCGACACGTATCTATGGGATCGACATCAATCCGGACGCGAAGCAGCAAGAGGACATCATCACGAAGGTGTTCATCGGCGACCAGCAGGACCGCTCATTTCTGCGCTCGGTGCTGCGCGAGATTGGCACCCCCAACGTGGTGATCGACGATGGCGGACATTCTGCGAATCAGCAGATCACGGCGTTTGAGGAGCTGTATCCTGCGCTCGGCGAAGACGGCCTGTACTTTGTGGAGGATACCCACACATCGCTGTGGGGCGGCGGCTTCATGGACCGACAGGACCGGCAAAGTTTCCTCCAGTTTTCTTTCGCCCGCTGCGCCCAGTTGATGGAATGGACCAGCAAACAGGAGAACTTCCCGGTCCTAGGCACTGATCAGAACGAGACGCTGGCTAACACCGTTTCCGAGTTCTGCCGTACCACGAAGGCAATCAGCTTCTTCGACAGCATGGTCGTGTATGAGCGCGCCCACCGTCCGGTGCCGCGACACACGCGGCGCTGACACAGGGATAGAACGCACCACGATGATCACGCTGTCACGCGCGCCCGCAACGCTGCCGGAAGGGCGGCGCATCTACGCAATCGGCGACATTCATGGCTGCAACGTGCAGCTCGGCAATCTGCATGAGATCATCGCAGAGGACCTGGCGCGGCGACCAGTCGATGCGCCGCTGGTGCTGCATATCGGCGACTACGTCGATCGCGGCATCGATACATCCGGCGTGCTGCGCCGGTTGCTGGCGGGTTCGCCGATCGCAGGTGTGCCTGTGGTCAATCTGCTCGGCAATCACGACGACACCATGTTGCACGCGCTGTCCGGCGATCGCCCGGCGGCGACCGACTGGTTGTTCACCGGCGGCAGGCCGGCGCTTGAGAGTTACGGTATCGACCCAGACTCGCCGCGCGAGAGCTGGCCGGAAAGCGTGCCGCCGGAGCATCTCGAATTCCTGCGCAACCTCACGCTGACCTATCAGGATGGCGGGTATTTCTTTGTCCATGGTGGCGTGCGGCCTGGCGTACCCTTGGAGCAGCAGTTGCGTGAGGATCTGCTACGCATGCGCCAGCCGTTTCTGTATTCCGAGATGGACTTCGGAGCTGTGGTGGTGCACGGGCACTCCCCGGTGAAGGCACCGGTGGTGCGGCACAATCGTATCGACATCGATACAGGCGCGGTGTTCGGCGGCAAGATGACCTGCCTTGTGCTGGAAGGCGAAACGCTGGGTTTTCTCACCGCGGACCCGGTGGGCGAGCCGGTGTCGATCGCGCACCGGTAGGTCGACGCATATCAACGTCGATCAATTCGCCGCCTGACGCTCGGCAACGCCGGCGGTCTGGTGCTCGACCAACCGCGCGTAGAACCCACGCCGCGCGGACAGTTCGGCATGTGTTCCCGCCTCGATTACCCGGCCGGCATTGAGCACCAGGATGACGTCGGCGGCCTGTATGGTGGACAGCCGATGCGCCACCACGATCGTGGTGCGGTTCACCATCAGCGCACTGAGCGCGGACCGCACGAGCTGCTCGCTGATCGTGTCCAGATGCGACGTGGCCTCGTCGAGCACCAGGATCGGCGCGTCCTTCAGGAAGGCGCGCGCGATGGCGATACGCTGCCGCTGACCACCGGAAAGCTGCACGCCACGCTCGCCCACGCGCGTCCGCAAACCATCGGGCAGCTCGGCCACGAACTCCGCGAGCGCAGCCTGGCGAAGCGCGATCTCAATATCCTGACGTGTCGCATCGGGCTTGGCGAGGCGGACGTTCGCCTCCAGCGTGTCGTTGAACAGATAGGTGTCCTGCGCGACCAGGGCGATGCGGCCGCGCAGCCCGTCCAAAGTCAGTTCGCGCAGATCGACGCCATCCAGCCTGATCGCACCCTGTTCAGGGTCCCAGAAGCGCAGCAGCAGATTGGCGATGGTGGTCTTGCCTGCCCCTGACGGTCCAACCAACGCGACCGTCGCGCCGGCGGGCACGTCAAAATCCGCGTCCGCCAGCGCGGGACGCTGCCGGCCCGGATAGGTGAAGCGCACATGCTCGAAGCGCACGGTGGACCCGCCGCGCGGCGCCGCGGGTATCACCGGGCCGTCGGTGATCACCACCGGTTCGGAATGCACCACGTGCAGCCGGCGTGTGGATGCAATTGTATCGGCAAGCTGGCGGCCCACCTGAGCGATCTCGGATACCGGCAGGAAGGCGGCGATCGACACCAGCACCAGCAGCGGCAGCATTGTCGGTGCCATCCAGCCGTGCATGACGAGGAAAGCGCCGACCGCTGCGACCGCCAAGCCGCCGAGTCCGGTCGCCACTTCAAGACCAACGGTCTGCCGCGTAAGGTCGTGCAGGAGCACGAGCCGCATCGCCTGATACTGCCGAACACAGGCCATGAACTCGTCGCGACGCCGCGTCGTCGCGTCGAACGCGATCAGCTCGGAAAGGCCCTGAATGGTCTCTGTTGCGTGGGCGCCGAGTTCACCCAGAGCACGACGGGCGGTGGACGCGAGGCCGTCGATACGCCGCCGGCCCAACACCGGCGAACCGGCGGCATAGGCCAGGAACGGCAGGAGTGCGAGGGCGAGCGGCCAGGCAACCACGGCAAGCGTCACGAGCACTGCACCGGGGATCAGCACCGCGACGAAGGCGGGCGCGACCGTGTGGGCGTAGAAATACTCGATGGTCTCAACGTCCTGGGTCGCCAGCGCGACCAGATCGCCGGAGCGGCGCTTCAGGAGGTACGCCGGGGCCAGAGCATCGAGCTTGCGGTAGAGATCGACACGCATCACGGCTAGCAGCCGGTATGCCATGTCGTGCGCGAGGAACGATTCGAGCCAGTGCAGCAATCCGGTGACCGGCGCTGCCGCGATCAGCAGCACCACCAGAAGAAGCGATGGCGCATTTGCCCGCACCGCGGCGATGATCAGCGCGCCGAGTACCCCTACGCCGATGAAGGCGATGACGCGGCCGACGCCGCAGGAGACGGTGATCGCAAGCTGCCGGCGCCAGGGGCGGATGAACCCGAGCAGCGTGCGGATCGTCTCTGGCCAGCCCACCTCTGCGGCGTCCTGGGCGAGATCGTGCACCACGGCGGTGGTGTCTTCCACCGGCGCGCTGCTTGGGGCGGCTAAATCGTCGACCGGTGCGATCGCGTCGGTGCGTTCGGCGAGCTGTGGACCCATCAGCCGACGATAAGGGCCCTCGTGCGCGATCAGTTCCGCGTGGCGGCCGCTCTCCGCCACCACACCCTCTTGCAGCACCAGGATGCGGTCGGCGTTGATGACGCTGGACAGACGATGCGCCAGGATCAGCGTAGTGCGCCCGACCATCAGGCGATCCAGCGCCTGCTGGATCACCGCCTCATTCTCTGCATCGACCGATGACAGCGCCTCATCCAACACCAGGATCGGAGCGTCGCGCAGCAGCGCCCGGGCGATGGCGATGCGCTGGCGTTGCCCGCCCGAGAGACGCGCGCCGCGTTCGCCGATCACCGTTTGATAGCCGTCAGGCAATGCTTCGATGAAGTCATGAGCGTTGGCGGCGCGCGCGGCGGCTACGACCTCGGCCTCGTCGGCGTCGGGCCGCCCGAGACGGAGGTTGTCCTCGATCGTGCCGTGGAACAGGTGAGTGTCCTGCGCCACGACAGCGATCATCCTGCGCACCGCATCGGGATCGAGGGCACGCAGGTCCTGTCCACCGATGCGCACCGCGCCGCTCTGCGGGTCATGCAGGCGGAGCAGCAGTCGCACAATGGTGGACTTGCCGGAGCCGCTGGGTCCGACCACGCCGACGCGTTCGCCTGCGGCAATGCAGAACGACAGTCCCTGGTGCGCGGCGCGTCTGCCGCCGGGGTAGGCAAACTGCACGTCGTCAAAGGCGATGCTGGGTGCGAGTGTCAAGACATGCGCTGGGTTGGCGGGCGCGCTCGGCGCGGTGACCGGTTCATCCAGCAGCGCGTTGATGCCGGCCGCTGCTGCCTGGCCTGTCAGACCTTGGTGCAGCACGGTGCGCAGATCGCGCAGCGGGCGGAAGATTTCCGTGCCGGCCATCAGCACGATCAATAGCGCCTCCAGGCTCATCTCGCCGTGGCGAACACGGTAGGCACCCAGCGCGAGTGCCGCAGCGGCACCAAGGGCACAGCCGAGGTCGGTGATGCCCCGGGTCAGAATGCTGGTGCCGAGTACGAGGAAGGTGCTGTCGGACAGAGCGCGCGCCCTGTCGGCAAGGATCCGACCGAAGGCACCGCTCTGGCCGAAGGCCTTCAGTGTCGGCAGTCCCTGCACCGCATCGAGGAACTCTTCACCGAACGCCTTGAACGCCTGCTGACGCTCGCGCGATGCCAGGCCGGTACGCTTATGGACGACGGTCGGCGCCATGAGAGTGAACAGCGCGGCGCCGAGCATCACAGCGGCGACGGGGAGGTCCCAGTACGCCATGAAGGCGAAGATTGCCACCGGCGCGCAGGCGGCGATCGAGACCTGGGGAATGTACTGGCCGAAGAAGGTCTGCAACTGCTCGACGCCGTCGATGATCGACAGCATCACGCCGCCGGTGCGTTCGGCACCAAACCATACCGGGCCGAGGGCGACGATCTTATCGTACAGCCGCACGCGCAAGGCCTCCTGCACGCGGGCTGCGGTACGGTGAGCAATCATGGTGCGAAGGTCGTCGAAGCAGGCGCGCAGCAGAATCGCAGCGAGGACGCCGACCAGGGGGATGACCAGTGCGGCGGTCGGTGCGGCGCGGAACAGCCTGGCGAGGAACTGGCCGAGGAAGGCGAAGCGTGCGATGCCGACAGCGAGTGCCAGCAGGCCGAGTAGGATGCCGAGGGCGATCCGCCCCCGCAGGCCCTGCGTCATTCGCCACAGTCTCAGATCGAAATGCACGTCGGCCCTCCTGCGAAGCGGGCACATCCTGGGCGTTCGCGACGGTGTTGCGCAAACGCGAGATTTTCAACCGCTGTTGAGTTATATTGAACGGCGATGACCGACCGCATACCCCCTCTGGCGGCATTGCGTGCGTTTGCTGCGGTTGCGCGCCACGGCTCATTCGCGCGTGCGGCACTGGCGCTGCATGTCAGCACGTCCGCTGTGAGCCACCAGGTTCGCGGTCTCGAGGCGACACTCGGCACGCGGCTGCTGACACGCGCCAGCAACGGCGCCGGTCACACACGCACCGCGGTGACGCCGGAGGGGGCGTCGCTGCTTGCCACCGTCGAGGCGACCTTCGCGCAGCTTGCCACGGCCTGCGAGGCGGTGCGCGAGCGTGCCAGTGGCGCACGGCCGATGCTCGCCATTTCGGCCAACGGTTCGGTCACCTCCCTGTGGCTGGCGCCGCGGCTGGCGGCCTTCGCGGCGTTGCATCCGTCGGTGCAGTGGCAGGTTCGCGCCATCGAAGAGCCCGAGCCGGACATGGTGAGGGAAGGTCTCGACCTTGCGATACTGCGCGCCCGTCCGGGGGAGCTTGTGGGCGGCGACCGGCTGCTGTTCAGCGAGACGGTGTTTCCGGTGTGCAGCCCGTCACTGCTGCCGGTCAGCGGGACGCAGGACCTGCTGCGCCACAACCTATTGCAGGAGGATCACGGCAGCAGCCGCGAGAAGGCCTGGCGCACCTGGCTCGATCTGCTCGGCATCCCGGCCAGGGCGAGGCCGACCATCGTCCGGTTCGACACGTTCAACGCCGCCATCGGTGCGGCGATAGCGGGAGCCGGCATTGCGCTCGGGCGGCGGCCGCTGATCGACTTCGAGCTCGCCAGCGGACGGCTCGCCCGGCTGTTTGCCGACCGGTCGCTGCCAGGGTCGTGGGACTTCGTCATCCGAGGTCGCCCCGACGCGGCGCGCGACATTCATGTGGGCCACCTGCGGGATTACCTGCTGTCGAAGCCGGCCGCCGCGCGCTAGGCGAAGCCGGAAAAGTCAGGCTTGCGCTTCTCCATAAATGCTCTGAACGCCTCGGCTGCCTCGGGCGAGCCCAGACGTTCGCGGAACAGCGTTAGCTCCTCTTCCATGCGCCGCGTGAGGTCGCTCGCGCCGTGCCGGATAAGATGCTTGGTAAGCCGCACCGCCTGAGGCGGCAGAGATGCAAGCCGATGCGCGATCTCGTAAGCCGTCTGCAACAGCGCCACATCATCGACGACGCGATTCACGAAGCCCCACTCGTGCGCGGTCGCCGCATCCAGTGGCTCGCCGAGAAGCAGCAACGCGCTGGCGCGCTGATGACCGAGCAGGCGGGGGAACAGCAGCGAGCTTGCTGCCTCGGGCACCAGGCCGAGACTGGTGAACGGCATCACGAAGCGGGCGGAACGCGCGGCGACAATGAGGTCGCAGTGCATCAGCATCGTCGTGCCGACACCGATCGCCGCTCCGTTCACCGCAGCGATCAGCGGCTTTTGCATCGACGCAATCGTCGGCAGGAAACGCGACGCCGAGATTTCCCTTTTCCCGCTCGCACGCGCCTGGAAATCGGCTATGTCGTTGCCAGAGGTGAATGTGTCGCCCGAGCCGGTCAAGAGTGCGACGCGCAGCGTGGGACTGGCATCAACCTGTGCGAAAGCGTCTGCCATCGCGTCATACATTTCGCGCGTCAACGCGTTCTTCTTCTCTGGCCGGTTGAGGCGAATTTCCAGCACACCATCCGTGCGGGTGATGATGACGTTGTCGCTCACTGGTCTCTCCTAACGCGGCAGATGTTCGGCGATATAGGGCGGGAGATTGAAGGCACCCACATGGATCTCGGGCGTCCAGTAGCGCGTTGTGCCAAGGACGCCCGCCGCCTGTGCGCGCGCACGCAAATGATCGGCGCCGACCCGCGTGAGCGACGCATCTTTCGCCGCCCATCCCAACGTCATGAAACCGCCGACATATGTCGGCACCGCCGCAACATACGCCGTGACATGCGGCAGGGACCTCGCGCGCCGCAAGCTGGTCTGGCGCAGTTCGTCCGCCTGCATGAACGGAACACCGCACTGGTTCACCACCAGCCCGCGTGCGGTGAGGATGCGTGCACAGTTGGCGTAGAACTCGTCGGTGAACAACACCTCGCCGACACCGATCGGGTCCGTCGAATCGACGATGATCACGTCGAACGTCGCGTCCGGTGCGCGCTTCACATAATCGATGCCGTCGCCGACGATCACCTCGGCGCGCGGATCGTTCCAGGCATCGGCGCCGATCAGCGGCAGATACTCCTTCGCCAGCCGGATCACCTCGCCATCGATTTCGGCCATCACAGCGCGCCGCACGCCGCGATGCTGCAGCACGCGCCGGAGCACACCGCCATCGCCGGCGCCGATGATCAGCACGTTCGCCGCCGCGCCATGCGCAAGCAGCGGCACATGCGTCAGCATCTCCTGATAAACGAATTCGTCGCGCTCGGTGATCTGGATCACCCCGTCCAGCACCATCACGCGGCCATGCGAGAAGCTGTCGAAGATCACGATGTCCTGAAAGTCACTCCGCACCCGCGCCAGCTCACGCTTGACCAGGAAGCGCTGTCCCCAGTCAGGATAGAGCGTCTCGTTGATCCAACTATCGGTCGTCATGCCGGTCTCCAAACAGAACGGCCCGGAGCATCGCATCCGGGCCGCGCATCACGCCAAGGACAGAGCCGCTACGGAATCAGCCCACGTCGCTGCTCGGACAGCAGGATAGACTTCGGCGCAAACACCTCCTTCAGCACCGGCAGCGAGTGATACGGATTGCACGCGCCGCACATGAAGATGTCCACGGCGGCGAAATCGCGCTCGGGCCACGTGTGGATCGAGATGTGGCTTTCCGCCAGCACGAGCACGCCGCTCACGCCGCCATCGGGGCCGAAGTGGTGGAAGTGGCTGTGCAGGATCGTTGCGTTGGCCGCTTCGGCAGCGTCCCGCAGCGCACGATCGATCAGCTCGGGATCCGTGAGGTTGCTCGCTCCCCACAGATCCAGCAGCAGATGCGTGCCGGCGAACTTCACGCCGTCCCTCACGACGAAGTAGTCCTTCGGAGCGTCCTCGTCTGGAGCGTCCGAGACCATCCCCAGCGGGCTGAGTGCGTCCATCACGTACCCCGTTCCAACCAGTAGACAGCCTCTGGAGCGGCCGCTCGCGACGACCGTTCCCTCGGGCCAAGGCCGCGAAACATGGGGAAAGGGGGGGCAGCATGC
>Ga0210395_10002666_pt1 | contig 13838 bp, 17 predicted proteins | sample IncBWH4OmetaG_FD_150861 | JGI IMG/M metagenome (GOLD analysis project Ga0210395, IMG submission 150861) | Forest soil microbial communities from Barre Woods Harvard Forest LTER site, Petersham, Massachusetts, United States - Inc-BW-H-4-O ... | reverse complement strand
CTCGGGCGATGGCGCACACAGCGGACGCCGTCGCCGTCGGCGCCCGCGTAAGTCAGCGGGCGTGGCCGCGAATGCCAACTGAACCGGTGTCGCCGGCCGCCTGATGGTCAAACCGGAGCGCCGCACGAAGGCCGATGTATTGGCCGCGGCAGCGATCGCGGCGGTGGTCGCCGTGGCGGCGGCGTTGATCTGGTGGACCAGCGATGCCCGAGCAACGATCAGCCGGCCCGCGGCGGGGTTCCCGCCCAGCCCGAGGTCGGCCCGCGAGGTGCCGGCCTCGCTCAAGCAGCTCTGGACCGCCCCCAACGCGCCGACCGACCAGCCTGCCGCGGTCGCCGGAACCGTCGTCACCGCCGACGGGCGTGCGGTCCAGGGGCGTGATCCGGTCACCGGCAAAGTGCGGTGGAGCTACTCGCGCGGCAGCGATCTGTGCGGGGTTGTCGGGGTCTACCGCTATGCGGTCGCGGTCTACCGCGACGACCGGGGCTGCGGTCAGGTCAGCACGATCGACGGATCCACTGGCAGCCGCGGAGCCGCCCGAACCAGCTACGCCGACGATCATGTCCACCTGTCCTCCGACGGCATCACGGTGTTGTCCGCCGGCGACACCAGGCTGGAACTGTGGCGCTCTGACATGGTCCGGATGCTCTCCTACGGCGAGATCGACGCCCGCGTGAAGCCCTCCTCGAAGGGACTGCACACCGGATGCCGCTTGGTTTCGGCGGCGGCCAGCTCGTCCGCGGTATCTGTGCTCGGTGCGTGCGGCAGCCAGGCGGATCTGCGGCTCACCCTGCTGCGCCCCAGCAAGGAAGAAGACGAGCCGGAGCTGCGCGACGTGCCCGAGCCGGGGATCGGCGTGGGTTCCGGCGCCCGGGTGCTGACGGTGGCCGAGACCAAGACCCTCATCTACCTGCCAGCGCCGCAGCCCAGAGTCGATGTGGTCGACGACTCCGGGGTGACTGTGGCCAGCACGCTGCTGCCCAAGCCGCCGTCGACGTCGAGCGTGGTGTCGCGGCCCGGCAACCTGGTGACGTGGTGGACCGGCGACAAGGTGATGGTCTTCGACGGGGCAACGCTGACCTACCGCTTTTCCATTGGGGCCGCTGGGCCTTCGGTTCCGGTTGGGCCCGCGGCGACGATGGCGGGCAAGTTGCTCGTCCCCGTCACGGGTGGCATCGCCGTTTGTGATCCGATCACCGGCGACGGCGAAGGCTATCTGCCGGTGACCCGGCCGCCGGGCAACGCCCCGGTGATCCCCGCCGTTTCGGGTTCGCAGGTGCTCGAGCAGCGCGGCAACACCCTCGTCGCGCTGGGCTAAGCCGCGCCCGACGACGATGCGGGCCGGAACGGCCCGAGGAGAAGTCGGGCTAAGCCGCTAAGCCGCTAAGCCGTACGACGTCAGGCGTCGAGGGCGAACGTCGGCAGGGCTTTGCCCGACTTCCAGTGTTTGAGCAGTGTCTCTGCCAACTCTCGGTAGGCGGACGCGCCTTTGTTCTTGCGCGCGGCCATCACCGACGAGCCGGACGCGCTGGCTTCGGCGAAACGCACCGTGCGCGGAATGGGTGGCGCCAGCACCGGCAGGTCGTAGCGGTCGGCGACATCGAGCAGCACGTCGCGGGTGTGGGTAGTCCGCGGGTCATACAGCGTCGGCAGCGCGCCCAATAACCGCAGGGCAGGGTTGGTGATCTGCTGGACGTCGGCGACCGTGCGAAGGAACTGGCCGACGCCGCGATGCGCCAACGTTTCGCATTGCAACGGCACGATGACCTCGCCGGCGGCCGTCAGCCCGTTGAGCGTAAGCACGCCCAGCGACGGTGGACAGTCGATGATGACCACGTCGAAGCGGTCACCGAGTTTGTCCAGCGCGCGTCTCAGCGCGTACTCGCGGCCGGCCCGCATCAGCAGCATGGCTTCGGCGCCGGCCAGGTCGATATTGGCCGGCAGCAGCGTCATCCCCTCCGCGGTGTCGACCAGGGCGACGTCCGGCTCCACATCACCGAGCAACACCTCATGGATCGACACCGCCAATTTGTCCGGGTCTTGGCCGAGCGAGAAAGTCAGACAGCCCTGCGGGTCCAGATCGACGAGCAGCACCCGCCGTCCCGCATCCACCATCGCCGCACCCAGCGATGCCACCGTCGTCGTTTTGGCCACCCCGCCCTTCTGGTTGGCCACTGCCAGCACCCGAGTCGTCATATAGCGCCGCTCCTCCCTGTTGCAGGCGGGTGATCAATGCCTATCCTGGCACCAAACCCTTGGTGCCCGCGCGCGGATGGCTATGTGTGTCAGGCAGAATCGATCGGCATGGGAGTCGAGAGCCATCGGCTGGTCTTGCTACGCCATGGGGAGACCGAGTGGTCCAAGTCCGGCCAGCACACCGGGCACACCGATCTCGACCTCACCGACCACGGCCGCGCGCAGGCCGCGGCCGCCGCTCCGGCGGTTGCCGACCTGCACCTCGTCAACCCCAAGGTGATCAGCAGCCCGCTCCGGCGTGCGGTGTTGACCGCGGAGCTCGCCGGCCTGACAGTCGAGGAAAAATCGTCGCTGCTCGCCGAATGGGATTACGGCTCCTATGAGGGCGTGACGACCGCCGAAATTCACAAGACAGTGCCCGATTGGTCGATCTGGACACACGGCTGCCCGGATGGCGAATCCGTCGCGCAGGTCAGCGACCGCGCCGACCGGGCTGTCGCGCTGGCGCTCGAGGAGATGGGATCGCGCGATGTGGTGTTCGTGGGTCACGGTCACTTTTCCCGCGCCGTGATTACCCGCTGGGTCGAGCTACCGCTGATTGAGGGCAGCCGCTTCGGGATGGGCCCCGCGTCCATGGCGATCTGCGGCTTCGAACACGGGATCCGCCAGCTGAGTGCGCTGGGCTACCCGCATCCGAATGACGGCTGAGCCACCGTTCGTGCTGTGCGGGCCGACGGGCGCCCTCGTCGCTGACGGCGTACGGGACTGCTACAGCGACGTGACCGCCGCGCAAACGGCGCTGCGTTCGGCGTCAGCGCCAATAGTTGTGGGCGCGTTAGCTTTTGACGTCCACGGTCCCGCAGCGTTGATGGTGCCACATTCGGTGCGACGCACTGACGGACTGCCCGATTGGCCGACCGGCCCGCTGCCGGCCGTGCACGTCACCGGGGCGTTTCCGGCGCCCGAGGAGCACCGCGCCCGAGTACGACGCGCCTGCGAGCGGCTGACCGCTGCGGGCAGCACCCTGCAGAAGGTGGTGCTGGCCCGTGCCTTGCGGCTGGCCGCCGATGCTCCACTGGACGGCAGGGTCATCCTGCGCCGGCTGGTAGAACAGGATCCCGCCGCCAATGGCTATCTGGTCGATCTGTCGGCGGCCGGCGGCCAGTATTCCGGCATGGCCTTGGTCGGCGCCAGCCCGGAGCTGCTGGTGGCACGCGACGGCGACCGGGTCACGTGTCGTCCCTTCGCCGGTTCTGCGCCGCGTGCCGCCGACCCCGAGCTCGACGCTGCTGCCGGCGCCGCACTGGCCGCTTCCGCCAAGGATCGCCACGAACACCAATTGGTGATCGACACCATGGTCGACGCCTTGCGCCCCTTGTGCAGCGAATTGACGATCGCGCCAACGCCAGAGTTGAGCCGCACCACGGCGCTCTGGCATCTCAGCACACCGATCAGTGGGCGACTGCGCGACACATCAAGGACGGCAATGGATTTGATGTTGGCGCTACACCCCACGCCCGCGGTCGGGGGGGTGCCCGCCGGCCCCGCCGCCGAACTGATCAGCACGCTGGAGGGCGACCGCGGCTTCTACGCCGGCGCCGTCGGCTGGTGCGACGCGCGCGGTGACGGACGCTGGGTGGTGTCCATCCGCTGCGCGCAGCTCGCAGCTGACCGCCGTACTGCGCTCGCCCACGCCGGTGGCGGTATCGTCGCCGAGTCCGATCCTGACGACGAAGTCGCCGAGACCACAACGAAATTCGTCACTATTTTGTCGGCGCTGGGAGTTGATCCGTGACCCCGCACATCCGCCGAGCCGCACCTGCCGATGTCGCCCCCATTACCGCGATGATCCACGAGCTGGCCCGCTTCGAACGAGCGCCCGATCAATGCACAGTGGCCGAAAAGCAAATCAGTACAGCACTTTTCGACAATCCATGCACGCTACGCGGACATGTCGCCGAGGTAGATGGCGAAGTCGCCGCGATGGCCCTCTGGTTCCTCAGCTTCTCGACCTGGGACGGCGTCGAGGGCGTGTATCTGGAGGACCTGTACGTGCGTCCACGATTTCGCCGGCTTGGCCTGGCCCGCGGGCTGTTGACGGCACTGGCAAGGGAGTGCGTGGACAACGGTCACACCAGGCTGTCGTGGTCGGTGCTGAACTGGAACACCGATGCGATTGCCCTCTATGAGGCCGTCGGCGCTCTGCCGCAGAGCGAGTGGACTACCTATCGGCTGTCCGGCCCGAAATTGTCGGAGCTGGCCGGGCGCTTATGACCCGCCGGCGACCCAGCGCACGGCGGCCGGACTGAACAGCAACGCCAACACGGTGAGCGCGATGATGCCCACCGGGACCCCGACCAGCACCCGATGAGAACCCACGGCCAGGTACCAGGCGACCGGCAGCAGTAACAGCTCGGAGAACACCGCCAGCCCGCGACCCCAGCGCCTGCCGACCAGCAACGCGCACCCGGCGGCGAGAACAGCCCCACCGACCAGAGCGAACCACGCTGCGGTGCCGAAACCGTTGACCACCCGCTGATCTGCACCGCCGAGCGCCCGCAATAGCAGAACCACGCCCGTCACCAACCCGACCGCGCCCTGCAGAGCCACGATCAGTCCGGCTCCTCGGACCGGGGCCGGAGCAGGCGGGCCCACCTGCTTGCGGCGGATACTCACAGCGCCAGCGTAATCACCGGGCCGCGCCGCTCCCGTAGGCTTTGGCATCATGCGCGCTGTGCTGGTCGTCAACCCCACCGCGACGTCGACGACCACAGCGGGGCGCGACTTGCTGGCACACGCTCTCAAGAGCCGCCTCGAGCTGACAGTCGAGCACACCACGCACCGCGGCCACGCCGGCGAAATCGCGCAGGCCGCCGTGAAGGACGGGGTGGATTTGGTCGTCGTGCACGGCGGCGACGGCACCGTCAGCAATGTGGTCAACGGCCTGCTCGGCCCTCCCGGTGAGTTGCCTAACGGCCATGTCCCGGCGCTGGCGATAGTCCCGGGCGGCTCGGCGAACGTGACGGCGCGGTCACTGGGAATCCCACCAGGGCCGGTTGACGCCACCAACCAGCTGATCTGGCTGCTGGACAGATACGGACCGCAAAAGGCGTGGCGCCGGATCGGGCTGATCGACTGCGGTGAGCAGTGGGCGGTGTTCAACGCCGGCATGGGCGTCGACGCCGAAGCAGTCGCCGCCGTGGAGGCCAAACGGGACAAAGGCGTCAAGGTCACGCCAGCGCGCTATATCCGCGCGGCGGTGCGCGCTACGGTCGCCTACTCCCGTCGTGAACCGAGGCTGACCGTGCATTTGCCCGGACGGGAGCCGATCTCGGGGGTCTACTTCGTCTTCGTGTCCAACTCCAGCCCGTGGACCTTCGCCAACGACCGGCCGATGTACACCAATCCCGGAACCACCTTCGAGTCAGGCCTGGGAGTGTTCGGCGTCACCCGTTTGAAGGTGGTGCCGAGCCTGCGACTGGTCGGGCAGATGTTCTCCAAGCAGCCGAGGCTCGAAGGCAGCCAGGTCGTCCGGGACGACGATGCCGCCTGCGTGCGGGTCACCTGCGCCGACCCCCCGATGGCCAGCCAGTTCGACGGCGACTACCTCGGCGTGCGGGAGCAGATGACGTTCCGCGCGGTTCCGGACGCGCTGGACGTCGTCGCCCCACCCCGCAACATAAGGCCAACTTAAGGCTCTGACCTGCGATAAGCCCCGGACTGACACAAAAAGGCTGGTCAGAAGGGTCGAAGTGTAGTACAAACGATTAAGGGATTTGGTAACAGATCGCCATAGTGAGATTGCCCACGGACCAACTAGCTCTCTTGACATCTGTTGAGCCTGTGAAACGATCGAATGAACACTTGCAACGGTACGGAAACATTTCTTGTGCCTGCGTTAACAGCCGAAGAAAAATACTCGTGCGCCCTGCTGCGCACACAGTGAGGAGTAACGACTAATGGATTGGCGCCACAACGCGGTGTGTCGCGATGAGGACCCGGAGCTGTTCTTCCCCGTCGGGAATAGCGGACCGGCGCTCGCGCAGATCGCTGACGCGAAACTGGTCTGTAACCGCTGTCCGGTGACCACCGAGTGCCTGTCTTGGGCGCTCAACACCGGTCAGGACTCCGGGGTATGGGGCGGAATGAGCGAAGACGAGCGACGTGCACTGAAGCGTCGCAACGCCCGGACGAAGGCCCGAAGCGGGGTCTGACCCGGGTTTAAGTCGCGTAAACGGTGCGGCCCCGACGAACTGTCGGGGCCGCACCGTTGTGTGCGGCCCTACTGCGCGGCGCGGACGCGACGACCGATCGGGACGCGCAACACCACGTCGGTTCCGCCTTCGGGGGCGTCCTGCATGAGCAGCGAGCCGTCCAGTTCCGCGGACACCAGTGTCCGCACGATCTGCAGACCTAGCCGGTCAGATTGCTCAACGCTGAACCCCTCGGGTAGCCCGCGACCGTTGTCGTGGACCACCACGTCGAGCCAACGTGCCGAACGCTCGGCACGAATGGTCACGCCGGCCGCGGGTTCGCGTGCTGCCGGGTCAAACGCGTGCTCGATGGCGTTTTGGACGAGCTCGGTGATCACCATGATCAGCGCGGTCGCACGATCGGAGTCCAGGACGCCGAGCACGCCGGTCCGGTCTATCCGGATCGGCGTGTCCACCGTCGCGACGTCGTTCATGATCGGCAGGATCCGGTCGATCACCTCGTCGAGGTTGACCTCCTCATCCACCGACATCGACAGGGCGTCGTGGACCAACGCGATCGACGACACCCGGCGTACCGACTCGATGAGCGCCTCGCGACCCTCGGAGTTGGTCGTCCGGCGGGCCTGCAGGCGCAGTAGCGCTGCGACGGTCTGAAGGTTGTTCTTCACCCGGTGATGGATCTCCCGGATCGTGGCGTCCTTGGAAATCAGCGCGCGGTCTCGGCGCTTGACCTCGGTGACATCACGAACCAGCACCGCAGCGCCAGCTGCCGAGCCGTGGACCATCAGCGGCAGCGTCCGCAGCAGGACGGTGGCACCACCGGCGTCGACCTCGATACGCATGCTGGCACCCCCGGCCAGGGAGTTGAGCACGTGCTCGGCGAGTTCACGGGCCTCGAAGGGATCAGAGATCAACGGACGCGTGACCGCGATCAGGTTGTGGCCCTCCAACTCCGAGGTCAAGCCCATCCGATGGTAGGCCGACAGCGCGTTCGGACTGGCGTAGGAGACGACTCCGTTGACGTCGAGTCGGATGAAGCCGTCACCGGCTCGCGGGCTGGAGCGCGACATCGCCAGGTCTCCCACGTTGGGAAAGGTGCCCTCGGAGAGCATGGTGACGAGGTCCGCGGCGCAGTCGATGTAGGCAGTCTCCAATGGGCTGGATTTATGAGTGTCCCCGACCGCCTTCTGATGTGTCAGCACCGCGACCACCCTGTCGGCGTGCCGCACCGGCACTGCTTCGATGTTCAGTCCAGTTTGCTGCCACGAATACTGTTGGCCTGCATCGCTTTCCAGACCGATAGTGCCGGACTCAAACGCGGCGGCAATGAGCGGCATCTCGTCGGCAGCGACGACGGTACCGACTGCGTCCCGCAGTAGAACCGTCGGGGCGGTGTTCGGTCGGCACTGTGCGACGCATACCAGCGAACCGTCATCGCGGCGGACCCACATCAGGTAATCAGCGAACGAGAGGTCTGCGAGCAGCTGCCACTCGCCGACCACCGCATGCAAGTGGTCGACGGCACTCCCCGGCAGCATGGTGTGTTCGGCAAGAAGGTCACCGAGAGTGGACATCGGCTACTCCCGCCAAGACGTAGAGGCGAGCAAATGGCTAGCTGATCACGGCGATAAGGTCGCCGGCCTGGATGACGTCTCCCACCGAAACACTGACCTTGCTTACCGTGCCGGCAACCTCGGCCAGGACCGGGATCTCCATCTTCATCGATTCCAGCAGCACCAACGTGTCACCCTCGCCGATCTGGTCGCCCTCGTGGACGACGACTTCGAGCACGCTGGCCACGATCTCTGCGCGGACGTCCTCGGCCATCATCACCCCGTTCGTCAACCAGCCGGTGTTTTCGCAGTGCTGCCGTTCCATCGAACCACAACCAGTTCACCTGGACGCGAGGGAGTGAGTCCTACCGTCGGGTCGTGTCGGCGCCGACAGTGCAGGTCGGCCGCTGCTGCGCGCGGGAGAAGGGGGCCGGCTGATATCGCGGAGATATCAGTAAGCAAACTCCAAGATTACTAAGCGAACCTATAGAGTTCGTCCTGTGATCGTGTCGTGTTGTTAATGTGACATTTGAGCAGCAGAGTTTCCAGAGTGATTGGAGTGCCTGATGCACATTTAGTGCCTCAGCCGAATCTGAGGGGAATTCCGTTGTCCGAGAATACGTTTGCTAATACGACCAATCGACGCCCATTTACCCGAGTGAAAGCCGGCATCGGGGTTGCGCTGGCAGCGATCGCCACCATCGGGATTGGCGCAGGGGTCGCCGCGGCCACTCCCCAGCAACCATTCCTTGCCGACGACCCACTGCCCGTTCCAGGCCTGGGCGGAGCCGGCAGTGCCGTGAGCATCGCCAATTCGCTCTTCGGCTCACTGAGCGGTTTGATGAATAACGTCATCCCCGGCAGCGGGGACCTGTTGATGCCGGCCAGCAGTGCCCTCACGCCCGGCGGCCTCGGAGGAATGCCCGGCGGCCTCCCCGGCGGCCTCGGCGGAATGCCCGGCGGCCTCGGAGGAATGCCCGGTGGCCTCCCTGGCGGAATGCCAGGCGGAATGCCCGGTGGTCTCCCAGGCGGCTACCCCGGCGGCCTGCCAGGCGGCCTCCCCGGACAAACCCCCGGCGGCCTGCCCGGCTACCCCGGCGGCCTCCCAGGCCAGACGCCCGGCTACCCCGGCGCGCTCCCCGGCCAGACTCCCGGCGGATTCCCAGGCCAGAACCCTGGCTATCCCGGCGGCCTCCCAGGCCAGAACCCCGGCGGATTCCCAGGCCAGAACCCTGGCTACCCGGGCGGCCTTCCGGGACAGACGCCTGGCGGATTCGCAGGCCAGACGCCCGGTGGGCTTCCCGGCCAGACGCCCGGCGGATTCCCAGGCCAGACACCGGCGCTACCTGGGCAGACGCCGCCGGTGCCTGGTCAGACAGCGGGGATTCCCGGACAGACAACGGCGATGCCCGGGCAGCCGTTGCCGGTGCAGCCTGCCGGGGTCATGCCAGCGGGCACGGGGTCGATTGCGTAGCCCCCCGGGCTACGCAACACCCGACGCATGAAAGACTGACCTGCAGATACATCTGCCAGGAGGATCAGTTATGGCCAAGCGAGGCCGCAAGAAGCGTGACCGCAAGTACAGCAAGGCCAACCACGGTAGGCGCCCCAACGCGTAGTCAGGCGGGGCGGCTACCGTCGGATGATCGTGGTCCGGCTGATCTCTAGCCGTAGCCGCTCACGCAGCGCCTCCGGGGCTTTCTCGCCGCGGCACTTGCTCGCGATCAGTACCTTGATTCGCTCCTCCAGGCCATAGAACTGCAGGCATGGCGGGCATTCTTCGAGGTGCTTGCGTAGTTTGTCCCGATTCTCCGGGGTGCATTCGCCGTCCAGCAATGTCCATACCTCGGCGATCACTTCGGCACACTCGGCCTTCATGCGCGCGTCGGCACCCGTCGCGGGGTCGCCCGGGCTAGAGGCGGGCGAAAACTCGGTCATGACGACACCTCCTCGGGCGCCTGATCGCCCCGGATGAAACCCCGGTCCTTGGCCACATCCGTCAGCAACTCACGGAGTTGGCGCCTGCCGCGGTGCAGTCGCGACATCACCGTGCCGATCGGTGTATCCATGATTTCGGCGATCTCCTTGTACGGGAAACCCTCCACGTCCGCGTAATACACCGCCATCCGAAATTCTTCGGGCAATGCCTGCAGTGCCTCTTTTATTTCGGTGTCCGGCAGCGCCTCAAGCGCCTCGACCTCGGCAGAGCGCAGGCCGGTTGAAGAGTGCTCGGCGGTGGCCGCCAACTGCCAGTCGGTGATCTGGTCGGTCGGATACTGCGCCGGCTGGCGCTGCTTCTTGCGGTAGCTGTTGATGTAGGTGTTGGTCAGGATGCGGTAGAGCCACGCCTTGAGATTGGTGCCCTCTTTGAACGACCGAAATCCGGCGTAGGCCTTGACCATGGTTTCCTGAAGCAAATCCTCGGCATCGGCAGGATTCCGGGTCATCCGCAGCGCGCCGCCGTATAGCTGATCCAGCAGCGGAATCGCGTCGCGCTCGAAGCGCGCGGTCAGCTGCGCGTCGCTCTCGTCCCGGCGGCTACGCGCAGCGGTGTCCGAGACTTCCGAGACGGCTGAGACGTGTGAGGCGTCCGCGATCTCCGACTCGGTCGCGCCATCGATGTCGGCCATGTTGAGTAACGCAGTCCCTTCTGTCGCGATGCCGGTGAACAGGTCCATCAGCACCGGACCCGTCTGGCACCCGGCCAACCGCTCTTCGCCAATAAGGCTCGTCGCCGTTGACATCCGACTCCCTTCCCCAATCTAAAGGCTGCGACCGACAGTGTCTGCTTCGCACCTCTCAACAGCAACAATCGCCTCACTATTTCCGATCCATTTCCACCGACGCCGGCGACGCAATCCGGGCCGCCGATTCAGGCCGGTTGTGAGCAGCGTTACTGTGACGCTCATGTCCTTGAAAGCCAAGACCATGTTCATCTCGGGCGCCAGCCGCGGAATCGGCTTGGCCATCGCCAAGCGAGCCGCTCAGGACGGCGCCAACGTCGCCCTGATCGCCAAGACCGCCGAACCGCACCCCAAGCTGCCGGGTACGGTCTTCACCGCCGCGAAAGAGCTCGAAGAGGCCGGCGGCCAGGCGCTGCCGATCGTCGGCGACGTCCGCGACCCCGATTCGGTCGAGGCCGCAGTAGCCAAGACCGTCGAGCAATTCGGCGGCATCGACATCTGCGTGAACAACGCGTCGGCGATCAACCTAGGCTCCATCACCGAGGTGCCGATGAAGCGGTTCGACCTGATGAACGGCATCCAGGTGCGCGGCACGTATGCGGTGTCTCAGGCGTGCATCCCGCATCTGAAGGGCCGTGAGAACCCGCACATCCTGACGCTGTCGCCGCCGGTGCTGCTCGGAAAAGAGTGGTTGAAGCCGACGGCTTACATGATGGCCAAGTTCGGCATGACCCTGTGCGCGCTGGGCATGGCCGAGGAGCTGCGCGACGAGGGCATTGCGTCCAACACGCTGTGGCCGCGGACGCTGGTGGCCACCGCCGCGGTGCAGAACCTGCTCGGCGGCGACGAGGCGATGGGCCGCGCACGCAAGCCAGAGGTGTACTCCGACGCGGCCTACGTCATCCTCAACAAGCCCTCCCGTGAGTACACCGGCAACACGCTGCTGTGCGAAGACGTGCTGGTGGATTCCGGTGTCAAAGACTTGTCGGTGTACGACTGCGTGCCCGGCGGGAAACTCGGCGTCGACTTCTGGGTGGACGGCGTCAACCCGCCGGGGTACTCGGGTCCCTAGGGGCCGCTTACATGGCCGGCGCTGCGACACCGGCGCTTGCGGCTTTGATCGCTGCCGGTGTGCCGCACGAGCTGGTGAAGTTCGATCACGATTCGCGAGAACGCTCGTTCGGCGTCGAGGCGGTCCATGCGCTGACCACGGATGGCAGCATCGCGGCAGGGCAGATCTATAAGACGCTGATCATCGCGGTGCCGGAGGGGTTGGCCGTTGCGGTACTGCCGGCGTCGTCGAAATTGTCACTGAAGGCGGCCGCTGCCGCGTTGGGGGTGACCAAAGCCGGCATGGCCGAACCCGCCGCCGCGCAGCGGGCCACCGGCTATGTGCTCGGTGCTGTCTCGCCGTTTGGGCAGCGCGCGCTGCTGCCCACCGTCGTCGACTCCAGCGCGCTGGCCTGGGACCGGGTGTACTGCAGTGCGGGCCGACGCGGATGGGACGTCGCGGTTGCGCCCGCTGATCTGGTCCGGCTTACCGGCGCGGTCACCGCGGAGATTCAGGCTTGAGCGGAAGTTCGAGATCCGATACGACAAGCCGATATCCGAGATCGAGCTGCGGCTTGTCGAGAAGATCGGCGTGGCGATCAGTCCACGCGCCCGTGGCGAGATCGGAGCCTAGCCGCGACAATCCTTCTCGCAGCTGAGGTTCGGCCATCAATGCGAACATCGAGATCCCGGCACGGACTTCGGCGTCGAGATAGGCGTGTGGGCGACGCCAGTATGCACCGCCGAATCCGTCAGCGCAGTCGTAAGGAATCGGGACCGTCTGGACCGATGCATTGTCCAGCAGCGACAGCAGTTTGGTGATCGGCACGGCCAGACGCATGTCCATCTCCGCGGCAGCAGGCAGGTATTCGCGCAGCAACCAGAACTGACGAAAGACGGTGTGGTCCCACGTGAGGATAACGATGCGCCGGCGGGCGACGCGGATCATCTCGGCGACGCCGGCGTCGACATCTGACCAGTGGTGGACGGTCAGGACTGCGAGCGCGGCATCAACGGCGTTTGCGCAAATAGGCAAGTGTTCGGCAACAGCACGCACCACCGGTGCGGCGCCGCCCCTGCGTTGCCTGATCATCACCGTGCTGGGTTCGACGGCGACGACCGTGTTCGACGGTTCGTAGGAGCCGGTCCCGGCGCCGATGTTCGCGATCGTACCCATACCCTGTAGCGCCCGGTCGACGAGCGAAGCGATTCGTGGATCCGGTTGGCGCGTCGCCGAATACGTGCGTCCGGCTCGGTCGTATCGAATCAACGACCGGCCAGCATGGTGTGCACGCTGTCGGCGAACGCGGCGGTGGTGAAGCAGGTGGGTTCGGCGAATTCCTCGATGGTGAGCGCGTCATTCCAGCCGGCGTCGGCCGCGGCCCGCAGCAGCGGCTTGGTCATCGCCACCGCATGTGCCGGCATGGCAGCGACGCGTGAGCACCAATCGTCGGCAGTAGCGAGCAGTCTGTCGTGCTCAACGACCTGCTGCACAAGCCCCAACCGTTGTGCGGTTCGGGCATCGATGTGTTCCCCGCTCAAGTAGTAGGCAAGCGCACCCTGGTAGCCGAGCCGGCGGGTCAACGCCCAGCTGGTGCCGACCTCGGGAATCAGGCCCAGACGGCCGAACGCGGGCACGATCACCGCGCGCTCGCTGGCGATGGCGAGGTCGCAGGTCAGCGCCCACGCCAGGCCGACTCCGGCCGCCGGGCCGTTGAGCGCGGCCACGAAGATTGTGTCGGACCCGGCGATCAGCCGGGCGATACCCCCAAACTCGCGGCGGATCCAGCGCCAGACGTCGGCCACACCCTCGGGTTGGCTCAGCTGCTCGGTCGCCGCACGCATCATCTTCAAGTCGCCACCCGCGCTGAAGCCCGGGTCGGCACCGGTGAGCACCACACTGCGAATGTCGCTATCGGCGACGAGGGCATCGAGCGCTCGTCGTAGCTGTCGCACCAGCGGCGCGGAAAGCACGTTGAGCCGGTCGGGTTCGTCGAGGGTCACGACGGCCCGGTCACCGCGATGCTCGACGCGGATTCGCCGTGGCGCCTCGGGGTCATCGCCGTCGGCGACCATACCGCGGTAAAGCGATTCTGCTGCACTCATCAATCGTCCTCCTGGATATCATTGGCCCGCAATGC
>Ga0210395_10002664_pt1 | contig 13840 bp, 12 predicted proteins | sample IncBWH4OmetaG_FD_150861 | JGI IMG/M metagenome (GOLD analysis project Ga0210395, IMG submission 150861) | Forest soil microbial communities from Barre Woods Harvard Forest LTER site, Petersham, Massachusetts, United States - Inc-BW-H-4-O ... | reverse complement strand
CTCGTAGACGTGCAGCCCTTCATCCGGTCTGCTGACCAACTTTTTCTTCGGTTCCGGTGATTTCCCGTCTTTGGTGATGACAATCTGTTCAGCCGTGACAGACGAAACAACGCCTTCCGCTTCAGCCACGATGACCGCTTTGGAATCGCGCGCGACTTTGCCCTCAAGCCCCGTTCCCACCAAAGGCGCCTCGGATCGAATGAGCGGCACCCCTTGACGCTGCATGTTCGAACCCATCAACGCCCGGTTTGCGTCATCATGCTCGAGGAATGGAATAAGTCCCGCGGCAACCGAAACCAACTGCTTCGGCGAGATATCCATGTAGTGGATCTTGCCTGGGTCGACTTCCAAAAAGTCGCCCCGATAACGACAGGAAACTTTTTCGTCGGTAAAATTGCCCTGTTCATCGATCGGCGCGTTCGCTTGCGCGACCAGATAATTCTCTTCCCGGTCCGCTGTTAAATAGTCGATCTGGGTCGTGACGCGACCGCTGTCGACCCGCCGATAGGGTGTCTCGATAAATCCGAACTCGTTGATCCGGGCAAAGGTGCTCATCGAGCTGATGAGACCAATATTGGGACCTTCCGGCGTCTCGATCGGACAAATCCGGCCGTAGTGCGATGGATGCACGTCACGCACTTCAAAGCCTGCGCGATCTCTACTCAGACCACCTGGTCCGAGAGCGGACAACCGCCGTTTGTGCGTCAGTTCCGCCAAAGGATTTGTCTGATCCATGAACTGGCTCAATTGTGAGCGGCCGAAGAAATCGCGAATCACCGCACTAAGTGCCTTCGGATTGATCAATTTCTGCGGCGTCATCCCGTCGATGTTGACGTCGAACAGCGTCATCCGCTCTTTGACGAGACGCTCGGTTCGTGCCAGGCCGACCCGGCATTGGTTAGCCAGCAACTCGCCAACTGTACGTACCCTACGGCTACCGAGATGGTCGATGTCATCCAAAATCCCCTCACCCTTGCGCAGGGTGATCAGGTACTTCATCGCTCCAATAAAATCTTCTTTGGTCAGAGTTCGCTCGGCCAGATCGACTTCGATTCCGAGCTTCTGATTGATTTTGTACCGGCCGACCCGCCCAAGGTCGTATTTTTTGGGGTCAAAAAACAACCGTTTCAACAATCCACGAGCATTAGCGACCGTTGGAGGATCCCCGGGGCGCAGTCTGCGGTAAATATCCTTCAGAGCTTCTTCCTCGTCGTGCGCAGGATCCTTCTTGATCGACTTGATGATGGTATCATCGTCTTTTGTATCGACGACGTTCACCTCGGTGATACCCAGCGTCAAAATCTGCTGGATAGTCGCTTTGGTGAGAGGTTCGAACGCTCGCGCGACGGTGATCTCCCCGTCGCGGACATCCTGGATCAATACTCGAGTGTTAAGCTCATCTTCCTCGACATCTCTGGTTAGATTAAGCTTTTCGATATTGTAAAAAATCTTGATGATATCGCCGTCGCCCCCGAAGCCGATCGAGCGCAGAAACGTGGTAGCCAGGAACTTTCGGCGGCGTTTCCGTCGATCCAAATAAATATAGAGCAGATCGTTGGTATCAAACTGCACCTCAAGCCAGGAGCCGCGATCTGGAATAATGCGAAAGCTGTAAAGCACCTTACCGTTCAGGTGAATCGACGATTCAAACGCGATTCCGGGAGACCGATGCAATTGGCTGACGACCACCCGTTCTGCACCGTTGATGACGAACGTCCCTTGGGGAGTCATCAGCGGGATCTCACCCATGTAGACTTTCTCTTCCTTCGTGCCCTTATCGTCCCGAAGCTGAAAAGTCACATGCAGCGGCGCACTGAAGGTCTGTCCCTCGCGCTGGCACTCCAGCGCCGACATTTTCGGCTCACCGATGTCGTAGCTGACAAAATCCAGGACCACTTTATCGTCGTAGCTCTGGATCGGAAATACCTCCCTGAAAACAGCCTGCAGCCCAACATTTTTTCGCCTTCCAGGCGAAACATCTTTCTGCAGAAATTCGACATACGAATTGAGCTGGACTTCAATCAGATTTGGCGGCTCAATCGCTTCTTTGATCTTTCCGAAGTAAATACGCTCTGACATACGGTAACGTGATAGCTAGCCAAACGGGCAAAAAGGTCTCTGCCCCGCCGCGGAACTACCTCTTTGGTGAAGGTTGCAACAACAAAGGGGAACACGAATAGCCCCATGCGCGTGGCTTGTCAAATTTGCCAAGCTGATGGAGCTGCCAATTTGTTATTTCTTTTAACTTGCGAGCGATATCCCGAGGTTCCCGCGGTTAACGGAATTAAAGAATATGCAGACTAAGACGCTCTGCAAGCATTTTTATGTGCGCGAGGCGGACGAACAGATCTCGAGGTGGATTGCGGGGCGCTTCACATCCGCCGGGCGCCCCGCAATTCCTGGACGGGCCAAAGCCCGTACGCCAATTTATTTGATTTCGACTTTTGCGCCGGCCGCTTCGATCTTCTTCTTGATATCTTCGGCCTCTTGCTTGGTCACGCCTTCCTTCACCGCCTTTGGTGCGCCTTCGACAAGGGCTTTGGCTTCAGCTAATCCGAGACCCGCCACCGAAGCGCGAACTTCCTTGATCACCGCGATCTTGTTGGGGCCAATCTCTTTCAAGATGACGTCAAAAGCCGTTTGCTCTTCCGCCGGAGGAGCCGCTGCGCCAGCGCCTCCCGCAGGTGCTGCTGCGACAGCCACCGGGGCGGCCGCGCTAACTCCCCATTTTTCCTCAAGCTTTTTCACCAGATCAGCGATTTCCAGAACGGTCAGCGCGCTGAGTTGCTCCACTATTTGATTCGTATCTGCCATTTTTTCTTTCTCTGGGTATCGTCGCGCTCCGAAGCCTCAGAGCATTTAAGAATCCGCAGCCGCGGACCCCGACGAGGAACCATTTTTCTCTTGCTCGCGACGCGTGGCTTCTTCCACGTCCCGAAAAATCATTGTGTGCGACTGCGATGCAAATTCTTGTTTCTGCGAAGATCCTCTCATCGTTCTCATGACCGTCCTCGAACCACTAAGTTAGGACAAATGCTGTCAACTTTACTCATGGAACGCCTGGCGCTAGCCCTTACTGAGCGCCAACGCTCGCATCGGCGGCTGTCGAGGACGATGGTGCCTCCTGCGGCGCGTCAGCGGCCGCGTTTTCCTTGTCCAGCCTGGCCTTCAACAAGCGGGCCAGCGATGCGCCTGGTTCGTTGAGCAACATCACTAGCTTTTGCAACGGTGACTTGAGGACTCCCAACAATTGCGACTGGAGAATTGGTTTCGGTGGGAGATCCGCGAGCGCTCGTATTTGCTCCTTGGAAATAATCGCTTTGTCCAAAACTCCAATCTTGACGGTGGGCTTTTGGAATTCGGTCGAGAAACCCTTTAAGATTTTCGCAGCTGCGCAGACATCGCTTTCTCCGGTCACGATGGCGGTCTGACCGCTGAGATTATCTACCAGATCAGGATATCCGACTTGTGCCACGGCTTTGCGCAGAAAAGTATTCTTCACCACCCTGCACTGGGCGCCGGCGCCGGCCAAACGTATCCGTAACTCGGAAAATTGAAGCACGTTCATCCCCGTGTATTCCGTGACAATCAAGAATGGGGACTGATTCAATCTGGTGGAGAGATCTTCGACGATCGTAGCTTTTTCTGGTCTCATTTTGGATAATCCCTCCTACTTCAAATACGGCGTGGCATCGACTCGCAACCCCGGGCTCATCGTTGCGCTCATGGTGATGTTGTGCACGAACTTGCCTTTGGCGGTTGCCGGCCGCGCCTTAACCACGGCCTCAATCACCGCGGATGCGTTTTCGACTAGCGCCCTTTGTTGAAATGAAAATTTGCCCATCGGTACGGCGACATTGCCATTCTTGTCGAGTTTGAATTCAACACGCCCTGCTTTCACTTCTCGAATGGCCTTCCCGGTATCCTCCGTTACTGTGCCCGTCTTGGGATTTGGCATTAAACCTCTGGGACCAAGGATCTTGCCAAGCTTGCGCACTTCCGACATGGCACCCGGCGTGGCGATCGCTACATCGAAGTCCTGGAAACCTTCCTGGCACTTCTTGATGAGATCTTCGAAACCAACGTATTCGGCGCCGGCCTCCCTTGCGGCTTCCGCTGCCTGGCCCTGCGCAAAGACAAGCACCCGGACAAGTTTGCCGCTACCATTTGGCAAGGGACAGGTCCCACGAACCATTTGGTCGGATTGACGCGGATCCACCCCAAGCCTGAAGGAGAGGGTGACGGTTTGATCGAACTTCGGAGGTGGAAGCTTTTTGAGTGCCTCAATGGCCTCCTCCAACGAATAACTCTTGGCGCGATCGATCAGATCGACGCAAGCGCGATAGCGTTTACTACGTTCTACTACTTTCATTTGTCTTCGCAGTCATGGCGGGCCTTTCTGCCCTCCTGCTTGATTAAGTTAACAACCCTGAGAAGTGTTCCAACCGCCTCGGGAAAGTCCGTGCCTCCAGCGATCTTTATTCTTCCACTTCGATGCCCATCTGGCGAGCTGTCCCTACCAGCGTCCGGTAGGCAGCTTCTTCCGAACGAGCATTCATATCCTTCATTTTCAGTTTAACAATGTCCATCACCTGGTTTTTCGTCAGCTTGGCCACCTTGGTCTTGTTTGGCTCCTTCGAACCGGCTGCAATATTGGCGGCTTTTTTTAGCAACATCGACGCCGGTGGCGCTTTGGTGATGAAGGTGAAACTCTTGTCTTTGTAAACGGTAATGACCACAGGGAGGATATCTCCAACCTGCTTCTGGGTCACCGCATTAAACTCTTTGCAGAAGGCCATGATATTGACGCCATTCTGACCGAGAGCGGGACCAACGGGAGGCGCCGGGTTGGCTTGGCCTGCCGGAATCTGCAGTTTAATGGTTGCAACAACTTCTTTCGCCATAGTGTTTAATGTCGTGATTCAGTTTTTGAATCAGCTATCCTCTTTCAACCTGCCAATATTCCAACTCGACCGGAGTCGACCGGCCGAAAATGCTGACCGAGACACGCAGTTTTCCGCGGTCAGGATCAATCTCTTCCACCACGCCGCTCTGGTTTTGGAAGGGGCCATCCGCCACCTTTACCGTCTCTCCCACCTCAAAACTAACTTTTGGCTTAACCTTGTCTTCAAGTTGCCGGATCTGCGCCAGCATACTTTCGACCTCCTGCGGCCGCATCGGTACCGGCCGATCTTTGGTCCCGGCAAAACCGAGTACTCCGGGTGTTTCGCGAATGAAGTACCAAGTCCGTTCAACGAGTTGATTCTGCTTGTCGAGCAGATACATGTTGACGATCAGGTAGCCGGGAAAAAACTTCCGTGTGGTTTCGGTCCGTTTCCCGCGCTTGATCTCCGAAACCCGCTCGGTGGGAATCAAAACCTCGAAGACCAGATCGCCCATTTCCTCGGTCTTAATTCGCCGCGTAAGATTATCGAAGACTTTCTGCTCCTGGCCGGAAAGCACATGCACGACGAACCACTGACTTTTATCGGATTCACTCATATTGAGCTACCTGCCTCACGGAACTAACAACTTCACGAGATTCACCATCACAAGATCCCAGAATGCAATATACCCGCTCAAAAGTAACATCGCGACCACGACAACAGCCGTCGAATCTATGAGTTCGCGGTATCTCTTAATTCCTTTTTCTTTTGGGTCCCAAGGCCAGCTGCATTTTTCCAGCTCTGTCCTCACCTCGATCAAAAACCCTTTGACGCGACTGATCATAGTGTTAAACGGGGAATTTGACTCCGTTTATTTCATCTTTCCACGGCACTGGCACGATCCGGTAAACTCTCATGTACAGGTCAGGAGGGACTCGAACCCCCAACCGGCGGTTTTGGAGACCGCTGCTCTACCAATTGAGCTACTGACCTAGTTTTTAGCACTTCAAAAAACAGGAGGGTCCGGCTAACGCCGGACCACCCCTTTCTGCAAAAATCCTCTCGATGTGGCCAACTAATCAAGAATATCGGCCACCCGGCCCGCACCAACCGTTCGGCCACCCTCGCGAATAGCAAAGCGGATCGTCCTCTCCATGGCAATCGGTGTAAGCAACTCGACTTCGATTCCGACGTTGTCGCCTGGCATCACCATTTCAACTCCATCCGGCAACTTCACGGTTCCGGTCACGTCTGTCGTCCGGAAATAAAATTGGGGACGGTAATTGGTGAAGAAGGGGGTGTGACGACCACCTTCTTCTTTACTCAGGACGTACACTTCCGCCTTGAACTTTTTGTGCGGATGGATGGTGCCGGGTTTTGCGACAACCTGTCCTCGTTCCACATCGTCCTTCTTAATGCCACGAAGCAAAACTCCGACATTGTCACCAGCGCGAGCCTCGTCGAGGAGTTTACGGAACATCTCGATATCGGTCACCGTTGTCTTCGCTGTCGGGCGGATCCCTACGATCTCGACTTCCTCCATCTTTTTCAGAATACCACGCTCGACCCGACCGGTTACCACGGTGCCGCGACCTTCAATATTGAACACATCTTCGATCGGCATCAAGAACGGCTGATCGATCGGGCGTTCCGGAAGCGGGATATACTCATCGACCGCCGCCATCAACTGGTAGATTGCCTCTTTGGATTTTGGATCACCTTCCAGCGCCTTCAACGCGCTCCCTTTGACGATCGGAATGGTGTCGCCTGGGAACTCATATTGCGAGAGAAGATCGCGCACTTCCATTTCCACGAGGTCAAGCAGCTCCGCGTCATCCACCATGTCGCACTTGTTTAGAAATACCACGATCGAAGGCACACCAACCTGGCGCGCCAGAAGAATGTGTTCCCGGGTCTGTGGCATCGGGCCATCGGCAGCCGAAACCACGAGAATGGCGCCATCCATCTGGGCGGCGCCGGTAATCATGTTCTTGACGTAGTCAGCATGGCCCGGACAATCCACGTGCGCGTAGTGACGCTTTTCGGTGGAATACTCCACATGCGCGGTATTGATCGTAATGCCGCGTTCTTTTTCTTCAGGAGCGTTATCAATCTGGTCGTATCGCGTCGCTTGGGCCATGCCCTTTTCGGCCAGAACCGTCGTGATCGCGGCCGTCAACGTGGTCTTTCCATGGTCGACGTGGCCGATGGTGCCTACGTTCACGTGCGGTTTGGATCTTTCAAATTTATCCTTAGCCATTTAAGGTCTCCTTATACTCTTGCTGCTAATGTCTTTACTGCAAATCGTCTGGATAATCACGGGACATGGAGCCCATGACCGGGATTGAACCGGTGACCTCGTCCTTACCAAGGACGTGCTCTACCAACTGAGCTACATGGGCAGATGCCGTTTTCGGCCAACTTACAAAGTTACCAAGACTGACCGAATCGCGCCGTCGGAGATTGAAATCAAAAAGCATCGGTCCCTAATCTTAAGTCCCTGTAGACTAGAGGCATTAAGCTTGCTGCTCAAGGTCCGCCAAGCGAGCCGGAAACTTAACAAAGAGTCCCACCCCGTCAACAGGATTCTTCGGGCACGCCGCCCGGTGATTTCACGGTGGGTTCGCGGGGAGAAACCTCGCCAGCAAGCCGTTTTTCATCCCAAAGCCGGGCCCTCGGAGGGACCGGCGAACGCCCCCTACCCGTTCGGGATCGCTCCGACACCAGTCTCGCGGGTACGCGATCCCGCCGTCGCCTCATCCCGAAGTGAGCGGTGATCCTCCACGACCGCAACTGGTTCTGGCGCATAGGGTTCGGCGACACGGCGAATCGATTCAGCCCTGCCCGTGACTGCATCAATATCGACCAAAATCCCGTGCAGCGTTACCCCTCCTTTGGCCACAGGAAAGTGTGCCGGCATACTGGTCATGAAACGGTGAATGATCGGCTGGATTTCACGGCCCAATACCGACTCGGTGGGACCGCACATTCCCGCGTCGCAAATAAATGCTGTTCCTCCCGGGAAAATCTGCTCATCGGCGGTTTGCACGTGGGTGTGCGTCCCGGCCACCGCCGAAACTTTCCCGTCCAGGAATCGTCCAAGCGCAATTTTCTCGCTCGTGGTTTCCGCATGGACATCCACAAAGATCACATGCGTTTCGGCCCTCATCCGAGCGACCTCGTCTTCGATATGCCGAAATGGATTCTCCAAGCTCGGCTGCATAAACGTCCTTCCTTGCACATTGATGACTCCAACTTTTCCCTTGGCCGTCTCCAGAACGATCGAGCCTTTCCCAGGTGTGCCAATCGGATAATTTATCGGACGCAGCAGTCGAGGCTCGGTTTCAATATACGAATTTACCTCTTTTTGGTCCCAGATATGATCTCCGCTCGTGATCACTGCGATGCCCGCCCGTAACAGGTCAATCGTAATCCGCCCGGTGATCCCGCGCCCTGCGGCCGCGTTTTCGCCATTAACGACGACAAAATCGATCTCCCACGCCTGCCTGAGCCTCGGCACCATTTCGATCACCGCCTTTCGCCCAGGTTCTCCAATAATGTCGCCGAGGAATAAAAGTCGAAGCATGCGCACACCCTGAATGACTACATCCTATATAAGTTCTCATAGATCCCGAATCAAATTTGACACGCCGATAGGGTTGTCAATGTTGCTCGTTTTCGTTCCTCTCGTCTGTTTCTCCCAGCGGCTGACGCCGCTTTCTCATGCTCCCGATTGGGAGCGGCTCAATCGATTTCAGGAAACAATCACGCGCGCCCTGTTCATTGAGCTGCTCGACTCGGTGTACGCTCCGAACGGCGCCGGAGCGCAATGGATTAAACTGGAATCGACACGTGCCCTCATCCAGGAAAACGCCTCGGACCAATTCGTCCTGCGATTCGCCTCGAGCGCCGAAACGAGCAAGCCGGTTCCGCGCTATTGGATCGCCGCACAGGACTTAGGCCCGAACGATAAATTACCGCTGGAAGGACTCAAAATTGCCATTGACCCGGGCCATTTAGGTGGAACCTGGGCAAAAATGGAAGAACGCTGGTTTCAAATCGGCAACTCGATTCCTGTGGTCGAAGGAGATCTGACCTTGCGCGTCGCCCAAATCCTCGCTCCCCGGCTCCAGAATCTGGGAGCAAAAGTGACCTTGGTCCGGTCAGTACCCGGACCGGTCACCACTGTTCGCCCAGAAGAACTCCAGGTCGAGGCTGAGGCTTCCCTCCGCGAAAGAGGTGTGGCAAATATTCTTCCGTCCTACTCCGGGCCGGACGATCCAAATCGCGAAGATTCAATTTCTTGGGAGGCCGAACGACTTTTTTATCGAGTCGACGAAATCCACTCGCGGGCCGAAATCGTCAATGAACAAATCAAGCCGGACCTGGTGATCTGCCTTCATTTTAACGCCGAACCTTGGGGTACCCACGCTCACCCGGTGCTCGTGAGGGTGAATCATCTCCATTTGTTGATCAATGGGGCGTACAGCTCCGCCGAACTCGGTTTTGACGACCAGCGTTTCGCCATGTTGCTGAAGCTGCTGAATCGGACCTGTTCCGAAGAGTTGGCCTGCTCTGAATCCGTGGCTGCAGCAATGGCCAGGGTAACAGGACTTCCACCCTATCAGTATTCCAGTTCGAATGCGAAAAGCGTCGGTACCTCAGGGTATGTCTGGGCGCGAAACCTGTTGGCAAACCGTCTTTATGAATGCCCGGTTATCTTTATCGAGCCCTATGTCATGAATAGTCAGGATTTCTTCGCGCGAATCCAGGCCGGAGAGTACGAAGGCCTCCGAAATTTCGGAGGCGTCATGCGGCAGAATATTTTCGAAGAATACGTTGAGGGTGTCGTGGACGGCCTCGCGGACTATTTCCGTACAACCCGGCGGTGAGCCTCAGGTGAGCAGGTTTTCTCCTACGGAAAATGAGCAGTTGCTTTCTCTCCGCTGGAGATATAACCTCCGTCCTCCCGTTCACAACGGGCTGTGGCTCAGCTTGGTAGAGCGCTACGTTCGGGACGTAGAGGCCGTGGGTTCGAATCCCACCAGCCCGATCAGATTCGTTTTGGCGTCTGAACAATACCGCGCATTGATTCTTCGCGCCGAAAACGCTACACCGGGATGGACTATCCATGAATACCCGATTCGTTCCCGTCTTACTGCTCCTCTTCATCTCCCAACCTGCAATACGCGCAGACGACACGGCCGAACAGACTCTTCCGAATGTCGTCATTCTAGCGACCGGCGGCACGATCGCCGGCAGCGGAGCTACCAGTACGACCACCGTCGGGTACAAGGCAGCAACCGTGCCCGTTCAAGCTTTGATCGACGCCGTTCCCGAACTCAAGAAGATCGCCACGGTCCGGGGTGAACAGGTTTTCCAAATCGCAAGCCAGAACATGACCAACGATTACTGGCTTAAACTTGGGAAGCGGGTGAACGAATTGCTTCAACAACCAGACGTAGCGGGGATCGTCGTCACGCACGGAACCGACACCCTCGAAGAGACTGCCTACTTTCTGGATCTGGTCAGCAAAAGCGACAAGCCCGTCGTGATCGTCGGCGCGATGCGTCCCTCGACCGCGCTTTCTGCTGACGGACCAATCAACCTGTATAACGCCGTCCTGATTGCCGGGAGCAAGGAAGCGGTTGGAAAAGGTGTTCTCGTCTGTCTCAACGATCAGATCAACGCCGCCAGAGACGTGACGAAAACCAACACCTCCACGGCAGACACCTTTAAATCGCCGGAACTCGGCGTGCTTGGTTACGTTCAAGGAAACCGTATTGCTTTCTATCGATTGCCGGCACGCAAGCACACGCTGAATTCCGAGTTCGATATTTCCGGAGTCGATAAGCTGCCTAATGTCGAAATCGCTTACGGCTTTGCGAACGTTTCGCGCACCGCGGTTGACGCCTTCGCAGCGAGCGGTGCAGACGGGATCGTTTACGCGGGAGTCGGCGACGGTAATCCGTCGGAGCTGACAGAACAAGCGCTGGCAGACGCCCGGGCAAAGGGGGTCTTCATCGTTCGCAGCGCCAGGGTGGGAAACGGGATCGTCGCTCGAAACAACGAAGTGAACGATGACAAACGCGATTTCGTCGTTTCGGACACGCTGAACCCGCAGAAAGCGCGAATCCTCTTAACCGTCGCTCTCACCAAGACCAGAGATACCAAAGAACTTCAGCGCATATTCTACGAGTATTGAATTTTTCCTCGTCCTGTTGCGGGGTTTGAGTGCGCATCACCGACCGTTTCCCGATCAAACTGGCCGCAAAACTCAAAGCTGATTTCCAGGCTCCCATCCCGGCGGAGCCAATTCGAATCGATCGAACAGAAACCCTGGCGCTACGGTACATCCTAGCAGTGTCCATGGTCCAAGGGTTCGCGCCGATTGCCAGGCACCGGCCGGAACAAATGCCTGTGGGCGTTCGCCCGAGCTTAAATCCATGCCGACGCGGACGTTTACTACCTCTTCGCCATCCGCACAGACGGAAAGGGCAAGCGGCGCCCCGCCGTACCAGTGCCAGACTTCGATGGAATCGATCCGGTGCCAATGGGAAATTTCGCCGGCCGAGAGCATAAAATAGATCGCGGTAGAAACAGACCTGTCACCGTAGTTCACCGAATCCCGTAACGTTTCGCGATAGTGGCCGCCCTCCGGGTGCGGTTTCAGATCCAGGAGCCGGATGATGTCGGAAGATGTCATAGAGTGAAAACTATCCTGCATCTCCCTTCAGCGCCCGCGCAACGACCCGAAAAAAAATACTAATTAAATTACAACCAAGAGATCACCCTGCGAATCCTCTCTCCAGTTTCTACGTCTTTTCGCGTGTTTTGCGGCCTTAAGTGCTGCGCGGATTTCCAAGCGCTGGCATGTGCTGTCATATCGCATTAACTTCGCCGTCTTATGCCCAGTTTTGCCCAGCACCCACGGGATACGGTCATTATTCGTGGCGCACGCCAAAACAACCTGAAAGGGATCAATCTCGACCTTGAACTGAACAGGTTTCACGTGATCACCGGTCCAAGCGGCAGCGGCAAATCGAGCCTGGCTTTCGACACGATCTACGCGGAAGGACAACGCCGATACGTCGAAACGTTCAGCCCGTACACTCGCCAGTTTCTCGAGCGGATGGACAAACCGCTCGTCGACGAAATTCTCGGTATTCCACCGGCAATCGCCATCGAACAGGCGAATCGGGTTCGCACGACGCGTTCCACCGTCGGCACCATGACTGAGATCAACGATTATCTGAAACTCTTGATGCCACGTTCGGCGCGGGCTTTCTGTCCTGAATGCCAGCGGGAGATCGTTCCCGAAACTCCCACCAGCATCGCTTCGACATTGCTAAGAAATCTCCAATCTCGCCCCGTTCTCATAACGTTCGGCGTGCCGGCACCCGCCGGCGTCAAGCCCGGCGATTTTTTCTCTTTCTTGAACCAGCAAGGGTTTCTGCGTGTCTGGTTGAATCAGGAAGCGATCCGTACCGACACTGCGCCCGAGGTAAAAAGGCTTCCAGGCCTCGTTTTTGCTATCCAGGATCGCACGATCGTCGACGAGTCCAATGGACCACGCGTGCTGGAAGCGATTGAGCAGGCTCTGAAATACGGCAAAGGGCAGCTGACCATAGTCGCACTCAATCCAATCGAAGAGCATCCCTTTTCCACCGGCTGGCACTGTCCCTATTGCGACAGGGACATCCGACCGCCCGCATCCGGTCTCTTTTCGTTCAACAATCCGCTCGGCGCGTGTCCCGATTGTCGCGGATTCGGACGCACGATCGGGATTGACCTGGACCGCGCGATGCCAAACCGGCGTCTCAGCATCGCCGAAGGCGTCGTAAAGCCGTTTCAAACCGGCCAGATGCGCGAGTGCCAACAAGATCTACTTTCCCGAGCGTTGGATCGACAAGTCGATATCCATTGCGCTTTTGAAGATCTGCCAAAATCTGACCAGGAATGGGTCATCAACGGCGATCTTCGTCCAGATCTGAGCGCGGAGGCAGTCTGGGAAAGCGGCGGATGGTATGGGATCCGTGGATTCTTTGACTGGATGGAATCACGCGCCTACAAAATGCACGTGCGCGTATTCCTGAGCCGTTACCGCGCTTATACCCTGTGCCCGCGGTGTCACGGAACGCGGTTCAAACCGGAGACGCTGAATTTTCGGCTCGTCATTGGTGAGCAGCGCTTCACGCTCCCTGATCTGCAGCAGATGCCGGTCGATCGATTGGCGGACCGTCTTTCAGAATTGGGTATCTCCGAAAAGGACAAGGCGACAGAGGTTGTTCGATCGCAAATCGTTTCCCGGCTCAATTATCTGGTCGACGTCGGACTCGGATATCTCACGTTGGACCGTCCTACGCGTTCCCTCTCCGGCGGTGAAGTGCAAAGAGTGAATCTGACGACTTGCCTGGGCGCCTCCCTTGTGAACACCCTTTTTGTGCTCGATGAGCCGAGTGTCGGACTTCATCCCAGGGACGTTCGCCGCCTGATCGGGGTTCTCCGCAGCTTGCGTGACAAAGGAAACACCCTTCTCGTGGTCGAGCACGAAGAGGCGGTGATTCGTAGCGCGGATAACGTGATAGAGATCGGGCCTGGTCGCGGTGAACTCGGCGGAAGATTGGTTTATCAAGGCCCGGTTGACCAGATCGATGAGGCGTTACCGGACTCACTTACCGCCGCCTACCTCACTGGGAAAAAGCGGATTCTCCCCCCGGCGCAGCGCCGGATGCCGAGAGACTACCTCGAAATATTCGGTGCTCGAGAGCATAACCTCAAGAATGTCGATGTCAGATTCCCGCTGCACACCTTCTGTTGTGTAACGGGTGTTTCAGGGTCGGGAAAAAGCACGCTCGTCCAAGATGTTCTTTACCAGAATCTGATCCGGCTAAAGGGCGGCTCCAGCGAGGAGACACCCGGAATCTGCGATCGGATCCTTGGGGCCCACGACA
>Ga0210395_10002662_pt1 | contig 13844 bp, 9 predicted proteins | sample IncBWH4OmetaG_FD_150861 | JGI IMG/M metagenome (GOLD analysis project Ga0210395, IMG submission 150861) | Forest soil microbial communities from Barre Woods Harvard Forest LTER site, Petersham, Massachusetts, United States - Inc-BW-H-4-O ... | reverse complement strand
CAAGGAGGGTGGTACCGCGGGCGGCGCGCGAGCGTTGTCTCGTCCCTCCGGCTGAGGTAATCGCTGATGCTGGAGGACACCCTGATGGCGGAGTTGCCAGACCGAGAGTTGGCAGAGCGGAAGCCGGGCGGCCCGATGCCGGCAGTGCCGGCGCGCGCGGACTTTCCCGCGATCGAGCACGAGATGCTGGCGCGGTGGACCAGGAACCGGGCGTTCGAGGCCTCGCTCAAGCAGACCGAGGGCGGCCCGCGCTGGACGTTCTACGAGGGACCGCCGACCGCCAACGGCATGCCGGGCGTGCACCACATCGAGGCCCGCGTCTTCAAGGACCTGTTCCCGCGGTTCAAGACCATGCAGGGCTTCCACGTCAGGCGGAAGGCCGGCTGGGACTGCCACGGGCTGCCGGTCGAGGTCGCCGTCGAGAAGGAACTCGGCCTGTCTGGCAAGAAGGACATCGAGTCCTACGGCATCGCCGAGTTCAACGAGCGCTGCCGGGAGTCCGTGCTGCGGCATGTGGACGCGTTCTCCGCCTTGACCACGCGGATGGGCTACTGGATCGACCTGTCCGACGCCTACCGGACCATGGACCCCGACTACGTGGAGTCGGTCTGGTGGGCGCTGAAGTCCATCTTCGACAAGGGCCTGCTGGTCCGTGACTTCCGGATCAGCCCGTACTGCCCGCGCTGCGGCACCCCGCTCTCCGACCACGAGATGGGGCAGCCGGACGTCTACAAGGAGGTCACCGACCCCTCGGTGACCGTCCGGTTCCCGCTCGCCAAACTCCCGGCGGGCGCGAACAAGCACCTGGAAGGCGCCGACCTGCTGGTCTGGACGACGACCCCGTGGACCCTGGTGTCAAACACCGCCGTGGCGGTGCACCCGGAGGTCGAGTACGTGGTCGCCCGCAAAGCCGGGGACGGGGAGAAGGTCGTGGTGGCCGAGCCGCTGTTCGGGCGGGTCCTCGGAGACGGCTGGCACGTGATCGCCCGGGTCCGGGGAACCGATCTGATCGGGGCGGAATACACGAGACCGTTCGGGCTGGTCGATATCCCTAACGCGCACCGGGTGGTCGCCGGCAGCTTCGTGACCACGGAAGACGGGACCGGCCTCGTGCACCTGGCACCCGCCTTCGGAGCGGACGACATGGAGGTCTCGCGCGCCAACGGATTCCCCGTGGTGAACCCGGTGCGCCCGGACGGGCGGTTCGAGGCCGGGCTGGCGCTGGTCGGCGGGATGTTCTTCAAGGACGCGGACCGGCCGCTGACCGCGGACCTGGCCGAGCGCGGACTGCTGTTCCGCGCCGAGATGCACGTGCACAGCTACCCGCACTGCTGGCGGTGCGGCACCGCGCTGCTCTACTACGCGCTGCCGTCCTGGTACATCAGGACCACCGCGATCAAGGACCAGCTGCTCGCGGAGAACGAGAAGACGAACTGGCAGCCGGTCACGATCAAGAACGGCCGGTACGGCGAGTGGCTGCGCAACAACGTGGACTGGGCGCTGTCCCGAACCCGGTACTGGGGCACGCCGCTGCCGCTGTGGGAGTGCCCGTCGGGGCACGTGACGTCCGTCGGTTCGCTGGCGGAGCTCGGCGGGCTCGCCGGGCAGGACCTGTCCGGGCTCGACCCGCACCGGCCGTACGTAGACGACGTCACGTTCCCGTGCCCGTCGTGCGGGCTGTCCGCTTCGCGGGTGCCGGAAGTCATCGACGCGTGGTTCGACTCGGGGTCGATGCCGTTCGCGCAGTGGGGCGCGCCGCTGCGGAACCTGCGTGAGTTCGAGGAGGCGTACCCGGCGCAGTTCATCTGCGAGGCGATCGACCAGACCCGCGGCTGGTTCTACTCGCTGATGGCGGTGGGGACGCTGGTCTTCGGCCACTCGTCGTACGAGAACGTGGTGTGCCTCGGGCACGTCGTGGACGAGCAGGGCCGCAAGATGTCCAAGCACCTCGGCAACGTGATGGAGCCGATGGGGCTGATGAACGCGCACGGCGCGGACGCGGTGCGGTGGTTCTTCGCCGCGTCCGGGTCCCCGTGGGGGCAGCGGCGGATCGGGCCGTCGGTGCTCGACGAGATCGTCCGCAAGGTGCTGCTCACCTACTGGAACACGGTCTCGTTCCTGGTGCTGTACGCGAACGCGTCGGCCGCCGGGTCCGCCGCCGGGGCGGCGTGGACGCCGGAGTCGGCGGTGTCGGCGCCCCCGCCGGCCGAGCGGCCGCTGCTCGACCGGTGGCTGCTGTCTGAGCTGCACGGGACCGTCCGGGACGTGACGGCGTCGCTGGAGGCGTTCGACACGGCCGCGGCGGGACGCCGGCTGGCCACGGTGATCGACGACCTGTCCAACTGGTACGTGCGGCGGTCGCGGCGGCGGTTCTGGGACGGGCCGGACACGCCCGACGGCGCGGCGGCGTTCGCCACCCTGCATTCGGCGCTCGTGGTGCTCACCAAGCTGATGGCGCCGATCACGCCGTTCCTCGCCGACTACGTGTGGGGCGTGCTGCGGCCTTCTGACGAGGCGGAATCGGTGCACCTGTCGTCGTGGCCGGAATACGACGCTGCGCTGATCGACCCCGAGTTGTCTTCGCAGATGACGCTCGCCCGGCGGCTGGTCGAGCTGGGCCGGTCGGCCCGGTCGGCCGCCGCGGTGCGGACCAGGCAGCCGCTGTCCCGGGCCCTGGTCGGGGCGGCCGGATTCGGGGCGTTGCCCGCGCCGCTGCGGGAACTGGTAGCCGACGAGCTGAACGTGCACGAGGTGGAGTCGCTGGACTCGGTCGGCGGGGAGCTCGTGACCTACACGGTGAAACCGGAGTTCCGGTCCCTTGGCCGCCGGTTCGGTTCGGACACCCAGGCGGTGGCCGCGGCGATCAGGGCAGCGGACCCGGCCGCGCTCGCGCACGCGGTCGCCGCGGACTCCGGCGCCGGCACCGCCGCCGTGGAGGTCGAGTCGCTCGGCACCGTAACGCTGTCGGCGGAGGACCTGGTGGTGACGCAGACCCCGCTGGAAGGCTGGGGCGTGGCCACGGCCGGCGGCGAGACCGTGGCGCTCGACCTGACGGTGTCGGACGCGCTGCGCGCCGAGGGCTGGGCCCGCGAGGTCGTCCGGCTCATCCAGGAGGCGCGCAAGAGCGACGGCCTCGAGGTCACCGACCGGATCGTGGTGCGCTGGTCGGCCGGTGATCCAGCGGTGGCCGCGGCGCTCACCACGAACGGCGAGATGATCGCCGGAGAGGTGCTGGCGGTGTCGTTCGGCCCCGGGGAGGGACCTGACGATGACTCTGGGGCGTGGCACTCGCACAGCGACGCCGACTTGGGGCTGCGCTTCTGGCTCGCGCTGTCCCCCGCCTAGCCCTGCGACCTCGGCAGGCTGGCTTGCGGGTGCCTCGCAGCGCGGAGCGGGCGCGTCCGCTCACGCCCAGGCTGAGAGCTCACGGCTCACAGCTCACAGCTCACAGCTCACTTCAAACGCTAGCGTCACAACAATCGGTCGCTAACGCGGCCCGGAGCAGCACGGCAGGGGCTGTGGACCGCCCGCGAAGCGGGCCCGATGCTCAGCGAGAACCCCGAGGCCTCCGGGCAACGCCCGGGGCCGGGTACGCCAGCAGCGCTTGTGACCAGTGGTTTTCCCGATCACGTGCCGGTCCAACTTTGTATCACTTTTGGTCCCTAGAACCCGGATAAAACGGGCGGTGAACCGACCAAAAGTGATACAAAGACGAAAAGTGATACGAAGTCGCGGGGCCGGTTAGGCCTTGTCGGGCTGGCAGGCTCCGCAGGGCGTGCACCCGGCGGCGGCGGCTTCGCTGACCGACATCTGCTGAACCTCGTCGTCGTCCATGAAGCGGATGAGGATGCAGTTTTCGTCGTGATACCTCGGTACACCGGGGACCACGGTGACCGCGCGGCGCTGGCCGCTGTCTTTGACCGTCGACTGGTCGTCGGGCTCCGTGCTCGCCTCGGCACCGGACTCGGCGGTGCGGACCGGCTCATTATCGGCCGATCCGGCGCCGGCCGGCTCGTCGTCCGCTGGGCGGTCATCGGCGGACTTGCCGTTGGCCGAGCGGTCCTGGGCAGATCCTGAGGTCGCGGCGGCCCGCTTGGTGCTTTCGGCATCGGCCGGGTCCGCGGAGGGGTCGCTTCGGGCGGTCTCGGCGGACTCGTCCCGTGTGTGGGCCGTGTGCGTCGGCGTCCCGGCCGCGGGGCGTGCGGCACCCTCGTCTTCGGGGGCCGCGTCAGCCTTCGGGGTCGCGTCATCCTTCGCGGCTGGGCCGGGCTTGGACGTCGCGTTATCCTTCGCGGCTGGGCTGGGCTTGGACGTCGCGTCAGCCTTCGCGGCATTGCTGGGCGTGGGCTCCGCCTCGGCTTCACGGGGTGCGTCGGCCCGCGGTGCTGCGCGGTCGGGTGGGGTTCCGGGCTTGCCGACCGTGGCGGCGGGTGGCTTGTCCTCGGCGTCGCGGCGCGAGCGCGACGGGCGGTCGAACCAGCTCAGGGCGGCCTGGCGCTGCTCGGCGCTTGGCTGGGCGGCTTCGGGCCGGCCGGGCGCCGACTCCGCCGGCGCCTCGTCGGCTGGCGTCGCCGGTTTCCGTGGACCGAAGTTCTCGCCGTGGGTCCGGGACTGCCGGTCACCCCACGGCGATGGAGTAGAAGACGGCGCTGGCGGGGCGGCAGGCGGGGACGCGGCCGCCTGGGACGGCAGAGTCCAGGGGCTCTCGGACCGGGACGGTCCGGGCTGCTGCTCAGGCGGAGCGGCCGCTGCCGCGGCGTCCGGGCGCGGTGCGCCGAACTGCGACTGCCTGCCGGGAGCGTTCCAGGTGCCGAGGTCCGGCGCCGGGATTTCGCGGCCGGGGGCCTCCCAGGGCGCCGCATCCCGCGCGGGAGTTTCGCGCGCGGGGGTGTCCCACGGAGAGGCGCTCCGCGCCGCGGTTTCAGGCGCTGGAGGATCCCAGGGAGAGGCGCTCCGCGCGGCGGTTTCGGGCGCGGGGGGGTCCCACGGAGAGGCGCTCCGTGCGGCGGTTTCGGGCGCGGGGGGGTCCCACGGAGAGGCGCTCCGCGCCGCGGTTTCAGGCGCTGGAGCATCCCAGGGAGAGGCGCTCCGTGCGGCGGTTTCGGGCGCGGGGGGGTCCCAGGGAGAGGCATCTCGCCTGGCGGGCTCGCGGCCCGGGGGGGCCGAGGCGGCGGTTTCGCGCGCTGGGGGATCCCACGGAGAGGCCGTTGGCGCGGCGGTTTCGGGCGCGGGGATGTCCCACGGAGAGGCCTTTGGCGCGGGGGTTTCGCGCGCGGGGGTGTCCCTGGGACGCGCGGGGGTGTCCCAGGGGGCGGCGTTTGCCGCCGGGGCATCCCAGGCGGCCGCCTCCCTCGCGGGGGCGTTCCACGCGGGAGAGGCGGGGGCGGTTCTTGGCGGCCACTCCGTGGCGGCCGGTTCGCGGACCGGCGGCGCCTCCCGGCCGGGAACGGGGGCCTGGCCGTAGGCGGCCTGCCCGGATGGCTGCTGGCCGAACGCGGGCTGGGCATACCCGGGTGCCCCGGCGGACGGGGCATACCCGGGGGCACCGAAGCCCGGCGCGGCTACCGCGCCCTTTGAGCCATCGGCCTCACGGGGAAGCTGGCCGAAGACCTGGGCGGAACCTGCCGGAGCAAGGGGGCGTTCGGGAGAATCCACGCGTACGTTCGGAAGAATTGAATTCTGCGCCGCAACCGGAACCAGCGGCTGCCCGAACAGCTCCTTGCGCTTGAGCGCGACCCCGATCGCGAGCGCCACCAGGGCGGCTGCGCTCAGCCCGATCGCCACGTAGACGAGCAGCAGCTTGCTGGTGACGACCCCGCCGACAAGGACTCCGACGGCGGCAGCTACCAGGGCGGCGCTGAACCGGATCACCTGTCATCTCCTCGCGTCCGGGCGCGCCGGGTTTGGTGCCTGTTCGGGTCAGCGGCCGTCCGGCCGGTACCCGCCCGCGTGCTCGGGCACGGCGTACTGCGCCGCCGTGGGAGCGGGCCCCGCGCCGTTGCGGATGGCGGGCTGCCCGAGGCCGGCCGGAAGCTGAGGCGAATTCGGCGGTGCCACGGCCGGGAACGTGCCGCTGTCGGTCACGCCGGCCTCAAGGTCGCGAAGCTGACCTTCCAGGTAGGCCTTCAGCCTGCTGCGGTACTCCCGTTCGAAGGCACGTAGGTCATCAACCCGGCGCTCAAGTTCCTCACGCTGCTGGACAAGCGAGCCCATCGCCTGGCGGTGCCGCTCCTGAGCGTCCCGCTCCAGGCTCTCGGCGCGCGCCCGGGCGTCGCCCGTGATCTGCTCTGCCTGCCGGCGGGCCTTCGTGAGCACCTCGTCGGCCTCGCGGCGCGCGCGGCCGAGGGTCTCGTCGGCCTCCCGCCGGGCGTCAGCGATGGCCTGATCGGCGGTCTGCTGGGCCAGCGACAGCACGCGGGCCGCCGTGTCCATGTTGTCCTCAACCGGGTGCATCCGGTCCATCATCATGGGCTCGGGCCTGCGCTCCTGCGGAGGCTCCGGCATCATCATGTCCTGCTTAGGGTCGGACAGCGGCGAGTTCAGTGCCGGAATGCCAGGCTTCCCGCCGCCACGCAGGACTTCGGCCAGCTTCGCCCGGAGCTCTTCGTTCTCCTGGATCAGCCGGTCTAGTTCAGCCTCAACCTCGTCGAGGAAGGCGTCGACCTCTTCCTCGTCGTAGCCGGGCCTGAGCCTGGTCGTACTGAACTGCTTGTTCCGCACATCCGCGGGCGTCAGCGGCATCTTGTCTCCTCGGCGCGCTTGGCTGCGTTCCTCAGCACCGTATCTGAGGTCTCAGCACCGTACCTGGTCAGCAACGGTACACGGTTCTACAGTGCGGGGACGGCCACCTGTAGCAAAAGCAGTACCACGATGAACAGCACCATGTAACTGAGATCCATGGCTACTGTACCTAGCCGGAGGGTCGGGATGTAGCGACGCAGGAATTTCAGTGGCGGATCAGTCAGTGTGAAAACTGTCTCAGCGATCACTAGGACCACACCGGTCGGGCGCCAGGATCGCGAAAAGACCTGGATCCAGCCGAAGATCATCCTGCCGATGAGCACTACCAGGTAGATCGACAGCAGGTAGGTGAGGACGACTTTCAGGAGGCCCATGACATCACCCGTCCTGACCCGTCCTGCGCCACGTCGGCCCCGCGGCCTCGGGGATGAGCGCCGCTCTGGATGCTGTTCGTTGTCACTTGATCACGACACGTCCGCTAGCTCTGATTGAAGAAGCCCCGCTCTGCCATGCGGGCCTTGTCTTCCGCGGTCACCTCGATGTTCGCCGGGGACAGCAAGAAGACCTTGTTCGTCACCTTATCGATGGACCCGCGCAAACCGAAGATCAGTCCCGCCGCGAAATCGACCAGACGCCGTGCGTCGCTGTCGACCATCTCGGTCAGGTTCATGATCACCGGAGTGCCCTCGCGGAAGTGCTCACCGATGGTACGAGCCTCATTGTATGTGCGCGGGTGCAATGTCGTGATCCGGGCAAGTTCTACCTGCTGAGGCGGCGGAACGGGGTCGACTCGGTCGACGCGGTGATCTACCGGGTAGCCCGCGTAATCGGCCCGGGCGGCAGCAGGCTCCACCTCGTCGGCCGGCTCGTCGTAGTCGTCGTACTCGTCGTACGCGTCGTACTTGTCGGCATACCCGCGGTCGTCCTCCACGAGGCCAAGGTAGACCGCCATCTTGCGCATAGCGCTGGCCATCCGTCAGTCCTCCGTCGTGCCCCAGCCCACGCGTCGCCGCGTACTCAACAGTCGCTGAACGCCTTACGCGACGGACATTACCGGACGGGAGGCCGTCTGGCTCCGAGCAACGCCGTACCAATTCGCACGTGTGTCGCGCCATTTCCGATCGCGGCCTCTAGGTCGCCGCTCATGCCGGCCGAGATGATCGTGGCTTGAGGGCTTACCTCCCGGACCGCGAGAGAGCACGAGCGGAGCGGCGCGAACGCCAGATCCGGCGGGACGCCGAGCGGGGCTATCGCCATCACCCCGCCGAGGATCAGGCCCGGCTCCGCCTCGATCGCCTCGGCGACCTGCTTGATCTCGGCCATCAGCACGCCGCCGCGCGCCGACCCGGCGGTCTCGACGGCGTCGGCTTCGGAGTCGTCGGGGTCGGCTTCGGGGTCGGCTTCGGCGGGGCCGGTGGCGTCGGCGGTGGCCAGGCTGACCTGGACGAGGCAGGTCAGCTCCCGGCCGCTCCCCTGGCCCCGTCCGGCCTTGCGGGCGGCCGCGCCGAGGGCGCCGGCGAGGCGGACGCGGTCGACGGAGTGCACGACATCGGCGTACCGGGCCACGCTCGGCGCCTTGTTCGTCTGGAGCTGGCCGACGAAGTGCCAGCGGATCGGGACGCCGGCCGCGGCGCAGGCGGCCGCCTTAGGCGCCGCCTCCTGGTCCTTGTTCTCGCCGAAGTCCGTCACGCCGAGCTCGTGCAGGAGCAGGACGTCCGCGGCGGGCCGCGTCTTGGTGATGGCGATCAGCGCGACCTCGGCGGCGTCGCGCCCCGCCGCGGCGCACGCCGCGGCGATCCGGCTCCTGACCTCGGCCAGGTTCCTCGCCAGCTCCTCCCGGCGCCCCGCGGACGGGTCCCGCTCACTTGAGGAAGTCAGGGACATCCAAGTCGTCGTCCTCTTCGAAGACAACCGGGCGACGGCGCCCGGCGTTTACGTCGAAGACTTTATCCGTGCCGCTCGCGCGGCCCGAGTCCTGCCAGCTCCCGGACACGTGCGAGCCGGCCGTGCCGGAGCCGGACAGGCCGGTTCCCGTGGCGGCGTCGCCATACCCGGGATCCTGGTCCTCGCTGGGGGAGACGAACGAGACCGGCGCCGGAACGTAGCCGCTCAGGCCGTCGGCGGCCGACTGCTCCGTAAGGTCGGCGGCCGGCTCCTCCAGCCCGTGCGCTACCGGATCACCGGCGTCGGCGGACGATTCCGCCGCCCCGGAAAAACCCGGCAACGACTCCCCGGCGGACCCATCGGCTCCGTGGTCAGCGGCTTGATAGTCGGTGGCCTCGTAGGTGGCGGCCGCGTAGCCGCCGGCGGAGCTAGCGGGGGCGGACGCGGCTGGCGTGATACTCCAGCTCGCCGAGCCGCCGGCGCCCTGCGCCGCCGCCACACCTGAGGCGGATGAGGAACCGGGAGATCCGGACGAGCCGCCAGAGCCGCCGAGCCCGGTGGCGGCACTGCCGGACGGGCGGCTCGCCATCGCCGCGGAACCAGCACGGCTCGTCCGCTGGTGCTCGTCGAACCCGGCCGCGATCACCGTCACCCGCACCTCGTCGCCGAGCGCGTCGTCGATCACCGCGCCGAAGATGATATTGGCGTCCACCGCCGCCGAGTTGGCGACGAGTTGCGCGGCCTCGTTGATCTCGAACAGGCCGAGGTCGGAACCGCCCTGGATGGACAGCAGCACGCCGTGCGCGCCGTCGATCGACGCCTCGAGCAGCGGCGATGAGATCGCCATCTCGGCCGCGGCCACCGCGCGGTCGTCGCCGCGCGACGACCCGATGCCCATCAGCGCCGAGCCGGCGCCGGACATGACGGATTTCACGTCCGCGAAGTCGAGGTTGATCAGGCCGGGCGTGGTGATCAGGTCCGTGATGCCCTGCACGCCGGAAAGCAGCACCTGGTCGGCGGCCTTGAACGCGTCGAGCACGCTCACGTGCCGGTCAGAGATCGACAGCAGGCGATCGTTCGGGATGACGATCAGCGTGTCGACCTCGCTGCGCAGCCGCTCGATCCCTGTCTCGGCCTGGATCGCGCGCCGCTTGCCCTCGAACCCGAACGGCCGGGTCACCACGCCGATGGTCAGCGCGCCCAGCGAGCGAGCGACGTTGGCCACCACGGGCGCGCCGCCGGTCCCCGTGCCGCCGCCCTCTCCCGCCGTCACGAAGACCATGTCGGCGCCCTTGAGCACTTCCTCGATCTCTTCGCGGTGGTCTTCGGCGGCCCTGGCGCCGACGTCCGGGTTCGCCCCGGCGCCGAGCCCGCGGGTCAGTTCCCTGCCGACGTCGAGCTTGACGTCGGCGTCGCTCATCAGCAGAGCTTGCGCGTCGGTGTTAATCGCGATGAACTCGACGCCCTTGAGTCCCTCTTCGATCATGCGATTGACGGCGTTGACGCCGCCCCCGCCGATTCCGACGACCTTGATGACCGCCAGATAGTTCTGCGGAGCTGCCACGAGGAGGGTACCTTTCCGCTCGTAATACCTGCCCGGGCCGACGCCATTCCGGCCGGGCCGATCCGGCCCTGTTACCTGGGCGCTACCTGGGCCGACCGGCTCGGTCCCCCGGGCGAGCCGACGGAATTCGCCGCCATATGGCGGCGGTCTCCGTGCGGCGCGGTAATTCGCTTACCGCGATCCCGGACGGCCGTCAGGTTTCACCTTCAGGTTGAGATTTAGAGTTTTGTCTTCCTTGCGATTGATAGGGACAGTAGGGTGGCAAGGCGGCAGGGTCAACTAACCACGCGACAAGCGGCAATCGTGTCGCCATGCCCGCGCGCGCCGGAATCACTTGGTCACGACCGTCCCCGGCGCGCTTACGTCGAAATAGGTCGCGGAGCCGCCGATCAGGACGGCGAGCTCCCGGTTTTTCTGCGCGGCGTCGTCGGTTCCGCCCCACAGGACCGACTTGTGGTCCCGCAGGCCGAGCAGCACCTGGTATGCCTCGCCCGCCGTCACGCCGGGGCCCGAGAGCACTTGGGTCACGCCGACGCTGGCGACCTGCGCCGACAGCGCGGGCGACAGCTCGCCGAGCACGGCCGCGGCCGTGGCCAGCCCCGGGTCGCCACGCAGCGCGCCGCCGGTCGGCGACGTCAGGTACAGCGGCAGCCCGGCGGGCTCCGTCGGCGACCAGCGCACGATCACCCCGCTGGGGTCCACCAGGTCGAATCCGCCGCCCGTCATCCGCACGGCGACGACGGGGACGCGCTCCCGCACGGTGATCACCAGGTGGTCCGGCCAGTCCTTGGCCACGGTGGCGGACGCCACCTGCCTGATCCCCTCCACCCGCCGCGCGACCTGCCCGGCGTCCACGCCGATCAGCGACGTGCCGAGCGGGACGTCGGCCGCGGCGATCACCTGCGCTTGCGTCACCAGGTGCGTTCCTGTCACAGTGACGGACCGCACGACGAATAGCCGGGAGCCGAGCAGCGCCCAGGCCACTCCGGCGACGATGCCAACCCCGGCCAGCACGAAAAACGCGGCACGCCACGGCGTGCGGCGGCTTCGCGGCGCGGGCGCCGGGCTGGCCTCGGTCACGGCCGGGCGGTCCCTGAGGCGCCGGTCCCTGGCGCGCCGGTCCCTGGCGCGCCGGTCCCGGAGGCTGCGGCGATCGCGCCGAGGATGAGCGGCCCGAGCTTGGTGACATCGCCGGCCCCCATGGTTAGCACCAGGTCACCGGGCGCCGCCAGCGACGCGACGACGCGCGGGACGTCCGCGGCGGACTCGACGTACCGCGCCGCCCCGCCGGGCACCGCGTCGGCCACGAGCTTGCCCGTCACCCCGGGCTCCGGATCTTCCCGCGCCGCGTAGACGTCGAGCACCACGGCCTCGTCGGCGAGCGCCAGGGCGCCGCCGAACTCGGCCGCGAAGATCCGGGTCCGGCTGTACAGGTGCGGCTGGAAGACAGCGATGACCCGCCCCGCGCCGGCGATCGCCCGCGCCGCGCGCAGGTCGGCGGCCAGCTCGGTCGGGTGGTGCGCGTAAGTGTCGAACACCCGGACGCCGCCGGCCTCGCCCTTCGGCTCCATTCGCCGCGCGGCCCCGCGGTAGCGGGCGAGCGCCGCGGCGGCCCGATCCGGCGGCACGCCGAGTTCCACGGCGGCGGCGAACGCGGCGGCCGCGTTGAGCGCGTTGTGCAGCCCTGGCACGTTCAGCGTGACGCTCGCTTCGATTATCCCGAACGGACCCGGCTGACTCCGCACCTCGAACGCCGTCTCCATCCCGCTGGCACGCGCCCCGGTCACCCGGTAGTCCGCGTCCGCCGACTCCCCGTACGTGCGGACCCGCAGCCTGCGGGCTTCCGCCAGGCGGGCTAGGTCTCGCGCGCCCGGGTCGTCGGCGCAGGTCACGAGCAGCCCGCCGGGTGAGATCCGCGCCACGAACTTCCCGAACGACGCCCGGTACGCCGCGGCGGTCCCGTAGTTGTCCAGGTGGTCGGCCTCCACGTTGGTGACCACGGCGGCATCCGGAGACAGCATCAGGAACGAGCCGTCGCTCTCGTCGGCCTCGGCGACGAAGTCCGGGCCGGCGCCGTCGGCGGCGCTGGTCCCGGTGGCGGCCAGGACGCCGCCGATCACGTAGCCGGGATCCGCGCCGGTCTCGCGGAACACGGTGGTGATCATGGACGTGGTGGTGGTCTTGCCGTGCGTCCCGCTGACCGCGATGACGCGGCGCCCGTCCATCAGGGAGGCGAGCGCGGCCGCCCGGTGCAGCACCCGCAGGCCGCGCCGCCTCGCCTCGGCCAGTTCCGGGTTGTCCGGCCGGATGGCGCTCGACACCACGAGCGTGTCGGCGTCGCCCAGATGGCCGGCGCTGTGGCCGACGTGCACCCGGGCGCCGAGCGCCGATAGCCCGGTGAGCGCGGCGGACGGCGCGGCGTCGCTGCCGGACACGCTGACCCCGCGGGCCAGCATGATCCGGGCGATCCCGGACATGCCCGCGCCGCCGATGCCCGTGAAATGCACCCGCCCGAGTTCCTTGAGCGGCACGGGTTCGGTGGGCGTCACCAGGGGCATCGAGCGTCTCCTCCTTCGCGTGAACTATTAACGATACCGTTAACAGTTCACCGTCCTTGCCGGTGCCTGCCCGCCGCCGGGGTCACCGCGGCGGGGTCGGCGGCCTGGTTCCCCGCCGCCTCGGCGGCGACGGCGTCGATGACCGCCCTGGCCAGCCAGCGGTCCGCGTCCTTGCGGCCAAGTGAGGCGGCCGCTTCCGACATGGCGGCCACCTGGTCGATGTTGGTGAGCACCGGCAGCAGCGCCCCCTCGATCCACTGCGCGGTCAGCTCCTCGTCCGCCACGAGCAGGCCCCCGCCGCGCTGCACGATCGGCAGCGCGTTGAGCCGCTGTTCCCCGTTGCCGATGGGCAGCGGCACGTACGCGGCCGGCAGGCCGACGGCGGTCAGCTCGGCGCACGTCATCGCGCCCGCGCGGCACAGGGCGAAGTCCGCGGCGGCGTAGGCCAGGTCCATCCGGTCCACGTACGGCACCGCCACGTAGGGCACGGGACCGGGGGCCACCTGGACCTCGCTGGCGTTCCGCGGGCCGGTCACATGCAGCACCTGCACTCCCACGGCGCGGATGGCGGGGATCGCTCCCGCCAGCGCCTGGTTCAGTGACCTGGCGCCCTGCGAGCCGCCGAAGACCAGCAGCACCGGCAGGTCCGGCCGCAGCCCGAAGTGCGCGCGCGCCTTGTCGCCGAGCGCGAACCGGTCGAGCTCGGCGATCTGCCGCCTGATCGGCAGCCCCAGGTACTGGGCGTGGGGCAGCTTGGTGTCCGGGTGACCGGTGAAGACGTGCGTGGTGAGGCGCGCGCCGCGCCGGTGGGCGATGCCGGGGTGCGGGTTCGCCTCGTGCACGACGATCGGCACCTTATGCCGCTTGGCCGCCAGGTAGGCCGGCGTCGCCACGTACCCGCCGAATCCGACGAGCACGTCCGCGCGGGTCCGCTCCAGGATCTGGCCGGCGGCGTGCACCGCCCCCGCCAGCCGGCCCGGGACGGTGAGCAGCTGCGGCGTCACCGAGCGGGGCAGCGGCACCGGGGGGATGAGGGCCAGCTCGTAGCCGCGCATCGGGACCAGCCGGGTTTCCAGGCCGCGCTCGGTGCCCAGGCA
>Ga0210395_10002661_pt1 | contig 13845 bp, 9 predicted proteins | sample IncBWH4OmetaG_FD_150861 | JGI IMG/M metagenome (GOLD analysis project Ga0210395, IMG submission 150861) | Forest soil microbial communities from Barre Woods Harvard Forest LTER site, Petersham, Massachusetts, United States - Inc-BW-H-4-O ... | reverse complement strand
CAGCGGGCTAACCGGACGTTCCAAGGAGTGACCGGAACCGGCAAATGACGTTTCACAATTTCATCCTGTTCGCGCCGGGTCGTGGCTGTGCTTCCCGACAATTGACCGGAGCGAAGGCGAAATTGAGCCACGCGCCTTGGATAATAACGGAAGATTGAGCCCGCCGCATAGGCCCGCAGCCAGAAATCCAAGTCCGCGCAAAGCCGGTAGCGAAGATCAAAGCCCTTCAGTTTGCGGACGATGTCGCGACGGAAGAGCATGCCCTGTTGCATGAGCGGACTGATGCCCTGTTGCAGCAAGGCGGGAATCCACCTCGGGTTGCGTTCGGTAGTCACACGGGAGATTGTCCGGTCGTCTTCATCGATCAAGTCCACATCCCCGTAGATTACCGGTTCGGATGCGGCTGAGCTCATGTGCCGATAAAAAACCTCGCTGAATCCCGGCAACAACATGTCGTCGTCGTTGATATAAGTGAACCAGTCCCATTCTACAGTGGTTTTTCTCAGGGCGGCATTGAGCGCGCCGTAAATGCCGCCTGGTTTTCCGCCGTCCGGCACGACCCGGGCATGCGGAAAACGCACCTGCAGAGCCCGCTGTTTATCCGCCGGTGCGGAAATGACATGCACGATGTCGAGTAACTGTGTCGCGACCGAGTCAATGGTTTTATCCAAAAACACAGAATCGCCGAGGGTCGGCGTAACAACTAAAATGCGCCTATAGTGTGACATCACGTGCCTCCTTGCTGATGGTTACATAAACCGTCGTGGCATCATAATTGATGTCGGCCGCCGGTCCGGGATCTACTGAGAAATCGACGATGGTGCCCGGACGCACGGTTTGAATGAAATCGAACGACTCTACGACCGGGTTGCCGTTTCCGCCTCCGAGCAATTTTCTAAACCGGCGCTGGCCGTCGACTAAAATACTAACACCGACCCCATCGCCTTGCGTTCCGCATCGGAAGTGTCCGGTAATCCGGACCGGGCCGGCATAGTTGCTTTTCCATCGGCGCACCGCGGAAACCGGGGTTGCGCCCATTGTGGACGGATGCTGATCGCTTGCGGTCAGTGAAATATAGGGATACCGGCCGGTCCAGGTTTTAGCCCAATCCGTGATGACATAGTTGGGCAACGGGATGAAGGTCGTGGAACCGCCGATAAAGACCCCATAAGACCATTCATTTCCTTGTGCGGACGAAAAATCCCGCAGTGAGTCGGCCAAAACGATTTCCTTCGTTGCCGGGGGAACGGGCAGCCCCTTGAGCGGGCCGGTTACAAAAATCGGGGAATCGTCGAGGTACAATTGGCTGGTGACCCCGATGGGCTTCCCGTTTATATCCGCCGCTTTGGTCACTCCGCTCGCCGCCACCGTAGTTGGTTTTAGCGACCAGAGAACGCGGACCTCCTCGCCTGACGGGCGCGCGAACACCAATGAATATATGTCTTCCGGCGTTTTTTCACGCGTGACGAAATTCGCACCGCGGAGCTGCTGGATCATCGCCGCCAACGCGACATAGGCCGGTTTCGGCGTACGTTGTGCATCGTCGCGAACCAAGCCCATGTTGAATTGCTGGTAGTCGCGGAACAAATACCAGTAAATGCGTTGAACATCCGCGGAGAGGAGCAGGGTATAGGCGCGCACCAAAAACTTGGCCAAGGTATCGTCGTCGATGGCCAAATCGCCCACGGCGGCACTGGATTTTGTTCCCCAACCGATTTCCGTCACCCAAACAGGCTTGGGCTTTCCACCGTTGTATTTTTTGACCAAATCCTGAAAGGCGGCGAGGTCCGTTTCCAAGCCCTCCGGCGGCGAATCATATCGGTAGGGATGCACGGACAGGACATCCATGAAAGCCAAGCCCCCTCCCGCCAGCAATTCTTCCCAGTAAGGCATGGGAATGCCACTCGTCCCTCCACCCACGACAATGACATCAGGCCGCTCGCGTTTGATGGCGGCGTAGGCCGTTCGCAACATCAGCAAATAGGTCCCGGCCCGATCACGGGCTGCCGGCCCCCTGCAGAAAGTCCCGTTATATTCATTCCATATCTCCACCGCTTTGATTTGCTTTCCATAATGGCGCAGCACTTCGACGGCATAACGGGCATAGGCCTCGATCCCCTCATCGGTGTACGGGGTTAACCCTTGGTCGTAATTGCTGTTGTCGAAGCTTAATACGATCAAGGGGGAGATATTCTTCTTATTCAATTCGGCCATGTAGCGTTCATATGAATCAGGGAAAACGAACTTTCCCCGTTCGGGTTCCACGGTCTGCCAATACAATTCATCGCGCACGCCGGGCACCGCGCCCTGGGCGATGAGCGAGATCCATGAGGGATCCCAGCCTTGGGCGAAATGGGTCATGACACCGAATCGCTGGTCTTCGCTGGCAGGCGGTGCCAACGCTGCGAATGAGATCATTGCGATCACAGCCGACAGCCCGGCCAGCAGGAATTTTCCGTACTTTTTCATATATTGCCTGGGTCGAGTTCGCAGGTTGTTTTCCAAGCCGGTTGTGATTGGATGATTTCCCGGTACAATGCGGCATAGCGCCTGGCCTGCAGGGTTACGGTAAATTCCTGCCTGATCCGGGCCAGGGATTCGCGGCCGAGTGCCCGGCGCTGCCACGGATCCTCCAGCACCGAGCGCAAGTTGGCGGCAAAGGCGGTGGCGTCGCCGGTTGCTGCAAGCAGGCCGGTTTGCCCATCGACGATCGCTTCGCCCATCCCGCCAGCGTCGAACCCCGCCACTGGCGTGCCACAGGCCATCGACTCAAGAATGGTGTTAGGCAGGTTGTCCTGTAACGATGGGATGGCGAAAATGTCGGCGGCGCTATAGGCTGACCGCAAACTTTCGACGTCCTGCAATGGCCCCAAATGGCGAAAAAGCGGCCCCGTCAGGAAGGAAGTGTCGCCCCGGCCCAGCGTCACGAGCAACAATCCGGGAACGGCCCGGATGGCCTCAATCGCTTTCAACAAAAAGGAGAACCCTTTCCGGGGATCTTCGATTTGCTCGGCAACGAACAACACGATTTTGGCTTTGGCCGGCAGGTTGAATCGTCGGCGGGCTTCAGCTCTTTCAACCGGGTAATAATCCCGAAGATTGACCCCGTTGGGAATGATATGGGTGTCAAAGCGCCGGCATAAGGTGCTGCGCCCAACCTCACGAGCCAGCCAGCGGCTTGGGCAGATGATATTAAACCGGGCCGGGGAGATGCGCGCGAATATTTCCTGCTTTCGATTCAAAATTCGTCGGGTCATGTCACCCTCGCCAGACGACGTTTTAAGCTGGGGACAGGCCCCACATTGCGCTGTATAACGCTCACATGTTCCGCTATAGTGACAACCGCCGGTAAAGGCGTTCATGTCATGAAAAGTCCACACGACGGGAGCGCGGGCCGTCAAATGTGGTAAAATGCGATAATCGAGCAAGTCTGAGACCCAATGCAGGTTCAGGAGATCGCAGGGCGGCAATTGTGAGGCCAGGCGCCATCCAGTCAGGGTCCACTCCGGGGTAAAATAGGCGCCGGCTTTCCTGAATCGGGGATGTTGCCAGCGTCGGCCCAGCCGAAAAAAAGCCCGGCCGAGCGCGGCGGGCACCGGTTTGACCGGATTGTATTCCAAGGTGTCTTCATCCGTGCTGCATCGCTTGGCCACCAGCATCTGGGATTCAATTTCTTCCTTCGCGAGTGCGCGGTGCAAACGATGCGCGGCCTTGGCGGCCCCGCCATGCGCGGCCGTGGTGCATATTTGCACGACCCGCAGGCTGCGAACCGGGGCAACGTAGGGTCGGTTGTCTTGATCGTGGAGCAAGGGCTCGTCAGTGCTGGTTTTGCTCATAAAGATAGTCTGCTTGTAAGGTTACCGACGGCGGTTCGACCAACGCGGGGCGGCGTTTGGGCCGGCCATGCATCAGGCGAAAAACCCGGACGGTCTCGGCGATATTGCCGATAAAAAGATAGGGCAAAAAACCCACGATCATCCCGAACACGACGCCGGCCTGGGCATAACGATGCACCAGTACGTGCATCAGGCCCGCACTCGCCACGATGCTGACCACGGCATAAAAAGTCAGCCGTCGCACTTCCGATATGCCTGCCAGCATATATCCAAACGGCTGTTCCAAGAAGAACACCGCATTCCAAACGAAAAGCAACCAGATCAATGTTTCCGATGGAAGCGCGGCGTGGCGGCCAACCCACAGGGCAAGGAGCGGCTTGGCGAAGAACGTGCCGATCGCCATCGGCGCGATCACGCCCAGCAGGGTAAGGCGCAGGGAAAAAAACAGCGTTCGACGGATCCAGGCAAATTCTCCACGGGCTTTCGCATCCGAGTAGGCCGGCCAGAGCGGTAACATGAATGCATTTTGAATGATGGCGAAAAGATTAAAAATTCGCTGAGCGAGATTATAGGGCGTGACGGCCGCGGCGCCGAGACCCGTGGAAATTATTATCTGCGGCAGGGAAATGAGCAGAACGAGATGGACCTGCTGGATGCCGAAACAGGCGCCCAAGCCCAGCAACTCGCGCATGGTGGCCCAGTGAAATCGGACCGTACGAAAATTAAACCAACCCAGTTGGATGAGCTGCAGCGACAGCAATCCGGCGTTCGCCAGGATTAAAGGAAGCTGCGCGGCGGCAATGAACTCAGCCAGGCCCAGGTGCAAGTGTGCCGCAAGGAGGACTCCGCCCAACGCACCGGCTCCGCCCAGCGCCTGGGCGATGTTGTGCATCCAACCCTGCTGTCTGCTGTAAGCCAGTCGCTGCGCCAGCCCGAGCGGAAAATTCGCGCAGAACAAAAGCAGCGTGACCATGATGGCGCGGGGCGCCTGGGCTTGGACCACTGGGTCCGTGAGGTTGAAAAGCGTGGTGAGATTAAGCGCTGGCACGATCAACCCCACCGCCACCGCCAGCAACAGCCCCAATAAGCAGAGAAAAACCGCGACACTTCCAGCAAGCTCCCGTGCGACGTGTTCCTTTCCGTCCGCAAAGGCTTCGGAAAGTTTGTTCTGTGCGCCTTGCCCCATGCCGAAGTCGGCAAACATGATCATGGTGCCAATGCTCGTCAGCGCCATCCAAAGTCCGAAGGCCTCGGTCCCAAGCGACTTTACTGCGATGGGAACTTGCAGGAGCTGGCAGCAAATTCCGAACCCCCTGGCCGCCACTGAAGTGGCAAAAAAGAGGCCCACCGCCTTGGAGCGTCCAGAAAGCCGGGCGAAACGGCGTCGGAAATGCGAGATTGGATTCATGGGCGGGAGAGCATAGCCGGATTCGGGTTGATTGCGTCCATCTGCACCAGCAGGATCAGGCCAGACACCATTGCGATGGATACGCGCTGTGCCCCGGAAAAGGGGCTGCAGAAGAAATCCCAAAGCGCTAAGAGCAGAACCCATGTGCAAAACGGAGTAAGCCGGTGCCAGCGGCGGACGAATACGATGGCATAAAGGGCCCAAAGCAGACCCGCGCCATAAACGAAAAAGAATGCACCGCCGAACAGTCCGCCTTCAGCCAGTGCCACCAGGATTTGCGAGTGAACCGCCACCGCTCCTGGGTCCTTGTTGGGATCGTCAAAGCCGCCCACATGCGCCTGCTTGGCCGCCGCATGGCGGATCATCATGAAATTGTCATAGACATCGGTGTTGCTGAACCACGAGCCATGACCGATCAGCGGCGATTGTTCAAAGGCCTCGAACGCTGCGGTAGCCATCGCTGAACGTTCGATGTCCGAACGGGTGGCCCGGGTGTTATCACCACCCTGGGTTTGCCCGTAAATCCAGTACACCGCGCCCAACGCGGCGACCACCATCAACGGCGCCAGCCACAGCCGGAATTGCCGCGGCGCGATTTGCAAAAATGTCAGCATTCCGACCAGCAGGCAAACTCCGCCCATGCTCCGGTAATCTAGCATGAAGTGAACAATGCCGATGGCACCGGCCGCCGCCATGGTCGCGAACGCTCCCGCCAACGGTGCGATCAAAAAAACCGAATAAGTCAACGGTGCGCCGACCCCGAATTTCCACATGTCCCCAAACAGCGGGCCAAGGATCAAGGCGCTTGTGACCGCGCCAATGCATTGTCCCAGTTGGAAAACAATGAAATTTCGTCGCGCGCAGCCAAAAAGATAAGCGATGGCAACGATATCGATGGCGAGGAAAACCATGCGACTCCATCCACGCGCCATATCGAGCGGAAAACTGTGCCGGTATAGATCAGAGAAAATATACCCGCCAAGGGCGATCAGTTGGGCGATTAACAAACTCCATAAGAACCGACTCTGCAATAAAGGCCCCGGCCAGGTGTTGTTGAACACCGTGCAAAGCCCAGCCCAGCCCGCTGTGGCCATCAAAACCAGCTCGCCGACCGGCATTTCGCCCACGAGCGAAATCGTGAAGCACGTTAAAAACCCCGCGAGGAATGACATCCAGGCCGATGGCGATAGCCATACGCTGCCCGGCGGAAATTCGTCGGCAGACGCATTTGCTTCCCGGGCTTCGGGCCGCAAATCTGATGGAGAAATTAGGGCGGGAGAATTCATGGTTCAGTGCTTTGCCGCTTCAACCGTCCACTCGGCCTCGACCGCAGGGGTTCTCTGGTGGACAATATCGTTGATTATTTCTGCGACTTTGTGCCCCGCCGCATCCCAGGAAAGTCGCGCGTCGGCCGCCTCAGCCGTTCGCAAAGCAAGCTGGAGATAACGGACCGGATCGCACATGTATTTCAGGATATAATCCGCGTACTCCACGCTGCCGGCCTCGAGCGGAAATAATTGGCCATTAATATTGTCAACGATGGCGGACGGAATTCCGCCCACCTTGGTGGCCAGGCAGGGAACACCGAAGGCACTGGCCTCTGCAAAAACCAGCCCAAAGGCCTCGGCCCGCGAGGGCATGATATAAAAATGGCTGCGTTTAAATATTTCGCCAAGCCATCGCCGGTCTTCGACGGTATCCTTCCCGATAAAGGGGATTAGCTCGACGCAGGCGGGCAGCTGGCGCGAGGCTGGGGGCTTGCATCCGACCACGGTCAACCGGGCGTTCAAGCCAGCCGCGTTTAATTTCTGCACGGTTTCGACCGCGACATCGACGCCCTTGCGCTCCCAATCCACGCCGACCAGCAAAAGATTGCATTGCGACATGTCCCGCGCCCGCACTCCGGCCCTGGCTTCCTCGATCGTCGGCGGTTCCAGCAAATTTCCCCCGAAGGAAACTACGGCGATCTTGGATGGTTCGATCCGGTAGTGTTGCGCCGCCATCCGCGCCGCCCAGTCGGATGAATAAATCGCGCGAGTGCAGCGATCCAAGGCTCCTTGCTCGGCCGCATGACCCGCCCGAATGCTCGGCGGGGCCAAATCGGTGAACGATCCATAAAAATTAAGCATGCCGGCGAAACAGGCATCGGTCCAGAACACGACGGGCAAATTCGTCTCCAAGTAGGCGAGCATCCAGGTGCTCGGACTGAATACGATATCGACCGGATGCTCTGCCAGGTGTCGTTCGAGCTGTCGGGCATAGTTCTGCAAAAGCCTGCTTTCACCATGGCGCAGGTAGCGCTTGCCGCGCAACCAACGCCAATAAAGAAACCGGGTCCATCGCCCGCCACCACCCATGTCCTCGACGAGTGGCATCGTGACTATTTCAAGGCCGGCATTTTCGAGTGCCCGTTTGATAAAAAAGGGCAGCCCCGACCAGGACTTCATGTCGTTGGGGTTGAGAAACCGAGTGGTGGGAAAGGCGATGCGCATGGTTATAAACGGCTGGGTGGATGAGGCCGGGTTGAGTCCGGTAAAAAAAGTTTTCTTACCCGGCGTTTTTTTGCCGGAAGAGCGTCAGCAGCATGATTTGGAAATCCAGCAGCAGGCTCCAATTTTCTATATAGTAGATATCGCAGTGAATGCGTTTGGTAAGGTCGGTGTCCCCGCGGAAACCGTTGACTTGGGCCCAGCCCGTGATTCCTGGCTTGATATTATGCCTGGCATTATAGTGGGGAATTTCCTCTTTAAATATCCCGATGAGTTCCGGGCGTTCAGGCCGCGGCCCGACGAGGCTCATTTCGCCTTTGAGCACATTCCAAAACTGCGGCAGCTCATCGATATTCCAGCGGCGCATGAACCCGCCGATGCGCAGTCGCCGCGGGTCATCTTTTACCGTCCAGCCCACCTTGCCGTCGCCCTCGGCGTTCATCTTCATGCTGCGGATTTTGAAAATCCAAAAAGGCCGGCCGGCCTGACCCAGCCGGCGCTGGCGATAGATGATCGGGCCGGGGCTTTCCAAATAGACCAGAAGCCCGAAGAGGGCGATGATCGGCGCACTCAAGATAAAGCCGACCATGCCACCCACCAGGTCAACCAGCTGTTTAAGCATGGCATTAAACGGCAAATCAAACGGCAGGTACGAAATGCCGAGCACGGGCATGCTGCTCACCGTCTGCATCTGTAAACAGGGCAAAAGAATTTGAAAGCAACTGGGGATGACCTTGAAATCGACCATCTCTTTTTCGCAGAGATTAGCCAGGGCCACCGTTTCATCGGTCGAAAGGTTCATGTCCGCCAGGATGACCATGTCGATCGAGTGCGCGTGCAGGACCTCGGCGATGCTGCCATGGCTGCCCAGTTTGCGAAGGAAAACATCCGGACGATTGGCCTCGCGCACGCGGCCGGATGGAACGTAGCCAGATATTTTATACTGCAGGCCACCGTCGGCGGCGATCGCCCGCACCAGTGACGTGGCATGGCCGGACCAGCCCACAAAGAGGATCCGTTGCTGCAATCGCCGGGCGATGGATTCACCTTGGACGATTTTGCAGAGCAAGTATCGCCAGAGGGTGAACATCGCGGTCGTTAGGCCGAAGGCGATGATCACATAGGCACGGCTGATCTCCTCCTCGGAGCGCAGCAGCCAGGAGAACGCCATGTAGGCGAGGAGCCAGGTCAGCGCGGATTTGATGATCACCGGCACGGTCTGGCGCAGGTGAATAATCCGGTGCAGGTCGTACAAATGCCGGTGCGGCAGCAGCAAAAGAAACAACACGGTGCCAAAGGCGACGTGGCCGGAATAGTCCGTCCAATGGATTACGTGGGTCCGAACCCCGAAGGGCACCAGGGTTGTCTCAAAACGCAGCCAGCTGCTGAAGGCCAGGGACAGAAAAACGACGATGGCATCGCCGATGATCCCGGCCAGCAAGACCTGCGTTTGTATATGCCGATTCTCTACCCTATGTTCAAAGGGGAGTACGGACGCTTTGGCGGTTGCAGTTTGGTCCATCATGGCTCGTTCTTTTTCTTTCGTTCAGGGCTGGCGCACGCGCTGGACCTTGGCTGTGCGCTCCCAACAGGATTTGTCTGTTTTTTTTCATTTTTCCCACGCGTTCGTGTGCGGATGCGGTTCGAGCTGGAAATTATGCTGATTTGGCGGCGCCACTATAGTAATAGTAATGGCTGGCAGATTGGCGCCGATCGACTTTGTTCAAGACCACGCCGGTTGCGGTGCGCTGCGCGACCTCATCCAGCAGCTTGAGCGCCCGCCGGACCAGGCGCTTGGGGGTGTTCCCGGCATAGATCACCAGGCACACCGTCGGGACATTTTTGGCGATATAGAGTGTATCGCTGACCGCCATCAACGGGGCGGTATCGATGATCACCCGATCGAAGTTTTGCCGCGCGCGATTCAAAATGTCATGAAAGCCGTCTTTCCCCACCAATTCGGCCCCGCCGGGCTGGCATTTGCGATCGCCAAGGCAATAGAGATTCGGGATCGAGGTCGCTTGAACGGCCGCGGGAAAAAGATCGGGTTGCTTCAGGCAATCGGTGAGCCCCGGCTTTTCATTCCAATTAACCAAGAGCCGTTGCAAGCCGGGTCGGCGGAGGTCGCCGTCGATCAAAAGTGTTTGGAAGCCCTGTTGGGCAAAGGCCGCTGCGGTGTTCAGCGAGCAGTAACTCTTGCCTTCCCCGGGTACCGCGCTGGTAAAGAGGATGAACTTTCGCTCGTCATCATTGGGCAGCAACGAAAGTGAAGTTCGCAATGAGCGAAAGGCCTCCGCCTGGGCGGACGCTGGATATTTTAATACGGCCGGCTTCCCCTTGAAGCGCGGTTGGCGCGAGCGCGTCACCGTGGTCAACACAGGCAGCCCAAGGAATGACTCGGCGTGATCGACGGAGGACACGGTGTTGTCGAGGGCGCGGGAGAATAAAGCCGAGCCGCAACCGACGAACAGGCCGGCGGCAGCCGAAAGGGCCAGCAGCAGTTTTGCGCGGGGCCGGACCGGTTGCATTGGGACCAGCGGTTGGGCGATCACGCGGATATTGACTCCATCGATATCGTTGGCCGATGCCGTGCGGTGCGATACATCCGTTTGCTTGAGGTTTTCCAAAACTTTTTGATAAACGCTGTTATTGGCTTGGACCTCGCGTTCGAGCGTATGATAGGGGATGGCGATCCGATCCAGCTCCAAGGATGCTTTCTCCTGTTCGGCCAGGGCCGACGCCATGGCCCTTTCGGTGGCTTGGGCCGATTCGTAAGACTGGATAATGAGGTTGCCAGCCTTGCGGATGCTGGCGTGCAAAGCGGAACGAAGCTCATCGAGCTGGCTTCGAGCCTGGATCAAGGTGGGATGCAACGGGCCGTAGCGTTTCGCCAGATTGGCCACCTCGGCCTCTTGCAGGGCGATTTGTTTGCGCAGGTCAGTAACTTCGGGCTGGCCGGCGATGCTGCGGATGCTGAGCAATTGCTCCGGATCAGCATCAGCCAAGTGGCGGACTTGTTCCTCATCTGGTTCCAAAGCCAGGCGCGTGTTTTGAGCCGCGGTAACCTGTTGGTTCAAATCCCGGAGACGTTCGACCACGATATTCTGCTGCTCTTGCAGGGAAACCGCGTTATATTTGTCGCGATAGGCGGCAAGTTTCTCCTCGGACGCCCTGAGTTCCTCGCTGATTCGCTTGGCCTCGGCGAGGAGCAGCTCGTGGGCGGAGGCGGTATCCTTGCCTTGCTCATCCAACGATTCCTGGAAAAATTCATCGGTCACGGCTTGGGCGAGACGCTGGGCATTTTTCGGGTCCCAATCCTCCACCGTCACCGAAATAAGGCGGCTTCCCCGCACCAGGTTTACAGAAATTTTGGCCATGAATTTCTGAACCAGTTCAGCGTCTGAATAAGACTGGCCGGGCCGGGGCGGAGCGGTCTTCAGGCTGCTGAGATCAATGAAGCGATCCGCCCGGATGAGTTTGAGAAAATTAAAAGTGCTTTCCCGGAGCCACTGGACGAACTCAGCGTTTAGGAAGGCTCCTTCCGCCGGTGCCTGGGTGAAATTGGGATCGTCCGCGAGATGTTTATCGTTGATGACTTTTAAAATCACCGACTGGCTGGCGATTTTCAGTTCGATGGTCTTGAGAATATCCGATGAGTCGAGATCGGGTGGTGGGTTCGCCGAATTTTGATCCGTGTCCGGCGCCACCTCCAACATCACGGTTGAGGCATAAACCGGATGCACATGGTGCAGGTAAACGACGACCGTCCCCACGGCGAGTAGCACGCAGAAAAATATCTTTCCCAAATTATTTCGGAAAAGATGAATCATTTCCCATAAATCGACGGTGCCGGCGCCGGATGCTTTCGCATGTTCGGCCCGAGTGGCTGCAAAAACATTTCGGCGGCCATCGACTTTAACGTATTTGCTTTCGGTTTCCATTAATTGAACCCCACATAGAATGTGATTTTTAACTTGCGTAATCACACCCCCAGTTTTTTGGCGACCCGATAGAACGCCCCATGGCCGGTTTGTTCCGCATCGTGAAAAAATGCGCAAATCTGATAGCAGCGAAAAACTTTTTGAAAAAAAACTAATCAACGCCCCGCTCGGCGGAATCATACAATTCATGCATGTCGCCTGATCGCGCATGCAATTCGCAGGGGTCCCAGTTTTTTAAGCGCAGGGGGGGGCCAAAGAAATTCTCTTTCGCTTGTTGCTCCAAACCGGCGATGATTTCCCGCCGATTAAGCGAACTCTGGCTTATACCAATGGCACGAGATAATTAGACTTCTCGCTAGTCGATCCGGTGGCGACGAGTGCGCAGCCTCGGTGGTAGGGCGGGACCGCCGGGACCGCCGAGAACATGTCGGCGCGCACGCCGGGCGCGCCCTACCTCACAGTCCAAATATTACGGCACGTTGGTATTAACCATCTCCGGCGGACAGTTTATACGTACCGCCTCACCTTGGCTCCGGTCACGTTTTTACTGCAGCTCTTGGCCAGGCGGACTAAGGAGAAACAACTTTCTGTTGTTCGACCATTAAGTCATCGATGGCTTGGATATCGGTCCATTCATCGGCTGATCCCAGGTGAAAACCGCTTTCGTCTTCATAACCCTCCTGGCAACGCCAAATAAGAAGCAACACCCAAACCAGATTCAGGCTCAAAGCTGCGACTACAATCGGGGCAATTGTTGACATGGGGCTAAAGGGGCTAAGGGGCTAAGTCCTAAGGAAAGCGCCTCTTTTCACTTTATTCAACCTTGAATTAGTGGGGGAAATCCTTCAGCCAAAATCAAGTATACGCAGGGGTGGCTCCGCGTTGCGACGCGACCCATTCGCCGAGGCGGCACGCGCGAGAAAGAATTCCGGCATCCGGAATTTTGCCTTGGAGCAGATGAGCCACCAGCGAAGCGACGAAAGCGTCGCCCGCGCCGACCGTGTCGGCCACTTGCATGGGCCGGCCGGGTTCCCACAGCCATCGGCCGTCGCGCAACATACCCGCGCCGCGGGCGCCGGCCGTGACGACGACAAATCCACAGCCGCTCATTTCCGCCACGAGACGGGCGTGTGCTTCTTCGCGGCCGGGCTTTTCAGCTTCGTTCGCGGCAAGGCGCGCGGCTTCGGTCGCATTGAGTTTGAAAATGGTCGCGTGGCGCGCGAGTTCGCGGACAAGTTCGAGCTCGTCATACGGCGGGCGTAAGTTTGCGTCGAAAACGCGCAGGGCGCGTTTGGGCAGAGCGGCGAGCAGTCGACCGAGGGTGGCTCGGTTGGAGGGAGAGCGTTGCGCGAGCGAACCGAAAACAAACGCGTCGGCTTCAGCGGCGGCGCGCAAGTTTGCGTCGGTGGCGGGAATCTGGTCCCACGCGACGTTAGCGACGATGTCGAAGCGCGCGTCGCCATTGCGGCCGACGGCCACGCGCACATGGCCGGTGGGCACATCGGCGAGTCGCGCGATGCCGTCCGTCGCGAGGCCCCAATTTGTGCAGCGCCGCAACAACTCGTCACCCAATACGTCGCGGCCGACGGCGGAAATGACCCGCGCGTCCACGCCGTGCCGGTGCATATGGTAGGCGGCGTTGAGCGATGCGCCGCCGAGAAATAATCCGTCGGGTAGAAAGTCCCAGAGGATTTCGCCGAAGCAGAGGACCAGTGGACGAGTCTCGTTCATGTTTGCATTTGAAGATGTTTGGGATCGACACCGATCTCATGGCAAGCGCGGATGAAAGAAGCGGCCGACCAGGCTTGGAAGGCTTTGCCCATCGGCCGGCCGGTGACGCCGTGGGACCATTCGTTGAATTCCCATTCCTGGTCGCGGCCGAGCTGGTTAAGCTGGGCGAGGCGCACGAGCTCACGGCTGGCGATTTCATGGAAGCCGAGACGGTGGATGCACTGCACCCACAAGCCGCCGATGAAGGGCCAGATGCCTCCGTTGTGGTAGTGATGCGGCAAATTGAGCAAATTGACGGTATAATAAGTGCGCCAGTCGGGGTCGCCCGCCTGTACGACGGGATAAAGGTTGGCGACGGGCCAGGGGTTGTTCACGCCGACTCCCCACATGAAACGCAAGGCGGTGCGTGCGCGCGTGAGGTCGAGCAGGTTGACCAGAAA
>Ga0210395_10002660_pt1 | contig 13847 bp, 12 predicted proteins | sample IncBWH4OmetaG_FD_150861 | JGI IMG/M metagenome (GOLD analysis project Ga0210395, IMG submission 150861) | Forest soil microbial communities from Barre Woods Harvard Forest LTER site, Petersham, Massachusetts, United States - Inc-BW-H-4-O ... | reverse complement strand
GATCCAACCCGGCGGGCAATGATCGAACGACTCTCCCATGGGCCTGCCTCTGTGCATGGATTGACGGAACCGTTTGCACTCTCGCAGCAGATGATTTCAAAACATATCGCCTACCTGGTGCGGGCGCGGATTGTGATCAAGACGAAGCGTGGACGAGAGAGTGTGTGCACGCTGAGGCCAGAGGCGATCAAAACAGTCCGCGACTGGGCGTTTAACTATCGCCGATTCTGGGAAGAGAGCTTCGACAAACTGGATGTAGTTGTAAATCAAATGAAGATAGATCAAGCGAAAAAAGAGGAGGCCAGAGATGACAAAAAACACGGTGAACGAAATCGAGCGGATGGTCGTTACAAGAATTTTTGATGCCCCACGCGAGTTGGTCTGGAAGGCGTGGACAGACCCGAAGTACGTGATGCAGTGGTGGGGACCGAAGGGCTTTACTGCGACCGTTTCCCAGATGGACTTTCGCGTTGGGGGAAAACTTCTCTTGTGCATGAAGGCGCCGGATGGCCAGGAATGCGGTTGGAATTTGGTTGAATACCACGAGATTGTTCCGTACGAGAAGATCGTCTCCTTGATGCACTTTTCCGACTCGAAGGGAAACAAGATTGAGCCTGCGCAATTAGGAATAGAACAGGGGGCCATCGACGGTGCATACGATGTGACCATCTTTGAGGATCTCGGGAACGGGCAGACGAAACTCACCCACACTGGAAATGAAACCCTGGAGAGCGCAAAGAATAGCGGACAATTGGAGGGCTGGATCGAGATACTCGATAAAGTTGCCGCAGTTGTTACGACGCTGGCGCAGGCGAAATAAGGAACTGAAGTTTTGATTGCGAAACTCAATCGTGGAGAAAGACATGAACAAAATACCGTTTCTCGCTATCGTCCTGCTGGCATTCGGATTTCCCGCCCATGCTCAGGACGCGATGAAGAAAGATGCAGCCGTCAAACCTGCCGACCCCGAATTGAAGGTCGTGCTGGATTCCTGGAACGAGGTTGGCCGCAAACTCATCGCCATGGCCGAGGATTTTCCTGAGGACAAATACGACTTCAAGCCCACGCCGGCGCAGCGCAGCTTCGCAGAGCAGTTGCTGCACGCGGCAGGATCGAACTACTTCTTCACCAATCCCGTCATGGGGAAGGAGCCTCAGGCAGCAGAAGATCCCAAGCGCGACCAATACAAGTCCAAGGCCGACATCGTTGCGTTCGTCAAGAAATCCTTCGCCGATGGCGCAGCCGCCATCCAGTCGAAAGGTGAAAAAGGAATGACGACGGAGGTTGTTTATTTCCCTGACCAGAAAGCGCGTGTTCTCGACATAGCGTACGGCCTCATCGAACATAGTGGTGAACACTACGGCCAGCTCGTTGTGTACTACCGCCTCGCAGGCCTTGTGCCGCCGGAGTCGCGGCCCAAGAAGTAAAGCTCAAGAGACCAGCCGGGATAGGCCCACCCTTTGCGATGCACCTGCAAAGGATGGGCCACCCGCCGGGGACAGACCGGACGTTCACTAATTTCCATTTGCCGAAAAACTGGGAAGCGTTCCGTCTGTCCCCGAATTCCATGTCCCCAAATTTCGTCTGCCCCCAATTTTTGATTTTGAATCCCGCCGTGAACCTACTGATGCAATGAGAATCCAGACGGCAAAGCTGCCTCAAGATTGACTTGTTCTCCGGTAATGGGGTGTTGGAATTTTAGAAAGCGGGCGTGCAGGAAATATCCTCCATCGCCGGGGAGGCCGGGGAGATTTTCAAGAGGCAGTCCGGATACACCGTACAGAGGATCGCCTACCAGCGGATGGCCGATGGATGCCAGATGGATTCTGATTTGATGAGGGCGGCCGGAATTCAGGCTTACCTCAAATGTTGTGGTGCTTGCGGTGCGTGAGATCACCTTCGCCAATGACTTTGACGGCTTGCCACTCGGATTGGCGGCCCACACCATGCCGATGCGCGGGTGCGGTACGAGGCCAATGGGTGCGAGGATTTCGTAGACGTCGTGCTGGGCGCCGTGCCGGGCGACGTTTTGAGCCAGCGCCCAATAGATTTTTTGAATTCTGAGTGTGTTCCAGTCCGCACCTAGTTTAGAGGCGGCCTGCGCTGTTTTGGCGAAGAGAACGATGCCGGTAGTGGCTCGGCCTAACCGATGGACAGGGTTTGCGTTGGGGGTTTGCTTTTGCACCAAGCGCAGGAGTGTGTTTTCCATGAAGCCGCTGCCGGGGAGGGTGGGCAGCCCGCCAGGTTTGTTGACGGCCAACAGATGCGGGTCATCAAACAGGACCTCGAAGTGCTGAGGAGTGTCTGGTTCGATCCAGGGTGGACGGTTCCAGACAAGGGTTTGGCCTGAAGTGAGCGATTCGCTTCCGGTCGCGGTGATGCCGTTGACGGTGACTTCGCGGTTGTTCAGTTTTTGTTGCCAGGCTTGTGGGGTGGAGTGCGGGTAAAGGTTTGCCAGGTGGGAGAGCAGGGTTCGTCCATGATACTTGCTGCTGATGATTGTGGTATAGGCATGGCCCCGGTTGAGCATGTTGTTTGAGTATAAGCGGATGGGTGCGATAATTTCGGTAACGAATCCTCCTGCAACTTATGAAGCGCCACGTCCTCATGTACGGGTTGATCGGTGGAATCTTGATTGCTCTGCTCCAGTGGACCGAGTATCAATTCCTGGTCGTCGAACATTCCATCGAAATCTACGGCGGACTGATCGCCGCGACCTTTGCCGTTCTTGGCATCTGGCTTGGCCTCAAGCTGACAGCAAAACACCAGACAATTGTTGTGAGGGAGGTCCCCGTTCCGGCCGAGGGACCGTTCGTCCCTGACGAAAGAAAACGTGAGGACCTCCATATCACTCGCCGTGAGCTTGAGATCCTTGAACTGATCGCCCAGGGCCTGAGCAACCGGGAAATCGCTGAGAAGCTTTTTGTGAGCGAGAGCACGGTGAAGACCCATTCCAGCCGGGTTTTCGACAAACTCGGGGCGAGACGAAGAACGCAAGCGGTGCAACTCGGCAAGGAATTCGGCCTTCTCCCCTGATTTACTCGTGCGCTTACTCGTTCACGGGCACGGTTCGCGCCAATAACCGCTCCCCCAAACGAATGATTTTTCTTCCCCGGCGCCAAAATCAGCCAAAAGGATGACGACATCGACCCCGCCTCATGCGGTATGTTGAGCCGGTCGACGCTCAATACGAGCGACACGAAATTTATGAAAACATGAAGTTTATGAAAACATGAACTTCCTGAAAAAAAGGAGCGAACATGAAGTCTCTGCATTCGATGAAGGTCTTTGTCGTCGGTACTCTGTCGATCGGCTTGTTTGCAAGCACTGCGCTTATTCCCGCAACCGCCGCCGCCCCGGAATATGAACTCCCCCGGGTCTACGACGCCTCCATGCCACGTGACCAGCAGATCACACTGGCTGAAAGCGCCGCCCCGGCCGAGGTATCCAGTAAGGCCACAGTTTATGTTCTCGGTGCCAAAGGCTACGAGAAGGCGCGCGAAGGCACCAACGGCTTCAGCTGTTTTGTTGGCCGGCATTTCGTGAAGCCCGCAGAAACAACCATTGAGCCGCAGTGCTTCGACGCCGAAGGCAGCCGTACTCTCTTGCTTGTCTACATGCACGGTGAAGAGCTGCGCACAAACGGCAAGTCCGAGGCCGAAATCAAGGCAGACATCGCCAGCGGATATAAGGAAGGCCGTTACCAGTATCCCAGCAAACCGGGATTCCTCTACATGATGTCCAGCCAGAACCGCTTGAGCGCGATTCCTGAGCACGGCACTGGCATTTTCCCTCCACACTTGATGTTTTATGCGCCGAACATGACAACGAAAGACATCGGGTTCGACGCCAAACCAGGGCTCGACAAGCTCGATTATCTTGGGATGACTCACCCTGGAGGAGGCGATAACCTGATCGTAGTTATCCCAGCGGCATCCAAGTCGGCAGACGTGGCTGGTCGCTGAGCCCGAATGAGCATGGGGCCGGCAGCATAGGTGGAAAGGTCAGGATCGGATAAAAGACATTACGAGAATATGAGAAAGATCGTCGTCACCTTCGGGCTAATTTCCGGTGCTATCTCGTCGCTGATGATGATAGCGCTGGTTACCTTCGGCGACAGGATTGGCTTCGACCGCGGCGCGATCATCGGCAACACCTCCATCGTGCTCTCGTTCTTGATGGTGTTTGTCGGCATCCGAACCTACCGGGACAACATCGGCGATGGTCAAATTACCTTTTCAAAAGCTTTTGCCGTCGGCCTCTCCATTACGCTGATATCTTGCATCATCTATGTCGTAACCTGGGAAGTGATCTACTACAACTTCCTGCCTGGTTTCTGGGACGCATATGGCGCTCATTTGGTTCAGAAGCTGACCGCCTCGGGGGCGAGCCCGGCAGCCATCCAGGAAAAACTTCAGCAGGTCAGAAAATACAAAGAGCTGTACAAAAACCCGTTCTTCAATGCAGTGCTCACGTTCATTCATCCCTTCCCAATTGGGCTCGTCATCACGCTGTTCTCCGCGTTGGTCCTGAGGCGAAAGCCGCAACCGCAGCCCGAGTGATCACCCTTGCCGGAATCCTGAAGCTGCTCCGGCGGCTTTGCCTTAGGGTCGTCGCTGGCATTCGTGAGTAAACCGCAGATAGCAATCTGCCCGTCTCTGTAGGGCGGTTTTGTTAACGTTCGCATCGTGACGTTTGCGCCATGGCAGCGACTAGAATTCACCACAACCGGACAACTTCCCTGTAGTTGGCAATCCGGAAGTAATCCTCAAACAGGCTCCCGGAAATCGCTCCGATGGTTTCCGCTCATGCCTGACACGTACTGCCTCCTCCAGCATAGCCCGGCCAGAAAATTGCCGGTGAATGCAAACCAACGCGGACACCATTGGAATTAGGTACTGGGTCAGTTCAGGAAACTGACCCAGTACCTGGAATTAACGTGACTGACATGCAAGTTCGCCGTGGGCTCAACCGTGAGCCATTAGCTCACGGTCAACTTCACTGTGACGGTCTGCTGGGTCGTGCCAGCGGTACCCGTAACCTTGATGGTGTAGCTGCCGGCCGGAGTGAAGTTACTGGAACTTATTCCAGCGCAAGCCGACTGCAACACGCAACCACCCGCCACCAAACACAGAAGGCAGCAGCTCAGGAGTTTTCTGCGCTTGGGCGCCGCGAGCGCTACCATACCCAACAGCATGCCGGGCAACATCAGCCAGGTTGCAGTCAACGGACCCGGCCGGTCGCCACCCGGGCCCGGCGTCAAAAGCGCACTTTCACTTTCACTTTGAGGTGCGGTCGTGATCGTGAGTTTAGTGGTTGCCGGGTTCGCGTCCGGAGTGATCGTAGCGGGACTAAAGGAGCACGCGGCCACGGCGGGCAATCCGCTGCAGGAGAAGCTAATCGGGCTGGTGTAGGAACCCTGCGGCGCCACCGTAATGGTAAATACGGCCGATTGTCCTGGGGTTACGGTGGCAGTCGTTGAGCTCGGGGTCATGATGAAAGTCGCGGCCTCGACCTGGAAGCTTTGGCTGACCGGCGTGGCGGTGGTATAGGTCGCATTCCCCGACTGCGTCGCTTGAATGGTGCACGTGCCGAGGGCCACCAGCGTGGCCGTGGTGCCCGAAACCGTGCACACGGACGTGGTTGTTGAAGCGAAGCTCACCGGCAGGCCCGAGGATGCGGTTGCGGTCAGGGTAACCGGCGCGCTGCCCAGCGCCATATTCGAGAGCGACCCAAAAGTGATCGTCTGGCTGGTTTGGGATGGCTGCGTCACCTGGAAGCTCTGGCTGACGGGCGTGGCCGCGGCATAGGTGGCGTTGCCTGACTGCGTCGCCTGAATGGTGCACGTGCCGACGGCAACCAGCGTGGCCGTGGTGCTCGAGACCGTGCAGACCGACGTGGTTGTTGCAGCGAAGCTGACCGCCAGGCTCGAGGACGCGGTTGCAGTCAGAGTGAAGGGCGCGTTGCCCAGCACCCTATTCGAGAGTGACCCAAAGGTGATGGTTTGGGATTGCTGCGTCACCTGGAAGCTCTGGCTGACGGGCGCGGCGGCGGTATAGCCCGCATTCCCTGCCTGCGTCGCCTGAATGGTGCATGTGCCGACGGCAACCAGCGTGGCCGTGGCGCCCGAAACCGTGCACACCAACGTGGTGGTTGAAGCGAAGCTGACCGCCAGGCTCGAGGACGCGGTTGCGCTCAGCGTGAAGGGCGCGCTGCCGAACGCCAAATTCGAGATTGCCCCAAACGTGATGGTCTGGCTCTGTTGCACGCCCGTGCCTTGCAGCGGGATGGTCTGGCTGGAAGGGCTGACGTTGAGAGCGTTGTCGGTGAAGACTGCTGTGCTGTTGAGAACGCCGGCGACCTGCGGCTCAAAGCTGATGTTGAGATTGCAACTGGCTCCCGCGGCCAGCGGCGCGGCGGAGAAGCCGGTGCCGCAGTCTACGGGAGTGCCCGAGCCGGCGACCAGCACAAAGTTGGGTCCGGTGACGACGAGACCGGGAGTCGTCGCGGTCAGGGACTGGTTGCCGACGTTGGTGATCATCACTGTCTGGGGGCTGTCGGGACTGGTGCTGCCGACGTTGGTGCCGGCAAAGGACATGCTGGGCGGCGCCAGCGCAAAGTCGATAAGGAACACAGTCGCATCGGCGGGATCGGGGAAAATCAGGTTGCCCATCTGATCCACCTGAAGGTCGTAAGCCGGAGGACCGGGAATCCACACCGACTGGGTATAGCTGCCATCCGACCAGGTTTCCGCAAGAATCCTGCTGTTGATGGTGTCGGCGACAAAGACGGTGCCATCGGGAGCCACCGCAACACCGTACGGATAGTTCATTCCGCTTCCGATCACCGACTGCGTGTAGCTGCCCGCGGAGAGCGTCTCCTTGACCACGCGGCTGTTGCCGGTGTCCGCGATATAAATGTTCCCGCTGGCATCGAGCGCGAACTTCCTGGGCTCATTCAGGCCCGTGACCAGGGCAGCCGGCGAGGAGTAAACGCCTGCAGACAGCGTGATCTTATAGACCGCTCCGTCGCTGAAGCTGGAGAAATAGACGTTCCCCACGGCGTCGACAGCCACGCCGGTGGGAAAGTCGAGACCGGTTACAATCGTCGACTGCACCCAGCTTCCACTTGAATTTGTTTCCAGCAAAATCTGGTTGTTTCCACTGTCGCAGACGTACACGTTGCCCGCGCCATCGACCGCAACCGCCTCCGGATTGTCCAAACCAGTGGCAATCGTACTCTGGGTATAGGCGCCCGCCGACAGCGTCTCTTTATAGACGGCGTTATTGTTGTAGTCGACAACGTAGACATTGCCGCTGTAGTCCACCGCCGCGGCAAAGGGATTGGTCAGGTTGTAGGGAGAGAACGAACCGGCGACGCGGAGTACGTAATATTGGAAAAATTCCGCTGGGAAAAAGTAATTGATCTGCGGACCCATTCCCATGCCATTGACGTAACCGTTGGCCAGCACGGCCGCGCTCGTGCCAAGCAGTTGGACTGCTCCCATCCTTGTGCCTGGATATTGGGGGGTGAAATCAACGTTCACCCAGCAGAAGTCGCCTGGGCTGTAAGGAGTCGAGGTCGAGCAGCTTCCCGAGCCCGTGTCGGTAAAATCCAGCCCGGTTGCGCCTCCAGTCAGCACCTGCTCACCCGTCAACGACAATGTTCCGGAACTTCCGTAGAACTGAAAAAGCATATTGATCAATCCGGCAGGGGAGGCCACATTCACGGACCCGAAATTACCGGCCGACGACTGTAGTTCCTGGATCGTTTGGCCGAAGGTGTCAGCGATATACAGGTTGCCGCCTGCGCCTATGGCGATGCCCAGGGGTCCGGCGAGTGTCGCTGTCGGCTCGACGCTCTGCGTATACGAGCCTGAATTATTCGTTTCCAATACAATTCGCTTGTTGGTGAAGTCGCTGATGTAAAGATTGCCGGACGCATCCACGGCAATATCGTATGGATAATTGAGGCCGCTGGTCGAAATCGTGCTTGGCGTATAACTTCCGGCGGAATATGTTTCCATGTAGACAGCGTTATTATCGATGTCGCTCACGTAGATATTGCCGCTGGAATCCACGGCGATGCCGGTGATCTGAGCAAAGTTGCTGGCGTAGGTGAGCGCCGTTTCGATATAGCTTCCTCCCGAAGGCCTCTCGACCAGGATTCGGCCGTGGCCGGTGTCGGCAATGTAGAGGTCTCCGCTTGCGTCTGCCGCCACTCCGGTGGGATAGGACAAGGCCGATGTCGAAATCACGGTCTGGGCATACCCGCTGCCCGACGGGGTCTCTTCCACTACCCGATTGTGGCCGTTGTCGGCAATGTACACATTGCCGCTGCCATCCACTGCGACTCCGTAGGGCGTGGCCAGGCCCGTCGATACAACTACGCTCTCGGTGAAGACACCATTCGCCAGGGTCTCCTTGAGAATTTGATTGCCTTGCGTGTCACTGATGTACACGTTGCCGCTGGCATCGACCGCGACGCGATACGGGTAACTCAGATTGCTGCTCGGAACCGCGCTTTGCCACGCAAAAAACTTGACATTCGGGCTCTGCGCGTGCGCCGGGGCAAGTCCGCCCAGCAGCAGTAGCGCACAGACTCCCGCAACGGTCACGAACGCCGGGCCGCTGTTTTTGGCCGAGGCGTCGATCGAGGAGAAGAAGGCTCGCTTAAAGGAGAGCAGGAGTGCACGGAAGGCGGATGCGGATGTTTGCGAAGACATGTGAAGTTTTCCTCAGGCAGATGGATTTCGATTGGTTCTCAGCTTGAACTGGGGACTCTAGATCTGAGAGTCGCCTAACCCGTTGACGGCTAACCAATCGGTCGTTTCCGACAAAGCAGACCAATTACCAAATCGTCTGGAAACGGAGAAACTTTAGGTAGTGGTGCAGTTTCAAACTGCACACTACAAAGCCTCGTCATTATTTTCTTCTTAGTTGCGAGTCCACTATCCGCACACGGGGAATGAGCGTCTTGGTTGTACTGGGCTAGGATGCGACGGAGGCCTTGTCAGGGTCGGACATTTCCCGCTGTAAGGCTGGTCGAGGTTGCCGAATCGGAGTTGAGTTTTGAGGAGTTGCGCAGAATCCGTCTAAACGCGAACTTTGGTTCGCCGACCGTGCGTAGACGGAAAAGTTTCTAGCACAAAAATTCGGGACTATTGGAACCATCCTTCAGACTTCAGCCGCCGCCAAGCCGATTCAATGCGTGGCTTTGTGAAGGTTCTACGCTTGTGGTCATTCCAAGAGTGGACAGCGGTTGCCACGTTATCCGGATTCTCGCGGCCTTCACCAACGCCATCGTGCATGACCACCCAATGAACGGTGGACAACAATTCCAAGCCGTAGGGTGTTTCATAACCTTCAATCAAGGCGGTCACGCGAGCAAGCCGGTCTTGAGTTTGTTTCTCGTTCGCAAGGAAGACTTCAGCCTCTTTGACGGCTTCTGGAAACAACTCCAAGGAAACGTCACGGCTCCTGTCACCATAACCGCGCACGTAGTGACCCTCAATCCTCTGCAAGACGTGATGAAGATTTTCAGCATAAGGACCGTACTTCTGTTTTTGAAAGTTCAGGTCTAGCGGTTGCCCGGCTTCCTGTAGGAAGTACGCTAGCTTCTGAATCTCCAAAAGAGTCAATCGGTAGCCCGGCAACACATAGCGGCTCAGGACTTCCAAGATCACAGCCCGCCCCGGCGTCATGCGTGGAGGCTTTGTAGCAATCTTCATGTCCTCCGCTTTTGGTGCGCCATCCGGGTAAAACAATTGAACCTGGACATCTGGCAATTCAAGAAATGCTTTCTCTATGAGTGGCCGCACTTGTTCCCAATCCAGTCCGCCGTTGCCACACCCAAGCGGCGGCACCGCAATTGATTTAATCTGTTCTTTCTTGACCACTTGAATGAGCGCCTTCAGACCGGACTCTATGTCTTCAATCTTCGATTTGCCCTTCCAATGCTTTTTGGTTGGGAAATTGATAATGAATCGCGGGTTTTTCTCGCGGCGGAACACGAACATTTTGCCAGTCTGCACTTCTCCGCGCTTGCAAGCCGCTTCGTAAGCGGCGTAATTGTCCGGGAAGGCCAGCTTGAATTGTAGAGCTATCCCTTTGCCCATCACGCCAACCGTGTTCACCGTATTAACGAGGGCGTCTGCAGGCGTTTTTAGTAGATCCCCGTCTCCGCGAAAAATCATTCAGTAGTACCAGCCCTGTTGAATAACAACTGGCGGAGGATTGCCCGCCAAAATTTGTGCCACGGCTGCTGCTGTAGCGTTTCCGTATACGGCTATTTGATGGACAAGTTGCCAGGGGAAAAAATCTCTGACTAGGAACTCTGCTTGGCGGCGGCGCGAACGGTCCGGATCGTCAGGAATGGCATTCCAATATTTTGCCTTCATCAGATTCCAGTCTATTTTGTCCAAATCTTGAAAATCATCAAAGAAGTCTGTGTATTGCATATCCGCGTGTCCTTCGGTAAAAACCCACCGTAGTCCCGTCGCGTCCACCGCCTCAGTTGACGAGCAAAGATAAATGACTGGTTGTTGCCCTGCAGTATACCCTGCGACGTTCCCGCGTGATATTGCAAACAGCATCGGGGATTTTGGTGCGAAATAGAACGGCACATAGTCACCAACGGTTCCCCCCGGACCCACAGGAACCACTCTATTGAGCCGTCTCGCCTTTATGTGGGTATGCCCAATATTCATTGCCTTCATGTTTTGGGCGGTGCGGTCACAGTGCAACCCGCCTTGCTGGATGATTCCCGCAAGGTTGTTTATGTGCGTTATGTGATAGATCGGCGGCACGGCAGAATCTTAACTTTAGCAAAAGATTCCGGCACCCCTGCTTTTCCCTGCCCAATTGCCCTAAATTATCACCTTTCGCCCTCCATTCGCCATACATGATTCGCTGGACTCCCCAAGACAATCACGGCTTTGCAAAATTTTCCTCTACTAGATGCCCGTTCCCGCGCATGGGAGGCGATTTAAGCGAGTGACCCCATGAAGGCCACGAAATGTGGGAAATGTGGGGACAGACTGGACGTTGCCACTTTTTTCTTACCCTTAGAACCGGAGAACGACCCGGCTGTCTCCCCGAGTTACCGGAAAACGTGAAAAAATCAGTCAGGGCCGCGGCGTTCCTCCGCGTTCATTGGTGCATCCACTGGATTCGCCCTGGAAAGACTACGAGATGCGAAAAGGGTTTACGAGAAAACCACAACCGGACGCCCCCACGACGCCAGTCAAGAACTACATCACGCCGAGCGGGCTGGAGCGCCTCAAAGATGAGCACCGGTTTCTGCTCACCAGGGAACGCCCGGCCGTGACGGAGGTGGTGGCGTGGGCTGCCAGCAACGGCGATCGCAGTGAAAACGCCGACTATCAGTATGGCAAGCGGCGGCTGCGGCAGATCGATGGGCGGATTCGGTTTCTCACGAAGCGAATCGAAGCCGCGGAGGTGGTGGACCCGGAAGCTCGAAGATCGGGGCAGGCGGCGGCGAAGGCGTTCTTCGGAGCGACCGTGCGCTATGCCAATGCCGCGGGCGCGGAGCGAGTGGTGAGCATCGTGGGCACCGACGAAATCGATCTCAATCGCAACCACATCAGTTGGGTGTCACCGCTGGGGCGCGCGTTAATGAAGTCGGCAGCGGGTGACAGCGTGGTCCTCCAATTGCCGGGCGGTACAGAATACCTGACCGTGCTGGACGTGCGTTACGAGCGCATTGCTGTGGAACCGTTCCGTGAACCGCCTGGATCCGAGGCCTCGGCAAAAGGACTTCCTCGCCGACGCTCACCTGACCCGACGCTCACCTGACCCGACGCTCACCTGACCCGACGCTCACCTGACGAAGAAGAGCGGAATCGGGGCTAGGCGCCGAAGACGACGCGCGTGCCTGTGGAAGGCATGATGAGCTTTTCGGGCATCTCGCGCTGGATTGCCATTATGGTGCGGAAGCCGGTGCAGTGCATGGGAATCAAGTAGTCTGGGTTGATCTGCTTCATCGCTTCCACGGTCTTGGCGATGAGTTCATCAGGATAGGGGGCCAGGTGCCACCCGCCGACCACGGCGTGGACCTTCTCGATCCCGGTGGACTTCTGGATCTGGCGTACCGAGTTGATGATGCCGGCGTGGCCGCATGATGAGATCACGACGAGTCCCCGGTCTTTCACGTTGTAAGCGGTGGCGTGCTCGCCCCAGAAGATGTCTTTCACCAAGTCGCCCGGCTTGGCTTCCATCTTTACTGTGCCAGGTGGGAAATGAAAGCTGGCGTCGCATGCGGAGCCGGGTGCGCCGGCTTCGAGGCGAGCTGCCGGAGGAGACATCTCGAAATCGGTGATTCGCGCGATGTGTCCTGAGGTGAAGGCGTGGCCCGCCACCACGGTGGGCTCCTCCGCGATCACAACCTTCAACCCTCGCGCTTCGAGTTCATTCTGCTTGAGCTCGCCGTAGTCGAGCTTATTGCCGTCGGGTTGCACCACCCAGCGATGGCAGAAGGTATCGCGTCCTCCGGCATAGAGTGTGAGCCCGGGCTTGGCGTGGCCCTCGAGGGCATGCGCTAAGTCGGGCAGGCCACCGTAATGATCCTCATGCCCGTGGCTGATGATGAGGGCGTCGGCCGTGGCGGGATCTACCTTCAAGCCTTTGAAATTGTTTGTGAGCGTCCGGGGCGTGAGCGCGAAGTCCAGAAGGATCTGTTTTTTCTCTGCGCCTCGGAAGGACTCCAAGTGAAAGGCCAGCCCATGTTCCGACAACAATGAGACCTCTGAGCCGTAGGGATGAGGCAAAGTATTCCGAGTGATGGTGAGGTTGCCGATTTTCCCGCCCTTGGCGAAGATGTCGTAAATGTTGTCCACCAGGTTGGTGACAACGAGGCGGTCAGTGGTGGGGATTTCTTTCGGAGCATCGAGGAAACTTCCGAAGCGGCCCGTGCCGCCCACCAGGAACGTTCCACCTGCTACGGCTCCCAGCTTCAGGAATTCGCGCCGGTGCATGATTGTCCCCCTTCATCTGACCCGAGAGTGCCTTCTTTGGCTTCGAAGAAGGTAAACATTGTAACCCAAAGGACTTTCAGTTCAGTACTGATCTTCCCAGCATGCCTTCGCCGTCACTAGCTCGGGATGATGGCTAGGATAGCTAGGGGCTGCAAGATGTGAAAAAATCAGTCAGGGCCGCAGATGAACTCCCATAAACGCGGATAACCTATGGTGTTTTTTATCGGCGTAGCGGAGCGCAGTGAGGTCGCGGTGTGTTACGTCATCACACCCCTATGATTGCGAACCAGGATGGCTCGGTCTACTCGACGAGATGTTCGGCCGCATACGCAATCTACCGGGAGGAGCAATGGAAGAGACGTTCGAAGCATACCGAGCTCGAGTCCTAAGCTATCTTGGCGATGAGGAGCCCATCGGTGTCCAACAAGCCACCCCATCGCAACTCGATCGGCGTCTGCGCGATGTCGCGCCCGAGGAGTTGATCCGGCGTCCTGCACCGGAAAAGTGGTCAATTGCCGAGATCGTAGCGCACTTGGCGGACGCGGAGCTGGCGATGGGGTGGCGATTGCGAAACATGCTGGCGAATCCGGGCGTGGCCTTAACGTGGTGGGATCAGGCCGTATGGGCGGAGCGCTTGGGTTACGCGCAGCAAGATGCGAGCCTTTCGGCAGGGGTCTTTCGGGCGCTGCGCGAGAGCAACCTGCGACTGTTGGAGTCGGTCCCGCGCGCACGGTGGGTGGAGTGCTATGGGGTCCACGAGGTACGCGGACGGCAAACGGTCGAGGAGTTCGTCCGCTTGGAAGCGGCACACGACTTGAACCATCTTCGGCAGATCGACCGCATCTTGGGTGGG
>Ga0210395_10002657_pt1 | contig 13853 bp, 9 predicted proteins | sample IncBWH4OmetaG_FD_150861 | JGI IMG/M metagenome (GOLD analysis project Ga0210395, IMG submission 150861) | Forest soil microbial communities from Barre Woods Harvard Forest LTER site, Petersham, Massachusetts, United States - Inc-BW-H-4-O ... | reverse complement strand
CCGCGCGCGCTAACTGTGGGAGCGAGTTCAGGCTCCAGGCAGTCTTCAGCTCGGAGAAAAGCCGCCGGGCGGGCCATGACGGATCGCGCTCGGCTTGATCCTCTCCAACCTCATCGGCCGCGCGCACCACGGCGCGAACTGCCGCAAGGCCGATCCAGTGGGCTGATCCCTCGTCAGAAATCGCGAACCCCCAACCTCCGGCACGAGCGACTTTTCCTTGCGCATCTCGGCCGAAGACGATCGAACCGGTCCCAGCGATAACAATCACGCCCGGCCCCTTGCCGAAGGCTGCCTCCAGGGCGATCTCCATGTCGCCCACAACTTCGATTTCCCCCGGAATAATCTCAGCAACGATTTTGCGCACGGTGCTTGCGATCTCCGGGCGCCCGGCACCCGCCGCGCCAATGCATGCACGGAGCACTTGCTGAGGATTAATTTTTGCAGCAAGGCACGCCTCGCGTATCGCTTGATGCAGAGCTTCGCGGGCGCCGGCCTCGCCGACACGCGTGATGTTGCTGCCACCGGCCGTAACCGTAGCGAGAAGCGAAGATTCGTCGCCCACAACGCACGTTGTCTTGCTACCACCCCCGTCAATGCCCAGATAGTAGGCCACGCGTTAGTTCTATCACAGGGAAACTTGAGTTCTCTCAAGTTCGCAGTCGGAAACTTCGGAAGCAGCTTTCCAGCCATGTCCATAAAGACTCACTCGCACCGAGGCCGGATTGACGCCATAATTCAAAGGCGAAACTTTGTAGCAGACTGTCCAGCGGCAAAACGAACAGTGCGAATGGGTCTCGACAAACTCGATCTCGCGATTATTGCGCTGTATTTGGTAGGAATCACTTTGTTCGGTTTGCGCTTCCGCAAGCGCCACCGCTCGCTACGCGATTATTTTCTTGCGGGACGAGACATTCCCTGGTGGGCGATCGCGCTTTCCATCGTCGCCGCCGAGACCAGCACGCTCACCATCATCAGCATTCCCGGACTCGCCTATGACACGAACCTCACCTTCCTGCAGGTGGTGATGGGATATTTGGTAGGACGCGTCGTCATCAGCCTCGTGCTGCTGCCGCAATATTTTCGCGGCGACCTTTACACTGCCTACGAGCTGATTGAACGGCGCTTCGGACGCGGATTGCGCTCCGTCACCGCGGGACTCTTCTTATTGACGCGCGCGGCCGCGGAAGGCGTCCGTGTCTATGCCGTGTCGATCGTGGTCTCGATTGCCCTCGGTACAGGCGAGGTAGCCTCGATTGCCATCATTACTGCATTGACCCTCATCTATACATTCGAAGGCGGATTGGCCGCGGTGATTTGGACCGACGTAGTACAAACTGCGATCTACGTCGGCGGAACTCTGGTCGGATTGGTGACAATCCTGCATCTCGTGCCTGGAGGATGGACGGCAATTCACGCTGCCGCGGCCGGCGCCGGCAAATTGCAGGTGTTTGACTTCCGGCCTAACTTCTGGCTGCCTTACACATTCTGGGCGGGTGTGATCGGTGGAACCTTCTTCATCACGGCAAGCCATGGCACCGATCAGCTCATCGTCCAGCGCCTGCTGGCGGCGCGCGGGCAGAAGCAGTCTACGGTCGCGCTGCTGTCGAGCGGGGTGGCAATTTTGTTCCAGTTTGCTCTCTTCTTGATCGTGGGTGTAATGCTGTGGGCGTTCTATCGCGTGCCCTCGGCAACCTTTGGAAAGCCGGATCGAATCTACCCCACGTTCATCGTCAGTCAGATGCCGCACGGAATCTCAGGACTGCTGATTGCCGCGATCCTCGCGGCTGCCATGTCGAATCTGAGCGCGGCGCTGAATTCGCTTTCTTCGAGCACCATCATGGACTTTCTTCTGCGCTTGCGCCCAAAGACCGATGAGCAGACGCGCATGAAGCTCTCCCGGTTGGCGACTTTTTTCTGGGCGATGGCGCTTTTCGGGTTGGCAGTGCTGGCGTTGCAAAAAGTGGGACGCGTCGTTGAGGTCGGATTGCAGATTGCCTCTGTAGCTTATGGCGCGCTGCTCGGAGTTTTCCTGCTGGGAGTTCTGACCCGCAAAGCCAACCAGCGTGGCGCGATAGTCGGAATGCTCTTCGGCTTCAGCACCGAACTGTATTTGTGGCGAATGCACGTTCCGTGGACCTGGTGGGTAATGATTGGAACGACCGTGACGTTCGCGGTGGGATACATAGCAAGCCTGTTTCAACCAGAGCATCCAAAGAAAACCGACGCCTCTGACGTATACTGACACCCTTCCATCATGCCGGAGATGACCCAGCGAACCACTGCGCGTCCCGAACTGGCCCGCGATCTGGGCGTGAGTCACGCGTCTGCTGTGGTTATAGGCACAATCATTGGCAGTGGGATTTTTCTTGTTCCCAGCGAGATGATGCAGGCCGTTGGTTCTGCCAAGCTGGTGTATCTGGCGTGGCTCGTGGGTGGGATTCTGTCTTTTTTTGGCGCGCTCACCTATGCCGAACTTGGCGCCATGAAGCCGCAGGCTGGCGGAGAATATGTTTATGTCCGCGACGCTTACGGTCCGCTGGGCGGCTTTCTTTATGCCTGGACCTGGTTCGTCATTGCCAAACCTGCGTCCGTGGCCACGATCGCGATCGGACTGGTTCGCATTCTCGGCACGTTCTCGGTCTTTTCGTTTTTTCCTACGAACGTTATCTCTGTTCCTTTCGCAGTTACCTGGGGGCAGGTTGTGGCAATCGCTGCGGCTGTTCTCATTTCTCTTCTCAACTATTTTGGAGTCAAGAAGGCCGGTGAATTCCAGCTCGTGTTCACCGTGCTGAAGGTGGCAATCATTCTGGGCATCGTGGTGATCTGCTTCAGTGGAGCTGGCAGCGCTGCGGGGCGCGGCTGGAGTAACTTTGCCACGACCTTCGCCGGGGCCAAGGGCGGAGTCGCCGGCTTTATGGCTGCGCTGGTCGCCGCGCTGTGGGCGTATGACGGATGGAATGATCTGAACATGGTTGCGGGCGAAGTGAAGAATCCCGCGCGCAGTATTCCGATTGCGCTGATTGCCGGCGTGGCTACGGTCGGGCTGTTGTATGTGCTGGTGAATGCCGGCGTGCAATACGTGTTGCCTGCGAGCGCGATTGCGGCTTCGCCGCGGCCTGCATCCGACGCGGTCGCCTTGGTCATGGGGCGCATGGGCGCGAGCATTGTGTCTGCGGGCATGGCGATCTCGATGCTGGTCACGTTGAATGGCACAATTATGAGCGGCGCGCGCGTGCCTTTTGCCGTGGCTCGCGATGGATACTTCTTCTCGGCTCTGGCTGATGTGCATCCGCGCTTTCACACACCGTCGGTTGCCATCGTGTTCCAAGCCGTGCTGTCGATCGTTCTCCTGCTGCTTGGGGGAAACTTCCGGCAGCTTTTTTCTCTCGCCATCTTCGCGGAATGGCTGTTCTATATGATCGCGGGCAGCACCATCTTCGTATTCCGCTGGCGCGATCCGCAAGCGGCGCGGCCTTATCGCGTGTTCGGCTATCCTTTCGTCCCAGCCCTGTTCATTCTTGTGGCCGCCGTTCTGCTTTGCTATACCTTCCGCGGAGACTGGCCGAATTCTTTTTATGGATTGCTCGTAATTCTTGCTGGCGTCCCGGTGTTCGAGTGGTTCCGGCGGCGCAGGGGTGCTGTTTGATTACAGGGTACCCCCCTCCCCCCTCTCTCTTTGGAATGATCGAGTTAAGCATGTTTTGGCCCGCAAAATACGTCGAACAAAGGACTTAGAGGTCAAAATCTAGAGAACACAGGAGTTAGGAGTTGATTTCTTGGTTTGGTCCCCCGTTTTGCTGGCGCTGCGTGTGCTGCCTTTGCAGGGACAATTCTGAAACTAAGTCAGGGCTGTGCGCAAGGTCAGATGTCACATCGGGTTGTGGAAATCATTGTGAGCAGATCGCGATTCGTTCCCCGGGGTGAACGTCAAAATCCTTTGGTCACAGGCTGCATCGCGTCCCACCTTTGCAAAAGAAGCAAAGGTGGGGCAGCCTCAGTCGTGATAGTGCCAGCAGTCGGGAAATCAAAGATGGGCCAGCCCTCTATTGATGGGCGGACGCAGAGGTAGCAGCCTCTTCGATGAGCTTGGCTGCTTCCTTCGGATGAGACATGTAGGCCACATGGCTGGCATTTACTTCGACCGTCTTGGCGTTGGCGCGCTTCGCCATCATGCGCTCCTGTATCGGATTGATCGAGCGGTCTGAACTGGCCACCATGTACCATGTCGGCTTGTTCTTCCAGGCCGGATTCGTGACCTTGTGGGTGAATGCGTCGGTGGAGATCGGCACCTGCGAGATAGCCATGAAGTAAGCCTGGGCCGGGGGAACATCCGCTGCGAAGTCGGCAGCGAAATGCTCCTGTTCTATCCACCAATTTCCATTGCTATCCGGCTTGAACGCCTTGGAGGCTTGCGGCACGGCCGTTTCGATCGAAGCACAGCTCTCACCTTCATCGAGAGCGAATGCGGCAATGTATACCAGTGCCGCAACGTTTGTATCGTTGCCAGCTTCGCTGATGATGGACCCACCGTAGCTATGGCCGACCAGGACGACCGGCCCGCCCATGGCGTCGATTGCGGCCTTCGTGTACTTTTGGTCATCCGCGTACGAAGTCTCGGGGGGTTGCGCGACCGATACCGTGTAACCATCCTTCTCAAGGATCTTTGCGACGGCATCCCAGCCGGAGCCATCGGCGAAAGCACCGTGGACCAATACCACGTTCTTAATGCCGCTCGGCGCCGCAGTTGCCGCCGCGACAACTTTCTGACTTCTCCCCAGTAGCAGAGTCATGGCGATCAACGCGACCGCGAATATCGCAGCGCCGTAACCCATCCATCCCATCTTCGATATCTTCATAGCCGAATCTCCCGTCGTAAGTTTTGAGGAAGCGTAAGCAGCCTCTCGAGAGATAGATTGATCTAGGCAGCAATGTCATTCTTGTGCGATTTCGCCTATTTTGTCGTTTTCTATCGCTACGTCTGAGGTCGCGCCATCGTTACTAGCATCTACCGCCGGCGGCAAGGCCACTGGAAAAAGGAACCGGCGGTGTACACCTTCTCGATCGATACGCATCGCCGGCCGTAGATCTACGGACAACCGGTGCATATGCTCCTTGAGCCATCGCTTGGGCGAGGTCCCGACGAACGCACGAAACATCCGGCTGAATGCGGCTTGGTCTGAGAAGCCGCTTTCCAGGGCAATCTCCGAAAGCGGTGCAGAGGATGACCTCAGCAGGAACTTCGCGCGGTCAACCCTGCGGGCAATGAGGTAGCGATGAACCGGAACTCCGAAGGAGCGCTTGGAAGGAGCGAGAGAAATGACTAACGGAGAGGCCGCACTCCTCGGCAAGGTAAGAAAGCCTAAGCTCACCATCCAGGTTGCCGTCGATCAATTCCATCAGGCGGCGCTTCTGCCAAGGCGCCAGTCCACCCCGATGGACGGCCCTCGTCGGTCTTACCTGACCATACGAAGCTACGATATGGCTGCAAAACATCCACACGAAATGGTCGAACATCAAGCTGCATACTCGCCGTTCGTCGCCCAGCCATGGCAATGCGAATCTGGCCAGTTGAAGCATTGCATCGTCCCTATTTCCGGGCGTGCATTGTAGATCGCCGATCCGATGCAATTCGTTGTCGTCGGTAAATGCATTGAGAGTTCTGCGCGGCAGGTTAAAGTGCATAGAATCGAAACCCGTGGGACGGACTGCAATTGGACTTGCCTCCAGATCGTAGATCCCGACGGCACCGCGCTCGCAAAGTCGGATAGGAAGGAACTTTCCATCAACCCAGGTTCCCCAATTTTTTGTTTTGGGCTGCTGCCGCAAATGGACGCCGATCGTGAACGCACGTTCGGGTCTTCCCGGTGTCGCCGGTTCAGATAATCCTTTAGGAACCGTAATCCGGGTAATTGCTAGTTGTTCGCTCGACGCCGTCCCAACCACTACGGACGGGGCATTGCTGAGTTGAAAACATCTTCTTCCGAAATTAATGCCGGAGTTTAATATCCCCTGCGGCCGCTCGGCGATCATGCAACCTCCTCACCTGGGTGGTTGGCCCACCTGTGCCGGAGCAATCATAGCCGAGGATGTCCACCTTTGCTTCTTGTGTGGCAGTCCTATGACATCTGACGTCCCTTATCGCCAGACTTCCCCGGTTCGTCGCGATGTAAGCAAAATGCAGAGGTCCTTCGCGTGGTGGTGCCGGCAGCGCAGGGGCTCGCGGGGCTCAGGATGACAAATCTGATGGGCGATCCGGGAACAGACCGGACGTTCTCCAATTTTCTGGAAAAGGAATTAGAGACGCTCCCGTCTATCCTCGAAATCCTCAACGGCTGAAGCCGGGTCTTCAAAGGGATCGTTAATCGGCACGAGTGAACTCGTGCCCTTCCCGATCTCCAGCCTTGGGGCACGAGTGGAACTCGCATCGCCTCCCACCCCGTCGACAGGCTCAGGGCAGGCTCTTGCAAAGAACGCAAGGATGGGGCACTCACAGTGGGAACGGTGCACGCAAAGATCATTAGAGGCGGGCCACCCGTCCCACATTTCCTCGGTTCGTCGTGATGCGGACAAACTACAGAGGTCCCTTCGACTTCGCTCAGGGCAGGCTCTTCGCGTGGTAGTGCCGGCAGCGCAGGGGCTCGCGGGGCTCAGGATGACAAATCTGATGGGCGATCCGGGAACGGACGGGACGTTCCCCGGTTTTCTGGACTGGGAATTGGGAACGGTCCCGCCTGTCCCCAGATTTCCAAAGGTGTTATCCTCCGCGCATTGCAAGACCAGGGCGCTCCGGTCTAACAAGGGAGATATCCAGTGAAACAGAACGTTACGTTAACCATTGCGTCTCTCCTCTCGATTCTCTTCATGACGTTTCACCTGACGGACGACATCGTCCGCGGGATGGAGCCAGGAACGCTTTTTGACCTGATTCCGCTGCCCATTCTTGCCATCCAGCTGTACGGAACGCTGGTGCTGGCCGGAAAGCGATCTGGGTACGTCATCATCCTCCTCGGGTCGCTCCTTTTATTGGTCGTCCCCGTGGTCCACATGAAGGGGGCGGGAGTCGGCGGAGCGATCGCCAAATCCAACGGAGGCTTCTTCTTTATCTGGACTCTCTTCGCGCTCGGCGTGACCGCTCTCTTCTCTGTCATCCTCTCGGCGCGCGGGCTGTGGGATTTGCCATGGCGGAGCACCGCGCAGGGCAAACAGGGTGCTTCTGCGTGAGGCTCTGATTTGTGCACCGGAGGCGCTTTAGGCGGCGCTGAAGCGCCGCTCTGCCACGGTCTTTCATGGTCCGTGCGTGCATCTGCGAGATCAAGATCAAGAGCAGCGGACGAGAGTGTCCGCTCCACACGAGCGGGGCCTAATCGGCACGAGTGAACTCGTGCCCTTCCCGATCTCCAAACTTACGGCACGAGTGGAACTCGCGGCCTTCCCGGTTGCGTTCCGGTTTTTCCGGATTTCTTCTGGTTTCGCAGGCGACGTCAGGCGCATACGGGTTTATGGCCCGGCATCACGCCTGTGCTGGCCCGCACTGCTGGCCCACTTTGGTAAGAGTCCCATAGCTACTCGAAGTGGTTACCTTAGGTCAAGAGCCGTGGACACGTTTACCCCCTGTCCCTTTTCCCCTATCTTGAAAACTCCAGTCCCGGTCGCTCCCTCGTCTCGGGTCCCCTTGGAGTTATTACATGGCTACGTATCAACGCGGTTTCAAGCTCGGCATTCTCCCGGAGCGCAAGATCGACAGGCGTGCGCTGGTCGCCAGCTACACGTTCATGGTGGTCATGCTGTTGCTGTTGATTAACATCGGACTTTTGTTTCCGGACAGGATTTCGCTGAAGCAGTACCGCGTTACAGAATTGATTCCGCTTCCCAGCTTGAGGCCGGAGCCGGAACCCATCAAAGTGGTGAAGCCGGAGGTGAAGCCGAAACTGCTTCCTCCCGCGCCGGTTTTCGAACAACCCAAGCTGATCGTACCTCGTGAAGTTCGGCACACGGCTGCTCCCGAGCCGGTGGTGGCGCCCAAGGTGGTCGTGAACACGTTCGCCGCCCCGCAGTTGAAGATGGCCGCGGCGGGTGGGGCGCGTCCGCAACTTCTGCACACTGGAGACTTCGGAGGCAGCTCGGTCGCTCCAACGGTCAATGTTGCCGTACAAAAAGTGCAGACCGGAGGCTTTGGCGACGACAACGGTTTGAAGGGAACAGGAAAGCCAAATGCCAAGCTGGTCGCCGCTCCAGCAGGTTCGTTTGATATGCCGGCAGGTCCTGGACAGGGCAATGGAACCGGCGGCGCGAAAGGCATTAAAGGGACGGTAGCCAGCGCCGACTTCGGCAACGGCATTGCCAGCGGAGGCAAGGGCGACGGCCGCAGCAACGGAGCCGGAGTTGCAACCGGAGGATTTGGCTCAGAGCAGGTGGTTCATGGCGGACCGAAGCTGGCGCAGGTCGATTCCGGACCGGCAACCACGCCGGTGGAAATCACGTTCAAGCCGCAGCCGGTTTATACCGATGAAGCTCGCAGCCTGAAGCTGGAGGGCGAAGTTCTGCTGGAAGTGATGTTCGGCGCGAATGGGTCTTTGCACGTGAATCGCGTGGTGCGAGGCCTGGGTCACGGCCTTGATGAGGCCGCCATTGCGGCGGCGAATAAGATGCGCTTCAAGCCAGCGCTGCGCATGGGGCAGCCGGTGGATTCGACAGCGATCGTACACGTGCTTTTCCAGATTGCGTACTAGATTGCGTACTAAAGGTGCGCGGGTTCGGCAGATTTTAGGTTAGAAGATTCGCTTCGTGGCCCTGTAGGTGCGAGACGAATCCAGGAAATCAGTTGGCGGAATTACTCGATCTAGAGAAAGACAACAGTTCAGAAGGAACCTTGGAGAGAAGAGTCATGCGTACTTGGAAATGGATGTTCACAGCCGCACTGCTGGTCTCGGTGAGCGCTGCCGCGCAGCAGCCGTCGGAGTCTCAACCCTCGGCGCAGCCGAACGCTGCCGTTGTCACGGCTGCGCCTGTGTCCTCCGATGCCACGCCGGCCTCGGCCCAAACGGCTGACGGACAACCGGCTTCGGCGGCGCAGCCGCAAGGGTCGCAGTCCGGGACCGCTCCGGCGCCAACCCCTTCGACCCAGCCTGCACCCACTACCATGGATCAGGTTGTGGATCGTTTCATCGAGCGTGAACACGGGCTCATGAAGGCACTCTCCAACCGCACTCCCGTGGTTGAAACGTATCTGCAGGACCTGACCGCTGATCCCCAGCTTGGCCCCGTGCCGAGCGGCGACCACTATTTCCTCGGCCGCATGGATATGGGCGTGTCGGTCGACCGCAAGGACTATCTGAAAGACCAGGATAAGGGCGTCGGCATGCAGGGCATGGAGACGCGCCTGCTGGGCGGCTTTCACAAGCTCTACAAGGTGCAGTACGAGCCCACCGGGTTCTCCTGGATGGTTTACGCCGACCGCACCGAGTTTGACCGCTCGCACTATGAGTTTCATTACATCCGCCGCGAATTTCTCGGCGATGTCCGTTGCCTCGTGTTCGATGTCACTCCCAAGAAGAACGCTAAGTCCGGCAAGGGAGGGCGCTTTCTCGGCCGCATCTGGGTGGAAGACCAGGACTTCAACATCGTCCGGCTCAACGGAACTTATGCTCCGGCTCCGCGGAATTCCTACTTCTTCCACATGGATAGCTGGCGCCTCAATCTCATTCCGGGCTATTGGGTTCCGGCTTACATCTACAGCGAAGAAGGCGACTTCAGCGCTGGGGTGAAGAACAAGCTGGCCTTCAAGGCCCAGACCCGCATCTGGGGCTACGATCTGAAGAAAGGCGACAAGGACGACGAACTCACACAGATTCGCGTCGACAGCGTGAAGGATGAAACTGCCACCACGCAGGATGCGTCTCCGCTGCAGGCTGAGCGGGAATGGCAGCAGCAGGCTGAAGACAACGTCATTGAGCGCCTTACCCGCGCCGGCTTGCTGGCTCCCGAAGGCGATGTCGACCACATTCTTCAGACCGTGGTCAACAACCTGGAAGTGACCAACAACATCGACCTGCCGCGTCCGGTTCGCACACGCGTGCTGCTCACGGCGCCGCTCGAAACTTTCAGCGTAGGCAACACCATCATCATCAGCCGCGGACTCATTGACGTGCTTCCCGACGAGGCCAGCCTCGCCGCGGTGCTCTCGCATGAACTGGCGCACATCGTGCTCGGGCACAATCTCGGCAGCAAGTATGCGTTCAACGACCGCATGCTGTTCTCCGACGATTCCACTTACAACAACCTGGGATTCAAGCACATCCCGGAAGAAGAAACCGCAGCCGACAAGAAGGCGATCGAGTTGCTGAATAACTCGCCGTACGCGCAGAAGCTCGACAACGTTGGCTTGTTCCTGAAGGCGCTGCAAGCCCGGGCTCCTCAGCTTAGCGCTCTGTTGACCACGCACCTGGGCAACCCGCTGGCGGAGAACGGTACCATCGATCGGCTGAAGGACCTGGAAGGCAAGGGTCCGGCGCTGGATAACAACAAACTGGATCAGGTTGCCGCTCTCCCGCTGGGTGGGCGCGTCAAGATCAATCCCTGGGACGACAAGGCGGAAATGGTGAAGACGGCTCCGGTCGCCATCACCTCGGCGCGCGACAAGATGCCGTTTGAAGTCACGCCCTTCTATCCGCGGTTGGCACGCATCGGCTCCTCGACTGCTCCGAGCGCCGCGCCGGCCACCGCTGCCGCCAACTCAAACTCGGGAAACTAACGAGCCTCTACAAGTTGCAATAAGACGTGGGCCGGGATCCGGAATCACCTTCCGGGATACCCGGCCTTCGTTTTTAGCAGTACCGAGTATCTAGTACCCACTACCTAGCGACGAGCACCGCGGAATCGACTGGGTACTAGGTACTGGGTCTTATTGCTTTTTATCTTTTCCCGGCAGCCCGGCTGGATTCTCATGCGTGCGTTCGCGAAACCTTCCCCGCATCCCAGCTGCCAGGGTGACGCTGGACTCGCCGAACTTGTCGCGCAGGCGGTCAGCGGCGGCCAGCGCGTCTTTCCAGCGCTGCTGCCGCCCACCTTCGAGCAGGTTGATCTGTTCACCTGGCGCCTCGAATGACGACGCCTGCACTCCGAGCAGCCGCACTTCCCTGCCCGGCTTCCAGTTCTTGCGAAAAAGGGTGCGTGCCTGCTCGAAGATTTCACCGTCGAGCTGCGTAGGAGCAGGCAAGGAATGAGCGCGGGTGATCGTCGTGAAGTCTTTGTAGCGCAGCTTGAGTTGAATGGTGCGCGCGTGCAGTTTCGCCTCACGCAAGCGGCGCCCCACCATCTCGGAGAGCCGCATCAGCGTGGCGCCAAGGTGGTTTACGTCCGCGGTGTCTTCGTTGAAAGTGTGTTCGTGGCTGATCGATTTCGCCTCGGTATTGGCGCCGACTTCGCTGTCGAACCATCCCCCGGCATCTTCGCCCCGCGCTTTGCCCGCTAGCGCCAGACCCCACTTGCCGAAACGTTCTTCGAGTTCTGCGTCTCCCAAGCACGCCAGATCTCCGACTTTTTTGATCCCCAACTCGTGCAGATGGCTCTCCATCACCTTGCCGACGCCCGGAATCTCCCGCACATCAAGAGGCGCGAGGAATTTCACTTCCTCTCCCGGCACAATCCACAGCACGCCGTTGGGCTTCGCTTGCGCCGACGAAACCTTCGCAATCAGCCGCGACGCCCCGATGCCGATCGAGCAATTCAGCTGCGTTTCTTCCTTCATCCGGTGATGCAGTTTGTGCGCCGCTTTCAGCGGCGGACCGTGCAGCCGCGCCGTACCCGTCATGTCGAGGTAAGCTTCGTCAATCGAAGCCATCTCCACCTGTGGAGAGAATGCCGTCAGCACTTTGTAGACTTTTTCCGAGCATTCGCGGTAGCGCTCGGGATGCCCGTCGACGAAGATGGCATGCGGACAATGCTTCGCTGCAGTTCGCAGCGGCATAGCCGAATGCACTCCAAACTTGCGCGCTTCATACGATGCGGCCGATACCACCCCGCGCTCATGGCGCTGTCCTCCGACCACGACAGCCTTGCCTTTCAGCGAAGGATCGTACAGCTCCTCCACCGAAACGAAGAACGCATCCATATCGACGTGGAAGATGGTGCGGGCGAGAGCGGGCTGGTGGGAAGCAGCCATGCTGGAAGAATTCTAGCAGCTGGTCTTTCCCTAGTCGTGCCCTGGTCCTGCCTGAGCAATCAGGTGGGTGCGCACCCAGAACGGCTGTTAGAATCTGCCTCATGTCCGGACGCGCCGTCAGGATTACAGCTCGCATCGCGTTTCTTCTTTGCGGATTGCTTTCGCTCCTCACAGCCGTTCCTTACGCGATGTATCAGGGCCAAGACCTGCCGGTTCAGAGCGAATGGGTCCTATTTGCGGTTGCCCTGGGACTGTTGGGCATTTTCAGCGTGACGCTTGCGGTGCTGCCCCGCTCGTGGATCGCCAAAGCGTGCAAGACAGACCGGGACGACGAACGCTTGTTTTCGGTGCCCCTCAGACTGCTCGGCAGCTTCGCGGCAATTTTCTATGTCCTGGCGCTCGGCACCTATTTCGCTCCGCACCGCTGGAATCTCGACCCTCAACTGATGCTTTCACTCTGTCCCATGTATTTCGTGAAGATGCTGATCGATCCCTCGCCCGTGGTAGTGTTTTTCCTGATTGCTCCCATGAACGCGGGGGCGTACGGCGCACTCGGGACTACCTTGGGATATGCCCTATTGGCGTTTCGCGGGCGGCATTGAGGTGTTGTCCTCGTCGAGTTTGTCAATCAGAACGAAAGGTTGTCATCCCGAGCGAAGCGAGGGATCTTGGTTTCTGCCTGTGCCCGCAGGTCGTGGCGACGCAAGCGAGAACCAGGATCCCTCGCTTCGCTCGGGACGACAAGCCCTGGGGATTTTTAGACCAGCACCTTCTCCTGCACGGGCGCCGCGCTCCGCATCTGCTTCACGCGCTCATAAATCTTCCCGTACTCACGAGCCGAAGCATTCCAGGAAAAGTCTTTATTCATACCGTTCCGCATCAGCACCTGCCACGAAGTCTGATCACGATAAGCCTGCAGCGCATGCTTGATGGTGAGCAGCAGAGATTCGCCGTTGTACTCCGTGAACTTGAAGCCCGTACCCTTGCCGGAGCGCGCGTCCCAGGGTTCGATGGTATCGTCGAGGCCTCCGGTCGCGCGCACGATCGGCACCGTACCATACTTCAAGCTATAGATTTGGTTTAGCCCGCAAGGTTCATATTTAGAAGGCATTAAGAACATGTCAGACCCAGCCTCAATTTTGTGCGCGATGGCATTATCGTAGGCCACCTTCACCGCAATCTTGTTGGGGAACTGTTTGTTGAGCCGGACAAACATTTCTTCATACTGCTTGTCGCCAGCGCCCAGTGCGACCACAATCATCTCTTCGCGCGCCAGCCGGTCCATGATCTGGGCGATCAGGTCAAACCCCTTCTGCGCAGCGAAGCGGGACACAATGCCGATCACGGGAATCTTGGGATCGGCGTTCTTCACCCCGAAGGCAGTTAGCAAATCCTGTTTGCATTGCGCTTTGCCGGAAAGATCCTGCGGCGAATATTTCGCTGCGATGAACTTATCTGCCTGCGGGCTCCACTCGTCATAGTCGACGCCATTCAAAATTCCCGTGACCGTGGCTGCGCGATCGCGCAGCACACCCTCCAGCCCAAAGCCATATTCGGCGGTTTGAATTTCCTGGCTGTATTTACGACTCACGGTAGTAATGAAATCCGAAAAGGTAAGCGCGCCTTTCAGGAAGTTCACCTGCCCAAAGAATTCCATCTTCGACATGGTGAACAGGTCCCAGGGCAGCATGAG